>Ga0190349_1000118_pt1 | contig 28245 bp, 17 predicted proteins | sample 48721378_MG_FD_179798 | JGI IMG/M metagenome (GOLD analysis project Ga0190349, IMG submission 179798) | Hydrothermal vent microbial mat bacterial communities from Southern Trench, Guaymas Basin, Mexico - 4872-13-7-8_MG | ecosystem: Environmental > Aquatic > Marine > Hydrothermal vents >...
GCCGCTTTTAATATCCCGGTGCACGATCCCTTTTTTGTGAGCTTCCTGAAGCCCTTCGGCCACTTGTTTGGCTATCCTGAGGGCTTCTTCAAGATCGAGCGGTCCCGATTCGATCTTTTTTTTCAGGCTCTGGCCTTCGACATAAACCATGGAAATAAAAGGTTTCTCTTCAACTTCGTCGAATTCATAGACTGTACAGATATTGGGATGATCCAGAGCGGCAGCAGCCTGAGCTTCACGCATGAACCTTGTTTTAACCTCCGGAATGTGGAGGAGCTCGGGCAGCAAAAACTTAAGCGCCACGGTCCGCTTGAGCTTGGTGTCTTCAGCTTCATAGACCACGCTCATGACGCCTCTACCCAGTTCCTCGATGATTTTGTATCGTCCCGAGAGAATGGCTCCTTTTTGCAAGCTTTTTGAAGGAGAAACAAAGGTTTTGGTTTTAGAAAATCCCTTGTCTGCTTTCAGCTTGGCACCGCATTTCCCACAAAATTGAGTATCCTCAGGATTTTCATGCTGACACTTCGGGCATTTGATGGCCATCATTATCCCCTAAATATTTTTAATAAAAGAATATCAACTAAGGGATGCAGAGTCAATCAAATATTAAAGCTGTCGACACATAATGTAAAACTGTGTGCGATTTATCTTAAAATTTTAAGTTACTTGAGAAATTATAGACCTTATTATCGTTTCTTGCAGTGAATGGATAACCATCAGATCTTCCTGTTGACATACACATTAATATGTGCTACACATATCTACGTGACAAGGAGCGCAATAATGGAAAGACAAAACATCACGTTGTCCCTTCCCAAGGAGTTGCTTCAAAAGGCAAAGATTCTCGCGGTAAAGAAGAATAAATCTTTGAGCGGTCTTCTCAGTGAATATATAGCTAGGATGACCAATGAAGAAGAAGCCTATCAGGCAGCAAAAGCTAGACACCGCCGTATGTTAAAAAAGGGATTTGATCTCGGATTGCGTGGAGAAACCCCTTGGAAGAGGGAGGAACTTCATGAAAGATAAGGTTTTTCTGGATACCAATATCATAGTGTATGCCCATGACCGCACCAGTGGCAAAAAAAATGCAATAGCCAAGGAAATCATAAATTATTTATGGGAAAGCAAAAAAGGAGTCATTAGTATTCAGGTTCTTCAGGAGTTCTTTGTTTGTGTGACTCAAAAGATTGCAAATCCTTTACAAATAAAAAATGCGAGAATGATACTTGAGTATTTATCGACTTGGGAGGTTGTCGTTAATGATAAGCACATCACTCTGCAAGCTATAGATATTCAGGAAAAATTCAAGTTTTCATTTTGGGATTCCCTGATTATTCAAGCGGCTGTTCAAGGTCAGGCTGGGATTCTTTTAAGTGAGGATTTGCCTGATGGTCAAGTTGTCATGGGTACAAAGATTTTGAATCCGTTCTCTGGAGAATGGAAAAACTATCTGTAAAATGTTCTGACCAATTTTTCATCTTGATGAAATCATTTACCCATAGGCAAATTCATCATTATAATCAAGCCATGGAGGCTCTTAAACAGTACGAAAAGGCCCTTTCCATCGACCCTGAGTCACAGTTACTTTTTGCCAATTTTGGCGAAGCACAGTTATCCCTTGCAGTAAAGAAAAAAGATGTAAAGATGCTCAAGAAAGCAATAAAGAGTTTTCAAACAGCAATCGAGCTCGATCCTGAATATTCATTTTCTTATTTTGGTTTAGGCAAAGCATACAGGCTATTAGGTCGTTTTAATGAGGCAATAGCTTCCTTCAAAAAAGCTCTCGATTTAGACGATAAGCTTGAAGAGACGCTTTATTTTCTAGGTTTAACCTACCTCGATAAGGGGGACAAGGATAAAGCTTTGAATACGTTGACTCTTTACAAGCAAAAATACTATGACTCTCTTCCCGATGATCAGAAGCAGAAACTGGATGATTTGATCAGAAGGTGCAGAGAAAAGATGCCCTAAAAATCTAAAAAGAAAGATCTATCCAGAAGGAAAGAGAAGATGAGAACCATTAAAAAAGTTGATCTTTCTGGATTAAAAAATCTGAATTTACTTTAGATTATTCTTCTGATTATTCCTCTTTAATTCTTGCTGAAGCCGGCGGCCCTTTCGGAATTCTTCACGAGACTTTTCAATTTGACCAAGCCGGTTATATATATCAGATAGTATAAAATGAGCTAAAGGTGCATACTCTGATTCGGGAGCTAATTTAAGCCCTTTTTCGGCTAAAAGAATAGCTTCATCTAAGTTCTGACCTAAATCCAGGTATGCTTTGGCCAAGAAAAGATAGCCATTGGCAAGATCTCTTTTATACTTAAGGGTTTCCTGGAAATGGCTGATTGCCTCCGACAAATAACCTCTTTTCGCATAAAGTTTGGCTAAATTGAAATGAGACCGATAATCTGTGGGATGGAGTTCAATTTCTTTTTTATATTCTTCAATAGCCTTGTCTATCTCATTTCTTTCTTCATAAACTAAGGCTAGCTGGAAATGACCGTCAGGAATATGGAGTTTAGTTTCTGAAGATTTCTTGAATTCTGATTCTGCCTCCTGCACCATTTTTTTCTTTAAATAAGCCCATCCTAAAAGAGAATGAGCCATAGAGCTCCGTTCTGGTTGCAGTTGTATTGCCTTTTTCAAATAAAAAATAGCTTTATCTATATCATTCATCCTCATATACACTTCTCCAAGACTGTAAACAGGTTTATAGTCTCGTGGATCAAATTCCATTATCTTTTTGTATTCAGCGATAGCTTCCTCGTATTTTTTCTGCCTCTTGTAAGCGAGGGCTAAGCTGAAGATAACATCTTTAAATTCTGGATCAATCCTTAATGCTTCTTTACATTCTTCAATTGTCTCCTCGAGCCTGTCCATCTTTAAAAAGATCCGGGCACGAATCTGATGAGCTTCTTTTATCAAAGGATCCTCATCAATTACTTCTGTAATTAATTCCAAGGCTTCCTTCAGTTTATTTTGAGCAAAACTCCCTTCAGCTCTTTCTATTTTATTAAAAAGATGGATCTTATTCTTGGGATCGGGCAAGCTTCCTGGCTTATTAAATTTAGATTGGAAAGTAAAATCTCCTACATAACCCAAAGTCTTAAGCCTTTCTACAGTCTTTTCATCCATCTCTTGTGGTCGTTTTTCCTCAATTCCAGGCGCTGACAGTTCCCGGCGGAGGGCTTCAAGTGTTTTTTTAAATTTCTCTGCTAGATCGATTTTTTGGCTGTACAAATTGGTTAGCTCTCTTGGATCATTTATAATATCATAAAGCTCTGGTTTCGGAGCTTGGATAAATTTATAGCGCGAGTTTCTAAGACTTATTAATTCACTCCAGCCGAAATGATAGCGGGGAAAATAAGTTTCGCTGTAAGCAAAATGCTCCCTTCTCTTATTTTTTTTCAATATTAAGGGCAGGAGGCTTTTCCCTTGGACCTCACGAGGAATACTAAGCCCTAGTATCTCCAACAAAGTAGGCATTATATCAATAGTCTCAACACATTCCTTAATTTTTATCCCTCCTAATTTTGAAGAAGGAAAGTGAATGATTAAAGGAACAGATGTCGTTGCTTCATAAATAAAAAATCCATGGGTACGCTCTTTATGTTGGCCAAGACTTTCTCCATGATCACCAACTATTACTATCAAAGTTTTAGCCAAAATGCCTTTCTCTTTAAGCCTGTTCACTACTTTTCCGATTAAATCATCAACATAGGCTATCTCACCATCATAAAGCCCCCATTTCCATTTTGAAAATCGGGTTCGGTAATGTTCAGGCGGGTTATAAGGAGTATGAGGATCATAAAGATGAATCCAGCTAAAAAATCTCTTCTTATAATTTTTTTCAAACCAATCAAAAAATGCCTTTATAACTTCTTCCCCTTTTCGCTGAATGGAATCAAGTGACACCGTTTTATACTTGGTGAAATCAAAGTTATCATAATAATAATCAAATCCCTGATCCAGTCCCCACTGCGAATCAAGAACAAAAGCTCCAATAAAGGCACTAGTAGCTAGGCCATTCTCCTTGAGTACTTCAGCCAGAGTAGTCTTATCTGAACTAAGGTAAAAGCCCCCATTATCTCTCACCCCATGATAAAAAGGGTAAGTAGCGGTGAATATGGAAGAGTGAGAAGGAAGGGTGAGTGGAGCCTGACAAACGGCATTTTTAAACAAGATTCCAGATTCAGCCAAATTATCGATATTGGGTGTTTCGGCTTTACTATAGCCATAGCAACCCAAATGGTCAGCTCTAGTTGTATCTAGAGTTATAAACAACACATTCAGCCCTGAAATATCAATGGGCTTTATCAGTTTTTTAATATCAGAATAGTATCCAGCTCTTTTGTTAGAAACTAAATAAGATAAGGTAGAAAAAATTAACAAAGCAACAGCTAATATTCCTATAAGAATGAGAAATAACGGCTTACGGAAAAAAGGCATTTTTATGAGGTTATCTTTATCCTTTTTGGTTTCGATCTTATCTTTGGAATTCCTCAATGCTTTCCACTCGGCCTCATTCGTCATTATCCATGATTGAAACGTCTTTTTAACTATAGCAGTCACAAAAGAAAAATGTCAATTAAGGACCGTGAATATTTTCCTTCTTCTTTTAACCAATTGAAAACAATGAATTAATCTCCTAAGCCTGCATATTTGCAGACGATTTCAACAGCTCGGACAAGGGCTTTCACAGCCAATCTGGCGTACTTTTCATTTAGTTCTCCATCTTCATCTAAAGTTCCTAATCCGGGGCCTAAGAAGATATTGCCGCTGTAAATAAGAGCTGGAAAAATTCCCATTCTTTCCAAAGCAGCTGCTATTGGATGGGCCTCGAGGAATAGATCTTCACTACCAAAAATGGGGATACCGAATTCATCACCGTCCCAAGTCTGTTCATAATTAAGCTCAGTGCCACCCATTGTATAGGACTTGGTAATGAGGAGTTTATCTCTAAACCTGCTTGGCTGAAAAGCGCTGAATTCTTCAACCACTATCTCATGATATCTATCGATTGGTCCTTTGATTCTTTCAGGGTGGTCCCTTAAGGTCTTCAAGACTGCGGTTAAACCAACCACAGCATCTCTGCCTGGATCACAAAGAGAAAAAATAGCTTTGCTATGGGAGGATGTTTCCCCATATCTCTGGCCACCAAGTCCTAAACTCTTGCGAATAGGGACCATTATTTCTTCTCTTCCAACAATAAGGCCAGAGATGGGAGCGTGGGCTGCTTTATCCATACTCCAAACCATAACATCTGCCCCTATATCCTGAGGAGAAAGTCCAACAACAGGCAAACAGCTGGCACAATCTACAACATAAGGAACATCGTATTTAGCGGCGAGCTGCCCAATAAACTTTTTAAGCTTTGGAATACCTCTTTCATCCTTCTGACCATACCCATATCCTGGAGTATCATAGCCGATGCTGGTAAAGCCAACTAAAGTTTGGGCATGCCGGGCTGCTACTTCAGCTATTTTCTCGATCGATTTCTCAGCATCTGTTTTAGTCATCAAAGGCACAGGATTGAATTTTATACCATGGACTTCATATTTCGTTCCAACCAGTCGGACGAACAAGGAATCCAAGTTTGGGAGGCTCTTGCCCTCTACACCTAATTCTCCGGCCGTACAGCTTCTATCAATGAAAATATTTTTGTATTTGGGAGGAAATGGTCGTCCATAAGCAGCCATATATTCAAAATCTTCTTCATAAGGAGCAATAAACCTGGCTCTATATGCATCCTCTTTCCTCATAGTTGGCGGAGCAAACAGGGTTTCAAAACATACCCTTAAAGCTGCCTCACAGGTATTGGCTACGGCAGAATCATATTCATCACCATAAATATCCTTAATAATCTCCCTTAGTTCATCCTCAACTTTTCTTAGAGGTAAAACTGGAATATTATTGGCTTCATTGATCGCTTCCAGAACATATTTTTGCAGTGACCCCGGACAAGCTGAACTGCCTGCATACAATCCTATTTTGTTTTTCAATTTATCCACACCAAGCTCTTTAGCTGCTTTCTCTGCCTCATCAAGAATCTTAGGAAGATTGTTATAAATCTCTTGATACCATTGGAACCTATATTTTACTTTCACCAAAATATCCTCCTTTCCATTTTTATTCACTCATCTAAAGGATACTAATCTTCAGTTAGAATATCATCTTTTTTTAACCTAAAATTAATATCCCTTTTTTTCCTATTTTTCTTCTCCTCTAGCTTAAATCCTCATCTTTCGCCTTTTTTTTTAATTAGCTTTGAAAAAATATGACCAGGATAAGATGGTAAATTTTATCTCAATCCTTCTGGCCTAGCTAAAACGAGCAAAAAACAAGCTGGATTCTCAATTTAAAATTAAAAAAGCAAAAATGGACATATAATCAATTTAAATTATTTATTATTAATAATAGTCCATTAATTACACAATTTATTGATTTTATATCCATTATTGCTATTTTTTTCTTGACAATTTAATTATAATAAATTATAAGTTATATTTCAAGAAAACTAAATAATGCACAATTTCCTAAAGCCATCAATTTTTTTTCAACTATTTCTAAAAAATAGGAAAAATATGCTAATTCCTTTTTGTTTCCCTTAGCCATAGCGAATTAGGTGGCTATTCTCTATATTTTTATAAGGGAGGGAAAATGATCTATAAAAAGCACATACTAAAAACTCTATCATTAATAGCATTTTTATTAACTTTAACAATTAATTTTTCTTTTGGTCAAATAATAACAGGCAAAATAACAGGCGTCGTTACAGATGAACAAGGAGCACCTCTTCCAGGGGTAACTGTGGAAGCCACAAGTCCTTCTTCTATGGGAAAACAGATTGCTATTACCTCAGAAAAAGGATCTTACCGATTTGCAAGTTTACCGCCTGGCATTTACAAATTGGTATTTACTTTAGATGGTTTTCAAACTGTAGAACGAGGGAATATAGCAGTAAATATTAATACAACCGTAACTTTAAATGTCACAATGAGGCCTTCGGCCATTGAAGAAACGGTCGAAGTCACGGCCGAAGCACCAGCAATTGACGTTAAAAAATCTGGGCTATCATCTACTTTTACGACAACAGAATTAGAAAATATTCCGGCAGGACGACAATCATTTGCAGACGTGGTTAAACAGGCTCCTGGCATGCTCACTCGAGGTGAATCTGGTGCCCTAAGATGGTCCTTTGCTGGTTCCGGTACTCAAGGTAATGCTTTTTATGTTGATGGTGTCGACCAAAGTTCTCCTGAATTAGGTATGCCTTGGACCAATCCAAGTCAAGATATTTTTGAAGAAGTAGAAGTTTCGGGCATTGGAATCGCTGCTGAATATGGCCAAATAACTGGAGCTGTAATTAACATTGTTACCAAATCTGGTGGAAACGAGTTTTCAGGAGCACTATCTCATTATGGACAGTATGACTTTCTTACCTCTGATAACAACCCTTACCCTGATAAATATGAAAGCTTTAAACGGTTCTATCGCTATGATATTTCATTATCTTTGGGTGGCCCTATTATTAAAGATAAACTCTGGTTCTTCGGAAATACTAACACCCGCCGTAATAAAGAATCACCATGGCAAATTGAATCCGAATATGCTCCTATAAATATCCAGGATGAAGCTTTTTTCAAATTAACTTCAAATATTAGTAATAGACACAAATTAATGAGCAGCTTCGCTTATGAAAACGAAGATTTCGGCGAAGTTCCTGATCCATGGACATTGCCTGAAACATTGATTAAGGAAGTTTGTAGAACTTATATTTGGAATGCCCGCTATACCTGGATGATTAGTAATAATTCCTATTTTGACCTCAAATATGCCGGCTGGTGGTGTGATGATGATTGGGGTATCCCAGTTTATGATGCAGATATTAACAAACGTGGGCACTATGACGACTTTACTGGCGTTGCTTCAGTAGCTCCTGCTTTTGCTACTTTCTGGAACATTTATACTCATCAAGTAAATGCTGGCCTATCTTACTTTACTGAGGATTTTCTTGGAGCTGATCATGATTTCAAATTTGGTGTTCAATACAATAAGGGCGGAATGAATGCCAAAACAGGCTACTGTGGAGGAGGCTATTACATTGATTATAATGGTGAACCTTATCTTCTGTATGAACAACAACAATGGATGTATGGTGGCTTGGTCAATAAAATTGGCATCTTTGCTGACGACACTGTAACCATCGGTGAAAGATTAACATTAAATTTAGGAATAAGGTTTGATCATCAAAATGCTGATTACCCTCCTTTCAACCGTCTTGATGGCTGGAACGAAACAAATGAAAAAGCCCCTGGTATTGATAATCTAATTACCTGGAATGTTTTTTCCCCTAGAATCGGAATCGCTTATCAATTGACTCCGGATGGAAAAACTCTATTCAAAGCTCATTTTGGACGCTATTATGATGCTCTCCATATAGGGAACTTCTCTGTTCCAGGTCCAGGCGTTACAGATTGGTACGCTTATGAATGGACAGGAACAGAATGGGAACTTTTTGATTATGTGCCTGGTGAAATTGGCTACATTATGGATCCAAATTTAAAAAATCCATATGCTACCCAAGCTTTTGTTGGACTGGAAAGAGAGATTATTACAGATTTTACTCTTGGAGTAATGTACCTTTATAAAAAAGAAGGCAATTCTATTGGATTCGAGGGAAGAAATGCCATATACGAACAGGTTCAAAGGATTTCTCCTGATAACGGCCAAACATATACGGTTTACAATCGGACAAGTCCGCCTGGAGTAGAAGAAACATGGCAGACAAATCCTGAAGGTTATGGCCAAAAATATAACGGTTTGATCCTTTCCCTTGATAAAAAATATTCTCACAACTGGATGATGAGCACCTCACTGACCTGGAGCCATTCTAAGGGACTAACCATGGATGCCCATTCAACCTGGCAAGATCAAATAGCAGAATATACCGCTGGCTTTGGGGTAGATCCCAATGAGTTAATTAATGCTGAAGGGGATCTTCAGCACGACAAAAGATGGGTTTTTAAACTCACTGGTGGCTATAAATTACCAGGAGATATTTTCTTAAGCGCCTATTTTACTTATCAGACTGGACGACCACGGCCAACTTTTGTCAGAATCTTTGGCCTCAATCAAGGCAGAACAATTATCTTAGCTGAACCAAGAGGAGAAGTAAGGTATCCTTCATTCTACACGCTGTCTCTAAGAGCACAAAAAACTTTTAAACTTTATAAATCATGGAAACTTAAAGTTATGCTCGATCTTTTTAATGCTACCAACGACGATAAACCAAGGACTTGGCGTTCCAATAGTAGGTGGTTAGAATCTTTCTATGTTCCCTGGAATCTTCCTAATCCCAGAAGTCTACAGCTTGGATTCAAGCTGGAATTCTAATTAAAAGCTCAAAATTTTTAATGATAGCTTCCAAGAGTCCATTCACAAACAAGAGGACAATAATTCGCGTTAGCAAATTAAAAAATATTTTGCAAAGGAGATAAAATGAACAAAAAAAATAGAAAAACTGTAGTTAATTCTTGGAACGAATGGGATCCTTTGAAACACGTCATTATCGGGCGGGCTGACGGAACCATGGTTCAAGCCCCTGAGATTGCTATTCAGCGCAATTGGCCTTATGATGGCTTCCCAATGGGCACTTACGGACCTTATCCCCAGGAAATGGTAGATAAGGCTAATGAAGAACTGGATAATTTTGCCAAAATACTGGAAAAACGTGGTATTCGAGTTGACCGTCCCACTCCCATCGATTTTAGTCAAGTGGTCCAAACTCCAGATTGGAAACAGTTAACAATGTTTGGCTGTGCCCCTGCTCGCGACCTTCTGCTTACAGTAGGCAATGAAATTCTAGAGGCAACTATGTCTTACCGTAGCCGCTGGTTTGAATATCTCTGTTATCGTCCTTTATTTCTGCAGTACTTTAAAGAAGACCCAAATTTTCGCCTTGAAGCAGCTCCCAAACCGCGTTTAACTGAACGCTCCTACAAGAAAGACTGGTGGAGAGAATGGTATTCCTTAAGCGAAGATGAACAGTACAGGCGGGCCGAGAAAGGAGATTGGATCCTGACGGAAGAGGAACCATTATTTGACGCAGCCGATGTAGTCCGCTACGGCAAGGACCTCTTTGTCCAGAAATCAATGGTCACAAACGACGCAGGCATTAGCTGGTTGCGCCGCCATTTTCCTAACCATCGAATCCACAAAGTGGGACGCAGAGAATTATTGCCCTGGCACATGGATACAACTCTTGTTCCTGTTCGCCCTGGATTGGCCATCATGAATCCGGAAAGGATACCTCTCGATGAGCGGGAACTTGAACTATTTAAAATAAATGATTGGGAAATTGTAAAGGCTACGAAAGCACTTCTTAAGAAAAAAAATCCGCTGGATTTCTGCAGCTGGTGGCTGAACATGAACACCCTTGTTCTTGATCCGAAGACCATCTGTGTTGAAGCCAGTGAAATTCCTACCATGGAAATGTTCGATAAGCACGGTTTTGAAGTTGTCCCGGTCCCATTCTATAACGTATCTCCCTTTGGCGGCGGACTCCACTGCTGCACAGCAGATGTTTACCGTGAAGGGACATGTGAGGATTATTTTCCCAAGCAGATTGAAGATTTCTAAAAAATTCTACATCCTCAATCTGTTTGTTGATAAAACGACATTTTAGTGCGAATATTAATTAAATGAAAGCAGGACCTCTACTATGAAAGACTCAAAAAAAGTTTTGGAAAACACCATAAAAAGATGCCGAGAACGAAATATCATCATTCCCACTTATGAAGAGATGGCTCACCCTGAAAAAATACCTCAGGGAATCAAAGATGAACTTAAAAACATTGGCCTCTGGGATCTTCATTCAAGAAACCTATTCAGAATCACCTGGAAGAACGAGCCGGTTAAATTTGGAGGGGGCTTTGGAGGAGTGAATTTCATGGAAATACCGCCTGAGCTATCAGGGGTAAAAGCTCGCATAATAATTCTTATCGGTAAATATTTTCCGACAGGATCTCATAAAGTTGGAGCCACTTTTGGACCCCTGGTAGAAAAACTGGTTAGAGGAGCCTTTGACCCCACCACTCAAAAAGCGCTGTGGCCTTCAACCGGAAATTACTGCCGAGGAGGAGCCTACGATTCCTACCTGCTGGCCTGCCCTTGCGTTGCTGTTCTCCCTGAAGAAATGTCTCGAGAAAGGTTTGAATGGTTGGAAACAGTCGGTTCTGAAATTTATCCTACACCTGGCTCAGAAAGCAATGTAAAAGAAGTCTATGACAAAAGTTTTGAACTCAAGAGAGAGCGCCCTGATGAAATTGTTATTCTTAACCAATTTGATGAAATTGGAAATTCTATCTGGCATTATGTCTGTACCGGTCAGGCAATCGAAGAAGTCTACCACAACCAAAAGGAAAAAAATCAAAGACTGACGGCTCTTTTCCTTACCCAAGGCTCTACGGGAACTCTGGGCTGTGCTGACTATCTGCGTGAAAAATTCCCTCAAATAAAGGTCTGTGCAGGTGAAGCCTTGCAGTGCCCTACCCTTCTCTATAATGGATATGGAGCCCACCGCATTGAAGGAATTGGGGATAAGCATGTACCCTGGATTTTTAACGTGAAGAACATGGACATGGTAGCTGCCATTGATGATGAATATTGCATGAGAATTATTCGCCTTTTTAACGAGAGTAAAGGAAAGTCCTTTCTGAAAGCCAAAGGGGTTCCTGAGGAAATAGTGGAAAAGCTTGATCTTCTGGGAATCTCCTCCATTGCTAATTTAATAGGCGCTATCAAAATGGCCAAATACTATGAGATGACCAGCCGGGATATAATTTTTACTATTGCTACCGACTCAATGGAACTCTACCAATCTAGAATAAAAGAATTGAGAAAAGCTCACGGTGACTATACAGAATATGAAGCAGCGGCTGATTTCGATAGCTGTTTGATGAGTATCACTACAGATTATATGTTAGAATTAACTTATTGGGATAAAAAAAGAATGCATAATCTCAAATATTTTACTTGGGTTGAACAGATTGGAAAGGATGTAGAAGAATTAAACAGGCAGTGGTATGATGAAAACTACTGGAAGGATAAATACCGTTCATACCGGAAATGGGACAAACTTATAAGACAGTTCAATCAAAAAACTGGGCTGCTGGATAAATATAAATAAAGGTTCATCGCTATATCGAGTATTTTTTTGTTTAAAAATTGAATGATTTAAACTTAAAGAGGGTCCTATCAGGCAGCATCTCTCTGTCCAGCCCCCCACCCATCCAGTTAAACTCACCTTGTTCTACGGGTATCTCTGTTATGACGATGGGCCATAATATATATAGGAAAGGAGAAATAAGCATGACAAAAAAAATTATAATTACTATTTCACTTTGCTTTTTAACAGCAATCTTTTTCCTCCTTTCAAGCTGCAGCCGTCTATCTCCTGACTATGATTTAATCATTACCAAGGCCCAGATTGTTGATGGCACAGGAAATCCAGCTTATTCTTCAGATGTTGGTATCAAAGGAGATACCATCGTAGCCATAGGGGACCTATCTTCTAAACAGGCTACAAGAAAAATTGATGCTCATAACTTAGTGGTCGCTCCAGGCTTCATCGATGTCCATACTCATTGCGATGGAGGCTTAGGAAAAGTAGATTCCAATGCTAATCTAAACTACCTTATTCAAGGAACAACAACAGTTGTTACTGGAAACTGCGGCAGCGGCACATTTAAAATTGCTGAGACTAAAGCCAAATGGGAAAATCTTGGTATAGGTACAAATGCCATTCACCTCGTCGGTTTTGGCGATGTCCGTCAGGCTGTGATGGGAAGGGACACTCGACCTGCCACTCCGGAAGAGGTGGAAAAGATGAAAGCAATAGTCCGGCAGGCTATGAAAGAGGGTGCCTGGGGTTTGAGCACTGGCCTGGAATACATACCTGACCGCTATTCCACTACTGAAGAAATTATCGAACTGGCCAAGGTCGTGGCTGAGTTTGGAGGAGTCTATGCCAGCCATCAGCGCAATGAGTTTGACCAAGTCCCAGAGGCCACTAAGGAGACCATCCGCATAGCCAAAGAAGCTGGACTTCATGCCGAAATCTCTCATCTTAAAATATGCAGGAAGAATTACTGGGGTGGAATGAAAGAAGTAGTGGCTTTGATTAACAAAGCGCGCTCTGAAGGAATTCACATTACGGCTGATATGTATCCCTATAATATGGCGGGTGGAGGACCTGTTATAGACATTGTTAGAAATTCTGGCTGGTCGCCCTTCCGCCTTCCTCCTGACCTGCAGCCATTTGCTGATCTGCGCTTAAAATTGAGAAATAAAGCTCTATCTAAGCCAGAACGAGCTGAATTAAAAAAACAGTATCTCAACGAGCTGAAAAAAGCCCTGTCCGACAAATCCAAGCGGGAGCTGATAAAAAAATATGTAATTGAAGGAACTCCTGAGAATCCTAGTCCCGTCGCTATAGGAGGTTGGGATAGTTTTGTGGTGGCTACTGCTAAGAAAAATGCCCATTTAATTGGGAAAATTATTTCTGATTTAGCTCAGGAAAAAAAGAGAGATGCTTTTGATATTGTGGCCGAATTGGCTTTGGCTGAGCATGATATGTATGTTGCCTGCGGAGTTATGTCAGAAGAGGATATGAAATTGGCTATAAAACAAGAATGGCTTATGTTCTGCAGCGATGGAGATGCTATTCCTATTATTAAAGAGGGGGCTAAACCCAAATACGGACATCCTAGGGCCTTCAGCAGCCAAGCCAGAGTTCTAAGAAAATATGTGAGAGAAGACAAACTTTTAACACTGGAAGAGGCGATTCGCAAGATGACTTCCCTGCCTGCTTCTTTTCTTGGTCTAAAAGACAGAGGTCAGATCAAAGAAGGTTATAAGGCAGATATTGTCATCTTTGACCCTAAGACCATCAGGGACAAGGCTACTTTTGCTGACTGCCAAAAGTACGCTACGGGAACCAAGTATGTAATTGTCAACGGCAAGCTCAGTATAGAAGAGGGCAAATATCATGGAGCCCTTAATGGTAAAATGTTACTCCTGACGAACAATAAATAAAATAATTCAGGCTAATTATTGCTATTTAATAAAATCATTTCAAAGGAGGGGTGGGTGAAAAAAATAATAACAATTTTATTCTGCCTAACTCTCATTTTCAGCCTTGTTTCCGCTCAGGAAGCAAAGCAGCGACCAATGACAGTAGACGATGCCTTGAATATGGTTCGTCTCCAAGATGTTCATCTTTCTCCTGATGGAAAATGGGTATTCTTTTCCAAATCAGAGCTTGATTGGAGTCATAATAAAAGAATTAAGAAATTCTTCATGATCCTGGCCAGCGGCGGAGAAGCTCAGCAATATATTGGAGAAGCAGGCGGCAGCTCATTTCAATTTTCACCTGATGGGAAATATCTATCATTCAAGCGGAAAGTCAATAAAATTGAGCAGATATTCCTCCTGCCGCTCACTGGTGGCGAAGCTGTTCAGCTTACTAACCACCAAAACAGTATTGCCTTCTATAAATGGTCGGCTGATGCCAGCAAAATATTTTTCACGGCTGATGAGATGTTAAGTGAAGAAGAACAAAAAGAGTATGATATGGGAGATGATGCTATTTTTATTTTTGAAGGACCAAACGGCCGAGAGGAAGCCTACTGGCGGAACCTGTGGTTTTTTGACCTTTCAACCAAGAAAGAAAAACGTCTGACCGAGGAAGAATTTATTATTAACGAATTTGACGTATCTCCAGATGGAAAGCGGATTGTGCTGGCAGCCACTCCACAGGAAGACGAGAATTATTTTCATTTATCTGAACTCTATCTGTTTAAGGTGAACCAGGCGGAGCTTGTTCAACTCACCCATAACAAAGCCCCTGAAGAAAATGTTCTCTGGTCGCCAAATGGTGAAACTTTTGTCTATCATGCTCCTTCTGATAAGGATTTTAATCTAACTCATGGCTATCTGTGGATAATGAATCCAGAAACAGGCCAGAAGAAGAAGCTTCAACAACCAAATCAGGGTGAGATTTCAAACCTTGCCTGGACGCCTGATGGTAAAAGCTTGCTCTTTAATGAAACTCGCCGTACCAATCAAAACCTTTATCAGCTTGATATCAAAACAGGCAAGGTTAAAGCTGTGACCAACGTCAAAGGCAGTCTTAGAGTTCTCGATTATTCTAAAGACAGGACAAAGATTGTTTATTCCTACAGCGACTTTACTACCCCACCTGACCTTTATGTGTCTTCCTTAGACAATTTTAAACCTATTCGTCTCACCGAGGCTAATCCCTGGATAGAAAAAGAAATACTTCTGGCCAAAGCTAAAATCATTGACTGGAAGAGTAAAGATGGTATGAAGATAGAAGGAGTTCTCTATCTTCCGGCTGATTACAAGAAAGGGGAAAAACTTCCTCTTATAGTCACCATCCACGGTGGACCGCCTGGCCATTTTGCCAACCAATTCCGATCCGAGTTTCATATTTTTGCTGGACTAGGTTATGCCTCTCTCGGACCTAATATTCGCGGCAGCGACAGCTACGGAGACACTCTGCTCTGTGCTCTACAGGGTGATGTTGGAGGCGGAGAATTCGATGATGTCATGACAGGTGCAGATTATTTGATTGAAAAAGGCATAGCTGATCCTGAGCAGCTGGGAGTCCGCGGCTGGAGCTGGGGAGGAATCCTGGGCAGCTGGGTCATCACCCATACCAAGCGTTTCAAAGCTGCTTGTCTGGGAGCCATGGTTGGCAGCTGGTCAGCCGAATCAGGCCCAGGTCTTTTCTGGGATCTCAAGCTCCATTATATCGGTGGAGCTCACTGGATTAACCCAGAAGATTGGCGGGGAGCATCTTCAATCTGGTACGTGAAAAATGTGACTACCCCTACTCTCCTCCTTCATGGTGCCCGAGATATGGTCAGCACTCCAGGACAATCGATGATGTTCTTTCATGCTCTTAAAGAAATAGGCAAAGCACCTGTCCGCTATATTAAATTCCCCAGGGAGCCCCACGGTTTCCGAGAACCACGGCATCAGCGGCGGCGCTATATAGAGGAAATCAAATGGATGGAAAAATACATCCGAGGCATAGACTGGAAGCCGTGGAAACGGAAAGAATAAAATTAGTATTAAATATATAAGGGGTAAATTATGAAAAGTCCACGCCAAGTAGGTTTAAGTCAAACCTTTTTTTGGTTAGTCTTATTTATCCTAGCTGTTTTAACCCAGCCAGCTGCTGCTTACCAAGCATACACCCATACTCCTCTTACAGATAAAGTAGATGAAATGTTTAAGCCCTGGGACAACAACTATTCACCTGGAGCAGCCCTAGGAATTTTTAAGGATGGAAGAATTATTTATGCCCGTGGCTACGGCCTGGCTAACTTGGAATATAATCTGGCCTGGACTCCTCAAACTGTTTCCCGTACCGGCTCTATTTCCAAACAATTTATAGCCATGTGCATAGCTATTCTGGCCGAGCAGGGAAAACTTTCCTTAGAAGATGATATTCGGAAATTCCTGCCTGACTGGCCTGATTACGGCCGCCCCATTAAGATTAAACATCTTCTCCATCACACTAGTGGGGTCCGTGAATATTTAACTCTCGTCTCCCTTATTGGCAAACCAGAAGGAAGCGGTTATGTATACACGCCCTGTGAGTTATTAAGATTACTTTCCCGGCAGAAAGAACTCAATTTTGAACCCGGAGAGAGGTTTTCCTATTCCAATTCAGGATATTTTCTACTCTCAGAAATAATCAGTCGAGTGAGTGGTTTAAAAACAAGTGCTTTTGCCAAGAAATATATTTTTGAGCCTCTGGGGATGGATAACACCCATTTTCATGATGACCCCAATATGATTGTCAAAAACAGAGCTTATGGATACTCACCCCAAAAGGATGGCAGTTACAGACTGGATATTCTCAGGCTTAAAGTGATTGGAGATTTAGGCCTTATGACCACTATAGAAGATTTTTTTAAATGGGATCAGAATTTTTACCACAACTGCTTGGGAACCGGCAATCAAAATTTGATCAAAACAATGCTAACACCAGGAAAATTAAATAACGGTGAACAAATTTCTTATGCTCTCGGTTTGAATATCAGAAAATACGGCGGCTTGAGGATGATAAGTCATAGTGGTTCTGCTGTTGGTTATGTAGCCTATTATGTCCAATTCCCAGATCAAAAATTTTCTGTATTCATTCTTTCTAATCTTAGCACTTTTTCTCCAGGAAAAATTGCTATGAAAATAGCTGACTTGTATTTAGCTGATCAATTCAGAGAACCTCCCATCTCAAAACGGAGGGAACGTCCACCTCGACCTAAATTAAAGCCCATCTCCGTATCGCCAGATAAATTAAAAGAATATGTAGGAAAATACTACAGCCAAGAACTGAATATCATTTATACTTTTATGCTTAAAAATAATAATCTCACCCTCAAACTTCGGGAAATAGCCACTCCGCTTATTCCCTACTCTGCTGACACCTTTGGCTGGGAAGATTATTATGAAGGAGCAAGACGTAAGCTCCACTTTACACGGGACGAAGAACAGAAAATTAGCGGTTTTGTCCTTCAGGAGGGTGAAGTTAAGAACATAAAATTTCAAAAGTTAAAGGAGCAAAGCCCTGTTTTAATCCTTGAAGCCTGTCAAAAACAATGATTATAAGCAGATGTCATCGAAAACCAATAAAAGATTGTCAAAATTTTATAATTAATTTAGATTCAATTAATTAAGGAGGGTCCATTGAAAAAAAGAGTATTATCTTCTTTTCTTTTCCTTTTACTATTTTGGCCTTTAATTCTTTTTCCCCAGACATCACCTGAAGAATTTTTGGGTTTCAAGGTAGGAACTGACCGCAAATTAGCTGACTACAACCAAATTCAGGCATATTTTCAACAACTTGATAAGGAATCAGTCAAAATAAAAGTACTAACCATCGGTCGGTCCACTCTGGGCAAGCCAATCATTATGGCTGTCATAACTTCTGAAGAAAATATGGCTAATCTAGACCACTACCGGGCTATTGTCAAAAAACTAAGAGAGGTTAAAAGCATTTCTCCAGAGGAGGCTAGAAAGCTAGCTCAGGAGGGTAAAGTAATTCTACTCATAACCTGCAATCTCCATTCTGACGAAATAGCTTCCTCTCAGATGGCTATGGAGCTGGCTTATAAATTGGTAACTGGTGAAACTCCATTTAAGGCTGATAAGGTGCTTAACGATGTTATTGTTCTCCTCATCCCAACCAGCAATCCAGACGGCCTACAAATGGTAACTGACTGGTACCGAAAATATTTAGGGACTAAATATGAAGGAGGAAGAATGCCCTGGCTCTACCATCACTATGCTGGCCATGATGACAATAGAGACTGGTTCATGCTCAATCTGGCTGAAACAAGGGCAGTAACTAAGATTTTATACCACGATTGGATTCCTCAAATCCATATTGATGAACATCAGGCTGGCGAAACAGATGCAAGGCTCTTCCTGCCTCCATTTGCTGATCCTCCCAACCCCAATGTTCACCCTCTTGTCTGGCGAGGTGTTGACTTATGTGGAATGAAGATGGCCTATGATCTTCAGAAAAATGATTTTAAAGGAGTGGTCTATGGTAGAGAATATATTGGCTGGTGGGATGGTGCCTGCGATAATACTGGCTGGCTCCACAACGCCATTACCATCCTCAGCGAAACAGCTTCAGCTAACATAGCCAGCCCCATCTATATAGACCCCACAGAACTAACCAAATCAAATATTGAAAAGCGCATGCAACTGCCTGACCCCTGGCCTGGAGGATGGTGGAGGCTGAGAGATATAGTCGATTACGAGCTTTGCTTCACTTTTAGTCTAATAAATACAGGTTATACCTATAAAGAAGACTTTCTCTACAATTTCTACAAAATGTGCAGGGATTCTATCGAAAAACATGAACCATCTCAACCTTACGCTTTTGTTATCCCTAAATCTCAACACGATTATTTTACTGCCTTAAAAATGCTGGATATTCTAATGGCTGGAGGAGTAGAAATCCATCAGGCTCAACAAGATTTTGAGGCTGAGGGTAAAATCTATCCTGCTGGCTCGTTTGTAATCTTAATGTCCCAACCATATAGAGCTTACGCTCAAGCCCTGCTGGAAAAGCAAAAATATCCTGATATTCGGCCTTATCCTGATATGCCGCCTATTCCTCCTTATGACTCGGCCGCCTGGACTCTGCCCCTGCAGATGGGCGTTAGCTGTGATCAAGTCCAAAAAGTTTTTAAAGCCAAACTAAAAAAACTGGAAAAAATAACCTATCCGGCCCCAACTTCGCTACCTCAAAAAGCGCCCTTTCTTGTCCTCGATTCCAGGTTAAATAACTCCTATGCTGTTGCTTTTCAACTTTTAAGTAAGGGAGTAGAAATTTACCGTTCTCAAGAAGCACTCCCCAAAAACGGCTTAAAGGCAGCAGCTGGAAGCTTCATCATTAAAAACTCCGCCCGCATCCAAAAAGCTCTTCCAAAACTTTTAGAAAAGTGGCCGGTCAAAGTTTTTGGTATCGAAAACATCGAAAAAACAGCCAAATCTCCCTTAAAAAGACACCGCCTTGGCCTTTATCAGTCATGGCAGTCTAACATGGATGAAGGCTGGACTCGCTATGTCCTAGACGATATGAAAATTCCTTTTATCACTCTTCATAATAAAGATTTCCAGCCAGCAAAAAAGGCCAAAGTCAATCTAAATTCTAAGCTTGACGTCATAGTCTTTGCCGATGAGAGCCCAGAAATAATTAAAACTGGAAAACCAAAACCAGACTCCCCTTACGCTCGTTACTTTTCAGAGCTTCCTCCTGAATATAGAGGGGGAATAGGCTCTCAAGGAGTTGAAGCCCTCAAGAATTTTGTAGCTCAAGGAGGTGTCCTGGTAACTCTCAATCGGGCTTGCGACTTAGTTTTTAAAGAATTTAAGACGCCTGTTTCTAATGCCCTAGAAAGAGTTAACCGAAATAAATTTTTCTGTCCTGGTTCTCTTTTAAAGATTGAAGTAGACAATCAATCTCCGATTGGCTATGGCATGCCTGAAGAAGCTGCAGCCATGTTCTCTCACTCTCTTGCCTTAAGAACCAGGATTCCATCTGGAGATTGGGATAGAAAAGTGGTGGCCAGCTACGCTAAAGAAAATGTTCTGCTCAGTGGCTGGCTTCTGGGGGAAGATGTGATTGCCCGCAAGGCCGCTGTTGTCGACCTTAAATACAAAAAAGGACATATTATTCTAATAGGCTTCCGCTGTCAGAACCGGGCTCAGTCTCATGGCACATATAAATTTCTGTTGAATGCCCTTCTCTATCCAGAAATAGAGTAAAAAAGTACCAACCGTATTCAGGAGTATAATAAGACGGAAGGATGGCAGCGCTACGGGGATTCGAACCCCGGTTTGATGGCTGAGAACCACCTGTCCTAGTCCCCTAGACGATAGCGCCATCTAAATATCGTGCCCAAAATTACCAGATATCTCCCTATCTTGTCAAGATATCCATCAAATAGCAATCATATTATTTTCACATTTCCTTCTGTATGGCTCGCTGTCCTCAGCAGGCTGTTTGTTTATATCGATAAAAATAATAATAAAAAGAAAGAATATTATATTAATCTACTCTCCTTACAATGCTTTTTGTTCCCGGTGGGGTCAGACCTTCATAAGTTTCATAACTTTAATTTTTACAATAACTGTAATAATTTTTGTCCCTTACAAACCGACGAAATATATCAATAGAGAAGCATAACTTATGAAACTTATGAAGGTCTGACCCCATCTGCAGGTAACAAAAATTAAAAAAACCAAAAATTATTACTGTAGGTAAAGTCGGGCAAAAAGCGAAGTGTCTTTTATTTTTTTCTATAATTTTTTTCGGGCTCAATATGAATCAAAACATTAACGGGCTTAGACAGTTCTTTTCTACTTTTAACAGCCATTTTTATATTATAATATTCAATAAATATTTAATCGATTAATGCCTCTTTTTAAGCTTAAATATACTCAATGGTGGCTGGCGGCTTAGGAGTGATTTCATAGGCGACACGGACTACTTCAGGAATCTCAGCCGTAATTCTTTTAGAAAGTCGCCTTAAGACTGGCCAAGGGATCTCAGTCGGTTCGGCTGTCATGGCATCTTTGCTTTCAACTGAGCGGATTATTATGATCTGACCAAATTTCCTTCGGCCTTCATCGAGGCCAGTTCCTTTATCATTGAGCAAGACGGCAAAGGCCTGAAAAGGATTTAGAGATGATAGCTCTTCTTCCACCATTTTGGTTGCTTTTCGAACCATAGCCACCCTATCCGGTGTTACTTCTCCCACTACCCTAGTGGCTAAGCCTGGACCTGGAAATGGCATTCTCTGGCGAATTTTCTCAGAGAGTCCTAGTTCTCTAGCTACTTCCCTTACCTCATGTTTAAAAAGCTCTTTAAGAGGTTCCTCAATTCTATACCCGTATCCTTTTTCGGGATCAATCCCAATTTGTTCTAAAATATTATGCTGAGTTTTTATTCCTCCTTTGGTTTCAATTACATCGGCCGCGATTGTTCCTTGCACTAAAAATCTGGCCTTACTTTCTAAAACCTCCCTCCCAAACACAGAATAAAACGTATGACGGAAAGCCTTTCTTTTTTCTTCAGGATCAATCTTTCCTTTAAGAGCCTCAAAAAATTCAGCCTGAGCTTCGATTATCTCTACCTTAATCCCCAGATCTTCAAAGGCAGTTTTTACTTCTTCTGGCTCATTTTCTCTCATCAAGCCATCATCGATAAAAATTACTTTTAAATTATTCCCGATAGCTCTATGGGCAAGGACTGTACAGGTAGCACTGTCAACTCCCCCCGATAGAGCAGAAATTGCTTTGGCACCGCCTATTGTTGTTTTTATCTCTTTAATTTTGGTCTTTATAAATTCTTTGGTATCCATCTATAAAACCTCCTTTTCTATGATTTATCTTATAAAAAAACAAAAATCTTTTCTTCCCTCACCTTTTGAGGTGAAGCCAAGAGTTACAAAATCATCACTCAATCCACCTTTAAAGGCGATTGACCGCTTTCAGGTTCTATGCCAATATTGAGGCAGAAGTAGAATGAAAAAAGAGGAGGGCCCATCCAAGGTGTCGTAACATCCAGAATGGAAGCTGGGTGTTTAGGGATTCCTCTCCTGGCCCTCCTTAATTCCCTCCCTTAATTCTTCCTTAGTAAACTTGATTTTCATTTTATACTATATATTGAGCTCTTTTAAAGAAAGAATACGAGATGTTGATTGTTTTGTCAAGTTTTTAATTATAATTTTTTTTAAATTAAAAAAATTGCTTGATTTTCAAGCTAATTAATAAAAATTAATATTAATGGAAAAGACTGAAAAAGTTTCTTTACTCTCCAGCTTAATTCTTTTGGCTCTTCTCTGCTTTAAATTCGCAGTTGCCTTTATCTCTGGAAGTCTTGCTCTCAAAGCTGATGCTATTCACAGCCTGACAGATTTCATTTCAACCGTGGCTGTTTTTTTTTGGACTGAAAATCTCTAAAAGAGAATCAAAAGCTTTTCCCTATGGACTTCATAAGGTATAAAACCTGATATCTGTTATTATCTCTCTTTTTATATTCTGGGCCGGGTATGAAATTACCAAAAAGGACCTAGGGATAAACTGAGCTACTCTATACATATGTCCAACTTATTTCTATTACTTTAGTTCTTCAATATTGTTTAATATCCCTAATCACAAACCCAAAATCCCTGGTAATTTGGCAAACAGCCTCGTCTCATCAATCCTGTCCAGTCCGCAGATGAAGCGAGTCAGCCTTTCTATGCCTATGCCGAAGCCAGCTGAAGGAAAGAGGCCGCGGGCAGCAAACTTCAGGTATATTTCATAAACCTTTAGGTCAATTCCCTTAAGCTCAATCCTTCTTTTTATTTTTTCCAACTCAAATTCCCTTTCGCCGCCTGATAGGGCTTCTCCGTATCCCTCTGGATAGATTAAATCCATATCGACCAAAATCCCTGGTCTCTCCAGGTTTTCCCTATCATAAAACTCTCTATCTTTGATAGAAAAATCAATTATCCAGATTGGCTCTTGGTGATCAGAAGAAAGTTTATTCTCATAATCTGAGCCATAATTGGCCAGGGCCTCCTGGTAAGAAAACTTGGCAAAAGGGGCCGAAGGAATGTTCAACTCCCTCTGAAAAAATTCGAGTTCTTGAGAAAATTTTGATTTAATTTCCTGAAAAAGATGGATTAGCATCTGCTCGCACAGACTCATCAGATCCTCTCTGGTGGCTTCCTTTACTTCTATATCAAGTTGAACAAATTCTATTAAGTGCTTGCCGCTATGCTGGCAGGAGGAAGACTCAATCCGAACATTTGGTGAAAAAGAGAAAATGCACGGCAGAGTAAGAAGCGAGATTTGCTTATGAAAAATCATGCTTTTGGTTATTTGATATTTAAAACCATAACATTCAATTTCTCCTCTAACCCTAAAATCAGTCAAAGGGTCTGTTATGGGCGAGATTATCACCGGCAGAATCTCAACAAATCCTTTTTTCTGGAGAAAATCGCGGCAGATTTGAATAATTCCGTTTTGAACCTTTAAGGCTCTTTTCATTTTTTCCGATTTTAGCAACTCTAAATACTTATCAATTTCAAACATTTTTAATTCCTTTCTTTGGATAGCTCTGAATATAGTCTGATTCGAATGAAATATAGATGTGGTGGTAGTGTTTAGTGATCTCCCCTTCCTAAAGAAGGGGATTATTATTGTTACTGTTTAAAAGGCGGAAAGGAAAATTAGACAAAGAAGCAACGATTGAATTCCTATTTGAGTAATGACAGCTAACTTTGCTTCTTTTAGTCATTTTCATTAATTATATATAGCTAATCTGCCTAAAAAGTCAAGCAAATTATGGCTCCTCTTCACAGTCTGCGGGAGAAATGGCGGTAAAGAAAATAGGTCAAACCAAAGGAAACCAGCAAAATAATAAGAGGAATAAAGATACCCCACATGCTTAATCCTTTTTATCCTTGTGCTTCCTTCTGTAAGCAAAATAGGCAAGCAAAAGCCCCAAAAAGGAGAAAAAATAGGCAATTGACATACCGATGACAACCGCCAGACTTTGATTCACTTATTCCTCCCACCTGGCAATTTTTTCTAACTCCTCCAGGTACTTTTTCTGTTTTTTCTCATAATCCTCAGAGATAGCCTTTAGCTTGGGATCAATAACTTTAATCATAACCCATAATAAAACTAAACTCGCTCCTAATATAAGCCAGCCATACCAGATAAGAAGTAAGCTCAGGACAGTGCCTACGGCGAGCAGGAAATAAATGAGTGGAGAAATGATGAAAGTAAGATAATCTTCTTTGCTCCAGCTATCTGCTTCCCTGGGGCTCCATTTGGTTTTTAACCAACCCATTTAACAGCCTCCTCCTTCTCCGCCTTTCTCAATGACAGCCAATAATCCCCTTTTCTCAGCTTCTCGGCGGACTCGTCCCCACCAGCCCAAGGGACGGGACATGACATAATATTTGACTAGCTTCTCCATATTTTCGGCTGGAGTCAGAAAAGTTATGGGTATATAAATCATGGATCCTAAGACCATCATTATCCAAAACTGGAGGTAATCAGGCAGGACAGGAATTATCTTAAATTCAGGGAGAACCCAAACAACTAGCCAGCTCAGCCCCAGATTGGTCATCCATGAGGAAAGATATCCCCAGGCATTAAAGCGCCACCAAACCACTTGAAGGATGGATGGCAGCCAGATCCCGGCAGCCATTATCCACAGGGCAAAAATAAGCCATTGAGTTATCTCCTGCATCATCAAGCCATAAATAAATGATCCAATCAGCAAAATGAAAGTGGAAATCCTGCCCACCCAGACCAGCTCTTTCTGACTGGCCTGAGGTCGGAAATAATGGTGGTAAAGATCGCGGGTGGCATAGGAAGCTCCAAGGTTAAGATGGGTAGAGATGGTAGATAGATGAATAGCCACTACAGCCGCAAAGAAAAATCCTACCAGACCTACTGGCATAAATTCAAAACCAAGACGATACCAGGCCATTTCATAATCAGCCGTAGCCTTGATATTGGGAAAGATAGTAAAAAAGGCCAGAACAGCTACTGCCCACAGCGAATTGCGGACAACGATCAAAGCTGAACCTGCCCAGATACTGTAACTGGCATCACGCACTGTTCGGGCTGACTGAATCCGCTGAGCTTCTGGATACCAGTCAATCGAAGTTCCCATTCCAAAGCCACCAATAACAGCAATGACCAGCATGGTTAAAAACCAAACCAGAGGAAAATCGCCCGAAGCAAAGCCAGTAAAAGCAAAAGGGTTAAGACGCCAGCTCTGGCCCAGGCTTTCCAGTTTAGTCATTATCACCTTAGGACCACCAGCACTTACAATTCCCCAGATAGAGACAATAACGATTACGGCCAAGGCAATTACACCCTGCTGAAAATCAGCCATAACTACTCCCCAGTAGCCAGCCGCCAGCACATAGAGAGCGCAGATAGAAGAAAAAAGAATTAAGCCTAACCACTGCGGCCAGCCGAAGAGATAATGGCAAATTTTCCCCATGGCCATGCCCACCCAGCCCAGAACAAACATATTCATAAAAACCTGCCAGCCGGCTATCCAGCCTCTCAGTAATTCTGCTCCAAGGCCAGAAAAGCGAAGGGTCTGCCACTCGGCCTGAGTATAGGCCAGAGAGCGGCGGAAAATGCGGGTGGAAGCAAAAGCTGAAATGGCGCACCAGGCAGAAAAAAAAGTATACCAGATACCTCTCAGGCCATATTTATAAATCACTCCACTAACCCACATAGGAGTGTCAGTGGCCGAATGGGTGGCATAGACAGAAGCAGCCGGCAACCACCAGGGTAGACCGCGGCCAGCCAGGAAAAAATCTGACATAGATCTCTTCCCCAGCCGGTAAAAAAGGCCACCGCAAAAGACCATGAGAATGATGAAAGCTACCAGCCAGAACCAGTCTAAAAAGCTGAAATTGACCATTATCAGCCTCTATCAGTAAAAACCACTTTTTCCCATTCTTTATGAATATATCACGTCCAAGGACACCCACGAGCAATGATAATGTGTTACTTTTTTATAAAAAGGTGCCATTTTCTAGGTAATTAAGATCGATTTCAAGGAGGCCTATCTTAACATATTTCACTCTTAGAATGAACCAAAGATAAGACCAAGAACATTTTTAGAGAAAAAATATACTTTCAAAATAGCTGAAATTGCACTTTTAAATTTTAAACCGGTGCACTTTTAATTTTTCAATGACACACCCTGCTTTTCTATTTGACTTTTCCTTCTCAAGTTTATATCCTTTATCCAGTTTAAATAGTTAACTAAAATTAGTAAAAAAACTTTAAAAGAGGTAAAAAAGCAACAAAATCTAAATTTTTTTAAAAAAAAGGAGGTACTTTAATGTATATCCGTAAATTTTTAGTAACAGTTTTTTCTTTGTTCCTTTTCGTCTTTCTAAGCAGTATGGCTACGGCCAATTCTAAGTCAACTGAGAGCACAATAACCGGTCAACAAGGCGATGAAGGAGCTCCATATAGGCTCTATAAAGATATAGATATGGAAAAATGGAATAATCAGATTCGCAAAGAAAAATTTGATATCATCCTACCCAAGGTTATGCGCAAAAACCATATTGATATGTGGATTTATGTAGCCAGAGAAGCCATCCCCGATCGCTTTGCTACCGAAGAACTGGGCAGCTCCTCCGGCGTTTTTGTCTTTACTGACCGTGGGGATGACCATATCGAGCGGGCCATCCTCGGACGGCGATGGGGAGAATCACAGCGTGGATGGGGACGCTGGCAAACTAAACTGGTTGAAGAATGCGGTCTCTATGACATAATCGGCAAGGCTGTTCGGGTACAGGAGCCGGTGGGCGGTCCGCTGTCAGAATATGATTACCGCTTTAAGGGCCTCAGAGAATTTGTTATCGCCCGGGATCCTAAGCGGATTGCGGTCAATTTCAAGCATGATATAGGCCCCTGGGTAACTTATACCAGAGCCCAAGACGGACTTTCCCACACAGACTATGTCCTTTTGACCGAAGAGCTCGGCCCAGAGTATGCCAAGAAGTTGGTTTCAGATGAATATCTGAGGATGGATTACATTATACACACAGTGCCCAGTGAAGTTAAACTCCTTAAAAAAATGCGTGAAGATGAAGTTAAATGCGTCAAGAAAGTATTTTCTGAAATTGAGCCGGGTGTAACTAAAGTAAGCGAATTAGGAGAGAGAGGCGATGGTGAGGTGGATATCGTGGTTTACCGCCGCATGAGAACAGGCCTGTCTCAGAGAGGAAGAAGCGAAGGCTGGGAAAAGGCGGTCGTCCAAGGAGGCGACATCGTGGCTGCACCCAGTCAGGGAATGTATGCTTATGTGCTACGCAAAGGAGAGACAGAACCTCCTCCAGAAATCAAAAAACTATGGGGAACATACCTGAAAATTGACAAGATTCTGGCTAAAACCATTAAAGCTGGACTTACTCCGCGGGAGATAACTCGGGAATACACCAAGAAGTTCGAAGAGGCTGGTATTATTGTCAGAGACAATCAGATGCATATGATTACCCCTAAAAACAATTGGCCTGTTTATTCTGCCGGTTACGACCCTGATAAAACTGAAATTAGTCTGGATATGCATGGCATGAAAAAAGGAGCCCTTAAACGGAAAGCTGAGAATTATTTTGGACCCAGGATTGGCTCTCTCGGTCCGGATTGGTCAAAAAATATCCCTCTTTCGCCCAATCACCACTTCGTTCTGGAATATTTCTTCTACATGCCTTCGCCGACTGCTAATAAAAACGAAGATCAGTATCTTTTCTGGTGGGATCACGAACAAGCGCTTGCTACTGAAAATGGAGTCGAGTATTTATCTCCCCCACAAAAAGAGCTTTATTTAATTCATTATCGCTCTCAAAACTAACCTGGATTATTCACGAGCCTAGGTTGATGCAGATGCGAGGCATGACCCATGCCGCTGTGGTCTTCCACCACAAATGTGTCACAACGAAGCATATTCGCCAAAATAGGCTAGCCCGAAGGGAAAAAATGAAGAAGTTAAATCAAAAATGAAAAAAATCTTTTTATTTCTAATAGCAGGATTATTTATTCTGAGTGGATGTTCCCCATCTCCTCAATCTGAAAAGGACATAATTGAAG
>Ga0190349_1000120_pt1 | contig 27677 bp, 22 predicted proteins | sample 48721378_MG_FD_179798 | JGI IMG/M metagenome (GOLD analysis project Ga0190349, IMG submission 179798) | Hydrothermal vent microbial mat bacterial communities from Southern Trench, Guaymas Basin, Mexico - 4872-13-7-8_MG | ecosystem: Environmental > Aquatic > Marine > Hydrothermal vents >...
ATGTAATATGTCCCTACATTTTTTATACTTCGTATTCTCTATATTTTTATTGCTTCCTGTAGGGGCACAATGAATTGTGCCCTTCTTTCTTTATATTTTTCCGTCTACTTTGGGCACGATGCATCGTGCCCCTACATTCTAAAATCGTAAAATCTTTTCTATTCTATCTAATCCCTTTTTAATATCTTCCATAGAAGTTGCATAAGACAACCTTAGATACCCTTCTGTTTCAAATGCACTACCCGGAATTAAAGCAACCTCCGCTTCCTTTAAGATAAAATTAGAGAGGTCAAAAGAACTATTAATTTTCTTACCGTTATATTCAATACCTTTTTCCAATATTTTACTTACATTAGGAAAAGCATAAAATGCTCCGGCTGGGGTAAGGCAGGAAATTCCTTCTATTTCATTTAATCTTTGTACCATATATTTCCTTCGCTCATCGAAAGCTTTTCTCATCTTTTCGATGGTATCTTGTTTCCCGTTTAAAGCCTCCACACTGGCTTTTTGAGCAATAGAATTGGGATTAGAAGTACTATGCCCCTGGATTTTGGACATTCCTTTGATAATTTCTTCCGAACCTGCTGCATAACCAATTCTCCAGCCAGTCATAGCATAAGATTTGGATACACCATTTATAGTAATAATTTTTTCTTTTATTTCTTCACTTAAAGAAGCCATGCTTAAATGTTTTGCATTATCATATATTAATTTTTCGTATATTTCATCACATATACAATAGATATTGTACTTTACGAGAAGCTGTGCTATCTTTTTTAATTCCTCTTGTTCGTAAACAGCGCCGGTAGGATTGTTCGGGCTGTTTAAAATAATTAATTTAGTTCGTGAACTTATCTTTTCTTCAACTTGAACAGCAGACAATTTAAAGTCTTCCTCCTGGTAAGTATTAATAAAGATGGGGACTGCTCCCGCAAATTTTATCTGCTCTGTGTAACTAACCCAGCAGGGTGTGGGTAACAATACCTCATCTCCCGGATTACATAGAGTTAATAGAGCATTAAACAGACATTGTTTTGCTCCGTTAGATATAATTATCTCTGAAGTTTTGTACTCTATTTCATTGTCTTTCTTAAGTTTTTCTAATATTGCTTCTTTGAGCTCGATTATTCCTGAACTTGTAGTGTAATGGGTAAAACCTTCTTTAATAGCTGAAATTGCCTTTCCTCTAATATTTTCCGGAGTGTCAAAGTCAGGTTCACCTGCGGCAAAACTGATTACCTTCTTCCCCTCCCGCCTCATTTTCAATGCCTGGGCAGTAATTGCCAGGGTTTGGGATGGATTTATATTTTTTACTCTTTCCGAAATAGTCATCTTTCCCCTTCCTTTCTATTTATAGGTTATAGGGGTCAGGTCTCAACATTTGACATAAGATTACTATCTGCTTAATTTAAAAATAGCTTATGTCAAATGTTGAGACCTGACCTATTTTTTATTCATTTTTAGATATAATCAAGCCAGCTTAAATATTTATCTTCCTTTCCTTTAGCGATATCGAAGAACTTCTTTTGAATATTTTCTGTTACGGGTCCACGCTTACCTTCACCGATCTGATAATTATCAATCTCCCTAATAGGAGTAACTTCAGCGGCTGTCCCAGCAAAAAATACCTCATCGGAAATATAAAGCTCATCGCGCCCTATATATTTTTCTTGAACCTTATAACCCATATCCTCAGCTATTTTTATTATGGAATCTCGGGTAATCCCTTCTAACACTGTTGCTGTAGGAGTTGTATAAATTACTCCATTTCTAATCCAGAACAAATTTTCTCCTGAGCCCTCAGTTACAAAGCCTCTGGTGTCTAATAAGATGGCTTCATCTACTCCTGCTTCAATTGCTTCCATTTTAGCAAGTATAGAATTGACATAATTCCCACATATTTTAGCTTTTTGAGAGGTCGAATTTATATAACTTCGGGCATAACTCGAAATCTTAGTTTTAATCCCTTTAGCTAATGCCTCTTCGCCTAAGTAAGCACCCCATTCCCAAACAGCAATAGTACAATTAACCGGACATTTAAAGGGATTTATTCCTAATTGTTCAAACCCACGATAGACTAAAGGTCGAATATAACCACTTTTAAGTTTATTTGCTTTAATAGTATCTTTGACTGCCTGCCTGAATTCTTCTTTAGTATAGGGAATTTCCATTTTTAATATTTTTGCTGAATTAAACAAACGGTCAATATGTTCTTTTAATCTAAAAACCGCTGTCCCACTCTTGGTCTCATAGGCCCTTATTCCTTCAAATACTCCACTTCCATAATGCAAGGCATGAGTGCACACATGAACCTGAGCCTTGTCCCAAGCTATAATTTTTCCGTCCATCCAAATTTTTTCAGCCTTCATTTTTACTTACCTCCTTCTCATTGCTAAGTTTAGAATAATTTTAACATATTTTTAAAATAATTACATATATTAATTCGTATCATTTCGTATTGCGTATTGCGTATCGCGTATCGCGTGAAGAAAAAGAGCTATAGAAAAAGAAAATCAAAAAACAAAAGCAATAGATATTCTTTTTTCCTTTTTCTTTCTTACTACTCCACTAAAGTTTACACTAACTCCGTATCTCGCTAAAAAACAAATAATTAAAATATTTAAAAATTAAATATTTTGTTCTAATTTTTCTAATTTTATTTTTTGGATTTTGAAATTATCACTATTGAGAATAATTTTAGCGGTTTTTTCTACTTTTTCTGGTAAACCGGTGGTATAGTAATTTTCTTTACTTTCTCCTTCCTCTTTTGAGATTCCCTTTTGAATGAGAATTTCTTTTAAAGTTAATGCGGTGCTGATAGCCGGATCAATTAATGTTACTTCCGGACCCATAATATTTGATATTACCTTTTTTAAAAAAGAATAGTGTGTACAACCTAATATCAAAGTGTCAATTTGCGCATCTTTTAAGGGTTTTAAATATTCTCGGGCAACTTCGTAGGTTTCGGGTGCAGTAAATTTACCGGCCTCGACTATAGAGACAAATTCGGGACAAAAATTAGAAAAAACTTTTATTTCGGGGGCAATTCTTTTAATCTCTTTAGGATAAGCCTGGTTTTTCGTGGTAAATTCGGTGGCAATAACTCCAATCTTTTTACTTGAAGTTATCTTTATAGCATCTTGAACTGCTGGCTGGATAACACCGATGATGGGGATAGAAAAATATTCTCTCGCTTTTTTAAGGCTGGCAGCGGTAGCTGTATTACATGCTATAACACAAATTTTTATTTTTTTCATTAAAAGAAAATTAATTATCTGTAAGGTAAATTTAACAAGTTCCGATTGGTTTTTCTCACCATAGGGTTGTCGCTGATTATCAGCGAAATACTCAATATTTTCTCGGGGAAGCAATTTTTTGACTTCTTTTACTACCGATAAACCGCCTAACCCCGAATCTAAAAAACCAACAGGTCGCTCTCTCATTTAATACCCCCTTTTCTGTAAAATCCAGGCAATGTTCTTTATATTAAAAAGTAATTTGCAGCTACTTTAATGCTTATAATTTTTAGCAAAAGTGGGAAGGCTAAAGGATGCTTTATGAATATCCCTATTATAATATTTTGAATCGTTAAGCTTTAAAGCTTCTGTTCCATTAAAATTGTTTATGGGGTGATATTTCTTTGAACAGAAAGTGAATCCAATCACCCCACTGGGATAAGTAGGTACTAAGGTATAATAATATTCTGAAATAGGATAAATATCTTTTATAAAAGAGAATAATGCTTTAATTATCTCTTCATGATAGAAAAATGATTCTGCCTGGGTAACTACAATTCCATCATCCTTTAAGGCTCGATACATCGCCTCGTAAAATTCTCTTCTGAATAAAACTTCAGCAGGACCTATAGGATCAGAAGAATCGACGATAATTACATCATATTCTTCTTTGCGATCTTTTATAAATTTATTCCCGTCTTCACAAAATATTTTTACTCTGGAGTCATTGAAACTATCAGACAAATAAGGAAAATGTCTTTTAGATATCTCTATTACTTTTTCATCAATCTCACAGACATCTACTTCATTGACGCTATCATGTTTTAATATTTCCCTAACTGTCCCACCATCTCCACCTCCGGTTACCAAAACCTTTTGGGCTTTTGGATGGACACACAAAGGGACATGGGCAATCATTTCATGATAACAGAATTCATCGGCTTCCGTAAGCATAATTACCCCATCGATGAGCAAAATCTTACCAAAGGACTGACTCTCTACAACTTCAATCTCTTGAAATTCTGATTTAATCTTTTCAAGAGATTTTGTAATCCTTATTTTTAAAGCTCTTCCTTTTTCAATCTCTAATTTCTCTTCTATCCATATTTTCTTGCTATTCAAATCAGTTAGCTCCTTAAAATATAATACATTTTAACATCTTTCGCTTCAAAAAACTTCTTGGTAAATTCTGCAACCACTGATGGCTCATAATATTTACAACTGAATATATCTATATAGGCACTATTACTCTTATTAGCAAAATGTCCTGAAATTAAAGAAGTCTCAATCAATTGAACCATAGAATAACCGGCGACTTTTTCGTCCTCGCCAAAATTTACAATTTGGGTTTCTCCGAATTGCCTCATTTCGATTAATTCACAAAGTTCATCAACATATCTTTTTATAGCTGCGGCATCTCTTATGGTTTCAGGGTTACATTCATAAAGATCCACACTGGTTAATAACCCCCAGGCATTGGTGTCGTAAAATTCTTTCTTTATATTGCACATTTTTCAGATACCTCCGGTTTGTGTAAAAGTTTAACTGGAAAATCCAAAATGCCTCTTTTTACTTCCGTAACCGAAATTGAACCAGCTCTTAACCCTTCTTTTAGAAAATCCAATGCCTTTTCACTTTTAATTTCAGTCCCGCAGGTAAAAATATCTAAAGCACAATATCCGTATTCAGGCCAGGTGTGAATGGAAAAATGGGATTCGGAAATTACCACCACCCCACTTACTCCATGAGGAGAGAATTTGTGGAAGGTAGAATTTAAAGCAGTTGCTCCTGAAATCTTTACTGCTTCTAATAATAGTTCTTCTATTTTTACAACTTTGTTAATTAAGCTGGTATTGCAATTATAAAGTTCTACCAATAAATGATTCCCTAAGTAGTTCATTTTTCTTAACTTCGCGATATATGATGATATATCGCCCCCCCCTCTTTAAAAAATTAGCTGCATATATCATTTGGCTTCTTGATATTTCGCAGTTTTTAAAAATATTAAAATACAAAAGATAATATATCAAAATCTCTGCAATTAATCAACATATTTTAATATATTTTTAATTTTTTTTAAGAGAAAATTGGGAGAGAGTCTAAAGGTGTTATACCAGTTATTTTTTATTGATTTTTTCTCCATTTTTTTTAAATAATAATTATTATCATGGATATTTTATTGGTCAAATACTCTGATAAATATTAAATCCATATTTTTTAGGTAAGTCTGATAATCAAAGCATTCTTCTATCTCTGAACTTGTTAAATATTGACCTACTTCCGGGTCTTCTAATAAAAGTTCTCTAAACTCGGTTTGACCCTGCCAAACCCGCATAGAAATTCCCTGCACTATTCTATAGGCTTCCTCTCGGGAAAGACCCTTTTTGGTAAGGTCTAACATTATCTTTTGAGAAAATATCAGACCTTTGGTTTTTTCCAAATTATCTTTCATTCGCTGGGGATATACATTTAAATTAGAAATAAGATTAGTAAATTTTTGTAACATATAATCGATTAAAATATTGCTATCGGGAATAATAATCCGTTCTGCGGAGGAATGAGAAATGTCTCTCTCGTGCCATAGGTTTATATTTTCCAGAGCAGTCACGGCATTAGCTCTAACTACTCGGGAAAGTCCGCAAATTCTCTCACAAATTATAGGATTTCTCTTGTGAGGCATAGCTGAAGAACCCTTCTGTCCGGAGGAAAATTTTTCCTCTACTTCATAGATTTCAGTCCTTTGCAGCCCTCTTATTTCAGTAGCAAACTTTTCTAAAGAACCGGCAATTACTGCTAAAGTACCTAAATAATAGGCATGTCGGTCTCTTTGAATAATTTGATTAGAAATCTTAGCCGGTTCTAAATTTAATTTCGCACAAATATATTCCTCAACATAGAGGTCAATGTGGGCAAAGGTACCTACTGCCCCCGATATTTTACCATAACTTATTTCTTCCTGCGCCCTCTTCATCCTTTCCAAATTTCTCTGCATTTCGGAGAACCATAAAGCCATTTTAAAGCCAAAGGTAATCGGTTCGGCATGAACGCCATGCGTCCTTCCTACCATCAGAGTATATTTGTGCTCTAATGCCTTTTCCTTTAATGCTTTTATTAAATTTTCAATATCTTCTATAATTATTTTAGCAGACTGTTTTAACATCAAGGCTAAAGAGGTATCTAATATATCAGAAGAGGTTAGTCCTTGATGGAAATAGCGGGAATACTCTCCTAAATTTTCCCCCACAGCAGTGGTAAAAGCTAATACATCATGCCGGGTCACTTTTTCTATTTCCCGAATTCGGTCCATAGAATACCTGGCATTTTTTCTGATATTTTCAATAGCCTCTTGGTCTATCTTTCCCAATTCGAATAAAGCTTCACAGGCTAAAAGCTCTACTTTTAACCAGGTTTTATATTTATTTTTCTCTTCCCAGATATTTTTCATGGCCGGGAAGGAATATCTATCAATCATTGTTATCACCTCTTTATTAATTTACCAATTTACCAATTGACCAATTTACCAATTAAGAATAAGATTAATTTACCAATTCGTTAATTATTAGTTAGCCGGTTAATGGCTAAAGTTAAAACCAAATAATTCAGTTAATGGTTAGCTGAGCAATCAGCCAATCAATCTCTATGTATTTTTCTTTCCTAATTGGCTAATTGGTTAATAAATTATCTTGTATTTCTTTATTTACACATTTACACATTGCATTTTGTATTTTCTCTTATTGTGGGCAGACACAAGGTCTACCCCTACAACTTCTTCAATAATGAATAATTTATTTTAAATTAATTTCTTCGCATTTTCTTTCCTAATTTTCTAATTGGTGAATTGGTGAATTGGCTAATCGGTGAATTGCTTCATTTAAATACTTTTTCTCTAACAATAGTTTGGCTTCTCTTGGGACCGACAGATACTATAGCTACTTTAGTTTTTACCAATTCTTCTATTCGGTTAATATATTCCTTTAATTGCTGTGGAAGGTCTTCATATTTAGTTATCTGAGAAATATCCCCTTTCCACCCTTCCATTTCTTCGTATACCGGGATACAGTTCTCTAATATCTCTAAATTAACCGGAAACTCTTTTATCGTTTCTCCGTGATATTTATAAGAAGTACATATTTTGATCTTGTCAAAATCACTTAGGACATCTATCTTGGTTAGAACCATACTATCCATCCCGTTTATTCTGACTGCATAGTTTACTAATACCGCATCGAACCAACCACATCTTCGAGGCCTTCCGGTAGTTGCTCCAAATTCTCCTCCCTTTTGACGAGTAGATTCTTCCAATTTCCCCTGCATTTCCGTGGGGAAAGGACCTCTCCCTACTCGGGTAGTATAGGCTTTGGTTATTCCCATAACCCTGTCTATTTTAGTAGGTCCTACACCTGTTCCGATGCAAGCCCCACCGGCTATCGGATTAGAGGAAGTTACATAAGGAAAAGTCCCGTGGTCAATATCCAGGAGAGTCCCTTGAGCCCCTTCAAATAATATATCTTTTTCTTCATTAATTGCCTGATTAAGATATAAGGAAACATCTGTAACATATTTTTTTAACAATTGACCATATTCCCTATATTTTTTTAAAATGTCCTTCTTTTCCTGATTAGATATTTTAAGCCCGTATAATTTTCCAAAAATAGCATCTTTTTCGTTTAGATTATTCTCCAATTTTTTAGGTAAAAGCTTTTCATCGATCAAATCAATCATTCTTATCCCGGTGCGAGTTATTTTATCCGCATAGGCTGGACCAATGCCTCTTTTAGTTGTACCTATTTTATCTTTCCCTCTTTTCATTTCTTTTATCTCATCCAAGGTTTTATGATAAGGTAAGACAACATGGGTTTTAAAATCTATGAATAGATTATCATCGATTTCTATGTTTTTTTTCTTTAAATTTTCTATTTCCTGCAATAAAGATTCCGGATCTATCACCACTCCGTTACCGATAAGACATTTTACCCCTTTATGCAAGATACCGGAAGGTATAAGGTGAAAGATAAATTGTTTATCTCCCTTTACTACCGTATGACCGGCATTGCAACCCCCTTGATATCTAACAATAATGTCTGCTTCCTCAGAAAGCAAATCGGTTATTTTACCTTTCCCTTCGTCTCCCCATTGAGAACCAACTACTACTAATGTAGACATTTATTTTTACCCATCATCCTTTCATAATTTTTAGATGTTCTAATTTATTTATTATTTACACTTCTTACCACATCAAGCGAAAAGCCTAAAGCGAAAAACACAAAACCATAATTCAAAATTCAAAACTTTTTTGTATAAACTATTGCTTTTAATGTAGGAGTCGGATTCATCCGACCCGAGTTTTGCGGGCTTGATAAATCAAGCCCCTACTTTTATTTCTATACGATTGTTTTCATTATTTATTTTGTAAAGGGCGTATGCAATACGCCTCTACTTCTTCTGGATTCTATTTTCTTCACGAGATACGAGATACAAATTAGGCTTTTGTTTCCTAAAGTCTGGCTCCCTCTTTCCTAACTATACGCTCTACGCTAAACGCTCATAACCCTTTGGTTCCTTACTCATTACGGGCAGACACGAGGTCTGCCCCTAAATCTTTTTATTTCTATTTCACGCGATACTCGATACTATATACTCGATACTGTTTTCATTCCCATTCTATCGTTGCTGGCGGCTTTGAACTTATATCATAGACTACCCGATTTATACCTTTGACTTCATTGATGACTCTGTTAGATATTTTCCCCAACATCCTATATGGTATTTTAGCCCAATCAGCAGTCATACCATCACTACTGTTTACAATCCTTAAAGCGAGAACAAACTCATAGGTTCGAAGATCTCCCATTACCCCTACCGTCTTTATCGGTAGTAGGATCCCAAAAGATTGCCAGACTTTTTTATATAATGCACTCTTTTTTACTTCCTGCTTAATTATCTCATCTGCTTCTCTTAAAATATCTAACTCTTTTTTTTCTACAGAACCAATTATTCTGATAGATAACCCTGGTCCAGGGAAGGGTTGTCTCCATATTACTTCTTCGGGAAATTTTAGCTTTTTTGCTACTTTTCTCACTTCATCCTTAAACAAATATTTTAAGGGCTCAATGACTTTGAGTTGCATTTCATCAGGCAATCCACCTACATTGTGATGAGATTTAATCATTGAAGAAGGGCCTTCTAAAGAAATGCTCTCTATCACATCGGGGTAGAGAGTCCCTTGTAATAAATATTCTACTTTACCGATAACTTTTGCCTTCTCCTCAAACACTCGTATAAATTCTTCCCCAACAATCTTTCTCTTTGCTTCAGGGTCGCTTACCCCTTTTAATTTCTCTAAAAATCTCTCAGAAGCATCAATATAGGTTAACTTTATTTTAAAATTATCTTTAAATCTTTTCTGTACTTCTTCTGCTTCTCCCTTTCTTAATAGTCCATTATTTATAAAGATACAGTGTAATTGATCACCAATAGCCTTGTGGGTCAATACAGCTGCTACCAGTGAATCTATTCCTCCGCTTACTCCAGCTACCACTTTACCTTTTCCAACTTTTTCTTTAATCTCCTCTACGGATTGCTGTATAAAAGATTGTAAATTCCAACTAGGCTTGCACTGGCATATCTTATAAAGGAAGTTTTTAAATATCTCTTTTCCTAAAGGCGTATGTGTGACTTCAGGGTGAAATTGGATTCCATAAATTTTCTTTTCTCTATTTAACATGGCGGCAACTTTGGTATTTTCACTTTGGGCAATAACTTCAAAATTCGGAGGAATATTCTCTATTAAATCCTGGTGGCTCATCCAACAAGTAGTGTTGACAGGAATCCCATAAAAAATATCTTCTCGACTATCCAAAACAACATTGATTCTGCCATATTCTGCCTGAGATGTTTTCATCACTTTCCCTCCTGAAAATTGGGCAATCAGTTGAGCGCCATAACAAATTCCTAATATAGGTATACCTAATTCAAATACCTTTTTATCGCATACCGGTGCTTGTTCTTCATATACGCTTGCTGGTCCTCCGGAGAGGATAATCCCTTTGGGTGGCTCCTCTTGTACTCTTTCCAAATCAACAGAATAAGGAAGTATCTCCGAATAAACCTTAGCTTCCCTTACCCTACGGGCAATCAACTGAGTATATTGTGAACCAAAATCCAAGATAGCGATATAATCTCTCTTTTCCCCCTTTTTCAAACAAATCCCTCCAATTTATTGTTTTTAAATTTCAATAATACACTCTAATAGTATTTTAATAATCCACTTACACAAATTTAAATTAATCGTTAGTTAATATTCTAGCGTATAGGATAAATTGATAAACTAAAAACGCAAAGCAAAAAACCATAAAAGTATCGAGTATATAGTATCGAGTATCGAGTTAAGAAAGAGAGGAAAAGATACAAAAAAGGGTTACAATAATTTGTCATTGCGATCGATAGCGAAGCAATCTCAAGTCCTTACAAATCAAGGGATTGCTTCCCCCGCTTTCGCGAGAGCAGGCTTACTTTGCTATTCGCAATGACATAACTGAATGAAAATAGCATTCCTCTTTCTATCTAACTACCCTACCAAAGTTTACACTAATACCATAATCATCATTAAAGAATTTTCTACTTCTTAGTTCTTACTTCTATACTTCTCTTTCCTAAACCAGCTAACCAGTTCACTATCTAACAAAATAACAAGTGAAGTAATGTGTAACATGTAATAAGTACCTGTTTTCATAATTTCAGAAATTTAATCTTATAACTCATTACATATTACTTATTACTGTATTATATGCGAGATACGATTCACGAGATACGAGATACGAATATAGTTTTACACTTTTCGTTTTTCGTTTTTACTATATGCTAATAAGGGCTTACGTAAAAAGGAAATTCCTATACTATTACATTATTCACAGTTACAATTATAACATATCTTTAATCAGTAACCATATTTATTTAAAATTTTTAAATTATTTTTAAAAAAAAGAAGGATTTTTATAAATAGATGTAGTATATATATTTTAAAGAATGTTTATATTATAATTTATGATAGAAAATTAAAAAATAATACCAACAAAAAAATTCTCCTAATTAAATACGGTAACCTGTATGAAAGTAGGGGGAGAAATCTTTTCTTCTTTAGAAAAGGAGCCGAAGGTGTACGATGCGTAATGCATTTAAACTCTCAGGCAAAAGGACCCTTACTGGACAGAACTCTGGAAAGTTTTTTCAATAAACACCGAAGGGGCAATTTCCCATGCTGGAAAAAATCTCTCAGGTAAAAAGACAGAGTAGGAAAATATTATAGATTCTCCTATACTGTCTTTTTTTATTTTTAAAATAAAACGATTTTAACTCATAATATAAACAAAATGGCAATGTAAGGGCACGATGTAATTCAATCTTCTGTAGGGGCATGATGCATCGTGCCCACAAGAGATATTAGGTAATAAAATGGTGAGGGCACAATTCATTGTACCCTCACAACATAATTATAACTATTAAATTATGAAAATAAAAATAAGGAGGCAACCAAATGAAATCAGATCTACAAATAGCTCAAGAAGCTAAGTTAAAACCGATTACTGAAATTGCTGCATCTATCGGGATAAGAGAAGATGAATTAGACCTCTACGGAAAATACAAAGCCAAGGTCTCTCCCGATATCTTAAAGAGACTCAAGGATAGACCTCAAGGCAAATACATTGTAGTAACTGCCGTTACCCCTACTCCGTTGGGTGAAGGTAAGACTGTAACTTCCATCGGATTAGGCCAGGGTCTGGCTAAGATTGGAAAGAAAGTAATAAATACCCTGCGAGAACCCTCGATGGGTCCGGTCTTCGGGATTAAAGGAGGAGCAGCAGGAGGAGGGTATGCTCAGGTAGTCCCCATGGAAGACTTAAACCTTCACTTTACCGGAGATATTCATGCAGTGGGAGCAGCCAATAACCTGCTCTGTGCTATGTTAGATACTCATCTACAAAAGGGTAACAAATTGGGGATAGACATCCATAATATCAATATTAACCGGGTGGTTGATATCTCTGACCGAGCCCTCCGCCACATCATTATCGGCTTAGGGGGTAAAGTTAACGGCATCCCCCGGGAGACCGGTTATGATATCACGGTGGCCTCAGAAGTTATGGCTATCCTCTCTTTGGCTACCGATATCTTTGACTTACGAGAAAGGTTGGGTCGGATGACCGTAGCCTATACCACTGATGGCAAGCCGGTAACCGCTGAAGACCTAAAAGCTGCCGGAGCTATGACTGTTCTCCTGAAAGATGCCCTGAAGCCTAACCTCATCCAGACTTTAGAACACGGTCCCTGCTTGATGCATTGTGGTCCTTTTGCCAACATCGCCCATGGGAACAATTCAGTTCTTGCTGATCTGATTGCCTGTAAATTAGCCGATTATGTAGTAACCGAATCCGGCTTCGGGGCCGATATGGGTTTTGAGAAGATGTGTAACATAAAATGCCGTACCAGCGGATTAAAAGTAGATTCAGCAGTAGTAGTATGTACTATTAGAGCCTTAAAGATGCACGGCGGGGCCATAAAAGTAGTTGCTGGAAAACCCTTGGACCAGGAAACATTAGCCCGAGAAGACTTAGACTCAGTAGCTAAAGGTTGTGAAAATTTAGAGAAACATATAGAAAATGTCCTTTTACACGGAGTTCCTCCCATAGTAGTTATCAATCGCTTCCCCACTGATACTCCGGCTGAGATCAATCTGATTAAAGAAAAGGCTTTGGCTGCCGGAGCAACTGCTGCCGTTACCCATGAAGTCTGGGCTAAAGGAGGAGAAGGAGGAATCGAATTAGCCGAAGCAGTAGTGGAAGCTACCAAAAAACCCAATCATTTTCACCATCTCTATCCCTTAGATATGTCTATCAAAGAAAAGATCGAGACTATTGCCACCAAGATCTACGGGGCAGAGGGAGTTGATTATGCTCGCTTAGCTGAAAAGAAGATTAAATTATTTACCGAAGTAGGATTCGATAAACTTCCTATATGTATGGCTAAGACTCATCTTTCTTTATCTCATGAGCCAACAGTTAAGGGAAGACCTCGTAATTTCCGCATACCCGTCCGGGATGTCCGGGCATCAGTAGGAGCAGGATTCCTCTATCCCCTTTTGGGTACGATGATGACTATGCCGGGATTACCTTCAATACCGGCATCTACTAAAGTAGATATTGATGAGGAAGGAAATACAGTGGGACTGTTTTAACAGTTATCTCAAGGAGGTGGTATTTAAATAGTTAATTGTTAAAACTAAAAATTTAAAGCGAAAAACGAATAAGCATAATTTAAAATTCAAAACTTTTTTCTTAGTTTTTAGCTTTGAGTTATAGTCTTGCACTTTGCGCTTTTAGCTTTACGCTTTATAATCTATTGAAAATTTAATATTCTAACAAGTTTAATCTAACTAAACAATAAAGTAAAAGGAGAAAAGTAAAAAATGAGTAATAAAGTTATAGAAAATTTATATTATACCAAAAGTGACGAATGGTTAAAGGTAGAAGACAGTATGGGAACAATAGGAATTACTGATTATGCTCAGGATCAATTAGGAGATATTGTTTACCTGGAAAAAACAGAGAAAGGGAAAAAATTGAAACAAGGTGAAACCTTTACTACTATTGAATCGGTAAAAGCCGTATCTGATGTAAAAACTCCGATAACCGGTGAAATAGCCGAGACAAACGTGAAAGTTATCGAAGATGCATCTATTATCAACAAAGACCCTTACGGAAAAGGATGGATCGCTAAAATAAAGATAGAAAATATAGACGAATTAAAGAATCTGATGAATGCCCAAGAATATTCTGAATACAGAAAAGAATAGAGGTGTAATTATTATGAGATACATTCCAAATACTGAAGAACAAAAAAAGGAGATGCTGAAAGATATTGGGGTTTCTTCTTTTGAAACCTTAATTGAAAATGTCCCCCAAAACCTCCGCTTAAAAGATAAATTAAATATTCCGAAGGCGATGTCAGAAAGCGAATTAGAAGATAATATTTTTCATATTGCCAAGAAGAATGCTGATTTCTACTCTATGAAACCTTTGTTAGGTGCTGGTTCCTACCGCCACTTCATCCCGGAAGCAGTAAAATTTCTTCTGCAGAGAGAAGAATTCTGGACTTGCTACACCCCTTATCAACCTGAATTGAGTCAAGGCACCTTACAAACAATATTTGAATACCAAAGCTACATCTCCCGGCTTACCAAAATGGAAGTGATAATTCCTTCTATCTATGACGGGGCCTCAGCAACTGCTGAAGCAGCTTTAATGTCTTTAAGATTAACCCATAAAAATAAAATTATTGTATCAAATTTACTTCATCCTCATTATCGGAAAACAGTTAAAACTTATTTAGCTCCTCATGAAACAGAAATTATTGATTTACCTTACAAAAACGGTTTAGTCGACATAGAGAAATTAATATCTCTGCTTGACGAAAATGTAGCTTCCGTAATTATTCAAAATCCAAATTTCTTTGGCGGTATAGAAAATATGGCAGAAATTTCCGAAATAGTGCATTCTAAAGGTGCCCTGTTAATCAATGTTATTTCGGAAAGCATGTCTTTAGGAATTTTAAAATCACCCGGAGAGATAGGTGCTGACATTGTGGCTGGTAATGCCCAATCATTTGGGATGGATTTAAATTATGGTGGTCCTTATAATGCTTATTTGGGAACCAAGAAACAGTATATCAGACAGATTCCCGGAAGAATTGTAGGAGAAACGGTCGATGTGGACGGAAAAAGAGTTTTTGTAATGACTATGAGGGCTCGAGAACAGGATATAAGGAGAGAAAAAGCAACTTCTAATATTTGCACCAACCATAATTTAAACGTTATTGCGGCTAATATTTATCTTTCTCTTATGGGTACTGAAGGCATTTATCAACTTTCGCTTCTAAATACTAAATCAGCCCATTATTTAGAAAACTTATTATTAAAATCCGGGAAATTTGAAAAAGTATTTAATTATCCTTTCTATAATGAGTTTTTATTGAAGAGTAAAGAAGATATATCCACTGTGAATAAAAAATTATTGGAAGCTAATTTTATTCCTCCTCTTAAGATTTGTGAATTTTATCAAGCGGATAATTTAAAAAATACTTTACTCTTTGCAGTAACTGAAACACTAAGTAGGGATGATTTAAATAAAGCTGTTAAGCTTCTTTCGGAATAAGGAGGAAAAAATATGAAATTAATTTTTGAAAAAAGTGTAAAAGGAAGAGATGGTTATTTGTTACCTCGAGATTTATTTGAGGATATTAAAGCTGAAGAATGTTTACCTGAATATGCTATTAGTAAAGATAAAAAATTACTTAGTGAAATATCGGAAGTAGATGTTGTTCGACACTTCACCAAACTTTCTAAATTAAATTATGGCCTTGATGATGGTTTCTACCCCTTGGGTTCGTGCACCATGAAATATAACCCTAAAATTAATGAAAAGCTGGCCTCACTGAGTAACTTTGTATATGCTCATCCCCTGGCTCCTGAAGAAACAGTTCAGGGTTGTTTAGAAATTGCCTATAACTTAAATGAATTACTCTGCGAAATAACCGGTATGGATGAATATACTATGGCTCCCGCTGCGGGAGCACACGGTGAGCTAACCGGCATTCTGATTATGAGAAAATATTTTGTAGACCGTGGAGATATCAGACATAAAATGCTAATCCCTGATTCCGCTCATGGGACAAATCCTGCTTCAGCTGCTATGGGCGGGTTTCAAGTAGTAGAAGTAAAATCAAATGAAAAAGGAACAGTTAACCTAAAGGAATTGGCAGAATTAATGAATGAAGATACGGTAGGATTAATGTTGACTAATCCCAATACTGTTGGATTATACGATGAAGGAATAGAAGAAATTGAAAAGATCGTTCATAACAAAGGTGGCCTACTCTATTATGATGGTGCTAACCTTAACGCCTCTCTGGGAATCATCAGGCCCGGAGATGCCGGGTTCGATGTTGTTCATCTTAATCTGCATAAAACTTTTTCTACTCCCCATGGAGGAGGTGGACCTGGTGCTGGAGTAATCGGAGTAAAGAAAGACCTTATCCCTTACCTTCCCACTCCCAATGTTGCCTTTGATCCTGAAGGAAAGAAATATTATCTATCAGATGCAGGAGAAAAAAGTATTGGCATGGTAAGGGCCTTCTGGTCCAATTTCGCTGTATTACTTAAAACTTATGCCTGGATTCTTAGTATGGGTCCGGATGGCCTTTATAATACTTCAGAAACAAGTATAATTAATGCCAATTACGTCTTAGCCAAATTGAAGAAGTATTACAAACCATCTTATGACCGTTATTGTGGACATGAATGTACAATTACCGGAAGAGAATATAAAAAATATGGGGTAAAGACTTTAGATATTGCCAAAAGATTAATGGATTATGGCATGCATCCACCCACTATCTATTTCCCTCATTTTGAACCTTATGCTGAAGAAACTATAATGGTGGAACCACCTGAATCAGAAAGCAAGGAAATGCTCGATAAATTTATTGACATTATGATAAAAATCTCTGATGAAGCTAAGACAAACCCTGAATTATTGACCACTGCTCCTCATATTACTCCCATTAGAAGGACTAATGATGCCTTTGCTGCAAAGAAAGCAATTTTGACTTATGATGATGAATTAAAACTAAAAGATGAACTAAAATATCAAGAAAAAGATATTGATTTCTAACCAGGAGGTTTTAAAAATGGAAGAACAAGAACTATTATTAACTCCTCTCCATGAGGAACACTTAAAATTAAAAGCACGGATGATACCGTTTGATGGTTTTGACATGCCAGTCCAGTACACGAGTATTATAGAAGAACATTTTGCAGTAAGAGAAAAAATTGGCCTCTTTGATGTATCTCATATGGGAGAAATTGAAATAAAAGGAAAAGATGCCCTTCCCTTTGTTGATTATCTGGTAACCAATTCGGTGATGAGTATGAAAGACGGAGATGTAAAGTATTCACCTTTATGCTATCCTCATGGCGGCCAGGTTGATGACCTCTTTGTCTATAAGGTACGTGATGATTTTGTTCTTTTAGTGGTAAATGCCTCACCTAATTATTCGGTTAAAGATTACGAATGGATTTTAAGAAATAAAGGTGATTTTGATGTAGAAATATCCAATAAAAGCAAAGATTATGGTGAAGTGGCTGTTCAAGGTCCTGAAACAGTAAAACTTTTAGAACCTTTGGTAAAGGCAGATATTTCTCTTAAAGAGTTAAAACGTTTTAAGTTTATATTTGCAGAATTATTCGGTAAAAAGATTCTTATTTCCCGAACCGGATACACCGGAGAAGATGGCTTTGAGATTTACACCTTTGATCCAGAAGATATTGTAGTTATCTGGAAGGGCATTCTTGAAAAAGGTAAAAAATACGATATAAAACCATGTGGATTGGGAGCAAGAGACACCACTCGATTCGAGGTTTGTTACTGGTTATATGGTAATGATATTGATGAAACTATAAATCCGTTAGAGAGTGGGCAAGGTTGGACAGTAAAATTTGACAAAGGGAACTTTATAGGAAAAGATGCTTTAATTGAAATAAAAAAGAGAGGAATTAACAGAAAATTAGTGGGACTCTACATTCCTCAAGGTGGTATCCCCAGAAGTAAAATGGAGGTAAGAAAAGATGGCAAAAAGATCGGATATATTACTTCCGGAAATTATTGCCCTTCTTTGAAAAAAGTATATGCATTGGCTATCTTGGACCTTCCTTATACTGAAAAAGGTGATAAGGTAAAAATAGTCATCAGAAATAAAGAAGTTGAAGCAGAAGTTGTGGGGACACCATTTCTACCACCATTTAACAAAAGATAAGAAAAAATGATTTACTTAAATGCAATTTTTTTCTCAAAAAAGAAGGATTTTAAACTTTTGTGTAGAATACTATATTATGATTACAACCCAAAAAGTAAATAAAATATATTGTAGGGGCACGATGCATCGTGCCCACAGAAAAAATGGGTAATAATATAGCGAGGGCACAATTCATTGTGCCCCTACAATTCAATTATAACCAACAAATCTAAAATTATTTACGATACACGTGTATATATTTTGCTTTTAAATTTTTTTAGCTTTTTGGGGAGTAACCATATTATTAAATAAAATAATAAATAATGAAACCTGCAATAATATTTTTGGAGATAAGGGGGTGATTAAATAGAGAGAAACGGTATCTATCTTTAATCTTCCAAGGAGGTGATGTCATAGTATTTAACTCCGAAAACTTTTCTTAATTTTTATATAAAATAATTTTACAATAAAAAACTAGCAATTTTTCACCCCCAATTTTATGAATCGAGATAAGTACTAAATTTAATAAAAATGAAATGGAGGTTTTTTATTTATGACTGCTATAATGGATTTCTTAACTATACTTGATAATTTTGTCTGGGGACCGCCCATGATGGTAGTATTAGTAGGAACTGGAATATTCTTAACTATCCGCTTAGGATTCCCCCAATTTTTACATTCAAGTTATGCATGGAAATTAATCTTTAAAGGTGCCTTCAAGAAAGATGTAGCTGAACGTGGTGAAGGGGAAATTACTCCTTTTCAAGCCCTAACTTCCACCCTTGCTGCAACAGTGGGAAATGGCAATATCGCCGGAGTAGCCACAGCTGTAGCTGCCGGTGGTCCCGGGGCATTAGTATGGATGTGGCTTACTGCTTTAGTCGGAATGTGTACCAAAATGTGTGAAGCTGCTTTGGGTGTAAAATACAGAATAAAGGATAAAGACGGCGCCTATGCTGGTGGTTCAATGTACTTTATCGAAAAGGGTTTGGGACAAAAATGGCTGGGTTGGCTTTTTGCTTTCTTCGGAGCAATTTGTGCCTTTGGAATTGGAGATGCTGTTCAGACCAATTCTATGGCCCTGGTTGGTAATAGTGTTTTTAAGATACCGGTAGTAGTAACTGGTCTTGTCCTAACCTTTTTAGTCTGGATAGTTGTAGTCGGAGGAATTAAGCGAATCGGTGAAGTAACAGAAAAGCTGGTTCCTTTTATGGCCATTTTTTATATTGTCGGAGCATTGATTATAATAATTTCTAAAATTAATCTTCTTCCCTGGGCCATTGGAGAGATATTTAGATCAGCATTTACCGGAAGGGCTGCCTTCGGTGGATTCGCCGGGGCTACTGTAGCTCAAGCTATGAGATTTGGAGTTGCTCGTGGAATATTCTCTAACGAGGCTGGTTTGGGAAGTGCGAGTATAGCTCATGCCGTTGCCCAAACCAAACATCCGGTCCGTCAGGGTTCTATTGCTATGATAGGAGTTATGATTGATACTCTGATTATCTGTTCTATGACCGGTATTGTCATTGTTATGACAAAATCTTTGGAAACAGGTCTTACCAGCACTGCCCTTACTGCTCATGCTTTTGGTTCTGTTTTAGGAGGAGTAGGAGGACCTATTGTTGCACTCGGTTCTTTATTGTTTGGTTATTCTACTATTATTACCTGGTGTTACTATGGCCAACAGTGTTCCCGTTATATGTTCGGACCTGTGGTGGTTAAACCATATGCCTGGCTTTTTGTTATAGTTGCCTTTTTAGGCGCTGTAGTAAAAGTTCCTTTTGTTTGGTTGCTTACTGATGCCCTTAATGGAGCAATGGCCATTCCTAACTTAATCGGTCTAATTTTCTTAAGCGGTGTAATGGCTAAAGAAGTAAGAGAATACTTTTCTAATCCGGAACTTTTAAAGTAGAACTTTGAGGAGAAGCAATGTTACCGTAGTCATACATTTAATTTATCTAACTTAGACAAAGAAAAAGCCTCTATACCTTTTATCTCTTCTGGTATAGAGGCTTTTTCTGTAGATGTTAATTTATTTTCACTTGTTTAGTACATTCCGCCCATTCCACCTGGCATTCCTCCCCCTGGAGGCATTGCCGGCATATCTTTCTTTTCTTCAGGTTTATCAGTAACTAAACATTCGGTGGTAAGAATCATTCCACCTATGCTGGCTGCATTTTGTAAGGCAGATCTGGTAACCTTAACCGGGTCAACAATACCTGCATTTATCATGTCGGTAAATTCTCCGGTTAGAGCATTAAAACCGATTCCCTTTTCTTTGCTCTTTAATTTCTCCACAATCACTGAACCCTCATAACCTGCATTCTGAGCAATCTGTTTGGTCGGAGCTTCTAAGGCTTTTTTGATAATATCTATTCCGATCTGCTGATCACCTTCTAATTTTATATTCTCCAATGCTGGAATAGTGTTTACCAGAACAGTTCCGCCGCCGGCAACAATGCCTTCTTCCACCGCTGCCTTAGTTGCAGATAGAGCATCTTCAACTCGGTGTTTTTTCTCTTTGAGTTCAGTTTCAGTGGCAGCACCTACTCTAATAACAGCTACTCCACCAACTAATTTCGCTAATCTTTCCTGTAGTTTTTCTCGGTCATAATCAGAGGTAGTTTCCTCTATTTGAGTTCGAATTTGAGCTTCTCTTTTCTTTATCTCTTCCGTATCTCCTTTTCCTCCGACTATTATAGTCTCTTCTTTATTTATTTTTACTTGGTGAGCAGACCCTAGCATTTTTAGTTCTGTATTTTCTAATTTAAGTCCTAATTCTTCAGAGATTAGCTGTCCACCGGTAACTGTGGCAATATCAGCTAACATCTCTTTTCTTCTATCTCCAAAACCGGGTGCTTTTACAGAAACACAATTTAGAGTTCCTCTTATTTTATTTACTACTAAAGTTGCCAATGCTTCGCCCTCTACATCCTCAGCGATAATCATTAAAGGTTTGCCGGACTGAGCAACTTTTTCTAAAATAGGTAATAATCCTTTCATATTGCTTATCTTGGAATCAGTTATTAATATATAAGGATCGTCCAGAATTGCTTCCATCCTTTCTGCGTCGGTTACCATATAGGGAGAAATATATCCTTTATCAAACTGCATTCCTTCTACCACTTCTAAAGTAGTGCCTAAGGTCTTTGACTCTTCTACGGTTATTACTCCATCTTTCCCTACTTTTTCCATAGCATCCGCTATTATATTTCCAATTTCTTTATCGGCAGCTGAAATTGAAGCTACATTAGACACAGATTCTTTATCGCTGACTTCTTTGCTCAACTTCTTAATTTCGCTAACTGCTTTTTCTACAGCTTTATCTATTCCCCTCTTTACCATAATGGGGTTTGCTCCAGCTGCTACATTTCGTAAACCTTCATGAATAATTTCTTGAGCTAAAACAGTTGCTGTGGTAGTGCCGTCTCCAGCAATATCATTAGTTTTGGTTGCTACTTCTTTAACAAATTGGGCACCCATATTTTCAAAGGGTTCTTCAACGTCAATTTCTCGAGCAATAGTAACCCCATCATTAGTAATGGTGGGTGAGCCAAATTTTTTATCCAAAACTACATTTCTTCCTTTAGGTCCTAAGGTAATTCTTACACTATCAGATAAGGTTTTAGCGCCTTTTTCTAAAGCTCTTCTTGCATCTTCATCAAATAAAAATTGTTTTGCCATTTATTTATCCTCCATTTATATTTAATCTTTTAATATTTTCTCTTTTAATATTCAAGCTGCCTTCATAAATTAACTTTTATATAAAAAGTTTATCTTCTATTATTTAACAATAGCTAAAATATCTTTTTCGCTTAGAATGAGATAATCTTCATCATTATCGCCCTTGATGTCTGTTCCGGAATATTTTGCGTAAACTACTTTATCTCCTTTTTTAACAGTCATAGGAATTAGCTTTCCTTCTTTGCTGGTAGCGCCGGGTCCTACTGCCAATATTTCTCCTACTTGAGGTTTTTCTTTAGAGACAGTATCAGGAAGTAGAATTCCTCCTTTACTCTTCTCCTCCTCGAATATAGGTTTTATCAGTACCCGATCTCCTAGTGGTTTTAATTCCTTAACGTTCATGCTCAGTAACCTCCTTTAATAATATTTATATTTTTAGAATTAATTAGCACTCTCATAGTAAGAGTGCTAAAAATACCTTATATATAGTATATAAACTTCTTGGGAAAAGCAAACCTCATTATCGGCGATTTTTGGCCATTTACCGCTATTTTTTATGACTATTTATTATTTATAATCTTTTTACTTCTATTTAATAGTTTTTTCTTTCTAATGGTAATCGTGAAATCGCATCTAAGTTTAAAGATGATTTTTTATTTTCTTTAAATTTGTAATATCCAGCCGAAGCTACCATGGCTGCATTATCAGTACACAGATAAATTGAAGGGTAGAAAACTTTAATATTTAATAAACTTGCCTTTTCTGTAATTTCTTTTCTTAAAGAGCTATTAGCGGCAACTCCACCGGCTAATATAATCTGTTTGGTTTTAAACTTTGTAGTTGCTTCAATGGCCTTTTCTACCAAGACATCGATTACTGCTTGTTGGAAAGAAGCTAATATATCTCTAACGGGTATATCTTTATTCTCTTTTTTTAATTCCTTTATATGGTAGATTACTGCAGTTTTAAGACCGCTAAAACTAAAATCGTAACTTTTGTCATTTAAAAGAGGGCGAGGAAATTTAATTGAGGAAGGTTCTCCTTCTTTGGCTAATTTTTCAGTAATCGGTCCACCAGGATAACCCAAGTCCAACACCTTGGTTATTTTATCAAAAACTTCTCCTGCGGCGTCATCTTTGGTTTGGCCTAGTAATTCATATTCTCCAAAATGTCTTATATACACCAAAGATGTATGTCCGCCAGAAACAATTAAACAAACAAAGGGGGGTCTTATCTCATTATGTTCTAAAAAATTTGCATAAATATGAGCTTCAAGGTGATTCACTCCGATAAGTGGTATATTTTGAGCATAAGCCATGGCTTTAGCAACAGATAAGCCCACCAGGAGTGAACCTATCAAACCTGGTCCGTAAGTTACTGCTATTGCAGACAAATCATTAATCTTTTTTCCTGATTCATCTAGGGCTTTATCAATCACCGGAATGATGTCCTCTATATGTTTGCGTGAGGCTATCTCGGGAACTACTCCTCCATATTTTTGATGAATGCTAATCTGGGAAGCCACTACATTCGAAATAATCTTTTTCCCATCTTCTACAATGGCAGCTGCTGTTTCATCACAAGAAGTTTCGATTCCCAATATTAAATCTGACATTTTTTTCCTTTCTTTTTCATAATTTCTTTTCCATAATTAAGGCATCTTCTTTTTCTTCTTGATAATAATTTCTCAAAATCTTTATCACTTTATATTCATATTTTCTGTACATATCCTGGGCTATACAGTTTGATCTTCTTACCTCTAAAGATATTTTTTTAATTTTTTGGGTAGCAGCTATTTTTTCGACATACTTTAATAATTTTCTTCCATAACCCTCTCTACGTAATTTTTCGTTAATAGCAATATTGGTAATATGAAAACTGCTTCCTTTATGCCAAAGACCAAGATAACCTACTACTTCCTTATCTTTCTCTAACACGAAATATATAGCATACCTATTTCCGGTTAACTCGCTAAAAAACAGGTCATAAGTCCAGGGAACAGAAAAAGATTGTTCCTCAATCTCCAATACTTTTTTTAAATCATCCACTTCCATAGACCTGATAACTATTCCGATAGAATTTTTTCTAATCATGGCTAATCACTTATATTTTTTCTCCCAAACAATTTCCGCCTCAGACTTCCTCAGATAAAAAGGAGAAAGCGTAGAGATATCATCTTCTTCCCCTTTTTTTAGTTTATTTAAACCTAAAAAAGCAATGCTGGTAGCCACCGGTAAATTAAATTGTGAATCGATAAACAAAGCATCTTTGCCTATCTTCTCCTTAATAATATCACGATATTTTTTTATTCCATCTCCTAAGAAGATTATCTTTTCTTTTAAAGGAGAGAGCCGAACAAGCAGACTTTGAATATTTTCGCATTTATAATCTATAACCCTATGCAAATTATTCCCTCCCTGAAATACCGCATCATAAATTTCATCTTTCTTAGATTCTAAAATGGGACATATTAAATAGGGGATTTCTTTTAGGGGGAATGCCATGGCATCTAAGGTAGGAATCCCTAATAAAGGCAATGTACGAGCATAACACAGCCCCTTTGCTACACATAAGCCAATGCGGAGTCCGGTAAAAGAACCCGGACCTAGAGAAACTGCAATACCATTAATTTCTTCCATTTTTAAATCTGTCGTTTTTAATAAGTCCTTTATGGCAGGCAATAAAATGGAAGAGTGTTTCTTCTTTATACCACTAATAGCGTACTCTATAATAATATCTTCATCTTCAATCAAACCTAAATTACAAAACTTAGTTGAAGTGTCAATCCCCAATATTTTCAATTCTGCTTAACTCCTCTAAAAAATGATTAAATCTATCCCCTTGAGGAATAAAAGATATTTTTCTTTGATAATAATCTGTAAATCTGATATCAATCTTTAAGTGTTCTTTGGGCAAAAAATGTTCAATCTTCTCAGCCCACTCAATAACCGTTAAACCTTCTCCGTAAAAATATTCCTCGTAACCCAATTCTAAAATATCTTCCGTATGGTCAAGTCGAAACAGGTCAAAATGATAAATAGGAATTTTTCCTTGATATTCATTTAGAATAGTAAAAGAAGGACTGGTAACATAATCTTTTACTTCTAATCCCTGAGATATCCCTTGGATGAAACAGGTTTTACCTGCACCCAGCTCACCATAAAAAGCCAATAAATCTCCCGGTTTGGCTAATTTGCCTACTTCCATCCCTAATTTTTTTGTTTCTTCAGGACTTTTAGAAATGATAGTTAAATTCATTTTAATCTATTCACCAATTCTCCAATTGGCCAATTTGCCAATTGATTTAGTTATCTGGTTAGTTGGTTACCTAGTTAGCTAGTTAAGAAAACAGATTTAAAATAAAAGAATTAGTTTTATAGTTTTTCGTTTTCAGACAAGGTTGCTTCGTCTGCTTCCGCTGGGGAAGGCTTGTTGCACTCCTCGCAATGACAAAAGAGGAGTCTAATACGATACACCTGTCCTACATCTACTTATCTTGGGTAGACACAAGGTCTGCCCCTACTTGTACCTTACAACTTTCTTTATATCTCGCATCTTTCTTGGTATTTTCTTTCTTAACTCTCAACTAGAAACCTATAACCTGTAATTTCTTTGTCTTTTCTTTACTAACGACTAATTATACTCAATACGAATTTATTCTGACTTCTATATTCTGTTTTCTTCTTTTTTAACTCTACGCTAAACGCTGTACGCTATCCGCTAATCTTGCTATAATAATCTTTCACCTAACATACTCTTAATTTTATAAGGTTTTTTATTCTTAATAAATAATTTAGGGACTCGTTTTTTATCAGGCATGTGGACAATTTCATAATTTATAGTTCCAATTTTTTCTGCAATTTCTTCTACGGTTATTTCTTCCTGTCCCTGCCTTCCCCAAAGTACCACTTCATCGCCTATTTCCACTTGAGGAAGATTGGTTACATCTATCATGGTTTGATCCATGCATATTCGTCCAATTACAGGAAAACGCCTTCCTCTTACTAAAACCTCTCCTTGATTAGAAAGATGCCGATTATAACCATCAGCATAACCTACTGGTAAAGAGGCAACAACTGTTCTCTTTTTCTTAGTTTTGTAGGTTCGACCATAACTGATACATTCTCCCGCGGGTAATTCTTTCAGAAAAACTATTCGAGTCTTAAAACTATGAGCCGGAATCAATTTTATAATCTTCTGCACCTCTTTTGAGGGATAAAGTCCATATATAGAAATCCCCGGCCTTATCAAATCTAACCACATATGCGGTAAATCAAGTAGAGTAGCACTGTTTCCTACATGTTTTATGGGAATTTCTATTCCTTCTTTTTCTAAAATGTTTAAGACTTCCATAAATTTTTTAAATTGTATTTCAGTATAAGTCTTATCTTTCTCGTCGGCAACCGAAAAATGGGTAAAAACACCCTCTATTTCTATATTTTTCAAAGCTTTTATTTTCTTAACAAAGTCTAAAACACGGTTAGGGAAAATTCCTATTCTTCCCATACCGGTATCTACTTTAAGATGAACTTTTACTATTTTGCCCTCCTTAAACGCTTCCTCAGAAAGTTTTTCTATCATTTCGCATTCACTCACTGCAGGAGTTATACTATATGATACTAGCAATTCTGCTTGTTGCTTTAAGGTTAAACCAAGGACTAAAATAGGAACAGTGATGCCGGCCTTACGGAGAAAAATTCCTTCTTCTAAACGAGCAACTGCCAACCTGGTCGCACCGCTTTTTAAAACCACTGGAACCACCTCTAAAACATCGTGTCCATAGGCATTGCCCTTAACTACCGCCATTAATTCTTTTTTTTCACCTATTAATTTTTTAATATTTCTTACATTTTGGGCAATTGCATCAAGATTTACCTCTATCCAGGTAGGGCCTAATAACTTTTGCATTTTTGGGTTTTCCTTTCTTATATCTCGTATTATGCATCGCGCATTAAGTATAGCGTATAGAGCGTAGCAAAGTAATAAGTAATGTGTAATGAGTAATATGAGGTACGATACATTGTACCTCTAATAATCTTTGGGAATCTCTACTCCTTTTCTTATTTTTCACTCCTGGATTCCCACTTTCGTGGGAATGACAGAAAAGTATGTAGTTTTGCGTTCTGCGCTATTAGCCATACTTATTTTCACTCATTACTTATTACTACTGTGCCTTCTAAACTTAAAAAAGCCTGAGGTATTTGAGATAAGATATCACCGGCTATCATACCTCTTTCTCCTTTGAGGTCTCGGGCTAAATCACCGGCCAGACTATGGATGTAAACCCCGGCTATTGCTGCCGAAAAACTATCGGCCCCTTGAGCTATTAAGCTGCAAATTATCCCAGTCAGAACATCCCCCGAACCTCCGGTAGCCATTCCCGAATTATCACCAACATTGATATAGGCTTCTCCCTCTTTATTGGCAATTATTGTTCTAGCTCCCTTTAAAACTACAATAATTCCGAATTCTTGAGCGATTTTTCTGGTAATATCTAATTGATTATCTAAAATATAATCTATATCCTTATTTATTAGTTTAGCCATTTCTCCCGGATGAGGGGTAATCACCAAAGGAACTTTAACCTTTTTCAATAGGGAATCATCCTTACTCAAGGCGTATATTGCATCAGCATCAATAACCAAAGGGATATTAGACTTTTCAATAATTTTCCTTGCTAATTGCTGAGTCTCTATTTCTCGAGAAATACCAGGACCTATCCCTAATACGGAAAAATCTTTCATTAATTTTAAAATTGTTCCTTCTGCATCCTCCCCTAAAGACTGTTTTTTTGTTTCAGCAAGAGGGAGAGTCATAACTTCAGTTAATTTTACTTCCATTATTTGATTTAAACTTCGAGGAATTCCCAATACCACAATACCTACTCCGCTTCTCATAGCTGCTTCACTGGCT
>Ga0190349_1000122_pt1 | contig 27574 bp, 24 predicted proteins | sample 48721378_MG_FD_179798 | JGI IMG/M metagenome (GOLD analysis project Ga0190349, IMG submission 179798) | Hydrothermal vent microbial mat bacterial communities from Southern Trench, Guaymas Basin, Mexico - 4872-13-7-8_MG | ecosystem: Environmental > Aquatic > Marine > Hydrothermal vents >...
TAAGGATGGTGATAAATAGGCCAATATATATCAATTCCGGTTACCGGTGTCCGGAAGAAAATCATAAGGTCGGGGGAGCTCCCGGTTCTTATCATCTCCTGGGTATGGCGGTAGATATTCACGTAAAAGATTTTTTACTTTATGATCTTCTCACTTATGCTCGTGAAATTGGATTTAAAGGTATTGGCTTTTATGAAGATAAAAATTTCTTACATCTTGATATTAGGCCCGGGCCAAAGCACACTTGGAAAGGAAAAAGGTGAATTGGATATTGAATATGTACTAAAATTAATAGCAAATAACGGCTTTCCCCTGGTACTTTCTGCCTATTTAGTATGGAAATTAGAGTTCTTTATTAATGAAATAATCAAGAATCAAAAGGAATTTTCCCATAGTATTACTGCTGAAATCAAGGAAATCAAGCAGACAATCAATGAATTACGGGTTGATTTTGCTAAAAATCAATGAAACCGTTGGAACATAAGGGTTTTAGCATTTTTAAAAAAAGCTCCGTATTTGGCGTATACGAGGCGTATTTATCCTAACTTAATGAATCATACCAGCCACTTTAAAATAGGTGCTTAAAACACGCTTAAATAAGCTCTTATTTTTCGTGGTTCGCGAAATTCCCAATTATTAGTCATCATATCTCTTTTTCTCTCTCTTTATCTTCCGTATTCTCTTCTTTACTTGCATATTTACCTTTGCAAATAGACGGATTTGCAAGAAATTATATTAAAATATTGAACTTTCAATTGGTTTTTTGTTAGTGTAAACTTTAGTGGGGTAGTTAGAGAAAGATTAGAGGAAAAAAATTCAACATTTTCCTTGACATTTAGAAAGATGATTGATAAAGTATGTGTAGCTGTATATACAACTATAAGACTATACGGAGGATTTATAATGAATTTTAAAGAAATCAACAAAGATATTCCAATTCCTGTATATTATCAATTGAAGGAAATCATTCGTGAGAAAATTGAAATTGGGGAATTAAAGATTGGGGAAAGAATTACATCAGAAAATAAATTAAGCGAAATATACCAGATTAGTAGAATGACTGTTAGACAGGCAATTAAAGAGCTTGTTGGAGAGGGGTTGCTTTATAGGGATAAGGGAAGAGGAACATTTGTATGCGAACCTAAGATAAATTACGGGTTTATTCAGAAATTAACCACCTTTTACGATGATATGGTTGGAAAAGGCTATACAATGAGAACAAAGATTCTGAAACAGGAAATTAAACCTGCAAGTAAGGCGATAGCAAAAAATTTAAATATTGAAAAAAATAAAAAAATTATATATATTTTGCGTGTTAGATATATTGAGAATGAGCCTATTGTACATGTTACAAACCATATACCATATAAATTATGTCCTGATTTAATAAATGAAGATTTAACAGATAAATCACTTTATCAAACTCTTGCTGAAAAGTATGGATTAATTGCTTATAAAGCGAGGGCTACGTTGGAGGCCATTGTAGCGTCAAAGTATGATTCGGAGCTTTTAAATATAAAAGAAGGTGCACCAGTACACCTAATGAAGAATATAACTTATACTAAAGAGAATATAATAATGGATTATTTTGAATCGCATTTCAGAGGAGATAAAGGAAAGGTTCAGGTTGAGCTATATAAGTAAAGAAGGATTTTATTAATCGTACGACAGTTGCTAGAAATTTATATTTGGATCGACTTCCTAATTGTTTTAGGGGTGGATTAATCATAATAGTTTATTATGCAAGTGAATAATAAAGGGAGGATTTTTAATGTTCGCTGTTGCTGTTAAGTGGCCTGGCAAGGTTGAATTAGTTGAAATACCTGAACCAGAAGCAAAACAATATGAGGTAAAAATAAAAACAGAGGTATCTACTCTTTGTAATGCTACAGATAGAAAATTGATTGAAGGGCATTTTCCTGGAATTGATAAATATCCGCTTATTCTGGGGCATGAATCAGTAGGTAAAGTAGTATCTGTTGGAGAGAAGGTAAAGAATTTTAAAAAAGGAGATAGACTGATTGGTGGATTGATGTTAAATCCTCCTGACCCTGATTATAGCAGTGGGTGGGGTGGATTTTCAGAATATAACTTAGCTGCGGATCACAGGGCGATGGTTGAGGATGGAACTAACAATAAAGAACACGGCTGGGCGGAGGTTTATGAGATTCAAAGCAAAGTTACCCAATCGATTCCCATTGAATCAGCAGTGCTACTCTGTACTTGGAGAGAAGTTTATGCAGGCCTCAGTGATTTTAATATAATAAATAATGATGAAATGAATAATATACTTATCTTTGGAGCTGGCCCCGTAGGATTGAGTTTTGTAAAGTTTTTGAAAAATCTAGGAATAAAGTTTATTGGAGTTGTTGATCCTATAGAAGCAAAAAGAAAGATGGCTCTAAAGATGGGGGCAAATAAGGTTTTTGTTCCCGGTGAAACCAAATTGAAGAACCTTCCAATCTATTTAGGGAATAAGTTAGATGCCGTTATAGACGCTGTTGGCAATGAAAATATTATTAATGCCGCAGTTTCTTTAATAAAAATGGCTGGTTCTATTTGTGTCTATGGTGTAATTGATAAACCAGCTATTTGCCTCAATAAAAGTACAGGTCCTTATAATTTTAATCTATTAATCCATCAATGGCCTACGAGACCAAGGGAAATTGCTGCCCAAAAACCTCTTGTTAAGTGGATTAAAGAGGATAAGGTTAATTACAAAGACTTTATCACATCCGAGTTTCCTATTACTAAAATTATTGATGCTATTGACTTATTAAAAAAAGGTAAGGATTTAAAGATATTGTTAAGGTATTAAAATAAAAAGGAAGATTTATATATGAAAGGTTTTAAGGTAATTGTTGGGCTAACTTCGGTAGTTCATCCAAATATGCCTGGGGATGACCGGGGAATTTATAAAAAAATTATTAAATCCATGGAAGAACTGAAGGATAAAATGAATTTTGAATTAGTAACTGTAAATAGACCGCTAGAATCAGAACAAGATGGAAGAAATGCCAGAAAACAATTTGAAGATAAAAATGTTGACTTTACAATGGTATTTAATGCCAGCCTAGGATTTGGCAGGGTAATTTTACCATTGGCAAAGGTGAATAGTTATCTTGGTTTATGGTCGATACCTGAGCCTACCAAAGAAGGTGTTTTACAATTAAATTCATTTTGTGGTCTAAATATGTATGGTGCAATTATTGAAAAGTATTTTAAGAATTACAATATTCCCTTTAAATGGTTTTATGGATACCCGGACTCGGAATTGTTTCTAAAAAGATTTTGCATCATGTTGAAGGCGATGAAAGGCATAAAGACAGTAAGAGAGTCCAGGATAGGATTAATCGGTGGGATTGCTAATGGGTTTGAAAATATGTATTTCGATGAGCGGGATTTAGATAAGAGATTTGGCACCTATATTCAAGGTCGGCATACAGTAGAAGATATTGTCAGCAAAGCGAAGGAATTAGACGAGAAAAGAGTAAATGAAAATTTAGAACAGGTTTTAGAAGAAGGAAACTGGGATATAGAAAAAGTGAGCGAGGGAGAGTTAAAAAAATCATCTCGAATTTACCTGGCTTTTAAAGATTTTGCTGAAGAAAATAATTATAATGCCCTTGCTATTAGCTGTTGGCCTAAATTCCAGGAAATTTACGGTATTGCTGTATGTAGTGCTATGAGTCGGTTAAATGAATCAGGCATCGTCGCTTCCTGCGAAGGCGATGTGCCAGGGGCAATAAATATGTTAGTATTAAACGCTATGAGCGGCCAGAAGGCTACTATAAATGATTTGGTTGCCCTTGATGAGGATGATTTAAGTATAAATATGTGGCACTGTGGAGTTGCACCAAAAAGTTGTGCAAATAAAAATGGTGTCTGCTGGAATGAACATTTTAATATTGGTTCATATAAAAATGGTAAGTGGAATGGTAATGGTACTGTTGCAAACTTAACATTTAAACCCGGGAAGATAACTGTATTTAGAATGGATAATAATTTTGATAACCTTTTTATAATGACCGGTGATGTAATGAAAGATAAAAAAACATATTATGGGTCAAGTGGCTGGATAAATAATTTGAAAGTAAATGGAGGAGAAATATCCCTGCTTGATCTAATGAATACAATAATAGTTAACCGGGTAGATCATCATTATCCAATGATCTATGGTGATTTAACAAATGAGCTAATAGAGTTTGCCGGTTGGTTAGGATTAAATATATTAGATATTATACCATACAAACCATATATGCAAACTTATAAATAATACAATTGTAAGTCGAAAAATATTGTTAATATTATTAAAGAATAAAATTATCCTCAAAGAAGGAAATACCATGACAAGTTTTATTTTATTTAGGGTGGAAAACCAAAAGGGCCATTTAATAAAATTTGGATTAGAAACACGCAAAAAAAGATTTTCTCCAAAGACTTATGTGAGAACATTAAAACTTAAGTGAGGGGGTGATAGATGATGAAATAAATGATACTTGTTAAATAGTTGCATGTTAAGCAAGAGAGTTAATTAAGAGTTGCTAGCGAGTAATTAATAGTAAGAAAAAAATTTAAGGAGGTTGTTACTGTGAAAAGAATTTTAAATATTAGTATAGCAGTACTAATTGGGTTATTCTTGGTATCTTCTTTAGTCTTTGCAGCTGATAAGACTTCACTTGGTACTGCAATCAGATCTCTCGAAAATCCATACCATGCCGATTGGGCAGCTGGCGGAGACATGTTTGCTGCAACTGTAGGGTGTCCCCATGTAATCCAAACATGTGAAGGGAGTAGTGAGAAGCAGTTTAATGATATTAAGGCCTTAGTTGCTAAAACAGGGGCTAATGTTGTTTTTTGTGTTGATCCGAATGAATCACCAAATTGTGTCCCCATTGCCAAAGCACTGGAAGAGGCTGGTGTTTACTTTGTGACATTTTGGAATAAACCAGATGATCTAAAAGTTTGGGATTATCCTCATTGGGTAAGTCATATTACCTTTGACGGAGTTTCTGCTGGACAGTATATAGCCACAGAGCTATTCAAAACATTTAAAACACCAAATAAAGGGAAAATTATTGCAGTTCAAGGTATGTTAGCCAATGCTGCAGCCATAGAGCGCTGGGAAGGACTTTCTTTAGCACTTAAAGCTAATCCTGGTGTTGAGATGGTTGCATATGAAGCTGGTGACTGGGATCGAGCTAAGGCTTTTGAAAAAGTTTCAAGCATGCTTGTTGCGCATCCGGATGTTGACGGAGTATGGGCTGCCAATGACAATATGGCTATGGGTGCATTGGAAGCTTTGAGAGCTGCTGGATTAGCAGGAAAAGTAAAAGTTTGTGGTGTAGATGGTATCGAAGAGATGCTAAGAGCTATTGCTAAAGGAGAAGCATCTGCAACCTGTTTGCCTGATCCAAAATGGCAAGGTGGAATAGGCTTATCAATTGCTCTTGCCGCAAAAGAAGGAAAAATAAATGTAGCTTCCCTTCCAAAAGAAAAACGCCAATTTTATGCAAAAATGGTTAATATTAATGCTGACAATATAGATGAAATTATTAAAACTTACCTGGAAGGTACTCCTGAGTACGATTGGACTGATTACTGGGGTCGTTGGCTTAGAGGCATTGAATAAACACCATTTAGATTTGGAACATGCTATCTAAAAAGAATCCTCCCTGATCCAAAAGGTCAGGGATGATTCTTTAAAATAATTTTAAAATATCGAAGAATATAAAAAAATTATTCAATTAAAACAATATTAGTGGAGATATGGATGTGATTTATAAAAAAGAATTACTAAACAGTGGTAGATTATCTGTAAAAGAGAGAGTTTTAAAGAATTTCCGGTTTGTTATATCTCATAGTGTATTTGGACCTTTATTAGCTCTTTTTTTAATAACAATTATTTTTACAATTGGTACAAATGGTATTTTCCTCTCATTGGAAAACATTACAACTATTTTGAATTTATCAGGAGTGTTAGCAATAATTGCTTTAGGAATTTCTATGCCTATCCTCATAGGAAGTATCGATTTATCTGTTGAGGGCATTATATCTTTAATAGCTGTAGTTTGTGGGTTTCTTGTAAAAAACTCTCAAACGAATATCGATATAGGATTTTGGGTCTTACCGGTAGCTATGATAATAGGTTCCATTGTCGGCATAATAAATGGCTTAATAAATACAAAATTAAAAATTCCTTCTTTCATGGCGACTTTAGGGATGAGTTACGTAGCCCAAGGATTAGCTGTTATACTTAGTAGAGGTGCAACTATTCCTTTCTTGGATCCCCGGTTTCAAGATTTAGCAAACGGAAGTCGATTCCTGGGAATACCTAACATAACTGTAATTGCTGTAATTTTGTGTATTATTTTATTAATGATGCAAAGGCGTACGCCCCTAGGGAAATCAATTTATGCTATTGGAGGGAATGAAGCATTAGCTGAACAAGCTGGAATTAATGTGGTAAGAACAAAAATAAGTGTTTTCCTTCTTGCTGGTTGCCTTTATGGTATTGCGGCATTTTTTTTATGTTCAAGGCTAAATTGTGCTAACCCGACATTAAGCAAGGGTTTCCTTTTTCCGGCAATTACGGCTACGATTGTTGGCGGGACAGCAATAACTGGAGGAATAGGGGGGGCATTAAATGCTTTCATAGGAGCTTTAGTAGTTATTGGCTTGAACAATGGAATGGTACTTATGCAAATTAATCCATATTTCCAAGGTGCTATAATGGGGGTTATATTAATTGGGGCAGTTGCTATAACGATTGATCGTGAGAAGATAGGAATAATTAAGTAATTTAAGTTTATTATTTGTTTAATAATTAGTATAAATGTATATTAGATTTAGTGAATGTAAATAAAAACATAAGAATAAGATTATTAAGTTAACTGATTAATGGCATTATGGAGGCGAAATAAGTGAATTCTAATTCTATTTTAGAAATGATAAATATTAACAAAAGCTTTCCAGGTGTAAAAGCTCTTCAAAATGTGAATTTTGATGTTCATCAAAATGAGATTGTTGGACTTGTTGGAGAAAATGGAGCAGGCAAATCAACATTAATGAAGATAATAATTGGTATTTATAAAATGGACACAGGAAAAATGAAGTTATATGGAAAAGGTGTGAAATTATCTGATTCAAGAATGGCTATTCAGATGGGCGTAGGAATGGTATTTCAAGAGGGAAGTCTTATTCCAAACCTGACAATAGCGGAGAACTTGTTTTTAGGTCATGAGAATAGATTTAAACGATATGGATTGATATCTATGTCTAAAGTTATGAAAGAAGCTGAAAAACAATTAAATAGAGTTGGATTAAATATTAATCCCAAAACTTATGTTTATAATCTTTCTCAAGCTTATCAGCAGATGGTGGAGGTTGCACGTCTGCTTTGGTTGTCTGATATTTATCATATCGAGAACCCCCTTCTAATTCTGGATGAGCCGACAACAGTGCTTACATCCAAGGAAATTGAAAAATTATTCAATATTCTAAGAGAAATAAAAAATGATACGTCTATAATTTTTATTTCCCATAGATTAGAAGAAATTTTTGAACTTTCTGATAGAATTGTTGTTCTTAGGGATGGTAAAAATGTGGCAAATATAAAGACTAGTGAGACAAATATTCATCAAGTAGAAAACTTAATGATTGGACGTGGGTTATCTAAAGAATATTATAATGAATCAGAACAAAATGAACCAAAAGATGAAGTTCTTTTAAAGGTAAATAGTTTGGAAAAGAAGGGCAGTTTTAGGCCCATAAGTTTCTTGGTTAAAAAAGGAGAAATTCTTAGTCTTGTAGGAGTAGTCGGATCAGGGAAAGAAGATATATGCAAATGTATTTTTGGAATAATGAAACCAGATAATGGAATTATTTCAATTGAAGGGAAAGAAGTAAAAATAAATAAACCAGAAGATGCGGTAAAAGCGGGTGTTGGTTATGTTCCTATAAATCGGCGAGAAGAAGGACTTGCTCTACAGATGGATGTGATGTCTAATATCACACTGGTTATGCTAAAAAAAATTATAAGAAATGGATTAATTGATCCTCAGGCAGAAAAAGAGAAGGCTTTATATTGGATAAAAAAATGTTCTATTTTAACTCCTTCATTAAAAACAATTTGTAAAAACCTTAGCGGGGGTAATCAGCAAAAAGTTGTACTAGCAAAATGGTTAGCCGTAAACGTAAAAATAATGATTCTTAATCATCCAACTAGAGGTGTCGATGTTGGAGCAAAGGAAGAATTTTACAAAATACTTCGCTCTCTTGCCTTGGAGGGAATGGCTATAATACTGTTATCTGACAGGTTAGAAGAAGATATTGGACTTTGTAATAGGATGATAATAATGAAAGATGGGAACGTAACTAAAGAACTGACCTGTTCTGTAAATAATAAACCAACACCAGCGGACATAATTAGTTATATTGTTTAATTGGTAATTGAGTAGAATATTGATGAAAGGGGAAATATATATTGAAATCAAAAAAAGGGACAAATTTAATTTTATTAATAGAATTAATCTTAAAGAAAATAGGCAAGTTATTAAGTGAGTTACCAGCAATATATACATCACTATTCCTACTTTTAGCTTTAGTTATCGTTTTTTTTATTGGAAACAAAAATTTTTTATCATTATATAATATTAAAGCGATATTGAATTCCTCTATTATACTTTTAGCTGTAGGAGCAGGTCAGTGTTTTGTTATTCTCCGTGGTGGCATAGATCTTTCTGTAGGAGGAATTATGTCGCTTGTGTCTATAGTATATATTATTGGTTTAGAAAAGTTTGGTTTATTATCATTCCCCTTAACTCTGATTATTGGATGTACGGCAGGATTATTAAATGGAATACTTTATACTAAATTGCGCATTCCATCTTTTATATGTACATTAGGTACTGGTGGGATTTTTGTTAGTATTTCATATCTTCTTTCTCCCGCTCCCTTATCAGTTCCATATAGACTATTTAAATATATAGATGCAGTTAATGGTTCAGTAATCGGAATAAAAAATATCTGGTTTGTTGCTTTAATTATACTTGGACTCTATTTTATTTCACAAAATTATACTTATTTTGGAAGGACAATTTATGCTATTGGCAATAATGAAAAGATGTGTTGGATATCAGGTATAGACGTTGATCGCTCAAAGGTTTTTGCCTTTGTATTTTCCGGTTTTGGGTCCGCAATTGCAGGAATTATTTTAGCTAGTACTCTTTACAGCGGATATGCCAGTCTTGGAGATATTTATGTATTACAATCTATTGCAGTAGTTGTTATTGGAGGTACGGCTCTAACAGGAGGAGTTGGAGGAATATTAAATACATTTGTGGGGGCATTGATCATGGGTGTCATTAGAAACGGTTTACTTCTTGCAGGTGTAGATGTATATCAACAACAAGCTTTTCTTGGTCTATTAATTATTGTTGCTGTGGCGGTGACTTTTGATAAAAGCAAAGTAAGCGTTATAAAGTAAATAGAATATTTGATTTGTTTTGCTCCTATACCATGGACACAACCTGGTTATGAGTTTAATATGTCAGAGAAAAGATTATAAAAAGACTATTAAGCTTGTTTATTCAAATAAAATATTTTTGAAAAATTAATGACTGATAATTTCTCATTTTTATCATAGATGATCTTTAATAATGTTCGATATTTACTTTTTGCTATGGAGGTTTTTATTGCCTGTTTAATTTTTAGAGATAATTTTTACAGAAATAATAGAACAGAATCAATGTGGGAAGGATATACAATGAATAAAGCAAAAGTTTATTTTACAGGTTTAAGGGCAAAACCGGGAAAGAACTTGCTGGATAAATTAAAGAAATTGGTTTTAGAAGCCGGGATTAAAGAGATTGATTTTAAGGATAAGTTCGCAGCCCTAAAAATTCATTTTGGGGAGCCGGGGAATCTTTCTTATATTCGACCTAATTACGCAGCTTGTATTGTAAAATTGATTAAAGATTTAGGTGGCAAACCATTTTTAACTGATGCCAATACCCTTTATCATGGGAAGAGGGCTAATGCCGTAGACCATTTAAATACCGCTATGGAGAACGGATTTAATCGGATTGCCGTAGGGTGTGATGTTATTATCGCCGATGGTTTAAAGGGAACTGAATTTCGGGAAATTACCATTAATCAAAAACATTGTAAAGCACCCAGGATAGCTGCAGCCCTTGCCGATGCTGATATTATCATTTCTTTAACTCATTTCAAAGGACATGAAATGACCGGTTTCGGTGGTGCCTTGAAAAATTTAGGGATGGGCAGCGGCTCCCGGGCTGGCAAGATGGAGATGCATTCTAATTCTAAACCCAGGATTAATCTAAAAAATTGTATCGGCTGCGGCCAGTGCATTAAAAGCTGTTCCCAGGGGGCCATTCATTTTAATGAAGATAAAAAAGCAGAAATTGATTATCAAAAATGTATAGGTTGTGGCCAGTGTGTAGCGGTATGCCAATACAGTGCAGCTGTAGTAGGTTCTGATGAATCAGGAGGAAATGTTCAGGAAAAGATTACTGAATATACTTATGCAGTATTAAAAGACAAGCCTCATTTTCACATCAGTTTTATTATGAATGTCTCTCCTTATTGTGATTGCTGGAATTATAATGATATGGCTATAGTGCCGGATATCGGAATGGCCGCCTCTTTTGACCCCGTAGCCCTGGATAGAGCGTGTGTTGATTTAGTAAATAAAGCTCCTATGATCAAAGGCAGTATTCTGGAAGAGAAGCATTTTCATTCCGGAGAAGATAAATTCACCCATGTCCATATTGATACCGATTGGAAAATAGGCTTGAATTATGCAGAAAAGATAGGTCTGGGCACACAGAATTATGATTTAATTATAGTTAAATAAAATAGAACGAGGTGAACGAGGGGAAGAAGCTGGTGTAGCGAAGATAAGGAAGTGGCTCTCTTCTTTGGAGATCCCTCCTTTACTTACTTGTTCTTTGTAGGAGAATTAACTTAAAACAATATAATTTTTTCGTCTATTAAATTACTCTAAGAGGAGGATAGAATTATGGATTTAAATCTCAAGGGAAAGGTAGCTCTAATAACTGGAGGAAGCAAAGGAATAGGTCTTGCTGTTGCAGAAGGTTTTGCACAAGAAGGCGTCCATCCTGTTATTTGTGCGAGAAATGAAGAATATATTGTTAATGCAGCTGAACAAATTGAAAAAAAATACAGAATTAAAACTTTGGGTATAAAAGCAGACGTTACTAAAATAGAGGATATAAAGCTTCTAATTTCTGAGGTACAAAGAGTTTTTAATGGAGTAGATATCTTAATTAATAATGCTGGAACCGGGAGTGCAGAAAAGATTATGGATGCACCAGATGAAAAATGGCAGTATTACTGGGATTTACATGTAATGGCAGCAGTTAGGTTATCAAGAGCCATAGTTCCTTTTATGCGGAAGAGAGGAGGAGGTGTGATTGTAAATACCGCATCAATTTGTGCAAAACAACCTCTTGATTATGAGCCAATTTATAATACCACCAAAGCTGCTTTAGTAATGTTTTCAAAATGCCTTGCAAACGAAGTAATTAAATATAATATACGAGTTAATTGTATCAATCCGGGTTTGGTTTTAACTCCCGATTGGTACAAAACAGCAACTTTGCTTAGTAAAGAAAAGAATATTACAGCTAAAGAATATCTTGATCAGATTGCAAAGGATAATGCTCCCATTGGTCGATTTGCTTCTCCCGAAGAATTAGCAAAATTTTATGTTTTTCTTTGCTCGCCTTGTGCTAGTTACTGTGTAGGATCAACATATTATGTTGATGGAGGTTGGTTAAAAGTTATTTGATAAAATATTATTAATTTTTTGCTCAGAAATTTACATGTTTAATCATTATAAATTTAATTACAAAATAGATTTTGCAAATAAGGAGGGTAAAATGAAGTTTGGTATTCATTCATTATTATTTACTGAAAATTTTTTAGAAAAGGATATTCCTCTTCTTGAAAAATTTAAGAATATGGGATTTGATACAGTTGAAATTAATCCATATGATCCTGATAATTTTCCCGCAAAGCAAGTAAAAAAAGTTAGTAATGAATTAGGAATTTCAATTAATATAGGCTATGGAATGCCTCAAAAGTATAATATCATATCTCCTGATCCTACTACAAGAAAAGAAGGTATAAAGTTTTCAAAAAAACTTATTAATTTATCTAATGAAGCTGGTGCAGTAGTATTTGGCGGGGTTATTTATTGTAGTTGGGGATATATAACTGGTAAGATGCGTACTGAAGACGAGTGGAAATGGGGGGTTGAAGCGTTCCGCGAAATTGCACAATTTGCAAAAGACACGTCCAACTTAATCTTGGGAATCGAACCGACAAATAGATTCGAATCGCACTTTATAAATATCGCGAAAGACGCGGTACACTTTATAAAAGATGTGGATTTGGATAATGTATATGTTCTACTTGATACATTCCATATGATTAGAGAAGAAGATAATATTTACCAAGCTACTAAAGATGTTGGTAAGTATCTTGGATATATACACGCTTGCGAGAATCAACGTGGGATTCCAGGAACAGGACTCATACCATGGAAAGAATTTTTTATTGCACTGAAAGAGGTTAATTATAATGGTTGTATCACAATAGAATCTTTTGATCCAAATATGGTAAACATTGCGAAACTTTGTTCAATATGGAGAAAATTAGCTGACTCTCCCGAACAACTTGCAATACAAGGCTTAGACTTTCTCAAAAAGAAATATGGGGAGATATTAAATAATTAATTTTGTAAATAGGAAATGATGAAAAATAAATAGGATGTTGTAGATATTCTTTCAAAGAGTAGGAATTAAAGTACCAATTGAAAGATGCTTGCAATTAAAATTAAGTATTTATTTCATTCATTAGAAGGTTTACTTAAGAAATAATTCATTTGAATCTCCTGTTAATTTTTATTTTAAGAAGGGAAAGATATGGAATATAGAAATATAGGTTTATCAGGAATTAAGGCTTCAGTTGTTGGTCTAGGTAGCTGGGCGATTGGCGGATGGTCTTGGGGAGGTACGAATGAATTAGAAGCAATTAAAGCAATTCATGCAAGCTTGGACGCGGGAATTACCTTAATTGATACTGCTCCAGCTTATGGCCTTGGTCTATCTGAGGAGATTGTAGGTAAAGCAATTGCTGGTAGACGTGAAAAAGTATTACTAGCTACTAAATGTGGATTAGTATGGCATACCCAAAAGGGTGAATACTTTTTTAATGAAAAGGGCAAACCGGTATATCGCTATCTCGGTAAGGAGTCCATTCGTTATGAGATTGAGCAGAGCCTTAATCTCCTTAAAACAGATTATATTGATTTATATCAGACACATTGGCAGGATTCTACTACTCCTATAACAGAAACCATGGAAACTTTGCTTGATTTAAAGAGGGAGGGAAAAATAAGAGCTGTTGGTGTGAGCAATATTAACCTGAAACAGCTTAAGGAATATCGATTAATAGGAATTATAGACAGTGCTCAGGAGAAATATAATATGCTCGATAGAGAATTAGAAGAAACAATACTTCCTTACTGTCGAGAACAAAATATTTCTATTTTATCTTATTCTTCACTTGCAACGGGTCTTTTAACTGGCAAAATTGTTCCAGAGCGGAAATTTTTCGGAGATGATCAACGAAAAAATAATGCCCGCTTCAGTTCAAAAAACATCAAACTAGTAGCGAAAATGATTAATGAATTTAGACCGATTGCTGAAAAACACAAGATAACAATTGCCCAATTAGTTATTGCCTGGACCATTTGCCAACCCGGAATTACTTTTGCTCTTTGTGGAGTTCGGAATCCAAAGCAAGCAAAGGAAAATGCATATGCAGGTAATGTTGTTTTAACTGAGGAGGAAAAAGCGACTATAAATGGCATAATTGTAAAACATTCAAACAGAATAGTTTGAGAAGTATGCGGTTATGAAAAATTTGTGAAATGTAATTTTAATTTTGGTTTTACATTATACTACCTAATAATAACGAGTATAACTAATGAAATTATTAAAGATTAAAAAAAGAAAATAAACATATATTTATTTTTAAAAAAAGGAGAGGCAAAGGGAGTGCTTTGTAAAAGCATTAAAGTAAAACCTCTTAATGAGGATAATTTTAAGTTATATGGGCAGTTAATTAAAAAACCAGAAAGAAGCCCGGATGCAGAAGTGGACACTCATAATTGGTGGAATAATGTTGCAAATTTACCTGCTGAAGATTCGATTGGTGTGGGAATCTTACAGGTAAAACATCGTGATTTTACTGTAACAAAATTGGAACAACATAGTAGAACAGCTGAAATGCTTGTATCATTAAAAGGAAATTCTATACTGGTTGTTGGCAAGGAATCATTAGACAACAGAAGAATTGAAAGGATGGAAGCCTTTTATTTAAATAGTAACCAGATAATTATTCTGAATGTCGATATTTTGCATTTCGTGCCTTTCCCGCTGGAGGATGAAGCAATTTACGCTGTTGTATTTCGGTCTAAAACACCCGATGATGATTTAGAATTCATTGAATTTAAAGAAGATATTAACTTGGTACTATAATTATATTTAATTATCACTCATCTATTATTTATCTATCTAAAAGGAGGTAAAAAAAATTTTAGCTGCAATTTATAAAGGGAGAAACAAAATCGATGTGGAAGAAGTTCTAACGCCGGAAATCAATGAAAATGAAATATTGATAAAGGTTAAGGCATGCAATATTTGTGGTACCGATATTAAGATATTAAAATATGGGTATCACAAAATTAAAGAAGGAGAACATCGAATTTTAGGGCATGAAATTACAGGAGAGGTTATCAAAAAAGGGAAAAATTTATCAGTATTTAATTTAGGTGATAGGGTTGCCGTAGCTCCCAATATTGGATGTGGCCATTGTTATTTATGCGCAGCAGGATATAACAACCTATGTAACGATTATGAGGCATTTGGAGTTAGTGTAGATGGTGGATTTGCTGAGTATATGAAAGTTACAAATAAATCGATTATTGGTGGGAATATAATTAAAATACCTGAAAATCTTAGTTTTCTTGAGGCTTCAATAACTGAACCTTTCTCATGTGTATATAATGCTTACGAATCCCTAAAAACGTGTCCAAGTGACAATGTCTTGATTATAGGTGCTGGTGCTATGGGTTTACTCCATTTAATTCTTTCAAAAATAGCCGGAGCAAAAAAGGTAATTGTTTCGGATATTAGTGATGATAGATTAAAATTAGCTAAAAAATATGGGGCAGATGTTACTTTAAATCCTTCGAAAGTTAATTTAAAAGATGAAATATTTATTTATACTGGGGGAAAAGGAGCCGATGTTATTGTAACTGCTTGTTCAGTTCCATCTATTCAGGAGAAAGCCCTTGATTTAGCTGCTAAGCTGGGAAGAATTAATTTTTTTGGAGGATTGCCTGAAGGCAAAGATAGTATTATGTTTAAGTCTAATATTGTTCACTATAGGCAATTAAAAATAACAGGGACCACTGGATCAACTATTTCACAATTTATAAAATCAATGGAGATTTTAGAAAATAAAAAATTTGATATTCGAGGGTTGATTACTCATACTTTTAGTCTGGAAGAAATTGAAGACGCTTTTGGAAAAGCAATTTCTGGGGAAGGGTCAAAGATCTCAATAGTACCTTAAAGATAGTTAAGAAAGGAGAAATTAAAATTGAATTATTTTGAGCCATTTAATAGTTATATAGATTTGGAAGAAATGAAGTTAAACTCTGAGGGAGAGCTAATTATCAGAAAATTAAGTGATATGGTAGATATGTTTCAAAATAAAAAGGCGGCGGAAGAGGCTTTAAAGGAAAATCCTATAATCTATAAGGTTTATAATGTTCAGATTCCGGAAGAAAGTGGGCATTTGCAGCATTGTATTAGCATAGTTTATCCTGGCAAAATAGGTAATGAGTATTATATGACAAAAGGACATTTTCATAAAATAAAGGAAACATCTGAGATATATCTTACTTTAAAAGGCAGGGGAAAATTGATTATGCAAATGCCTGACCAAAAATTAAGAGTTTTAGATATGGAGGAAGGAAATATTTCTTATATTCCCCCTTATTGGGCCCATCGAACTGTTAATATTGGGGACGAACCATTAATATTTTTCGGTGTATACCGGGGTGATGCTGGGCATAATTATGGAATTATTGAAGAGAAGGGGATGTCTGTAATTATTGTTGAAGAAGGAGACAAGGCAGTAATAAAAAATAATCTTGCTAACTAATTTGGAGGAAGATTTAATTGTCGAAGGTGAATAATAAAATAGACGCTGAAGTGAAACTCCCCCAGTAGGAGCTGGGGGCTTCTTTTAGCTACAAGCGAAAAACGAACTTGAGCCCTTCGGGCTGCTGCTACATCTCCAGACAGGAGTCTGGAGTTTTATACGGCTTAATAATTTAAACAAAGGAAGGTGATTAGATTTGTTACAGGCAAAAATGTTAAGACCGGGTCAAATAGTATTTGAGAATGTCGCAGTACCTAATATTGAAGATAGCGAAGTTTTAATTAAGGTAATGAGAATAGGTATTTGCGGGTCTGATATACATGTATATCATGGAAAACATCCTTATACATCTTATCCGGTAATCCAGGGACATGAATTTTCTGGTAAGGTTGTAAAAACGGGTAAAAAGGTCAAGAAAGTAAAAGAAGGAGATAAAGTAGTGGTTCAACCACAGGTAGTTTGTGGTGAATGCTATCCCTGTAAACATGGTAGATATAATATATGTGATAACCTGAAAGTTATGGGTTTTCAAACCGAAGGCTGTGCTAAAGAGTATTTTAAGGTAGAAGAAGAAAAAGTATTAAAAATCCCTGAAAATATGAGTTATGATGAAGGGGCACTTGTAGAACCGTTAGCCGTAGCCTGCCATGCACTAAGAAGAAGCGAGATGGAGTTAAAAGATAAGAAAATTATTGTTTTAGGTGCAGGTACAATTGGTAATTTAGTTGCTCAAGCATCCAAGGCAAAAGGCGCTGCCAAAGTTATGATTACCGATATAAGCAAATTTAGGCTTAATTTAGCTAAAGAATGTGGAATAGATATAGTTTTAGATGTTTCAAAATATGATCTTAGTGAAGAGACAGTTAAAGAATTTGGTGCTGACAGGGCAGATTTAATATTGGAATGTATTGGCTTTCAGGCAACGATTAATAATGCAATTAATAATGCTCGAAAGGGTTCGAATATTATTGTTGTTGGTGTGTATCCGGAGGAGGTTGGAGTCAATATGGGGTTTATCCAGGACAGGGAGTTAAGATTAATAGGTACTCTGATGTATAGAGAAGAAGATTATCTTGATGCCATTAATTTAATTGCAAATAAAAAAGTAAAAGCTGATAAGCTGATAACCGATTACTTTGAATTTAAGGATTATGATCTAGCTTATAAACATATAGAAGAAAGAAAAAATAAAGTGATGAAAGTAATGATTAAGTTGGCTGAATGAATGGTGGTGAATTTTTTGAATAATAAAAGATATATAATTGCTTATGATTTGGGTACGACAGGGAATAAGGCGACAATATTTGACGATGAAGGAAATCTGGTTTCCAGTGCTTTCAGCGGTTATAAGACCTATTATCCGAAAACTTCTTGGGTTGAACAGGAACCTAAGGACTGGTGGAATGCAATAGGTTCGTCCAATAAAAAGTTATTGGAGAAAAGCGGGATTAAACCTTCTGAAATAGCTTGCCTAACCTTTAGTGGTCAGATGATGGGATGTGTGCCGGTAGACAAAAAAGGGGAACCTCTGGGCCGTGCTTTAATCTGGGCTGACCAGAGGGGAGTAAGACAAGCAGAGCGGTTAACTTCTAAATTAGGAGAAGAATATATTTATCAAACCGTCGGCCATCGTCCCAGTGCATCTTACTCTGCTGCAAAGATATTATGGATAAAGGATAATGAACCGGATAGGTTTAAGAAAATATATAAAGTTTTACATGCAAAAGATTTTATAGCTTCCAGAATGACGGGTAATTTCTATACCGATTATTCTGATGCTTCAGGTACGAATTTATTTGACATAAATAATTTGACCTGGTCTGATGAAATTATTGAGGCAGCAGGACTGGTAAAGGATATTTTACCAGAGGCCGTTCCTTCTACTAAAATTGTAGGAAAATTAAAGAATTCTGTAGCCATAGAATTAGGTTTAATAGAAGGAATTCCGGTGGTAATCGGAGGTGGGGATGGTTGCTGTGCTGCAGCGGGTGCCGGAGTAATTTCTTTTGGTACCGCTTACCATTATCTTGGATCTTCTTCCTGGATCGGACTAGCTACAGAAAAACCGATCATAGATTCCCAGATGCGTACTTTTAATTGGGTTCATGTAGTGCCTGGATTATACAGTCCGACGGGAACGATGCAGGCTGCCGGTGCTTCATATCAGTGGGCGAGAGATGTACTTTGTCCGACGGAGGTTAAAGAAGCAGAAGAAAAGGGTGTCAGTCCATACCAGATTATGGATGAAAAAGCAGCAAAAATTCCTGCAGGATCGAGTAATTTGTTATATTTGCCTTACCTTATGGGAGAAAGGAGTCCATACTGGAATCCGTCTGCTAAGGGTGCTTTTATCGGTTTAACTATAAAACATACTCGTGAACATATGATTCGTTCTGTAATGGAAGGCGTTGCTTTAAATATGAGAATTATTATGAATTCTTTTATTGAACAAGGAGCAGTGATAGATAAAATTCGTTTAATTGGTGGCGGAGCTAAGGGTAATGTCTGGAGAAGGATTCTGGCCGATGTATTTAATAAGACGATTATCATTCCTAATCTACTGGATGAGGCAACATCTATGGGAGCAGCTTTAATTGGTGGTGTAGGTGTTGGCATCTATAGTGATTTCGATTTTGTAAATAAAATGTTTAAGATTAAAGAAATTATAAATCCTGATGAGAATAATTCTAAGATATATAATAGAATCTACCCCGCATTTAAAGATGCTTATAAAGGTCTTAAAGAGGTTTATAAGATTTTAAATAATTAAGCTAGCCTATAATCTTTACTTATTACACTAAAGATGTTTTTAAAATGTAAAACCAAAGATTAGAAAATTAAAAAAATATTTAAATATTCTTTTTTGATGTATGCAAAAGAGATGTTGGGTAGAATTATTAAATTATTGAAGGGAAAAGTAGGATTAAAAGCTTATGTTTAAAAGGATAATAGGATTATTAGTTATAAGTGCTGATAGTAAATATTGATAGAGGAATTTATTATGTCTTATAAATTTATTATTTGTGTAGACTTAGGTACTATGGGTACTAAGGCAGCAATAGTATCTAAAGAAGGGAAAATATTAGCTAAGACTTTAGAAGAATCAAAACTTTACTATCCAAAACCAGGTTGGGTTGAACAGAAACCGAATGAAATGTTTAATTCTTCATTGAATACAATTAAAACTGTGGTTAAGGAAACGGGCATTAGTTCAAATAACATTGCGGCAATAGGAATATCTGGTCAAATGGCAGGGATTGTGGGTATTGACAGGAACTGGGAAGCAGTTACTCATTATGATTCCTGGTTAGATAATCGGTGTCAAGTATATGTTGAAGAGATAAAGAGTAAAGGTGAGGAAAGATATATAACCGCAAATGGTATGCCTGCAACTATCGCCCATGCAGCAAAGATTCTCTGGTGGAAAAATCAAAAACCAGATATATATAACAAGATATATAAATTTATTCAGCCAGCAGGATATGTTGCAGGTAAACTATCCGGGCTAAAAGGGCGAGATGCTTTTATAGACTATACTTATTTACATTTTTCAGGGGTTTGTAATAATAGAAAAATGGAATGGTCTGAAGACATGGCAAATTTACTGGGAATTTCTTTAGACAAGATGCCTAATATAGTAAAACCCTGGGATGTTGTTGGTGAGTTGTGTAGTGAAGCTGCAGAAAAATGCGGATTGAAAACAGGGACGCCTATTATCGCCGGAGCAGGAGATGCTATTGTAAGTTTTATCGGCAGTGGTTTGGTGGAACCTGGTATATTAATTGATCTGGCCGGTACGGCTTCGATTTTAGCTTGCTGTGTCGAAGACTACAGACCTGATATAAAAAATAAAACGCTTCTTTTTCCCAGATCTGTAGATCCAAATTATTGGTATCCCCATGCCTATATAGGAGGTGGGGGATTATGCCTTCGTTGGTTTAGAGATACATTTGCTGCCGAAGAAAAAAAAGAATCCCAAAAAAAGGGAGTAAATACCTATTATCTTCTAGATGAAATGGCCGCTAAAATTGCACCGGGCTCAGAGGGTCTAGTCTTTTTACCACATCTTGCCGGTAGAACCTATCCTGTAGATAGTAAAGTTAAAGGTGTCTGGTTTGGATTTAGCTGGAGTCATAAAAAAGCCCATTTTTACCGTTCAATTCTGGAGGCTATTGCCTATGAATATCGATATTATTTTAGAATTATAAAAGAGTTGTACCCAGAAACCAATTACTCTGAAGTAAGAGTAATTGGTGGAGGATGTAAAAGTAATCTCTGGAATCAAATTAAGGCTGATGTACTGGGTATTCCATATGTACAAATAAATGAAGAGGATGTGGGTCTAATAGGTCTTGCAATGACCGCTGCTAAGGGAGTTGGTTTAATTAATAATATAGGTAAGAGTATTAGTGAGATAGTCAAGCCAACAGTGAAATATACACCCAGAGATAAATATCATGAATATTATCAAAACTACGCTGATTTATATGAAGGTCTCTTTGAAAATCTTAATCCAATTTTTTCTGAACTAAATAAAATTGATAAGTTACCAAATTCATAAGAATTAAGAGATTTATAAAAATGAAGGAGTGATATACTAAGATGTTAAAAATAGAAAATCTAAAAAGAATTGAAGAATCGGGGATTGTAGCAGTAGTTAGGGCTGAGAGTTCCGAACAGGCGCTTAAAATAGCAGAAGCCGTTAAGGCAGGCGGAATTCAGGCTATTGAAATTACCTTGACTGTACCCGGAGCAGTGGAAGTTATTAGAGATTTAGCGCAAACATATCAAAAGAATGAAATACTAATTGGAGCGGGTTCCGTTCTTGATGCGGAAACTGCTCGTATTTGCTTACTGGCAGGTGCTGAATATATCGTGTCTCCTGCTTTCGATATTGAAACTATAAAATTATGTAATAGATACCAGAAAATTGTTATGCCCGGCGCTATGAGTGTGACAGAGGTTTTGCGGGCAATGGAAGCAGGAGCTGATGTTGTCAAGATCTTTCCAGCAACATTATTCGGAGCAAAAATTATTAAGGCAATTAAGGGACCATTGCCTCAGGCTATTCTATTGCCCACAGGTGGGATTGATTTAAATAATGTTGGTCAATGGATTACTGCCGGAAGTTTTGCAGTAGGAGTAGGTAGTGCCCTGACGGGTGGAGCTAAAAAAGGAGATTATGATGAAGTGACCAGGGCCGCAAAAGAATTTATTAAAAAAATTAGTAGTACAAGAAATAAAAAATCTTAAAGAAAGAGAGCGTTTTAAATGAAGAAAGTTAAATTTTGTCTTATCGGAGCGGGAAGAGCTGGAATGGTTAATGCAAGGAATTTTGAATTTAACATTGCTGAATCAGAGGTCGTTGCAGTTGTTGATTCTAATTTAGAAGCTGCCAGGAAAGCAGCGGAAGAATTAAATACTAATGATTATTATGGTAGTTTTGATGAGGCATTGATTAAATCAGACTTTGATGCAGTTTGTATAGGTGCTCCAACCTTTGTTCACTGTGAAGCCGTGGTTAAAGCTGCAGAGGCAGGTAAACATATTTATTCTGAAAAACCACTTTCAATTTCATTGGAAGAAGCTGATAAAATGGAGAGGGTTATTAGGAAAAATAAAGTAAAATTTCAAATAGATTTTATGAGGAGGTTTGATAAAAATTTTTTAAGGGCTAAAAAACTTATTGAAGATGGAGCAATTGGGACTCCTATACTCATCAAATCGGTAGGACGGGGACCGGGGTTACCTCCGGAGTGGTATGCAGATCTAAAAAAAAGTAACGGATTGTTGGCAGAGGTTAACAGTCATGATTTTGATTCGATGAGATGGTTAATTGGTGGTAACTTTAAGCAGGTATATGCGCTGGCAGATAATTTTAAATTACCCCAATATAAGGAAAAATATCCTGACTTTTATGATACTGCTGCAGTGATTTTAAAATTTGAAAATGGGGTACTGGGTGTGGTTGACGGATGTTGCCCTGCAACCTATGGCTATGATGTAAGGGTAGAAATTTTAGGAACCGAAGGTATGCTCCAGATTGGCTCAAAACAGGCCTATTCTGTCATGGTCTGGAATAAAGATAAAAATTTAATTAGTGAAGGCAATCAAAGTTGGAAGACTTTATTTAAGGATGCCTATGAAGAAGGAGCCAGGCATTTTGTCAACTGTATATTAATTAATAGCGAGCCTAAAGTGGGAATCATTGATGGTAAAAAAGCAGTGGAAATAGTTATTGCAGCTAATAAGTCGATAAAAAGCGGAAAGCCGATCGATTTATAGAGTAAAATATTATTAATTTCATAGTAAGGAGGATAAATATTTATGTTTTCAGGAGGGTATACGGGAAGACTTATAAGAATTAATTTGACAGATAGGACTATTAAAAAAGAGAAAATTAATCCTGAATGGCAGAAGAAGTTTTTAGGAGCCAGAGGGCTAGCGGCAAGGTACTATTATAATGAAATCGGTAAAAAAATTAAGCCGTTATCTCCCCAAAATAAATTAATGTTTTTTACCGGTCCACTAACTGGTTCACCGGGCCCATCTACTACCAAAATAGGATTATCTACAAAATCACCTGAAACGAGGCAGTATTTATGTTCTAATGGTGGCGGTTATTTTGGGCCACACCTTAAAAAGGCAGGGTATGATGGAATAATTATAGAAGGGAAGGCAACTCAACCTGTATACATTTTAATAAAAGATAATGATATCCAGATCAAAGATGGTAAGGAACTCTGGGGCAAAACTACTTTTGAAATCAACAAAATTTTAAAAGAAGAAGTAGGCAAGGAGGATCAAGTTTTATCTTGTGGTCCGGCAGCCGAAAATGGGGTGGTTTTATCCTGTATTCAAATCGGTGAAAGAAGCATGGGCCGGGGAGGAGCCGGAGCGGTAATGGCTTCGAAGAATTTAAAGGCTATAGCGGTTAAGGGGACAGAAGAAGTTCCAGTAAGTGAGCCAGAGAAGTTTAAAGAAGTTGCTAAAAAAGCTGTAGATTATGTCAAGAAAACCAAGGCCAACCATACTAAATATGGTACAGCGCAGTATACGGCGGTTATGAATGAATTCGGCGCCTACCCAACCCGTAATTTTCAGACTGGTGTATTTGAAGGTATTGATACTATCCGGGCTGAATATATGAAAGAACATTATTTTGTGAAGAACCAGGCCTGTTTTCGTTGCCCGGTAGCTTGTTCCCAACTGTGTGAAGTTAAAGAAGGTCCTTTTAAGGGAGCAAAAACTGATCCTGAGTATGAAACAATAGGTACCTTAGGTGCTATGTGTGGAGTTAGTGATTTTGCAGCAATTATAAAGGGAAATGAGATCTGTGATGAATTGGGTATTGATACAATGTCAGTAGGGGTTATTATTGCTTTTGCTATGGAAATATTTGAGAGAGGATATATAACTAAAGAAGATACTGGTGGTCTAGAACTTAAATTCGGAAATGGTAAAGCTATGGTCAAGATGATTGAGAAAATAGTAAGAAGGGAAGATATTGGGGATTTATTAGCAGAAGGAATGTTGGGAATTGCCGAAAAAAAACCAGAGCTTCAGTATTATCTGATGCATGTTAAGGGTTTACCCCTGGCTGCCTATGACCCGAGAGGGTTTTATGGTAATGCTCTAACCTATGGTACTTCCAGCCGGGGCGCCTGCCATAATGTTGGTGGATGGAGTATCCGGGATGAGTTAATCTCAGGCGAGTATGACCGTTTTTCTGTTGAAGGTAAGGGTGAATTGATTAAATCTATTCAGGATACCCGGGCTTATATAGACTCCTTAGGATTATGCACTGTAGTTAGAAGTGGATACGGTTTTACAAACAAACCTAAGGGAAAAATTCTGGAATATTTAACTGGGTATGACTTTACACCGGAGCTAATGACTATCGGTGAAAGAATCTATACAATGGAGAGGCTAATCCTTAATCGCGAAGGTAGATTTAGGAAGAGCGATATGATTCCTAAAAGATTAATGACGGAAAAAATGCCGGAGGGCCAAGCTAAGGGGCATGTGGTGAGCGATGAGATTTATAATCAGATGTTAGGCGATTATTACAAAGTTCGTGGTTGGGATAAAGAGGGAAGGCCAACAAAAGAAAGGTTAGAAAAACTGGGAATAAGTGGTTTAGTTTAATATTTTTGAATAATTATTATCACAAAAATCAGGAGAAATATATTGAAGATTACAGTAAAATATTTTTTAGAGTATGCGAGGCTTTCTGGTTGCCGTGATGAGGAATTATTTTTTGAAAACGATGAATTTGTTAGTGTGAAGGAAGTATTTAAGAATTTGAATAGTAAATATAAAATTAAATATGAAGATGTTGTCAATAAAGGTATTATTTTAGTAAACAATAGATCTATTACCCAATTGGATATGGAGAATACAGTACTTAGAGATGGGGATAAATTAATACTTATGCCTATGATTTCCGGTGGTTAATTAAGTTTTGTTAGTTTGTTTTTTAAACCTGCTTACCACTGACAAAATTATGCTTTTTAAAAGTGAATTTTCCAACATTAATTGCTGAAAAATGATACTGAAGGATAGCACAAACCGTTATATAATGGTCTGTACTATCCTACTTTCTTTTTGGACTTTTAAAACTATTATAAATTATGGCGAAAAAAATACAAAAGTTAGTAAAAAATATGAAAGGAGAAGGTAGATGAAGATATTAATTACTCCCCGTTCCTTTGCCTCGATTTCAAAAAACCCTATGGAGATGCTTGAAGAAAAGGGATATGAGATTATAAAGAATGAGACTGGTAAACCGCTTAATAATAAAGAAATGTCAGTACTGATAGAGGATGTAGATGGTATTATTATCGGAATAGATGACCTAAATGCTGGAATAATAACACAGGCGCATAATCTGAAGGTAATTTCCAAGTACGGGGTGGGTGTAGATAATATTGATATTAAAGCGGCAACAACCCAGGAGATTGTAGTCACTAATACACCAAAAGCAAATATCGATGCCGTAGCAGATCTTACCTTTGCCTTGATGCTAGCACTAGCCCGGAGAATTCCTGAAGCTGATAGGGAAACAAAAGCGGGTAACTGGAAGAAATTCATTGGTACTTCTGTCTGGAGGAAAAAATTAGGGGTAATCGGTTTGGGTAAAATCGGCAGGCAGGTTGTTAAGCGGGCTCGGGGTTTTGAAATGGAGATTTTATGCTATGATATCATTCAGGATGAAGAATTTGCCAAGCAGTTTGGCGTAAGGTATGTTGATTTAGAAACCTTACTTAAAGAGTCTGATTATATAACAATCCATACCCCCCTAAATAATGCTACCAAAGGTATGATTGGTTATAAAGAACTGGAGATGATTAATGAAAATGCCTTTTTAATTAACACCTCTCGTGGTGGAATCATCGATGAAAAAGCCCTTTATAATGCTTTAAAGAATAATAAAATAAAGGGTGCAGCACTTGATAGTTACAAAGAAGAACCACCAGAAAAATCTCCCTTAGTGGAATTAAAAAATATTATCATGACTTCGCATAATGGGGCTTACACAAAAGAAGCTATCAATAATATGGGCATTCAAGCAGCTCAGAATTTAATTGATGTTCTGGAAGGTAGGGAGCCGGAGAATAGAATTAATTGAATTGTGAATAACTAACTTATTAATCTAATATTCTCTAGTGCTATATCCTCTTTAAAAGTTCCAAACGTTTCCAATAGGGGGAGCTTGCTAATTCCAAGCCCTTTGGCATTTTGCTGAAGGGCTTTTTCTTTAAAAGTGATTTTAAGAATATTTGTAGTATAATGAATATAGAAAATTATATTACTGTAACAAAATACTTTACAAATCGGTAATTAGCTAAAATATTTTTAAATAACAAGGTAAAAATTCTATGGAAGCAATACATAAAAATGATTTATCTACATATCTAACTGACTGGAAAATGCAGATGGAAATGAGGAATAAATTATCCAAAATTGGCAAAAATAAACCAAAAACTATTCCCAAGGACTTTCAAGCAATATTCGAACACACTAAAGATTTATGGATCGTACTCAGTTATTTGGATTCGAAGTTAAAGATTCTTGAAAATGATAAGTTACCGCTTTCAGAGAAATATCAAGATTATGCTGATGCAGCAGTTTTTTTGAAATGTACATATATTTTTTATCAAATACTACTCGACACTATAGCAAGGATAATAAGGTATTTTTATAAGGAAAACGAAGGGATAGAATTACCTTTTAGTTTATTCATTCCTCCTGTTAAAAGCAAAAAAAGAAAAAATATTCCTAAAGATCTTTCTGTTATTTTAAATAAAGTTTATATATGGTTTCCTATAGTTAAAGGTAGAAGAGACGACTTAGTACACGACTGTGAATCTTTTCTTATTTTATTTGAAGGAAACAAAAATGGAATGAATATGCTCAAACATTCCAATATAACATCTAAAAAAGGAATCAAGAGCTTTGGAAGAATTCGTGAGTATATTGGATTTCTTCTTTGTGTATATCAACAACTAATTGATGATTTACTTGATCATTTCGACTCTAAATTTAAAATATGGTATGGAATAGTTGCAAGTAAGGCAAGCCGATCATCGTCTATGATGGAATGGAATAGTGCAAATATGCTATGGTGGGCTGTTAAATATGGTGGCTATAAAAATCCTGATTTGAGATTAATAGAATAGCAAATAATATTAGCAAAAATCATAACACTTAACATATAGGAAGGGTCGTTTATTTTAAAAGACATATCTTATCTTAAGTATTATTCTATTTTTTTATTCTTAACAAATATTAATTACTTTTTCTAACTTGCGATACACTTTTTTAGTTTCCTCACCCATACAAAAGTTGCGAAAGTCGTCCTGTCTGGGGAGCTCGTCAATTTCTAGCCCTTTGGCATTTTGCTGAAGGGCTTTTTAATTTTGTAAATTATTTTTCAGAAAAAGAAGGATTATTAAAACCTATGTCGTATATACTGTACAAACACTAAAAACATTAGAAAAAATTAAAAAAGTTGAAAAAAGAAAACTACTCTAAAGGGTAGAGCGCAAAGTCTTGGTTCCAGGCATTTTGACATGCTTCTATGTTTTTTTATTTTATCTAATAGGTGACAAAGGACTGTCCCCAGTCACCCCTTGTAATGAGTTTTTGACTTTATGTTATAAAAAAGAAATAATAAAATTTAAGGATGAAGGAGTTGAATTGTATGGGAAGAGTAAATCACCAGGCAGAGAAGAGATTATTATTAATTTTATTTTTATTTCTGACTATCTTTGTTTTATTAATA
>Ga0190349_1000123_pt1 | contig 27554 bp, 26 predicted proteins | sample 48721378_MG_FD_179798 | JGI IMG/M metagenome (GOLD analysis project Ga0190349, IMG submission 179798) | Hydrothermal vent microbial mat bacterial communities from Southern Trench, Guaymas Basin, Mexico - 4872-13-7-8_MG | ecosystem: Environmental > Aquatic > Marine > Hydrothermal vents >...
CCATCGATTGCCGGGTAGATTTAAGAAAGTTAACCCGCCGTCTGGGAGAAGATAGATTAAGTTTTGCTTCGTCGCAGCGCCTCGAGCGTTATCTAGGGCTTTCGCCTGGGGCAGTTTCACCTTTTGGCCTTCTTAACGATCAGGCTAAGGAGGTGAGGGTTATAATTGATCAAAGCCTCCAAGAAGCCAATTACGTTAACTTTCACCCCAACACTAATACAGCCACTTTAAATTTACGTTGGACTGATTTTTACAAATTCCTCCAAAACCTGAATTATCAACCCCTCTTTGTGAATCTTGGGGGTCGGACCGCACCAACTAGTTGATAATGAATGAATTAACTGCTGTTACCAGCTAAATAATGCCCTAAAACGCGATTTTTGGGGCTAAAATTCGCGTCAAAGCTCAAACCTGGCCTAAAAAAGAAAATTGATTCATTTTTCTTTTGGTGCTAGGTAAAGAAGTAACAGGCACTATATTACTATATTAGTCGGTTGTCTTGAAAATCCCGCAGGCCAAAATAAGGTGCTAGTCAGCATTTTTCCATGTTCGGTTTAGGCTCGGTTTAGGATCACCAACTTGACAATAAAACCAAAAAAGGTATCAATGGTCACTGAATGTTGATCCCTTTTGGCCATTGAAAAATGACCCCCATGGTTGATTTTTTCATGATAATTGAGCCTCTTTTTCTTTAATCAGAGGCATACTTCAGCGAATTCCCGGTTGATTTTGTTTTTAGGATGGGTGAAAATATTTGGTGAAAAGTCCCAGTAAAGATAAGCCCGATGGTTGATAGAAGCAAAAGTAGACGCTACCAAAAGCACATCCTTCTACCTCAGATTGGTCCGGAGGGTCAACGAAAGCTGAGTCAGTCCTCGGTAGTAGTGATTGGCTGCGGGGGATTAGGATGTACTTTGGCTCTATATCTGGTTCGAAGCGGAGTCGCTCGCATCGTTTTGGTTGATCGCGATTGTGTTGAGTTGGATAACCTTCATCGGCAAGTTTTGTTTACTGAAAAAGATGTTCGTTTAGGACTGCCTAAAGCCATTGCGGCCGCCAAACATCTCCAGGAGGCAAATTCAGAAGTGGAGATAATCCCGATGGTCGAAGATGTGACGGTGGACAACATAGAGGATATTATTAAGGGCGTTGATTTAGTTCTTGATGGAACAGATAACTTTGAAACCCGATTTTTAATTAATGACGCCTGCTATAAACATCAAATCCCTTGGGTGTATGCCGGAGTTGTGTCCACAAGCGGGATGGTGATGCCCATTCTTCCCGGTAAGACCCCTTGTTTCCGTTGTTTTCTTCCTCAGCCTCCGGCCCCTGGCGATGTTCCCACTTGCGAATCAGTAGGAGTTTGGGGGCCAGCGGTAGGAGTCATTTCTTCTTTTCAAGTCTCCGAGGCTTTGAAAATTCTACTAGGACGTTCCTCAGAGGTGCTAATGGGAATAGCTAACTTTGACATTTGGAGCGGAGAGTGGGAAGTTTTTTCCCTCTTAAGAAATCCTGAGTGCCTAACCTGTGGTCAGAAGAATTATGAATTCCTCCAAAAGGGAATGTTGAGAATGACTTCCCTCTGTGGCCAGGAGGCTATCCAAGTTTCCCCGGCGCAGAAAGCTTCTCTTGATCTTTCCAGCCTAGCTGAGCAGCTTAAGCCCCAAGGTAAGGTTGTTTTTAATGAGTATGTTGTTAAACTCGAAGTTCCTCCTTATGAGTTTTATGTTTTTAGGGATGGTCGAACCATCATTAAAGGTACTAGCGAAGAGCCCAAAGCTCGGCAACTTCTGGCTCGGTATATCGGTCTTTAAGGCTTGTCTAAATGACGCTAATAAATATAGACAAAACAATACAAATCAATGTAATTGTAAACACAAAAATTTAATTTACCGGGAGTGATCAAAAATGAAACTCGTAAGCTTTGTCGGCTTCTCCGATTCAGGGAAAACCACGGTTGTAGAACAAGTGGCTATAGAATTGAAAAAAAGAGGATATCAGGTGGGCGTAATTAAACATTGTCCTCATGGTTTTGACCTGGATAAAAAAGACTCTGATTCACACCGGATGTGGGCTGCAGGTGCTGAAGGGGTAGGAGTAGTAAGCTCTGATCAAGTGGCCATATATAAACGAACTTCGGCTCCTCAGAAACTTCGGTCAGTGGCTGAATTGAATTTCCCTCATTATGATTTTGTGCTGATCGAAGGCGGAAAGGATGAGCCAGGTTTACCGAAAATTGAAGTTTGGCGAAAGGAATTAAGTCCAAAGTTGATTACGGCCCGGGGAGAGCTTGTCGCTGTTGTCTCTGATGACCAGCCCGAAACAGACCGGCCAGTTTTTAATTTTTGCCAGCTTGAAGATCTAGTTGATTTTTTAGAAAAAAATGAAAAATTAAACCTTTCGGCCACTCATCTTTGGGTTGATGACCGACTGGTTCCTCTTAAACCATTTGTTCAAGAGATGCTAGAGGGATCTGTTTTGGGGATGGTTAAAACCCTGAAAAAGATTCCGGCAAAGCCTCGTTGGCTATCTTTATTTATTGCCTTGCAAAAAGAGAAAAATCCAAAAGAAGCAGGAAAAAAGCCGGCTGAACACTCTGAGTAAGTAAATAAATTTATCAGGCCCAAATTACGTTAGCTATGATCTGCGTTTTTCCTCCCCCGTCTTGAAGTAATCATTAAAAATTAGGTTTTGTCCCCAAGTGACGGCAAACAAAATCGAGCGAAAGACGAAGGAGAATGTCGGAGCCACATTGAAGATTTAGCCTTCCGGAACCGTCCCTCAAAGGAACCCTATCACCTCGGGCGCCGAGCGCCTATTGAGTACGGCTCGTTTAGAGTTTTGAAACTCATCTTAACAGTGAATAAAGTCCAAGGGTTCGAATTGATCGGACGCAGTTTCGCCGGCGCCGGGAAGGGCGGTGAAGGAATGGCTCGAAAAATCAGAAACGAAGCGGAAACATTTTCCTTCGCCTTAACGCAGTAACTCATTCCCGTCACTTGGGAACAAAAGCAATTATTTATTGTATTGCCCATTTAGTTAGTTTAAAAAATAGGGTAAATATGTATTGTGTCCTCAGTTTTCCTTTCCCAGTTTTCTGAAGATAAATTAATTCTCAACTCAAAAATAAATCTATTTTAATTTCAAGAGTACTTTTCACTCTCCGCCCCCACAAGATTATTCTCATCTTATCTTTCTCTTAATCATGACAAAAAAAGGGATTATTTGTATAATCAAGAATCTGTTTTTTTGCTTTTTCCGGAGGTTAAATAGGCAGGCAAATTGATGGAAAACAAGCATCTTACCCAACGCGAAATATTTAAAATTTGGTTTCCGATGGCCGCCACTTGGTTAATGATGGCGGTCGAAGGGCCTTTTTTAGCCGCGGTCATTGCTCGCCTCAGCCAGCCAGAATTTAACCTGGCGGCCTATGGAGTAGCCTATTCTTTTGCGGTGTTGGTGGAAGCTCCAATCATCATGATCATGAGTGCCTCAACAGCATTGGTCCGCGATAATCAAAGTTTTATTCGCCTCCGGAATTTCACTTATGCCCTGAATGGGGCGCTAACTTTAATCTTGCTCCTTCTCTTAATCCCTCCCTTTTTCAACTTCCTTGCCCAGCAAATAATTGGCCTTCCGGGGGAAGTAAGCCAACGGACTTATCAGGCAGTGTTGGTGTTGCTTCCCTGGCCGGCCGCCATCGGTTATCGGCGGTTTTACCAGGGAGTTTTGATCCGTCAAGGGCTAACTCGACGAGTAGCTTATGGGACCATAATGCGCGTCCTATCGATGATGGCCATGGCGGTGGTGGGAGCCTTTTTCTTCCCTTGGGAAGGAGCCGTCATCGGGGGGCTTTCCTTGGCCACCGGAGTTACCACCGAAGCTATAGCCAGCCGATTCATGGCATATCGGGCGGTAAAAACAATTCGGGCTCAAACTTCCAATAACCAGGGAGACATGGAATTAAAATACGGCCGGATATTTACTTTTTACTACCCGTTAGCTTTGACTTCGATGTTAGCTTTGGGTGTCCAACCCTTGGTCACTTTCTTTTTAGGCCATAGCCGGATGGCGATAGAATCCTTGGCTGTTTTACCGGTCGTTAATTCCTTGGTGTTTATTTTTCGAAGTATGGGGCTTTCCTTCCAAGAAGTGAGCATTGCCCTTTTAGGGGACAAAGATGAAAATCTCAAAGCTTTGAAAAAGTTTGCCTTGAGGTTGGGAATTCTTGCTTCGGGATGTTTAACTATTGTTGCCTTCTCTCGGTTGGCCTCTATCTGGTTTGAAAAAGTCTCGGGCCTTACCCCTCGGCTGGCCCAGTTTTCTCTGTGGCCGACGCGGATTCTTGTCCTTATCCCGGCTTTAACGGTGCTTCTTTCTTTTTTCCGCGCCTACTTGGTTCGCCACCAGGTAACTAAACCGATTACTTTCGCCACGGCCATTGAGGTAACGACGATTGTCTCTGTTTTAATAATCAGTATCCATGCTTTTGATGTAGTCGGGATCTTAGCTGCGGCCTCGGCCATGGTTATCGGGCGCTCTTTGGCTGATCTGTACTTGATCTACCCGGTGGTAAAAGTAGCCGAGCGGGTTAAAAGTTAAAAAGTTAAAAGGTTAATTTTTTACTTGTTTGGTTGGAACCAATAATCTTGCCGAAGGCGAGCTTTCTTGGTTAACCTTGTTTTGCCTACTTCGAGGACTACCAGGTATTCACCTTCAGGGGCAGGGAGATATTTATAGTTAAGGTCAAACTGTCTTCCGCGCGGAGTAAAACCATATTGACGATAACGTTTAAGCATTTCTTGCATCTGCTTCTTTTCCTCGGGGGTTCGCTTGACTCTGATGGTCCAATTCCAGAAAGCCTTGTTTAATCCGGCTTTTTTAGAACCCTTGAGTTCGTTTATAAGCATATTACCGCGGTAGATGGAAATTTTAACTTCTTCTTGAGCATTATTTTTCAGGTAGTAATAAATGGTGCTGCCTAGCGGCTCACTCCGGCTATCAAAGTTTGAGGATGCGTAATTGGGGGAAGTGTTACTTACCCACTTGACTTTGGGTTCGATGTTAAAAAGATGAATGTCTTTAGCTAAAACTTCAGCCTTTAATTCGACCAGAGGATAAATATCAGCAATCCAAACTCCCCGGCCGTGAGTAGCCACGATAAGGTCATTTTCCCGCGGATGAATTTTGAGGTCATGAACTGGTTGGGTGGGCATATTATTTTTCATCGAAGCCCAACTCTTTCCTCCATCGATAGATACATGCACTCCGTAATCAGTACCTACGAACAGAAGGTTTGGATTTTGGGGATGTTCTCGGATAACATTGATGGGCTCTTCGGGTAAATTAGCCACGATCGAGGTCCATGTTTCTCCGTAGTCAGTGGTTTTATACAAGAAGGGGCGGAAGTCATCCCGTCGGTAGCCGGTAAAAGACAGGTAGGCCGTTCCTGGATCGTGATGAGAGGCTGCCACCCGGCTGACCCAATAACCCGGATTTTCAGGAATGTTGTCATTGAGCTTTGTCCAATTTTTCCCGCCATCTTTAGTTACCCAGACATTTCCGTCATCAGTTCCCACCCAAAGTAGTCCCTCCACTAAGGGTGATTCATCAAAGGCGGTGATGGTGCAATATTGAATGTTACCATCTCCACCTTTACCTGTCGTCAGGAATTTAGGGTTGTTGGTGGTTAAGTCAGGGCTGATAACTTCCCAGAATTCACCCCGAAAAGGAGATTTAACTACTTTATTGGCACAATGGTAGATGACGTTGCTGTTGTGGGGAGAAACCAAAATAGGTGCACACCAATTCCAACGCAGATCTGGGTCAAGGCGACTGTAGGCAATAGATTTTCTTTCTCCAGTAACCAGATCGATTCTCTGGAGAGCCCCAAATTGGTATTCATTATAAAGAAAACGGTTTGTTTTCCAGTCAAACACATTGTACATTCCGTCCCCACCACCAACGGATTGCCAATCTTCAAAGCGAATGGGGCTGCCATCTCGTTTAGTGCTGGGTCCCATGTGGGATCCATTGTCCTGCAGCCCGACTGCTACCCGGTAAGGATAAGAAAAGTCAAATCCCACGGCGTAACATTGAGCCAACGGCAAGTTATCGGGATGGTGCCAATGGCGACCGCCATCATAAGTTACGCCCACACCGTGATCGTAGCCAACAACAATATGGTTTGAATCGCGAGGATCAATCCACAAGGTATGGTCATCACCACCAAAGCGCAAAGGGCGCCTTTTCCAGGTTTTGCCCCCATCGTAAGTTCCCCAGGAAGCGGCACTTAAAACATGGATCACCTGATCGTTATTGGGATCAACGATGATTTTTCCGTAATAATAACCTGGAGCGCCACCGATACTTTGGCCATCAGGGCTTATTTTTTGCCAGGTTTCTCCTCCGTCTTCGGAACGGTAAACTTCACCGTCAATCATGCCCGCGCTCGCTTTGTCTTCCAGGAGTTCTTTGTATCGTTCTTCATCTGACATACCTGGCTTGTTAGCATTTTCAATGCTCGCCAAGATAATCTGGGGATTTTTGGGATAAATAGCTAGGCCGATTCGGCCGAGCATTCCTTGCGGGAGTCCTCCAGTGAGCATTTTCCACGTTTTACCGCCGTCGGTGGTTTTGTAAATCCGACTACCGGGACCACCCAAGTTAAAAGTATAAGGTTTACGAACTTTATCGTAGGTGGCGGCAAAAAGGATGTCGGGATTAGTCGGGTCCATGACGACATCAATAACTCCGATGTAACGGCCATCTACTTCTTTCTGTAAGATTAACTGCCATGTTTTTCCACCATCAGTTGTTTTGTACAGGCCTCTTTCCGGGTTGTTGGAATAGAGATGGCCTGCGGCGGCCACATAAACAACATTGGGATCATGGGGATGAATGACGATGTTCCCGATGTGGTGAGTTGCCTCAAGCCCCATGTGTTGCCAAGTCTTGCCACTGTCAGTAGAATTGTAAACACCATTTCCTGAATAGCAGCTTCTTTGGTTATTTGATTCGCCGGTGCCGACCCAAACAATATTGGGATCTGAGGGAGCAAGGGCCACTGCTCCAATGGCAAATACTTTCTGCTTGGTAAAAAGCGGCGTGAAGCTGATAAAATTATCTTGGGTCTTCCAAAGGCCGCCGGTAGCTGTGGCCAGGTAGAAAGTATTAGGCTGTTTTTCGTTCCAGGCAATATCCACAAAACGTCCACTCTGGCGAGTTGGCCCTATTTCCCGGTAGGAAAGATTTTTGAGGATATCCTTGGTTAAGGGGGTTTGACTAAACATCAAGCTGGAGAAAAGCAATAAACTAACCAAAAATAGGCAAGTAAAGAAATGATTAACTTTTCTGGGCCTTGAAACTGAATGATTCATAGGAAAAACCTCCTTTCCGGTATAAAGATTATCTATAATAAAATTTAAAAGCTCTTTTCCCAAATCTAAAATTTAGAATGTTATTGGAGATGTTTAAAAAGATAGCTGGGCTAAATTGATGTCTTGCCCCTAATTGTTTCCCTTCTTCATTATTAGGAAGATGGGTAAGGCAGGGTAGTAGAGGGAAAAGGAAAAAAGAGGATACCAAATTCTTCCAAGAAAAAGGTGAGCAATTAAGCATGAAAAAATTTTTTATCATACTCGTGCCCTCAGGTCAATTGTTCTGAACCCTTGACAATTTTTAGTTTCATCCTGTATTTTTATCTTTGATAAATTAGATTATTTATCTGGCGAGCGGGTATAACTCAGCGGTAGAGTACGAGCTTCCCAAGCTCGGAGTCGCGGGTTCGAATCCCGTTACCCGCTCCACTTTCTTTCCCGAGTTGATTTTCATGATTGATTAACCATTGGGGGACAGGCTCATGAGTTATCGTCAAACTTGGTATCTTCTGGTTGATCGAACTCCCAAAAAGGGGAGTTGGAATATGGCAGTGGATGAATACTTGTTTCAGCAGGTAAAGAGGGAACCGCTGACTTTCCTTCGCTTTTATGCCTGGATTAGGCCCACGGCTTCGCTAGGCTTTTACCAAAAAACTGGGCGAGTTATCAACTTGGAGGCTTGCCGGGAAAACCAGGTAGATGTTGTTCGCCGCCTTACGGGTGGAAAGCTCGTACTCCATCATGAAGAAGTCACCTATTCGGTTGCCTCTTCGGAGACGGATGTTTTCTCGGCTTCGCTACGAGAATCTTACCGGTTAATCTCCGAAGCTTTAGTTTTAGGTTTACAAAAACTAGGGATTCAAGCTGAGTTAGCCACTTCTAAACCCCCGGAGATTTACGCTCGAGGAAACCTCCCTTGCTTTTCTTTTCCGGCGGAAAACGAGATTGAAGTAAAGGGCAAAAAATTAATCGGAAGCGCCCAAAAAAGAGAAGGAAATTGCTTCCTTCAACATGGGTCCATCCCGCTTCGGAATAATACCAGTTTGCTCGAACAGATTACTCCCAACAGCAATGGAGGAAAAGTAATCCGATTGATTTCTCTTGAGGAAGCCCTGGGGAGGGGAGTGGAGTTTAACGAAGTCGCTGCCGCCCTAATTTGTGGATTTTCTGAGTATTTTAACGCTGAGATTCGTCCCAAAATATTGAGCAAAGAAGACCGGGAGGAAATCTATCGCTTAGAGAAAGAAAAATACGGTACCGAGGAATGGACTTTTCAACGCTGATTTTTCTCTACTGATTTAAAATACTCCTGAATCATTTTAACCAGAATGTTCGCGGCCTCTTTTCTTGAGGGTAGTTTGATTTTTTAAGTTGACCGTGATAAGATTTAAATTCCGGGGGAAAAATGAACGAAGTTCAAGAACTGGCTAAATTAGACCTGGAGGACTTACCAGAATTACCGGCAATTTGTTTTGATGATCTTCGCCAGAATGTTCTGAAAAATCTCCATTTGGAGGTTGGGGCGGGACCGGTGTTGTACCTTCTCTCGCCTTCTTATACTGTTATCAATCCCACTCCCAATGAGATCATCTCCGATTTTATTCGACGTAAAAACGAAGTTTTAAATTATGTTAAAGAAAACATCGTTTATAATCTAGCTGTTTATTCAGCCTTACTCGATGTTAATTCGTATTTTATTGAGCAGAATCATTTTTTAGTTCTGGCCCGTTTGCGAGAGAGAGATTCGGGAGGAAAAAGATACGAGATTAAGTTTTATACCCATTCGCCTCGAGAACTTTTAACTAACTATACCGACAAGATCTATATCGGGCGAGATTTTATTGATCTTTTACAGTTCCAACGAAAGTACTTAGGCGTGCGCGAACTAATCGATTCTTTAAAAGACCAGTATGACAATTTAATTGACCGAGCCCAAGAAAAAATGCGCCATCCCTTCCGTTATAAGTCTTTTTTCCAAGAGATCCAAGAATATTTAAGTGACTTAATTAATGAGAGTCATAATATCCTTCAATCCCTTCCCCCTTATCTGGATTATGACCAGTTAAGCAATCGAGATCTGGTGGATATAAATGCTCAGTATCGAAGTATTAAGCACTATCTGATTGAACTTTACGATGAAGTGTGTGAGTTTGAAAATCTCCTCCATTTCCGGCGGGAAACAGAATTTGCTCGTTATGTCACCAAGTACAAGAAAGATTTGGGGAATTTAATCGCCTATTTTGAAATAAAGATCAATGGCCAATTATGCTCCCGTATTTATGGAAAGTAAAAAACTGGTGACAGTTCACCTATTTACTTAGACAGTTCATCTATTTACTTAATTTATTAGTTCCTAAGCTATCAGCATGATCGTGATCGGAAATTGGTGACAGTTTACCTCTTTACCCATTTTTCTTTCTTTCTCTTTCTTTCTTTCTTTCTTTCTTTCTCTCTCTCTCTCTCTCTCTCTCTACACACACACAAACTCTCGCTCACTCACTCACACTCTATCTTGAAGCTCGTGATTGTTATAACTAGTGATAGTTTAAAACGGGTGACGATTCGACTATTTACCTGATTTCTAAGGAAGAAAATCCTTCTGATCTCCTGAAGGAGGGCTGATAACAACCTTACCGTAGCTGGTGTTGATCTCGACTTTTCCCGGCGCTTCTTCTTCCAAAAAAGCCTCCAACCGTGAGGTTCCGTTAGAGATGAAGGAGTGAGGTTGAGAGGGTAATTCCCAGATAATTTTGCCCCCTTTATTATTAATTCTTAAGGGAACTTTTAAATTTTCGGGCCAGGAAAAAGTGATCTGAGAGTATTTGCCGCTAATATTAAATGGACCCAGAATCTTGGCCGGGGCTATACTGACTGAATTATGGGCGGTAACCAGCTCTACTTGGTGGCTGAACTCGCAATTGCGGAGATCTATCTGGCGATAACTAGTTGATAAGTATAAGTTTTCAATTTTTGAATCTTGGATGGAAACTTTTAGGTTTTTTCCCTTGATTTTTATATCTCCCTGGGCATCCACAATTTTTAATCGCCCATAGCTGTTGTTGACTTCAATGGGGCCTTGGCTTTGCATGATTTTAATCGCTGAGTTTCGAGAAGAGATAGTGGCTCCGTTGCTTTGGGAAATGATGATAGGACGGTAGGAAGATTCAATTTGGCACACTCCTTCGATATTGGCCGCCTTTACTTCGCAGTGATGAGCTTCAACTGTTACCGGGCCACGAATATCAGTTAAGTCAACTTCTCCATAAGAATGATTGACTAAGACGGTTTGGTTCGCATTTTTGATTTCTATTTCGGAATGCTTGCTGTTAACAATCAAGTCTTCGCCGATATTTTCTGCCCGGACATCAGCATATGAATTGCTGATCTTGACCTTACCCATAATATCTTCAACTGCCACTTGCCCATGAGAATTCTGCAGGGTAACTTCAGCCACGTTGGTAATTTTTACTTGACCGTAAGAATTTTTGATATCGAGTCGAAGATGATGAGGGACAAAAATGAGAAAATTGGTGCGGATACTTCGACGGGAGAGATCATCGCGGTTGGTCGAGATTAAAAGCTCTCCTCTTCCTCCTCCTTCTTCTACCTCTCCTCCTCTTTTATTAATTACTGAGTGAAGTTTTTGGGCTATTTCAAAGGCTTTTTCTTCGTTTGGGGCGGGAATAATTTTGGTCAAGCGAAGCCTGATGTTATCTTCTTCTGTCCCCACGATTTGAATTTCACCATGGCTATTGCCAATGGCCATCAGTTCCGGCAATGGTGGAGTTATTGTTGTTTCTTCTTCAAATTCGTATTGGTGAAAGGCAAAAATTGACCATCCATCGAGATCGAGATAAAGGTCAAGCTCACCTTTCTCGTAAAGAGAGTAGGTAAGGCCGAGAGCGAGAAGCAAGAGAAGTAAAAAGAATTCTCTAGCTCTCATTCCTCCTCCTCTTCTTCTCCCCCGTTTTCGTTAGGAGCCGCATTTGGGGTGTCGTTAGGGGCCGGCCATTGGTGTTGTTGTCTTTCTTTAAGACCGAGGTAGAGCTTCCTCACTCCCCAAACAATTAAGACCAGAGGCCAGAGATTGGCCACAATCCTCCAGGCATTTATATCTAGGTTATTCAGGAGAAAAATTACACCGATAACGACTAGAATGATACCCCAAATAAAAGTGTCATTCCCTCGGGTTCTGCTCATTTTTCCTCCTTTTTGCGGGTGGACTCGTAGAGCATCTTAATGCCAATGGCGATGACTAATACCGGCCAGAAATCAAAAAGTAATCCGAAGCTAATCAAGTTAAAATTGGCGAGGAGCAGAAAGAATCCCAGGATGATGAGAAGCATTCCCCAAAAAATGGAACCAGTAGGGATGGATTGAGGGATCTTTTCTTCTGGAGGGACTTCACCGTTGATAACCAGGCGATTGATCATTTTGCTTGTTTGCACAGCTTCAATTATCTGAAAAATATAGAAGCCGGCCAGTAAGATTGCAACAAAGGGCTGAGCGCTGCCTTCATGTTGCATGCTGACTAGTCCGGCAAAAATGATGATGTAAAGGATTCCTTTCAAATATTGACGATTATATAGTGCTCCTGTTCCCGGAAAGATAGTAGAAAGAAACCCCGCTAAGAATGGTGATTTTAGCGAGCGAGTGGTAAGCACCTTTGTTTCTTGTTTTTCTTCCATGTTTGCCTCCTTATCTATCTATGGAAACTTAAATAAGTTTTTTCTTAACGTCACTAGTTTTTAATCTTCCTTGCCTTCTTCTTTTAAAGCTTGCCAGGGAGCTTTAAGGGAGTCGCTGACTTTCTCGATATTAACGGTTATTGATTCGGCCTGAGTCCAGAGACTGGAGATATGGTGATAACCGAGGTGGAGTTGCTGATTTAGGTATTTCGCCAGCATCGCCCGGTTGGGCAGAAGGGTATAAAAAGAAATGGCTAGCGAGAGCGCCGCTAAAGTGGCGGTAATTTGTTGGGGGAGAGGCCGAGCTAGCCAACCCAGCCAGGTCGGCCACTTGGCTTTTTTCTTAGCTGGGATTTGATAAAGCTTTTCCGCTAAAGAGGGAGGAACCGAAATTTGGGGAAATTCGCGAAGAGTTACTCTTACTTGCTGGAGATTAGAGAGGAGCTCCTGACAAGTCGAGCATTCTTTTAAATGAGCCTCGACCTCTTGTTTTTGGGTCGGGGAAAGGACGCCGTCCAGGTAATCGTTAAGAAGGATAGTTATTTCCTGGCAAGACATTTAAATCCTCCTTTTTTGAGGCTGTTGATCAGCCAGGAGCCGGGCAAGTTGAAGCCGGCCCCGATTAATGCGCGATTTAATTGTCCCGACCGGCACGTCCAGTATTTCGGCTGTTTCCTCATAAGTCTTACCCATTAGATCAAAAAGGACGATACTTAAGCGAACTTCAGTGCTAAGTTGATCGAGAGCTTTCCAGACGATTAATTTAACTTCTTTTTGGTCATGGCCATTTTCTGGACTGAGTAGTCCTGATTCAGTTAAAACTCTTTCATCTAGTTCCTGACGAAGAGATTTTTCTTTTTTTTCTCGGCGGTATTTATCAATTAGGTGATTTCGGGCTAGAGTCAAGAGCCAGGCAGTAAAATTCATCTCTTTTTTGTATTTTTTGAGGGAGGAAAAAAGCTTGAGAAATATCTCTTGGGTTACATCTTCAGCTTCTTCACGGGAATGAGTGAAGTGAAAAGCCAGGTTAAAAATTTGAGGGGCGTAAGTATTAACAATCATTTTCCAAGCCTCTTCATCTCCTTCGAGGCAAAGAGAGATTAATTTTTTCGTTTCCAATTTTCACATCTATAGTAACGAAGTTTTAAGCAAGATGGTTCGGTTTTTCTCCTGATGAAATTAGCTGCATTAGGAAGGCCATAGTGAATATACTTCATTCTCGAGGAAAAGGAAAGTCTCGCCCTCACTCTTGAGCAGGCCAATTGGAGCAATCAGGCGGTTTGGGTGAGCGATTTGGGAGATGCCTACGCCATTTTCTAATTTATTGACTTCTTTTTTTTTCTATGAGAGGATTATTACCCGAAAAAATTTTCATGCTAGGCAACCTGATTCAAAGAAGTCTGTTGTTCTCTTTTCCTCTCTTTTATTTTCCTATCTTTTTAAAATTCTAAATGAGGAGGCTTATATGGTGGGCATTGTAGGTTATGGGGCTTATATTCCTCGTAACCGGATTAAAGTCGAAGAGATTGCCAAGGTTTGGGGGGCTGATGCCCCCTCCTACAAGCGGGGTTTGTTACTGGAAGAGAAATCTGTCCCCTCTCCCGACCAGGATACTGTGACAATGGCGGTAGAGGCCACCAAAAACGCGTTAAAGAGAGCCCAGATTGATCCTTCTCGTATTGGAGCCGTCTACATTGGTTCCGAATCTCATCCTTACGCTGTTAAACCAAGCGGTACCGTGCTGGCGGAAGCAATTGGGGCTACTCCCATCGCCCATACGGCTGATTATGAATTTGCTTGTAAGGCCGGCACCGAAGGCATGTTTGTAGCTTATAGTCTTGTTAAAGCTGGAGAAATGGAATATGCCTTGGCTGTTGGGGCCGACACTTCCCAAGGAGCACCAGGTGATGCTCTCGAATATTCAGCCGCTGCCGGCGCCGCCTCTTTTATTTTCGGTACCCAAGAAGTGCTAGCTGAAATTCTTTATACTCATACTTTTATGACCGATACTCCCGATTTTTGGCGACGAGAGCATCAATACTATCCCCGCCATGGAGGTCGATTTACTGGCGAGCCGGCTTATTTTAAGCACATCGTCGGCGCAGGAAAAGGCATTCTCGAAAAAAGCGGACTCAAACCCGGAGATTTCAAGTTTGCTGTCTTTCACCAACCTAACGGGAAATTTCCTCTCAAAGCAGGCAAGATGCTGGGCTTTTCTACCAACCAATTGATGACCGGGTTACTGGTTAATAAACTAGGAAATACTTATTCAGGCTCATCGCCCCTCGGATTAACAGCCATTCTCGATGAAGCCCAACCCGGAGATCTGATTTTCATGGTTTCTTTCGGCTCCGGTGCCGGAAGTGATGCTTTTATTTTCAAGGTGACTCCTCGAATCGATGCAGTTAGAGACTTAGCTCCCAAGACCCGGTTTTTGCTTGAGAAAAGGAAGCTCTACCTGGATTACGGCACCTATGCAAAATTCCGAAGAAAAATTATCAAGGCTGACTAAGGAGGACAAGATGAGAGAAGTAGCCATTATTGGAGTGGGTTTAAACGAAAAATGGGGTGAACTTTGGTCAAAGTCACTCCGGGAAATTTTTACTGAAGCCGCTTTAAATGCCCTTGATGATGCTGGCGTCGACAAAATTGATGCCATGTATGTTGGCTCCATGTCCTCGGGATTGTTTGTTGGCCAGGAACATATCGGTTCATTACTGGCTGATTATCTTGGTCGAACTCCTCTTCCGGCCACGCGAATTGAGACGGCTTGTGCCTCCGGGGGAGCAGCCGTAAGGTTGGGTTTTCTCGATATTGCCTCGGGCATGAGTGATGTAGTGTTGGTCGGAGGAGTGGAAAAAATGACCGATGTTACGGGAGCAGAAGCTACCTTTGCTTTAGGGACAGCAGCTGATCAGGAATACGAAGGTTATCATGGGCTTACTTTTCCTGGTTTATATGCTTTAATTGCCCGGGCTCACATGGAGAAATACGGCACCACGCGGGAGCAACTAGCTCAAGTAGCGGTTAAAAATCATCGGCATGGCGCCAAAAACCCCGTGGCTCAATTTCCTTTTGAAATCACGGTTGAAGGAGTTCTCAATTCCGTGCTGGTAGCTGACCCTCTTCGGATTCTTGATTGCTCGCCCATTACCGACGGTGCCGCCGCCGCCATTTTATGCACCACCGAAATTGCTCGCTCTTTGTCCAAGCCTTTAGTGAAAATTATTGGTTCGGGCCAGGCCACTGATTGTATTGCCCTCGCCCATCGTCAAGAAATAACTTGGCTTGAGGCTGTCTACCAAGCCGCCAAACAAGCCTACCAAATGGCCAACAAAGGACCGGAAGATATTGATGTCCTCGAAGTCCATGATTGTTTTACCATTGCTGAGATCTGTGTTCTCGAGGCTCTCGGAATAGTTGAAAAGGGCAAAGGAGGTCAGGCCACTGAAGCTGGTTGGACTACTATTGGGGGTAAAATTCCCGTTAACACCAGTGGCGGCCTCAAAGCTAAAGGGCATCCAGTGGGAGCAACTGGCGCGGCTCAAATTGTCGAGATTGTTAAGCAATTAAGAGGCGAAGCCGGTGAGCGTCAGGTTGAAGGCGCTCGAATTGGCATGGCCCAGAATATGGGGGGTACCGGCGGCAGTAGCGTCGTCCATATTCTGGCCCGAGAGGATTAAGGAGGTTACAATGCCGACACCAGCAAAATATTGGCGAGAAATTCCTCAAAGATATCGCTTGGAAGCCAATAAATGTACCGCTTGCGGGAAGATTTATTTTCCCCCGCGCCAAGTCTGCGCTCTGTGCGGGGCTCGCAGCTTTGAATCCACTCGTTTAGCCGACAAGGGTAAACTTTTAACCTATACCATTATCCGTGTTCCACCTCATCAATTCACCGACTTGGCTCCTTACGCGGTGGGGATAGTCGAGCTGGAGGATGGAGTACGGTTAACGGCGCAAATCGTCGATTGTTCTTTTGATGAACTTCGGGTAGGCTTGCCAGTTAAGATCGAATTTCGCCGTATTTATGAGGAAGGCAAAGCAGGAATAATCTGCTATGGCTACAAATTTGTGCCCGAATGAGTCTTTTGGCTTAAATTTAGAGTTTAACTAAATTTCTTGATAAATTTAGTGAAAGAGGGAAGGATTATTTTCTTAAAGAAGATAAATAATCAAAAAAAGATAAAAATATCGCCTGACAGAAGAAGCTAATTTAGACCTGTTTTCTATGAAATTAAGGCTTTTTCTTTTTGCTTTCTTTTTTGGTTGTCCTCTGTTAGCCAAGATTAACCTTAAGAAATTGGTTTACAAGGAATTAGAAGCTGTTTTAAACTTATACTCCAAGAATGATTACCCCAAGCCGAAGCTTTTCCCTCAAATATATTGATTAGCAATGAATAAATTAATTATTTAGATGAATAAGGGGCTTCTAAATCAGTTGCGTTATTATAAGCTATTAAACGAATTATTTTATTGGTTTTTCTAGAAAGGAGTGGGTAATGTTTCGATTAAAAAGCCAAGTTGATCCCAAGAGTGAGGAATTTCGGCAAAATTATGACCACATGAAAAAATTGGTAGAAACATACCGGGAAAGATTAGCTAAAGTCCAAGAGGGAGGGCCACCTAAATACCGCGAATTACATAAATCGCGAGGTAAACTTTTAGTTCGGGAGCGCTTGGAGAAGTTATTTGACCAGAATACTCCATTTTTGGAATTAAATCCTCTGGCGGCTTATGACATGTATAATAATGAGGCGCCCGGGGCTGGAATGGTGACTGGCATAGGCGTAATCCATGGGCGCGAAGTATTGGTGGTGGCTAATGATGCTACGGTCAAAGGCGGAACTTATTTCCCGATGACCATCAAGAAACATATTCGCGCCCAAGAAGTGGCTTTGGAAAATCGCCTGCCTTGTATTTATCTGGTTGACTCCGGGGGGATTTTTCTGCCTCACCAAGCCGGTACTTTTCCCGACAAAGAACATTTTGGCCGAATTTTTTACAACCAGGCCCGAATGTCAGCCTTAGGGATTCCCCAGATTTCGGTGGTCATGGGCTCATGTACCGCTGGAGGAGCCTATGTTCCAGCCATGAGTGATGAAACCGTGATTGTTCGCCAACAAGGAACAATTTTCATCGGAGGGCCACCTTTAGTTAAAGCAGCTACTGGCGTGGATGTAACCGATGAGGAACTGGGTGGGGCTGATGTCCATTGTCGAATTTCAGGCGTTTCCGACTATTATGCTTTAAATGATGAACATGCTCTCCAGATCGCGCGCAATATCGTGGAAACACTTGACCCGCCCACCAAATTTCTTCTGGACACCGCTCAGCCAGAAGATCCTTATTATGATCCAGAAGAGATGTACGGCATCATTCCCACTGATTTACGTAAGCCTTTTAATATCAAGGAAATAATTGCTCGCCTGGTGGATGGGAGTAGATTCCAGGAGTTTAAGGAACTCTACGGGCAAACTTTAGTCTGTGGTTTTGCTCGAATCATGGGCTATCCCGTGGGCATTCTGGCCAATAATGGGGTTCTTTTTTCCGAGAGCTCGCTTAAAGGCGCCCATTTTGTCACTCTTTGTGCTATGCGCAAGATTCCGATAATTTTTCTCCAAAATATCACGGGTTTTATCGTGGGCAAAGAGTATGAGCATGGCGGCATTGCTAAAGATGGAGCCAAGTTGGTTCATGCTGTGGCCAACGCGGCGGTGCCCAAGTTTACGGTTATTGTTGGTGGATCTTACGGAGCGGGAAATTACGCCATGTGTGGTCGGGCTTATGGGCCCCGGCTCCTCTGGATGTGGCCCAATGCTCGAATTAGTGTCATGGGGGGCGAACAGGCCGCCCATGTTTTAGTAACCGTCAAGAAGAAGAGACTAGCCGCCCAAGGCAAAGAAATGACCCTCGAAGAAGAACAAGAATTTATCCGTCCCATTCTCGAAAAGTATGAGCAAGAAGCCAATCCTTACTACAGTACTGCTCGCCTCTGGGACGATGGTATCCTTGACCCTTTAGAAACAAGAGAAGCGTTGGCTTTGGGAATAGCGATGAGTTTGAATGCCCCCATCCCTGATTATCAAATGGGCATTTTTAGGATGTAAAAATGAAGGCTAAAGATTACGCGGCAAAAAATTATCAAACAATAAAGGTAGTGAGGGAAGGTTTAATCCTAAAGATTAGCCTCAATCGTCCCCAAGTGCATAACGCCTTTAATATTCGGATGATTGAGGAGCTTCTAGAAGTCTTCCGCCAGGCTCAGCTTGACTCCTTGGTCCGCTTAGTTATTTTCACGGGAGAGGGAAAATCTTTTTGTGCCGGAGCGGATTTAAATTGGATGCGGGAGATTATTAATTATTCTTTTGAGCAGAATCTTGCCGAGTCTTTGAGGATAGCTGAACTTCTGTATCAGATTTACATGTTGTCTAAACCGGTTATCGCTTTGGTTAATGGATCGGCCATTGGGGGCGGAGTTGGCTTTGTCTCGGCTTGCGATATCATCTTGGCCTCCGAGAAAGCCAAGTTTGGCCTGAGCGAGGTCAAGATTGGGTTGGTGCCAGCAGCTATCTCGCCTTATGTTGTGCGGCGAATCGGTGAAGCGCAGGCGCGGCGTTATTTTCTAACCGGCGAGAGGGTCTCCGCGCAAAGAGCCTTGGAAATTGGGTTGGTCAATGAAGTTGTAACTCCTGAGAAATTACTAAGCCGGGGGGAGGAAGTAGCTTCGCTTCTCTTGTCTTCGGGTCCAGAAGCCTTGGCGCGCTGCAAGGAACTCCTAAGTCGGGTTCCCGGAATGGCCTGGGAAGAAGCCAAGCAATTTACCGCCCGGATGATTGCTAAATTACGGATTAGCCAAGAAGGACAAGAGGGGATGGCGGCGTTTTTAGAAAAAAGGGCGCCGCGATGGGTAAAAAATCCTTCTCCTGGAGAAGAATCCCCTGGTGAAGAAAATTAGGATGAATGAGGAAAAGATGATGAAGATAATTAAGGAGGATAAGGATGTTTCGTAAGGTTCTGGTTGCCAATCGAGGGGAGATTGCCCTGCGTGTCATTAGAGCTTGTCATGAACTAGGAATAGCTACGGTGGCGGTTTATTCAGATGCTGACCGAAGTGCCCTTCATGTCCAAGCCGCAACGGAAGCGGTGTATATCGGTGCTTCTCCTGCCTTGGAGAGCTATTTAAACATGGCGAGAATTATCGAAGTTGCCCAGGAAACGGGAGCCGAGGCTATTCATCCAGGCTATGGTTTTCTAGCCGAAAACCCAGAATTTGTCCGCCTTTGTGAAGAGAAGGGAGTGGTCTTCATTGGTCCCAACTCCAAAGCCATGGCTTTAGTGGGAGATAAAATTCGCTCCCGGGAGGTGGTAGAGAAAGTTGGTGTGCCGATTATTCCCGGGATGAAAGAATCTTTTGACCGCCTGGAAGATTATCTGGCCGCAGCGCAAAAAATTGGTTATCCAGTAATGATTAAAGCTTCGGCCGGCGGGGGTGGCAAGGGGATGCGCATTGTCTATCGGGAGGAAGATCTAATTCCCGGCCTCGAAGCCGGACGCCGCGAAGCTAAGGCGGCCTTTGGAGACGAGTCCGTTTATCTTGAAAAATACATCGAAGAGCCTCGCCATGTTGAATTTCAAGTTTTGGCTGATAATTGGGGAAATGTTATCCACCTTTTTGAACGCGAATGCTCTATTCAGCGTCGCCATCAGAAAATTATCGAAGAGACACCGTCGGTGGCAGTGGATGATAATCTCCGGTTAAAAATGGGAGAAGCAGCCAAAAAAGTAATGCAAACCGTGGGCTACAATAATGCCGGCACGGTCGAGTTTTTACTCGATAAGGATAAAAACTTTTATTTTCTTGAGGTTAACGCCCGGCTTCAGGTTGAGCACCCGGTAACCGAATTGACAACTGGAGTGGACCTTGTCCATCAGCAATTAAAGATTGCGGCCGGAGAAAAGCTAAGCCTTTCCCAAGAGCAAGTTTCTAAGCGAGGTCATGCTCTTGAGTGCCGGATTTATGCCGAAGATCCCGCTCATAACTTCCTTCCCTCATCGGGGCGGATTATTTGCTTGAGAGAACCTGCTGGCCCGGGAATCAGGTTGGATAGCGGTGTCTATGCGGGTTTTGAAGTGCCCATTTATTATGATCCCATCCTGGCTAAATTAATCACCTGGGGAGAAAGCAGAGAAATGGCCTGTTTTCGGATGAAAAAGGCCCTGGAGAATTACGTTGTCTTAGGTATTAAAACCACGATTCCTTTCCTGGCCGAAGTGGTCGAACATCCAGCGTTTCTCGAGGGGAAGATTTCCACCCACTTTATAGCCAGGTATTTTAATGATTGGCAACCGCCTGCTAAAAGCGAAGAAGGAAAGCGGCTGGCTTTGATTGGGGCTGTTTTGCAAGAAATAGAAAGGGGGAAGAAAAGGCAATTGCCGGGGGAGGCGGTTAAAGACAAATCTTATTCTCCATGGCAGAGTCTCAGTGCTTGGCGTTTGGGAAGGAGGTCGTGAATGATGAATTTTGAATTCGTGGTTGATGGGCAAACCTGCCTTCTTTCGGTAGAGAAACTGGCTAAAGGTTGGCAAATAAATATTGCTGGCGAGAAAGTAGTGGTGGATGATTGGTGGGTCTCGGAGCAGGAGATTTCGCTTATTATTGATGGCCGTTCATATGTTGTGGCTGTCGTGCCCCAGGAAGAGAGTTATCTCTGCTGGGTTCAAGGGGAAATTTGGTCGATTTCAAAACCGCAACAAGATGCTGAGTTCGGAGGGGTTGAGCAGGACTCCTCTCTGGAAGACAAATTGAAAATTAAAGCCCCGATGCCTGGCAAGGTGATCAAGTTGAACGTCCAAGAAGGAGACCCTGTCCGCGAAAATCAAACCTTGGCGGTGGTGGAAGCCATGAAGATGGAAAATGAAATCAAGTCCACTGTGGCTGGATTGGTTAAAAAAGTCTTAATCAAGGTTGGAGATTTAGTTGAGAACGATAAAGTTCTAATTGAATTGGGAATTGAGGACTAGCCAGGTTTATTCGGAATATTATTGCCTTTGACTAAATTGGGGGAGAATCTAGCAAGACAGCGGAAATTTTGAGCTAATTTAAAAATTTTTGGCTAATTTAAAAGAGCTTGATTTTATGATTAAAAACAGACCCAATTTAATCAGAAAAAATAAAATCCTTATTTTTCTTGCCGGAGCAACAGCATTAATCTTATTCTTATTTTTTTTGATTCAGCAGTTTACTAGTGAAGTTAATTGGAATCTGTTCGACTTTATAATTGCGAGCGGTCTTTTGTTTGGTGCCGGCTTAGCTTTGACTTTTTCGTATATTATTTATTGCCTGAGGGCAACTATTTTTTTGATAGTCGAGTTAAGTTAATGAATAATTATCTGCAGCATGAAATGGATGAACAGGAACTTGTCCGGCGGCTTCAACGAAAAGATGAGCAAGCCTTTCGAGAAGTGGTTCAACTATACAAAGACCGGATAGTTAATTTTCTTTGGCAACTCACCGGGGATTATGAGAAAGCTGTTGATCTGGCCCAAGAAACTTTTCTGCGTGTTTTTTTCAAGGCCTATCAATATCGCCCTATTGCTCCATTGATGTCTTGGATTTATGCAATTGCATCGAATTTGGCCAAAACGGAGTTAAAGAGAATGAAGAAGATGAACATCGTGTCATTTGAAGAAATCAAAAATTTTTTTATTGAGAAAGAACCAACTTATAATCCACCTGAAAAAGAGGAATTGATTAGATCTTTGCGAGAAGCCTTGAATCGCCTTTCTCCTCAATACCGGATTCCGGTCATCCTTAAAGATATTGAGGGCTTTTCTCAGGAAGAAATTGCCCAAATACTTCGCCTTCCTCTGGGGACAGTGAAAGCCCGTATTAGCCGGGGGCGGAGTCGATTGAAAAAAGAATTAGAAAAGATGAACTCCTTAGAGAAGGGTCAATCTTCAAGGGGAGAAAGAAAAAATGGATAACTTGAAATTATTGAAGGAGAATCTTCAAGTTAAGGCCCCTCCTGATTTTGAAGAGAAGGTGTGGCAACTTTACATGAGCAGAAAGAAGAAGCAAAAAATTAAGCGACTAACTTTTGTCCTTAGTGGTTCGGTAGCCACGGCGGTGGCGGCTATCTTGTTGGTTGTCTTTTTGATCATCCCTAGCCGGGAACCTTCTTCAGCTATTTCTGCTTCTGGCTCTGCTTCGGCGGCTACTTCTTCTAGAGTGACCTCTGAGCCTTCTGGCTGGACTAGGTCCTATGAAGGGGCCATTCCCATCACCGAACCAGTGCTTTATACCCAAGAATTTACCCCTGTATCTAACGAAAAGACCATATATATTCTGGAGCCGATCAATGATACCCCCGGACACCCAATAAAGTATTGAGGAGGATTAAAATGTCCTGGAAACCAAATTTAAACTACCAGCTTAAAGTTTATCCTTCCCTTTTTATTCTCATTTTGAGTTTTATCAGTAGTGGATTGTTTTTTCCTCAATCAGCCAAAGGGGAAGACGTTGGGACTTTGGTGAAAAAGGTGGCTCCCTCAGTCGTTCGGGTTGAGGCCGTGAATGCCACTCGCAAGATTGCTACCGGGGTGGTTATTGAAGATGACCTGGTTTTGACCACGGCTTTGATTTCTCCCGGCGAAGAAAAGATATTTATCATTAATACTAAAGGTGAGCGAAAAAAGGGAAAATTGGTTGGTTTTGACCCGATTTCAAATTTGGCTTTAATTAAAGCCAAATTGGACCTGCCGGCGATAAAAATAGGCCAAGCAAAGAAATTAGCTCCCGGGGACTGGATTGGGGTTGTTTGTCTTTCACCTGAGAATGCACCAGCAGTAACCCAAGGAATAGTCAGCTCGGTAGCCGAGGATCGGGTCCGCCTCAATGTTTGGGTTCTTCCTGGCTCCAGTGGGAGTCCGGTTATTGATAATAAAGGGAAAATGGTGGGAGTTCTAAGAGGAATATATTTTGATGAGCAACCGGTTGTCTTTGAAGTTAAAGAGAAAGAGTTAGCTGGTTCTGGACTTGTTGTCTCGCGGGCTCAGACTCCCTCCTCAGGAATGGCCATGGCTGTCCCGGTGGAAGTTGTGCTTCAAGTGGTCAGAGAGATCAAGGAAAAGGGCGGCGTTTCACGGGGCTGGCTTGGAGTTTTAATTGTTGAGAATAAGAACGGAGAGGTGGAAATATTCGAAGTGGAAAAAGATTCCCCGGCTGAATTGGCCGGGTTGGAGGAAGGCGATATTATTCTGGAAGTGGAAGGAAAGAAAGTAAGTTCCACCCAACAACTATCAACTATTATCCAAAAGCGTAAACCAGGAGAGATTATCAAGGTTAGGATTCGGCATCGAGGGCAAGAAAAGAAGCTAGATGTTCGTTTAGGTGAGTATCCAAAACAGGATTTTTGGCGGGAGTCGGAAAGAAAACTTAGGACCTGGTTCCCTGATTATTTTCGGTCTTTTCCTCCCTCGAGGTGGCCGTGGCAGTGGTCAAGTCGCCGTTATATTGGTCTTTATCTTCAAGAATTGAATCGAGAGCTCTCAGCTCATTTTGGAGTTAAGGAAGGTCGGGGGCTCCTTGTTAGTCGAGTTGAAAAAGATAGCCCGGCGGAGGAGGCGGGTTTAGAAGTTGGAGATGTGATTGTCAGGGCTGAGGGCCGGCGGGTTGAGACAATCGAAGAATTAAGCCAAATTATTCAAAACAAAGAAAAAGGAGACATTGTTGAATTGGAATTTTTGCGAGACAAGAAAAACAAGAAAGTGGAAGTGGAAGTAGCCGAGGAACGGGGGAGTTTTGATTCTTGGTTTAACTTAAATGTGAACCCTCGTTTTCGAGAGCGGATTATCCGTTGGGGAGACCAAGCGCGTCGAGTCAGCCAGGAAGAATTGGCTAATTGGCACAAGAAAATAGAAGAGATAAATCGCCGAGCCGAAAACAACTTTGTTGAGTTAACAAAAAAGTTGAGAGAGCTAACCAAGGAAGGCTGGGGCAATCCATCGTTAGTTCAGATGTGGAAATTCCGGGGATTGAAGGTTTGATCGGCTCCCATCATTAGTCTAGGGAAGGCTTTAGGGTGAAGGGCCTTCCCTTTTTACTTATTTGTTATTAGTTATGGACATTTATGATGGATTATTTTACCTAAATAATTCATCATAATGGCTGCTTTCCTTTATAACATATTGGTATATTTAATTTTAGATTAAAAAAGAATAGGAAAAAGAATAGAACCATCCTCGGAAAGATTGCCACTATTTATTTATATTTCTAGTTGGTTGGTTAGTTAGCCTGATCTATTCCTAAACTGTAAAAGACAAAAGAATTTGGTTTAAATCCTTTATAAATCATTTAAAAAAAGAAGACACTGTTTGAGGCGGGCAGATCCACCTAGAAAAATTAGGTAAATATGTATTATGTCCCCAGTTTTTTCCCCCCAGTTTTTTCCCCCAGTTTTTTGTTTGGTTTAATCTTTCATAGCTATTTCTTCGGAATGAGTATCGGCCATGATTAGTAACTTACCCCCTGGTTTTTGATTCTAACATGTTATATACCAGTACGTTATGAGGAGAAACTGCTTTTTTATGAATTATTCAGGTTAGTTATTTAGTAAGTTATTTCTTAGTTTGCTCCTGGCGGAGCCATTTCCGGGTGAAATATTCAATTTCTTCCGGAGATAAATGGTGTTTTCCCCAGTTGTTTTCTACGGCTCTCTGCCGGAGAGCTTCAAAGAGAATGATGCCCACCGAGACCGATAAATTTAAGCTTTGGACCATGCCGCGCATGGGAATTTTAATCAAGAGATCAGCCATTTCTTGGGCAAGGGGAGATATCCCTTCGGCTTCATTGCCAAAAACAAAAGCCAATTTCTGAGACATATCTAGTTCGGTGTAGTTTATGGCTTCCGGTCGTAGACAAGTGGCGGCAATGAGAAATTTATTGTCTTTTAAAAATTGAAGAGCTTCTTCAGTTGAAGAATAAAGGTTGATGTTTAACCATTTTTCAGCCCGGGTGGAGATGGCTTCATTGACGGGAAAATTCCGGGGTTGATTGTAAATGACGTCGACATTCATAATACCGGCTGCTTCACAGGTCCGAACCACGGCACTGGCATTATGAGTATTGACCACGTCTTCAAGGACAACCCGCAGGTCACCTTGGCGAAGGCTTAAAACCTGCTTAACTTTTTCCTGTCTTTGGCGAGTGGGCATAGCTTCTAGCTTAGAATTACTTAAAATTATATATAACGTATTATATACATATACATGATCTATTTCTAAATTGTAAAAGACAAAAGAATTTGATTTAAATCCTTTATAAATCCTTTAAAAAAAGAAGAAACTGTTTGGGGTGGGCAGATCCACCTAGAAAAATTAGGTAAATATGTATTATGTCCCTAGTTTTTTTGAATTATTTAAGGAGGAGCAATTTGGCGAAAAGGATGACCCAGAATAAAAAACTAGCCAATCCGGCTCGCCACTCTTTATTTTGGTAGTAGAAAGACCACTTGAATCGTTGGTCGCTTCGTGGAAAAGATGGCTTAAGAGTTGGAAAGAAAAGAGGAACGTTCTCTTCGAATTGCAAATATTCGGCTGGGAATCGCTGTTTCATTTTGGCTTTTTCTACCGAAACAATTACCGGATAAAAAATAAGAAAGTAAAGAATAAAATAGGCAACCACCACCACGGATCGAGAAGCTATAACCACGCTTATCCCAATAACTAGATTGCCTAGATAAAGGGGGTTACGAGTGAAGCGGTAAGGCCCCGAAATAGCTAATGATTTATCTTTTTTGAGGTGGCCGCAGGCCCAGGCTCGAAGCCCCAGCCCTAGGTAACAGACTGCAAATCCTACGCCGAGAGATAGGGGGGAAGGTTTAGCTAGAATAAGGGCCAAGAGTAATCCTAGCGAACCCATTCTCACGCGCCAACCATAAAGCAGTTGAAGAATCTTTTTATTTTTCATTAGCCTTATTCTTTTTCATTTTTGCTTGAGTCATGACCCATAAACTTCTTTAATTAAATCTTCTGTAAGCTGACTAACTTGAATCGGCGAAATGGCCGCCATGCAGTTGGCTTCCCGACAATGGCGAGCATAACAATAGCGGCAATCAAGCGGGGTCACAGCTACCCGGCTAGCTGAGTGCCAGGGACCATTTCGATGGGGATCAGTGGGACCAAAAAGCCCGATAACCGGAACCTTAAAAGCTGAGGCCACTTGCAGGGGAAAGGAGTCTCCGGAGATAACCAGATGGGCGGTGGAGATTAGGGCCATCACTTCTTTAATTGTTAAAAAAGGAAGCAGTTTAATTCCCGTTTGATGGCTAACCAAGCGAGCTTCGTTTTCTTCTTCAGGAGTCCCCCAGAGAAGAAGGGGAAAGAAGCGATGGTTCCGGGTTATTGGCTTGAGAAGAGCTGTCCAGTGGCTTACCGGCCATCGTTTGGTCGGCCAAGCGCCCCCGATATTGGCGACAACCAGTAATTGTCCCGGACGAAAATCAAGTTCCGAAATAATATTTTTTACTTTATTAACAACAGTTTCCTCCACCAGCAGAGGAAATTCTTTTTCTTTTTCTTCGATATCTAAGAGTTGGAGTAATTTTAAATTTTTATCGATGACATGTCCTTCGTTGTCAAGAGGCGGCAGAGTTTGGGTATAAAACCAAGCTGCCTGGGGTTCTCGGAGGTTGTTTCGATTAAACCCCAAACGTTTTTTGGCCCCGCTAAGAAAAGACAAAGTCGCTGATTTAAGCAGCCCTTGAAAATCAATAGTTATTCCTTGAGGTTTAACCAGCTGGCGGACTTGGCGCAGGAAATTAAAAAAGCGAGGTGTAAAGGGAGTTATTATTCGCTTGGAGGGAGGAGAAGGGAAAATGAAGACTTGATCCAGCCCGTCAACCCAATCAAGAATATCAGCTCCTTTTTTTTCTACGAGCCACCCAAGGCGGGCAGCGGGAAAATTTCTCCTTAAAGCCCCAAAAGCCGGAAGAGTGTGGATAATATCCCCGAGAGAGCTGAGGCGAATAATCAAGTAGTCGATTTTCGGGCTGACTGGAGAAGAGAGGGGGCTTTTCCTCTGATGATGCCCCTTCTCTCGGGAAGAATATTGACTGCCTTTGGCCAAGTTGGGGGATTTGGCTTTGGTTGAAGAAAGGCTGTTTCTGTTGGTCATTACTAATTTAAACTGTCTATTTTACCTGAATAATTCATTGAAAAAACTAATTTCTTCCCTAATCTATTGATATATAAAATGTTAGAATCAAAGAGAAGAAGAAACAGTTAAACCAAATTATACCAAACAATTGCCTCCTTTATAAAGGACTCAAATCCAATTTTTTTGTCTTTCACAACTCATAAATAAATCAAGTTTAATGTTATAAGCTCAACATTTAATATTCATTTTGAGCTTTAGTCTATTCTTTCCTTCGTTGTTATTGAGTTTTTAGCCCATTTTGTTTTTTCTTAATTTTTGACTTAATTTTTA
>Ga0190349_1000126_pt1 | contig 27174 bp, 26 predicted proteins | sample 48721378_MG_FD_179798 | JGI IMG/M metagenome (GOLD analysis project Ga0190349, IMG submission 179798) | Hydrothermal vent microbial mat bacterial communities from Southern Trench, Guaymas Basin, Mexico - 4872-13-7-8_MG | ecosystem: Environmental > Aquatic > Marine > Hydrothermal vents >...
CCTTGAGCCTGAAAGCGATGATGGGTTTTTTGTCTGGAATTTTTTTGACCGCTATCTTGTTCCTGAATGGGGGCGAGGATATAGAGATTATCCAGTCTATAAGCTTCTCCACCCGACCTTCTTGGCTAAAAAAGTTATCAGGGAATAATTGAACGAATCTCAATATTTTTATATGATTTATTCAATAGGGAGGAGTGAATTGGTTAAGAAGTTTAAATCAGTTATTACTCTAGTTTTTCTATTTTTAGGGCTGGCGATAATTAATAGCCTGAGTTTTGCCCAATCTTTGGAGAAAAATCTCATAAAGGATTTTTCATGGCGCAACATTGGACCTGCCAATACCAACGGTCGTATTTCCGATATTGAAGCTCTGGACAGAGATTTTACTTTTGTGCTGGTTGCCTCAGCCTCATGTGGAGTCTGGAAATCAACCAATACTGGAATTACTTGGATGCCAATTTTTGACCACTATGGTTCCTCTTCAATAGGAGATGTTGCTATTTTTGAGAAGAATCCGGATATCATTTGGGTAGGAACTGGTGAGAAAAATTGGAGGACGATTTACTCCCCGTCTCCAGGGGCCTGAGGCTAGACCAGGACAATATAAGCTTACAATGAAGGTTGATAACCAAATGTACACTGGCCAAATTATTATCAGAAATGACCCGCTTTTGAATGAAGACAAATAATTGTTTTATTTTGTTTTGGCTATATATTGGCCATGGATAGGAAGAATTGATATGCAATATTTTTTGAAACGGCTAAATTCCATCTTGATAAAGCCCGCGGGTCCAGATTGTAATATGGCTTGTACTTACTGTTTCTACCTGAAAAAAGCAAAGTTATTCTCCAAGACTAAGAAACATCGAATGAGAGAAGATATACTTGAAGAAACTATCAGGCAAGCGATGACCCAATCTGAAGACCAAATTTCCTTTGCTTGGCAAGGAGGAGAACCGACTCTTATGGGGGTTGCTTTTTATGAGAAGGCAATCAGATTTCAACAGCGTTATGGCTATAATCAATTGGTAGGGAATGGCTTACAAACCAATGGACTTTTGATTGATAGAAATTGGGCCAAATTCTTGAAGAGATATAAATTTTTGGTAGGCATATCTTTGGACGGACCTAAACATGTTCACAACCGTTATCGGAAGTTAAAAAATGGCCAGGGTTCTTGGTCAAAAGTGGTAGATAAGGCCAAGCTTCTTTTAGATTCAGGTGTAGCTGTCAATGCTTTAACTGTTGTTAATGATTATTCAGTCCGTTTTCCTGAGGAAATATATGGATTTCTTAAAGAAATGGGTTTAAGCTACATGCAGTTTATTCCTTGTTTTGAAACAGACCCGGGTGATCCGAAGAGAGTAGCTTCCTTTTCTGCTCCGCCTCTGGAATATGGAAAATTTTTGTGTAGAGTTTTTGATTTATGGCTGACTGATTTTGTGAATAATAAACCAACAACCTCAGTTCGGCTTTTTGATTCTCTATTTTTTCGCTATGTTGATATGGAACCGCCAGACTGTGCTTTAATGTCAGAATGCGGAGTATATGTTGTAGTAGAGCATAATGGAGATGTTTATTCCTGTGATTTTTTTGTTGATCCCGAATGGAAGCTGGGAAATGTGATGGAAAGTAATTTAATCAACATGTTAAATTCAAAGCGGCAACATGAGTTCGGAAACAGGAAAGCCAATTTGCCAGAAGCATGCCAGAAATGCCCGTGGCTGAAATTCTGTTATGGTGGCTGTCCAAAAGACCGTCTTCGGCTTCCATCTGACAATAATCTCAATCATTTCTGTCAATCATATAAGATTTTTTTTGAACACGCAGATCCGCATTTTCGTAAGTTGGCCCAGGATTGGAGAAAGCGTCAGTGGGGGGAGGATGGAACCTGTAAATAATTATTAGGAAGAATTCATGAGGCTGTAAGTATTAATAATTATCAGCAAAAGTTGCGAACAAAATTGTACACTATCCGTTTTAATCTTGTTCTCAGTTGATTTATTTGTTATATTTTTCAAACGAACAAAGTATAAAAATTAACTAAGTTAGTTTGAAAATGTTTAAGGGAGGTCTTTTTAATTTGGTCTCTTTAAAAAATCAGATTTATGAATATCATAGGTTTCAAATGAAAAAGGGAGAAATTCGTCCGGGATCAATTATTAACATGGATTAAACTTGTAAAAAAATAGGTGTCAGCCGAACTACTCTTCGGGACGCCCTTGTCCGGCTTGAAATGGAGGGTTTTGTCACCATGGATAAAAGAATGGAGGGAGTCATCCACAAAGGAACACTAGAAGTTGGTTAATTCAATGGCAAGAGGGAAGTTTTTGCAGGCTGCTAATTTTATAAGAGATGTCCATTGGTAATTTAACGTCCAGGAGAGATATGTAAAAAGTTATTATCCAGTTAATAATGAAATCGGAGTATATGAGGGAGATAAATTATTAAGAGCTGCCATGTCTAAATTTTAAGAAGTACTAAAATGGTGAAAAAAATTTGATTGGGAGAAATCATGAAAATTAAACAGATTGATGTTTATCAAGTTAGTTATAAACTTCTGGATGAAAAGTATGCTTGGTCTAGAGGCCACGCTGTATCCTCCTTCTTGAGCACTATCGTCAAGATAACTACAGATGAAGGGATTAAGGGATTTTCCGAAGCCTGCCCCTTGGGTTCTGCTTACATGGAAGCTTTCTCCCGGGGGATTCCCAGTGGCATTAAAGAAGTTGGTCCATCTTTGCTCGGCCAGGATCCCACCCAGATCAAAATCATTAACAGGCAGATGGATTTTGCTTTAGGCGGACATAACTATGTCAAAGCTTCTCTTGATATTGCCTGTTGGGATATTTTAGGGCAGGCTTCAGGCCTGTCGGTGGCAGAACTCCTTGGAGGCCGGCTTCTAGAAGAATACCCCCTTTACCGAGCCATTTCTCAAGGAAGGCCGGAGGAAATGGCTGAGGATGTAGCTCGCTTCAGGGAGGAAGGCTACCGCCGTTTTCAGCTTAAAGTTGGAGGCAAACCTGATGATGATATTCAACGAATAAAGGCTTCCCTGGAGGTCATCCATTCTGGAGATATTCTGGTAGCTGATGCTAATACGGGCTGGCAGCCTCATCAGGCCCTTCGCCTGGCCAATTCTTTAAAAGGAGAAGACTTTTATCTGGAGCAGCCCTGTCCCACTTTTGAAGAATGTCTGGCTGTTCGCCAGCATACTGACTTGCCTTTTGTTTTGGACGAAGTTATAACTGGGGTAGAGCCCTTGCTCAGGGCTTACCAGCAGCAGGCTATGGATGTGGTTAACCTCAAGATATCTCGTCTCGGCGGCCTAACCAAGGCCCGGCTAATTCGAGATCTATGCGAGAAGCTAGGGATAGTTATGACCATAGAAGATAGCTGGGGAGGGGATTTAACCACAGCTACTATTGCTCACTTAGTAGCCAGTACAAAACCTGAATTTTTGTTCACTTCCACTGATTTCAACAGTTATAATGATCTTCATCTGGCCGATGATGCTCCCCACAGAAAACAAGGCTTTCTCAGTGTTCCGGCTGGTCCCGGCTTGGGTATTCATGTGGAAGAGGAAAGATTGGGAAAACCAGTATTGACCATAAGATAAAGAAAATAAGGATGCTAAATTTTTTAATTTAAAACTATTAACAACAGAATTTTTATGTTAGAATAATCGAGCTGTTGTGATGATAAGTTCTTTTAAAAGTACTCATTTTGCTGATTTTTTAAAGCCCTCTCGAATTATATTTAACCTTAAGGCCAAAGATAAGATTGGGGCTTTGGAAGAACTTCTCGATATTTTAATTAAGCAAAAGTTAATCAAAAACAGAGAGCTTATTCTGACCAGGATTGTTGACCGCGAAAGACTGGAATCAACAGCTATTGGCCATCAGGTAGCCCTGCCTCATGCCCGGGTCAATACAGGTGGGAATATAGCTGTAGCTGTAGGCCGCTCTAAAAATGGGATTGATTTTGAAGCAGTTGATAACAAAAAAGTTCACCTTATCATTCTGGTTATCTGGAATCCATCCATACCTGGCCTTTTCAATCATCTTTTCGCTGGCTTAGCCCAATATCTAAGAAAATCTGACTTCAGAAAAAAAATATTTGAAGCCAAATCTAAAGCTGAGCTTTATAAAGTTCTATCTCAAGTAGAACTAAGGCTTCCTGGGGAAGATAAGATAATAAATCAAGCCAGCCTTCTCCAGAAACTACAGGAAGTAGAGCTTAAGAAAAGAAAGGCCAATAAAAAGCAGCTGAAAGAACTGGAAAAGAAAGCTAATTTGATAAGAGAAGAGTTGGATGAGGCTCTCCTCGATAGGTTTGACCGGCTGATGGAAAAATACGGCTATGCCGTGGCTGAAGTAGTCGATGGAGCCTGTCAAAGCTGCAATATCAATGTGTCCACTCAGATGAGCTCGGCCATTGAAGGCAGTAATGATATTTATATTTGTGAGAACTGTGGAAAATTCTTGGTTGCACCCAAAAAGAAATATAAATAATTAATCCTTTTCTTCCACCTTTACCTTGGTTATATTAACCGGCTGCCTTAGTTTGTAGATAGGATATACCTGAGGTTGTTGCCGCCATTGAGAGACGAGATAGCGGTCGAAAAAATTCCAGACTAAAAGGCCATCATCGCTTTCTGGTTCAAGGAGATAAGCGGCCAGTCGGCCTAAGGGCTGAGCTGTAGTGATAAACAGTGTTCCAGGCGGAAATTCTTTGTTTTCCCTGAAATACTCCCCTTTAATTGAATTAAGACGGTGTCCCTGATAGAGGTTGGTGGCTCCCTTTATTTCTTTAAGACGGAAAGCCTCGACTTCTAAAGAAACCGGTTCAGTCAATTTTTCCACTAAAAGCCCGTGCCGGGCAAGTATCCTTTCTATTTTAACCTCGGAAATAGGGATGAGGTAAGCATAAGGCAAGGGGACAGATCTCTTGGGAACGAATTCAGCAAAATAAGGAAGGACGAAAGTTCTTTTCCTCTCAGTCTTTTTTAGCAGGGGCCAGCCCTGTTTACGGGGAATAACCTCCATTTCCCAACCGAGGATAGTGACTTTTTGGGGAAGAGGTTTGGTCTCAAATTCAACACCAAAAGTATATTGAGAGTTAGGATTAAGTCCTTGCTTAATAGTTCTCCTATCTGCCTCAGTCGTAAGCTTGACAATTTCGGCTTTGTGCTCAGAGCAGTAGTCGAGAATTGAACGCAAAAAACTATAGCAGGCCATGACTCTGGTCTTGAAGTCTGCATAAGCATAGTTTTCATCGAGGATAGCCAGTCTGTTACGGAGGCCCATATAATTAGTAAGAAAGCGGGGGAGATGGCTAAAAGTACGCCATCCTTTTTCTGGCGAGCGAAAGTCAACAAAATTTCCATAGGGGATAGAGAGGGTCTTGTATTTTTCTTTAAGAATGCGGCTGATTGCCGGGAGCATTAAGTCTCTAGTGTAGCTTATTATGGCTAAATCACCGTTGGGATTTAAAGGCCAGGAATAAGTGACCGGTTCCTGGTGGTAAGAGCCATTGGTGGTATGACAGTCGACCAGAAGTAGCGGGTCCCAGCGCCTGAGAACACTCTTGACTAAGCCCCTAAGTTCATAGCTTTCCAGTTTCATGCTGTCCCGGTTGAGGTCAAGGTTCTGGCCGTTGTAACGAACTCCTACTCCTTTCTCTGGACCAACCTGATTCCGGCGGTTAGCCGGGCTTATTTTTTCATTACCGTCAGCATTAAAAATGGGGGCGAGAAGGATCACCAGTTGATCAAGGTAGGATGGCGATTCTTCGAGGACGATATCACGGGCCAGCATGAGGGAGGCCTCCTTACCTTCTACTTCTCCGGCATGGATGTTGGCTTCAATATAAATAGCTGCTCTCTTGTCATATTTTAAATCTTGGGGAGAAGATGGAACTGGCTTGCCGATAACCAACAGAGGAACAGCTCTTCCTTCAGCGCTAGTGCAGATTGTTTCTACCCTCAGCAGTTGAGTTTGCTGCTGCAGCTCTCTTATAAATTTCATAACATCTGCATATCGTGAAGTTTGAGTAAAATTGCTGGCCTCAGCTACAGTCAAAGGTTTTTTCTCTGGCTTTGAGAAAGATAAAAGAGGCAGAAGAAGAAGCCAGATTAATACTAAATTAGAAATGATTTCGAGTTTCTTATTCATGATATTTTCCTTTCACAAAAGGTGATGCTGGACTTTTGAGAGAATTGAGTTTATAAAAATTCAATGATACCGTCAATCAAAAGCAGGAAAAGGTAAGCATAAAATATAATTAATCTTCTGGCTTTTCTTTTTTACATAGAGAAAGAAGGTCATCAATATGTGCGGTAGCTAGGCAGATGCAGGTATCAGCAGCACCATAATATATTTTTACTTCTCCATTCTTTTCCAGGATAGCTCCTGTGGTGAAAACAACGTTAGGAACATCACCCGATCGCTCATAGTATTCAGAAGGGGATAGGATTGGTTCTCTTGAGCGTCCAATTAGTTTAGACGGATCCTTTAAATCAAAGAGAGCAAGGCCAAGTCTATATATAGGGCCGGCAGATGTTTTCTTAACGCCATGGTAGATAAGAAGCCATCCTTTCTTGGTTCGGATAGGCGGTGCACCAGGCCCTATTCTATTTGAATCCCAATAGCCGGGTCGAGTTTCAAAGACCACTTTCGAATCCCCCCAATGAATGAGATCATAAGAGTAAGAGATCCAGGTGGCTATGCCTTTGGTCGTGGGTCTGTCAAAGCGGACATATCTTTTATTGAATTTTTTAGGAAAGATGACGGCATTTTTATTCACTGGTTCAGAGATTAGAGCAATTCGCTCAAAATTCTTAAAGTCTATTGTTTTAGCCAGAGCCAGACGAGGAGAATAATGAGAGTAGGCAGTATAAATGATGTAGTAAGTATCATCCATCTTAGTAATTCGAGGATCTTCCAGTCCTCTTTTCTCATAAGTTTTAAAAGGTTCTTGGCTGGAGCGGATAAGAGCGGGCTTATCATCCATCTCAAAGTTTAGGCCGTTTTTGCTTCTGGCAATCCAGAGAGATGATTTGCCTTCCACTCCCTCTACTCTGATCAGAAGAATATATTCATTCTTATAAACTGTGGCTGCAGCGTTAAAAACAGCATTGCAGGGAGTGGGAATATCTTTGCTGGTGATGATAGGGTTTCCAATGTATTTTTCAACAATCTCCCTTCTCTTTTTTCTGCCTTTTCTCATTTGCCCTTTTATCCTCCTCTTCAATTATAATTTTCTCAAGATGAGGGCTTATTTTTGAGAGTTTCATTATAAACATCAATATGTCTGGAAGCAATAATTTGCCAGGAAGCATATTTTTTGACGTATTTTCTGGTATTGTCTGAAAACTCTTTTGATAAATTGTTATCAGTTATGATGTTGATTATTGCCTCTGCCAATTCTGGGTCTGTCTGGGCCACAAGGCCGGATCTGAATTTTCGAACCAAGTCAGCCATAGCCTTGACATCTGAAGAAACTACCATTGGTTTGGCGAAGGCATGACTATGAGCCATAATTCCACTCTGGGCTCCTTTAAGATAGGGAAGGACAACCACATCTGCTGCTGAAAGAATGAGGTCAAATTTCTGCTGGGAAAAAGGTCCTAGCATGACTTTTATCTTATCTTTGGCTCTGGAGCTGGCCACCAGTTCAAGGAATTCCTCCTGGTAGGGAATATCTTCTGGCCTCCTGGATCCGGAGGCAATAAGAAGAAGACTGTCTTTGACAGCTTCGGCCACTTTTGGATAAACCCTAACCACCCGTTCAAAATTTTTGCTTCTCCTGAAATAACCCATAAGAAGAATTATTTTTTTGCCCGTAAATCCCAATTTTTCTTTTGCCTTGGGGATAGGATTAATCATACGTACTCCATGAGGAATGACCCATATTTTGTCTTGAAAGCCAGCACGGCCTCTAATTAATTCTTTTTGATATTGTTCGTGAACTATGACGGTGTCGGCAATTTCAACCAGAGCCTTCTCGATTAGTTGCTCTTCATAACCACACTTTTCAAGGATAGTATGCAGGGTTATTATTAGTGGTACTTGGCTCAACTTGAACTTGTATGCTAGAGGAATAGCATTCATTCCTTTCTGCTCTCCAAAGAGGCCGTATTCATGCTGAATGTGAACCACATCTGGGTTAAATTTCATCATTGTCTTGAAAGCTTTGTAAGCTAAGTCCGGATCATCATAATTAAAGACAGGATAGCAGTCAAATCCCTGTCCGCCCTTGTGACAGACAATAAATACTCTATGCCCGAGTTTCCGCAGTTCCTCGATTAAATAGGAGGAGTAAGTGGCTATACCACAGTGGAGTGGCAGATAAGAAGTGATCATGCCAATCTTCATAACTTTCCCTATTTATTAGCTGTCACGTGTATGAGGAAATGTTTCCTATAATAAAGAATTTCTGAAATCAGTCCAGCTAATTCTTTTCTCATTGGACTGTAATTATTCTCAGTGAATCTGTTCCACCCACTGGACTGGAAGCTAAACCTTCGGTCAGGATAAGCCTTTCTCCTGATTTTATTAATTTTAGATCTTTGATAAATTTCATAATCGTCTTAGGCCAGTTATCGACTTTGTTCTTTATCCAGAATGGATAAACTCCGTAGGAAAAAGCCAAAAATTTAGATGTTTCGTCACTGCCAGTAAAGGTTAGAATCCAGCAGTCAGGTTTAAATCTGGATATTCGCCGCGGCGTATTGCCTGTTTTGGTGGGCGAGAGGATGAAACGGGGTTTTATCATGTGCATAGCTTCCATCACATTGAGAGAAACGGTGTCTTCAATGCTGGCTTTTTTGCGGCCGATTTTATTCTTGAAATGGTTCATTAAGTCCAATGATAATCTGATATTCCTCCAGTTATTTTCAGTAGAAGAAGCAATTTTGGCCATCATTGTTACTGCTTCAACAGGGTATTTGCCAACTGCTGTCTCTTCAGAAAGCATGACCGCATCTGTACCATCCAGGATAGCGTTAGCTACATCAGCTACTTCAGCTCGAGTGGGGCGTGTGTTTTCAGTCATAGACTCCAGCATCTGGGTGGCTGTAATCACTGGACGGCCTAATATATTGGCCTGTCTGATAATCCTTTTCTGGATTAAGGGTACATCTTCTAAGGGAACCTGCACTCCAAGATCTCCTCTGGCGATCATAATAGCCTCAGATACTGCCAGTATTTCTTCAATGTTTTTAACTGCTTCTACTCGCTCAATCTTGGCTGCCACTTTGATGTCTTTGCCTTTTTTTTGGGCAAAGTCTTTAGCCTTGAGGATATCTTCAGCTTTTTCGACAAAGGACAGAGCGAAAGTATCTATTCCTTCTTTCAAAGCAAGATCGACCAGATTAAGGTCTTTGGAGGTGACGGTCTCTATATTTATTTTTGCTTTTGGAATATTGAGTCCTTTATGGGAAAGAAGTGGTCCTCCAATAAGAACTTTACAATTAACTTCGTCTTTAAACACTTGTTGAACTCTTAACTGAATGAAGCCATCGTTAAGAAAGATAAGGCTCCCTTTAGATACACTTTCTGGCAGGTCTTTGTAGTTAACAGATAGAAGGCGGGTTGTACCCAGAACATTTTTGGTGGTCAGAGTTAAATTTTCCCCCTTTTTTAGGTAAAGAGGTTCACTCTCTAAGCGGCCAATCCTGATTTTAGGACCAGGGAGATCAACTAAAATAGTTACTGCTCTATTCAATTCTGTTGATAGAGAGCGGATGAGTCGGATATCTTGTCGATGTTCAGCCAATGTGCCGTGAGAAAAATTGAGGCGGGCAACACTCATGCCATTTTTGATCATCTGCCTTAAAACAGATTCTGAGCGAGAAGCAGGGCCGATGGTACAGACAATCTTTGTCTTGTGAGAAGGAAGTTTGAATCTTCTACTCATTTTTGAGCCTCTTTTCCAGCTTAAAGCATTAATAGTTTCTAAGTTAGAATTCCTCTCTTTTCTTCTTTATCTTAATGGGTTTGATGTGATAATCAACCAATGATTTTGTGTTTTTGATATTCAATTTTTGGAAAAGAAAGGAAAATTCTTCCTCTAAGGCGGAAGATATTTTATTTCTTATATCAAGAGGAAGAGAATGAATTTCTTTTTTAAAAGGTCCTAGAGCTTTCTTTCTTGTCTTATAAATAAACTGAGATTGACTCTGATCTGGTTTTTTCTCATTTGAATAATTTTTATTAAGCCAAGTATGGATTTTATTTTTTAAAGATGAAGGCAAATAGTTATAGACTATATTTTGGAAATTAGTAGCCAGGTGGATTTCAGCACACTCCGCTTCTGGAAAATGGTGGAAAGCTTCTTTAGGCAAAGTTGAGGCTCCATGCTGGACAGCTCCGGCCAGATGGAATTCAGTTCTGGCTATTCGGGAAAGTTGCTTCAGAGTATTAAGGTCTAATTTTACTTCGGCTATTGATCCGTCAGGCAGAACCACCCCGCCGTGGCTGGTGCCGGTTTGAACGCTTATTTTGGATAAGCCTTTAACTCTTTTGAGCTGAGAGTTATAGCCTTTCATAAAGGCCCTCAGTTCCTGAGGAGTAGAATTTTTGTGGCCTATCTCACCAATCTCTCCTCCTACAGAAACTTCTATCCCCTCAGGCTGGATGCTTCGAATATAGGCTGTCAATTGAGCACACAGTTCATAATTTAACCTCTGTTGTCCGTCAAGAGAAGATTTTGATAAGTCAACAAGAGTGGAAGAATCGATATCTATATTGTAGAAACCGGCCTCGAGAGCTTGCTTGATTAAATTCTTCACCTTATTTATTTCCTTGTTTTTATCTTGGAAAAAATCTTTAGCTTTTATCTGAAAATGATCCCCTTGAATAAAAACTGGACCGCTATAGCCTTCTTTAATTCCAGCCAGGAGGATAGCAGAAACATATTCTTGAGGGCTTTGTTGAGTGTAATCGATTTCGCTCCTGGCAAGTTCAAAGATAAAGCTACCTGCATTTATGATTTTGGCTGCTCTAAAGACAGCTCTGGCTAGGTCATACGTTAATGTTCTTAAATTAATAGCAGGTACCGTAAAATGAGTCAGAGCTTGTTTTGCTTTGGCTTCATACAGAGATTGAATAGAAGCAGGGTATAAGCCGAATTTATAAGCAGCTTCTCTTGTTATCCAGTAACAGAGCTTTTTAAGATGAAATGAGGGGCTCATGATTAGAGTCTCGACAAGATCATCAGCGATTTTTGTTCTAAACAGCTCTAAGTCTTTAAATTCAATTTGGCTTGGGCTCACTTCAATTGAGGCCTCAGTATATAATTGTTTTTCATTCATATAGATCATTTAAATTTTCTCCATGAATTAGGTCAGAATTTTAATCAATTTGTAATATTCTTCTACCCTTATTTTCTTAGGTTGAATAGCTGTGGTCAGAGGCAGAGTAGTAAGTTTGTTGTTCTTCAAACAGACACATTTATCTGTCTGGCCATCCTTTAAAATATTTACGGCATAGCTTCCTAAGCGAGCGGCCATGATTCTGTCCACAGCTGTTGGCCGACCGCCTCTTTGAATGTAACCTAAGACGGTGACTCTGGTTTCAAAACCAGTCCTTTTACTAATCTTGTGGGCTACTTCCTGAGCTTTGGCCTTTCCTTCAGCAACAATGATTATCCAGCTCAATTTTCCTTTGGCTCGGCCGGCCATAATTTCCTGGCACATGCGGGACAGATTGACTTCTTTTTCAGGAAGAAACACCTCTTCGCAGCCTCCGGCCAGAGCTACTTGAAGAGCAATGTAACCGCATTTCCGACCCATAACCTCAACCACAAATATCCTTTCCAGGCTTAAGGCAGTATCTCTTATTTTATCCAAAGCATCCAGAGCCACATTGACAGCTGTATCGGCTCCAATTGATAAATCAACACCATTAAGGTCATTATCAATAGTAGCCGGGATACCAATAACTGGTATGTTATATTCATTAGCCAGGGTATGGGCTCCTTTTAAAGAGCCATCGCCGCCGATGACAATTAAACCTTGAATTCCATTTTTCTTTATGGTCCTTACTGCCTGTTGTTGGCCAGCCTCTGTAAGAAATCTTTTGGAACGGAAAGATTTTAATATTGTCCCTCCTAAATTGACTATACCTGAGACTGAGATCCGGCTGAGAGGTCTTAATTCTCCCTCTATTAAACCTTCGTAGCCTCTAAGGACTCCCAAAACTTCAATACCATAGGCAGAGGCAGTCCTGACCACAGCTCTTATAGCTGCATTAATTCCTGAGCAGTCTCGGGTTAAAACTGCAATTTTTTTCATGGCTGACACCTTATTTTTATCAAGTTTAATTAACCTGGACTATTCACGAGCCTATTTTGGCGCGTCTGCTTCGTTGTGACCCATTTGCGGTGGACGACCACAAGCGGCATGGGTCACGCCTCGCATCTGCATCAGCCTAGGCTCGTGAATAATCTAGATTAATTATCCCATATTCTATATTCTCAATAAAGAAATTCTTAAGATTAACTTTTATTTAAGAGTAAAAAAGGTGTTCATTGAAAATATATAAATACAACTTCTCTTTATATCATAATTTATAGATTAATTGACCGCTTCCATTTATTTAGATATATTTTCTAATAAGAACAGGATATAAAATGGTGACATTTTCCGTGAGCAAGGAAAAGGAGGAGACACTCCGCCAGAAAATGGAAAGTTTGGGTATTTATGAGAAAGATATTGTTGAGAAATTTGTCCGCTCTAGCGGTAAAGGCGGTCAGAAGGTTAACAAGACTTCTACCTGTGTTTATCTTAAGCATTTACCAACAGCCATAGAGGTTAAGTGCCAGCGGGAACGTTCTCAGGCTCTTAATAGATTTCTTGCTCGGAGAATTTTGGCTAATAAGATTGAGCGGATAATCAAAGGAAGAGAAAGTGAGGAACAGCAGCGAATTGAAAAGATCAGACGTCAGAAGAGAAAGCGATCCCGTCGAGCCAAACTAAAGATCTTAGAGGAAAAAAGAAAACATTCCCTGAAGAAAGAAGCCCGCCGCTTCCGGCCGTCACCTGAAGAGCTGGAATGAGTTTGGTCTAAATAAAGTTAACTAGCCAGTCTGATTAAAACCTGAAGAAGGAGGTTAGCTCCCTTTTCTAAATCCTCCCAGTCAATATTTTCTTGGGGAGAATGGCTAATGCCATCAACACAGGGAATAAAAATCATGGCCACTTCAGTCACTCCGGCTAATATCTGGGCATCATGACCAGCCCCGCTGGGCAGTCTCAGGAAGGAATAACCAAGCTTTTGGCATTCTTGGCTGATGATAGCTGTCAGCCGCTTAGAGGTAGCCACTGGTTCTGTTTTATCCTGGAGAAAGGAATTGAACTTTAAGCCTCGGGTAGAAGCAATATCTTGGGCTAAAGATTGAGTGTATTTTTCCAGCTCTCTTAAGACCTGAAAGGAGGTGCTTCTGAAGTCAAGTGAAAAATCAGCCCTGGCCGGGACTACACTAAAGGAGCCAGGAGAAACGGCTACTTTTCCCACAGTAAGAAAACTACCGTAATAATTAGAGGCCACATACTGGGTGGCTTTAAGAGCAAAGTCAGCTAGGCCAAGAAAAGCATCATGGCGGAGTTCAAAAGGAGTAGTCCCGGCATGACTGGCTTTGCCTTCAAACGAACACCATCTGTATTGTTTGCCGGCAATGTTTTCAACGATACCTATGGTTTTATCCTCACTTTCTAAAACAGTTCCCTGTTCAATGTGGAGTTCGATGAAAGCTTCTATTTCTGGCCTTTGTTGATGAGCCTGAAAAATAGTTTCAATAGTAAATTCAGTTCTGGCTAAGATATCTGCCAAAGGAGTACCAAATTGAGTTAGACCCTTTTCTAATTTTTCTTTTTCCAGAGAACCCACAAAAGCACGGCTCCCCAAAAAGTCACCTACTAAATTTCCTTCTTCATCAGTGAAAGAGGCAACCTCTAATGGTTTGGCTAAGGTGAGGCCTTCTTCTTTTATTCTTCTTAAACATTCTAAAGCAGAGATAACTCCGGCTGAACCGTCAAAAGGACCGCCGTTTATAACAGTATCTAGATGAGAGCCGGCCATAATTACTTTACCCTCTCCTCCCAAGCGGCCGAAAATATTGCCTGCTCCATCCTGACGGAGGGAAAGTCCAGCCTGTCTTATCTTATTCTTAAACCACTGGCGGGCCTCAAGATCTGCTTGGCTGAAAGAAGGTCGGCTAAGACCTCCCCTGGGATCTCGTCCTATACTGGCCAATGATAATATGTCTTCTTTTAAGCGGTTAAAATTGACTCTTAAATTCATAATTTATTTTCCTCCTTGATTTTTCCTTTTTTAAAATAAAAACTGCCTTCTGGGGGAATATTCCAGTTTCATCCTATTTTAAAGGTGAATCACCTGCCAGCCTCTTTGCTCTAAATGTTTAATAATGAATCTCCGGTGACAGCGGCCATAATAGGCCTCAGCACACATTAGAGCCGTCCTCTGGTTGCGGGCCTGCTTTTCTAGCTCTTCTATTCCGGCGGCAAAATCTTCTGTTTTCATCCATTGTTCATAGCCGCCCTTCCTGAAGCCTCCCAGCTTATCTCCTAGCCAGAAGTAGCTGATATTTATTTTATTTAGGGTAAGGGCTAATTGAGATCTTTCAAAATAAGGGAATTTTTTTGACAATGGGAACCTTCTGACATCCACTATTTTTTCTATTTTATGGTCTTTAAGAAGAGATAAAAAATCCTCTTCCTGGCGATTGGAATGACCCACATCCCAGATTTCCATCCCCATTCAGACTAGATTTTTTATCGAGATCGGTGATTTTATTTCAGCTATTATTGAGAAGTTCTATCATAGTTTTAACTGCCGTTTCAAGGCCGACTAGAGCTGCGCGGGCGACAATGGCAAATCCGATGCTGAATTCTTTTATTTGGGGGATTTCAGCTACTGGCTTGACATTATGATAATCAAGCCCATGGCCAGCGTGAATTTCAAGGCCAAGATTATGAGCGAATTCAGCCGCCTTTTTAATTTCTGCCAGGGCTGCCTCTCTTTCCTTGCCTGGTTTAAGATCAGCATATTTTCCTGTATTTATCTCGATTAAGTCCACACCCAGTTGCTGGCAGGTTTCAATTTGTTTTAAATCGGGGTCGACAAAAATACTGACTTTAATCTCTGCTTGCTGAAGCTCTTGAATGAATCCAGCCAAATGCTGCTTATTAGAGATAACATCCAAACCGCCTTCAGTAGTGAGTTCTTCTTCTTTTTCAGGCACCAGAGAGACGACATCAGGCTTTATCTCTAGAGCAATTTTTTTCATGGATTCAGTGGCGGCCATTTCCAGGATTAGTTTGGTTTTAATTACCTGCCGGAGTAGTCTTAAGTCGCGCTCTTTGATGTGCCTGCGGTCTCCGCGCAGATGGCAGACAACGCCCTCAGCTCCGGCTTGTTCGGCCAAGAGAGCAGCCAAAACCGGTTCAGGCTCATAGCTGCGGCGGGCTTCTCTTAGAGTGGCAAAATGATCAACATTAACAGCCAGTTTCATTTTTCTTCCTCCTTGTTGGACAGTATGAAATGATAATAGATAATAAATATAAATCTTTTCGTCAGCTATTTCCAGTCTTATGAGCGGATTTTGACATTTATTTTTTCTTGATATATAAATACAAGACTCGGGGATAGGAAAATTAGAATTTTGAAATAATCATACTTGAGGAAGGAATGAAATGAAAACTATTGGTGTGATTGGCGGTATGAGCTGGGAGTCCACCCTTGAGTATTACAGAATAATTAACCAGACTGTTAACAAAAGGTTGGGAGGGTTCCATTCAGCTAAATTAGTCATCTACTCTGTAGATTTTGAGGAGATTGAAAAGTTGCAACATCGAGGAAAATGGGTGCAAGCGACTCATATTATGATTGATGCTGCCCAACGGGTAGAGAGAGCTGGAGCGGATTTTTTAATCATTGCTACTAATACCATGCATAAAATGGCTGATCAGGTTGAGAAGGCGGTCAGGATTCCTTTACTTCACATTGTTGATGTTACTGCAGAGGCTATTAGAGCTTATGGACATCAAAGAGTTGGACTCTTAGGTACTCGATTTACGATGGAAGAGGATTTTTATAAAGGAAGATTATTGGCCAAGCACGGGATTGAAGTCCTGATTCCTGAAGAGGAGCAAAGGCAGATCGTCCATGACATTCTTTATGATGAATTATGCTTAAGTCAGCTTAAGGAGTCTTCCCGCCAGCAGTTTAAAAAGATTATCTTGGATTTGGTGGCTAAAGGAGCCGAGGGTATTATTCTGGGTTGTACGGAAATACCTTTAATTGTCAAGCAGGAGGATTATGAAATTCATCTTTATGATACGACAAGGCTTCATGCCGAGGCAGCTGTAGATTTTGCTTTACAGTAAAGAACATAATTTTTAGAAATTATTTATTCACCTAAGTATTTATGGATTAGAGCGGCTATTTTTTGGGCCATAGTTTCTATTTGGTTTTGATCTCTGCCTTCAATCATGATCCGTGCTACAGGTTCGGTGCCAGAATAACGAAGGTGAAAACGGCCGCAGTCGCTAAGATTCTGCTTCACTTCTTCTACTGCCTGACTTATTTCAGAAAAATGGCTGAAATCCTCTTTCCTGGAGACTCTGACGTTGAGTAATATTTGTGGGTATTCTTCAAAGTCTTCAACCAATTCAGATAGTAAAGCTTTCTCGCAGGACATAACTTCAAGCATTTTCAGGCTGGTCAAGATCCCATCTCCGGTCATACAGTCGTCAAGGAAAATTGTGTGGCCTGATTGTTCTCCGCCTAAATTGGTTCCTAATTTAATCATTTCTTCCAGCACGTATTTATCGCCCACTGGGGCTCGATAGAGTTTAAGTTCGAGCTTTTCCAGAGCCTTCTCCAATCCAAGATTACTCATGGTTGTAGCCACCACAAAACTAGATTTTAAACGTTTTCTCTCTTTCATAAATTTAGCTAAAACAAAAAGAGTATGGTCTCCATTTAAGACTTTTCCCTTTTCATCGATCCAGATAGCCCGATCAGCATCGCCGTCATAAGCTATCCCTATATCGGCCTTACTTTCAATGACAGCCTGAGCTAAGGTCTGAGGATGGAGAGAACCGCAGCCGTCATTAATATTTTTTCCGTTAGGAGAACAACCTATGGTTATGACTACAAAACCCAAATCTTTAAAAACCTTAGGGGCAAAAAAGGTACTAGCCCCATTGGAACAATCTAGAGCTATCTTAAATTTAGGAAAATGTGCAGGGGCTTGAAATTTGCTTTTTAAAAATTTCAGGTAATCATCTCCAAAAGAATCCATAGGAGAGAGGGATAAATTTTTTCTATTTATACTTTTTCTTTTTGCTTTGATAGCTTTCTCCAACTGGTTTTCCCAATCTTCTGATATTTTTGTTCCCTGGGAAGAAAAGATTTTTATTCCGTTATCCTGGTAGGGATTATGGGAAGCAGAAATGACGATGCCAGCTGAAAAGGAGTACTTTTTAGTTAGAAAAGAAATGGCTGAAGTAGGAATTATCCCTGTCAGAAAAGCTTCTCCTCGCTTTTCCTGTATTCCCTGGACTAAGGCCTGTTCCAACCAGACTCCAGATTCTCTTGTATCTCGGCCGATTATTACTTGGGTAGGGAATCCGTGGTGCTGGAGAAGCTCAATCAAAGTTTGACCAAGAACATAGACCGATTCATAATCAAGAGGGAACTGACCGGCAATAGCTCTTAAGCCATCTGTTCCGAATAACTTTTCCATTTTACCTTGGCTTTTAATTAAATAAACATAAATTATAGCTAAAAATGAATTGATAGCAACTAATAACTTATTTTTTCTTTTTGGTGTTTTTCTTTTTGGTTTCTTTTTTTGGCTCTTCTTCAGTTTTTTCTGGTTGAACAATTATTTTTACTTTGACTGTGGTTTGAGAGGAGGCCAATTGTAAGTCGGGGTTGGGCAGAATCAAATCTGCCTCAATTTCGGTACTCTGGGTAAATGAGGAAATGTCAATGGGGCTTGTTCTCAGTTTGTATTTATCTTTGACTTTGCTTTCAGGACCTTTAACCGGAACTTGAGGAGGGATAACTTCTATTTTCTCTAATTTTAGGCCTTCGCCCAATTTTCCGATTATATTAGGGACAACTTCCAGCATGACTTCTTTGGTTCTTTCTAACCTGAGATTCACTTGACTGGGATTAATATCTTTGACCTCAGCTCCTTCGGGTATACTTATCATATTTTTGTTAAGAGGATATTGGGTTTGGTCAATTCGAGCTTTTTTTAGATCTAAGACTGCGTGAACATTAGCCGCGCTAATTTGATTAAGAAGACGGTTAGGAGCTCTTATTTTAATATCAACCGTAGCCGGAGGTTTTTCAACTAGCTCCATTTCTGAAGGAATGTTGTAGAGTTCTAAAGGAACAGTGAGAGTTTTTTCGGATGATATTTTTTCAGGGGGGATGAGCGTCAGCCATAAAACTAAAGCCAGGAGTAAGGAAAAAAGTTTTAAACCCCAGTTTTTTAAAAACAATTTTTTTATAAATATTCTCATGGTTATTTCAGATAATTGGATAAACGTTGTTTTAATTGCTCTTTAGTTAAGCCTCTTTCCAAGCGGCCTTTGGTTGCCAGAGAAATAGTGCCCGTTTCTTCAGACACGACAATCACGGCCGCGTCTGTTTCCTGGGAAAGTCCAATAGCTGCCAGATGTCGGGTTCGGGCTTGAAAGTCTTGCCCTAAATTATGAGAAGCTGGATGGGGCAGGAGGCAGCCTGCGGCCAAAACTTTATTGCCTTTAATAATAACGGCTCCATCATGGAGGGGAGAATGGGGAAAAAAAATGCTGGCCAAGAGATCTTTTGAAACAAGAGCATCTATTTTTGTACCGCGCTCAGTATAACTTTTAAGAGAGATTTCTTTTTCGATAGCAATTAGAGCCCCTATTTTCCTGGCTGAGAAATAGTATACAGCCAGGAGGATGTCATCTAATTTTTCTTTAAATGATTTTAAAGCTATAGGCCGCGAGAATGTTCTGGAGCCTATGGAGGTTAAAAATCTTCGTAATTCTCCCTGGAAAAGGACGATAATGGCGATAATTAGATAGGTAATGAAGTTTTTAATCAGCCAGTAGGAAACGACCAATTTCCCCCATTTGGTTATAAGAAAAAGAATAACAACAATACCTAAGCCAATAGCCATTTGATAAGCTTTGGTATCTTTTATTAATCTGAAAAAAGAATAGAGAATAACGGTCACCAGCAGAATGTCAATAAAATCACTGACATTAAAGTGGGATAAAGCATTAATGATATTAGCCGGCATAATTTTCTTTTTCCTTGGATTGGTTAGAAGTAAAAGGAGGTTGAATCTTTTGGTTAAGGATAGCTTCAGCCACTATCACCGCTCTTCTTACCGGGCCAACGTCATGGACTCTTAAAATATGGGCCCCGTTAACAAGACTTAAAATAGAAGCGGCAATAGTCCCTTCCAGTCTTTCTGAAGGTGGGAGGTTGAGAATTTGACCGATAAAAGATTTACGGGAGATACCTACTAATAAAGGGCAGCCAAGTTCTTCTAAAAAGCTGAGATTGTTGATTAAACCCAGATTATCCTCGAATCTTTTGCCGAAGCCAAGGCCCGGATCGATGATTATCTTTTCTCTGGGGATTCCGTAAGATTCAGCTGTTTTAATTCTTTCTCTAAGAAATTCTTTAACTTCTTGGTACAGGTTTTGATAATAAGGATTAATCTGCATAGTTTGAGGAGTGCCCTTCATGTGCATTAAAATAAGAGGAACTTTTCTCTCGGCAGCCAAAGGAATCATTTTGGAATCAAAGCGGCCAGCACTTATATCATTTAAAATGTCAGCTCCTTCAGCCAAAGCTGCTTCGGCTACTTCGGCTTTAGTGGTATCGATAGAAATTAGAGCTTTTATCTTTTTTCTAAGGCTGGCAATGACCGGTAAAACGCGTCTCATTTCTTCTTCTTTGGAAATTGGCTTTGAGCCTGGTCGGCTGCTTTCTCCACCGATATCGATGATGTCAGCTCCAGCGGCAGCTAGTTCCAATCCTCTTTGGACAGCCTTTTCTTTATCAAAATAAAGTCCTCCATCTGAAAAGGAATCAGGGGTAATATTAACTACCCCCATTAACCAGGTGCGGGTACCTAATTGGTATGCCTTATTCTTTATCTGCAGGAGGTACTTCTTTCTCACCTTCACACTTTGGCTAACTTTGGCTCTTTTAAAGGTCTGGTTTTTTTTACTTCTTTTTTCTTTTTTATTTTATTGGGGGTTGAAGCTTGTGAAGAAACTTTTTTTTCAACTTTCTTTTTTTTGCCTACGATCTTTTTTATTTCATTGGAAGTTAAGATTTCCTTTTCCAACAGAGCTTCGGCAATCTTTATCAACTTCTCTTTGTTTTCCTGTAAAAGATTTTTAGCTCGGTTGAAATTTCTATTAATGATTTTTTTGACTTCTTTATCTATCATTTCTGCTGTTTTTTCACTGAAATTTTTATGCATGGCTAGCTCTTTTCCGAGGAAAATCAGGTCGTCTCGTTCACCATAGGTTAAGGGACCTAGATCGGACATACCCCACTGGCAAACCATTTTGCGGGCAATTTCTGTGGCTTTTCCGAAATCATTAGCTGCTCCAGTAGTTGTCTTGTTTAAGAAGATATTCTCGGCTGCTCTCCCTGCCAGCAGGACTGAGAGTTGAGCTTCAAGATAATCTTTTGAATAAGTATACCGGTCATCAAGGGGCAACTGCTGGGTTAAGCCTAAGGCCAGGCCTCGAGGAATTATGGTTACTTTATGGATAGGGTCGGCTTCAGGTATGAGGGCTGCTACCAGGGCATGACCAGCTTCATGGTAGGCAGTGCTTCTTTTTTCTTCTTCACTGATGATCATGCTTTTTCTTTCTACTCCCATTAAAACTTTATCTTTAGAGTTTTCAAAGTCTTCCATGCTGACTTTATCTTTACCGAGGCGGGCAGCCAAAAGGGCAGCTTCGTTGACAAGATTGGCCAGGTCAGCTCCTGAAAAACCAGGGGTCGAGCGGGCTAAGACTTTTAAATCAATGTCCTTAGCTAAGGGGATTTTTCGGACGTGCACTTTTAATATTTCTTCTCTTCCCTTGACATCAGGCATGTTGACTACAATTCTGCGGTCAAATCTTCCCGGTCTGAGAAGAGCACTGTCTAAGATATCCGGTCTATTAGTGGCCGCGATGAGAATGACTCCTTCGTTAGAATCGAAGCCATCCATTTCCACCAGCAGCTGATTTAAGGTTTGCTCACGTTCATCATGGCCTCCGCCAAGGCCAGCTCCTCGCTGCCGGCCGACAGCATCGATTTCATCAATAAAGATGAGGCAAGGAGCATGTTTTTTTCCTTGATCAAATAAATCTCTTACTCTGGAAGCTCCTACTCCAACAAACATTTCGACAAAATCGGAACCGCTGATGGAAAAGAAAGGAACATTAGCCTCTCCGGCTACAGCTCTGGCCAAAAGTGTTTTTCCTGTCCCTGGAGCACCAACCAAGAGGACTCCCTTTGGTATCCGGCCTCCTAATTTTTGAAATTTTTGAGGGTCTTTCAGAAAGCCAATAACCTCGCGAAGTTCTTCTTTGGCTTCTTCTACACCAGCCACATCTTTGAAAGTAACTTTCTTCTGGAGGCCTGAAAAGAGCTTGGCCCGGCTCTTGCCGAAAGAAAGAGCCTTGTTGCCTCCGGCCTGCATCTGGCGCATGAAAAAAATCCAGAAAAGGATGAGAAGCAGAATCGGAAACCAGGTGAAAAGATAAGAAATCCAGGGGCTTCTGGAGGTGTCCTTAACTGTAATACTGACTTTATGTTCGTGCAGAATTTTTACTAAATCATTGAACTGAGTCGGTGCAATAGTTTTGAAAGCTGAGCCATCAGTGTATTTACCTTTGATTTGGTTGCCGGCAATGATTACTTCTTCAACTCTGTTGTTTTCAACTTCATTCAGAAACTGGCTGAAATTTACCTCTTTTTTGACAGTTCCAGGAGATTGGAGGAGACTCCAAAGGATAATGATTATGATGCCAGCCGCAATCCAGAATAAAATGTTTCTATATGATTTACTTTGTTTTTTCGGTCTAGGCATTGATTTTAACCTTTTTTCTTATTCTAACATATTTTTTTCCAATTTTTAACTAAAGAATTCAGGTGTTTTTATATGTTTAGTAATGATTATTAAAAACATTTTGCCAGTTTGCCAATTAAATTATTATTGATTTGAAGTTGTCTAATCATCGGCTCTATAACAAAAAGTGGGTAATATACATATAATAGCCAGCAGATGGGGTCTGACCCCATAAGCATCATAACCCTACTTTTTGTCATAGAGCCCTAATCATCTTGACTGGAAACGCGTCTTCTTGTAATATTTAAGGCCAGGGTGGGGCTGTAGCTCAGTTGGGAGAGTGCTTGACTGGCAGTCAAGAGGTCGGGGGTTCAAATCCCCTCAGCTCCACCATCTTAAAATCTTATTTTCCCCTGGAATTTGTCTCTTTTCTCATTTTTTTGTTTTAAGTCCTAATGCGATAATTTCAGCAAAATTTAACAATTTTTGTTACATATTGGTGACATGGAAGGGAGACTATTTTATTAAAAAATTAATTTAATAGTTTCCTCAATTTTTATTTTCAATGAGCCTATGCCATTTTAAGTGATTTTTGACGTAAAATGTCAAATCTGTGTCAAATCTTTTTATATTTTTGGATAATGAAGACTGCTTGACTATCAGTCAATAGGTTGAAGCTCAAGTATCCTCAGCAATTTGCGTGATTTTGTCTTTCTATAATAAATTAATTTTGCAAAATTGTAATAACAAAAAATAAGACTTTGCAATTTTAAAGATTAACTTTTTATCCGATATTTGGTATTAGTATATTTAGTATGAGAAGAAAGAGGGGTTAAATGTCAAAATTCATTGATTGCGTGAAACTTTATTCAGATGGTGGATGTAAAAGGAATCCTGGCCCTGGAGCTATAGCGTTTATAATTTATGATTGTAGCGGTATCATATTAGAGTCTCATTATGAATGCGTTGGTGAAACAACTAATAATCGGGCTGAATATTTAGCTTTGATAAAAGGATTAGATTATACTGCTAAACATACAAGAAGGAGTGTTATCTGTTTTCTTTATAGTGATTTAGTAATAAAACAGGTTACAGGGGTATTTAGATTAAAAAACAGAGAATTAAGGAGGTTGTTTCAAGAGGTGAAGAATAAAGAAAGAAGCTTTAATGATGTAAAATATCAGCATTTAAAGAGGACAAATCCATTGATTCAAAAAGTTGATAGACTGGTAAAGCTTGCTTTAGAGGGACGTTGACTTAATTTTATTATCGGAGAGATAATTATGAAAAATTAAGAATTCTTGCCTTTTCAGTTTTATAAATTAAAATTTTAGTGCAATTGTCAGTATAATAACTTCAAGGAGGTGAATAAGAATGTCAAAGGGAAAAAATAATCAAGTATTAAACATTGCGTTTTTCGCACGTCCTGCAAAGTGGATTTATGACATACTCCGTGAATTAAATCCTGAACAAAAAAAAGATTATAATAATTGCCCATTATATGATTTAGGTGTCTCTATTTCAAAGAAAATATCGTTATTAAGAACTCTTGTAAGTGATGTCAATTTAGAAATGATAGAGATAAATAGAATCTTAAGAAGAGAAAAAAAAGAAGTAGAATGGTGTATAAATAATAATAAAGCATTTTTATTTCAGGATATACATCATATTTATAGGATTTATGCATATACTGAGGCTGTTCTTACAAACACATATTCAGTAGTTGAATTCATATTTAAATATATAAAATTTATTTATAAATATATCTTTGGAGAAAGATTGAGCAATGTGAAACAGGAACTTATTAATAATGAAATAGATATTGGTTGGCGAGAAGATTTGAAGAAAATAAGAAATGACCTACTACACAATTATGCAGCATGGGTTTATTTTAAAAAGCAAAATAATCATTTTAAGCTTGTTATTTCTTTACCTAACTCAATAAAAAAACGTGGAGGCTATAAACAATTTCCAAATGATGTGTTAGACACGGATGAGATTAATAGGATATTAGAAGAATTTTCCAGATTTTTTGATAAGGTTAATGAATTTTTGATAGAAAAAATTAGAGATAAATCTTAAGCAATTTCACAATTGCCAAGAATGGAAGCCAAAGACCCTAAAGCCAGGGCTTCCCGATGGTTGAAAAATACAGTATAAAATCTGGAAATAAGCCTCATATATTGAAAGGAGAATTTAATCAATCATAAGAGATAACTGAAATGCTGATTAAATATTGTGTCCTTTGCTTAGGTAGTGGATTAGTTCAACAGTCTGCTATTGATAGCTTTGGTGGTAAAGATATGTTCTTTATGCCACTTTGGATGAGCAGTAAATTCGGGAGACTTTTTACTTTGTTTATTTCTATATGTGTTTTAATTGCTGAGATATATATTGGAATTACATTGTTTAATGTTTGGGTAGGTATATCTTTCTGGTTTATAGCACTAATAATTACTACATTCATTTTTAATGAGTTTAAAAATTTAAATCCTATGATTGGCCTTATTATGGGATTTGTATTCATAACTATATCTAGTATCTTAATAATTAAGGGGAAATGAATTGAAACAAGCAAAATGGCCTGGCTACGTAATAATAATTTGTCTTATTGTTTCTATTGTTGTACTTCAAAATGTATGGTGAGGAAAATTCTATTTTGGTTAGCAATAATATGGCTGTTACGACTATATGGTATTTGTGGTATCTTTATACAGAAGGTTCAAAAAAATAGAGAATGAAACTAGTAGCTTATATCATTTATGGAATAGGAGTCAGCTTTGCTATTACATGGCTTCTAGGAATAAGGCTTTATACAAAAAGTGGTAGAGGAGTACAGATACAGACTGTAAATACAACAATGCTGTTTATAGTTTCTTTGATTCTTATCCCTCTCTTCAAATTATCTCCATTCCATCTTTTATGGATGTATCCAGCTAGTTGGCTTCTTGGAGTCCTTTCACTTACTTTTCCATTTTCATTCCTTTCCTTTTTTGGCAATATTGTGGGAAAAATTATATGTATTGGTCTTAATAAAAAAGAAATAGAAATAAAGAAAACTCGTATGGAAAAAATGTATGAACTTATGAGAAAAGAAAATATCTCACCAGAAGAAGCTAAGGAAAAATTAAAAGCTGCGGGTGAATGGTAATCTTTTAAAAACATAGAGCCGAGTAGAAGCCAAAGACGCTGAAGCCTTGGCTTCCCTAGGATTAAAATAGGCAGCAAAAGCGTGAAAACACCTCATTAGTGTAGACGTTCCAATTTATAAAATTTCTCAGGCTCTCTAATTTAAGCCTGAACTCTTGTCAACTTTTATAGGATGTTTTAATTTTAAAATATGGATGAAAAAGTATTATACAAACAAAAAGACTGGTTAGAGGAGCAGGTCAGGAGAGGTCTCAGTTTGAGGCAGGTTGCAGGCCTTGCTGGTTGTTCTCATATGACAGTTTATCGCTGGCTGAAGAAATTAAAAATAAAGGTGAGTGGATTAGATAAAGAATCAGAATTGAGAAATTTATTATTAGACCTGGATGATAAACAGGTCTCAAGAGAAGAGATTAAAGAACGGTTGAAGAGACGGTTTACAGTTGAGCGGAAGAAAAAAACAAAGGTGGTTCAGGATACAGGTTTAGAAAATATGGACTATACAGTGGATGACGAAATGGATAAGATTATGGCTCTATTTGAAGGTCATTATTAAGTAAATTTTTCTGAATAATAAAAAAAAAAATACAGGGGAGGTCATAAACTTAGCTGGTAGAGGCTCTCAGAGCCAGGAAGAGGCATTTTCTTATACCATTATGGACTGAATACTGTCTCTGAAGGAAGAATTTAACTATAAGACCGTATCTATGAGAGATTTTTACCTCTCTGCTTAGGTATCCTATAACATTTCATTTAAAGGTCTGTAATAATAGGTCTATTTTTAGCTTTAACGTTATCTTTGTTGTTGTCAAGGAAAAAGTCCCAAAAATGGCAAAGAAAATGACCCACCCCATTTTAGGCCAAAATGGCAGATGGATTAGTTGATTAATTTGTTTTTGCATTCTTTAGTTTTGCCCTTTTTTGTTTATAATTTTGCATCCTATAGCTTTCTCCCTTGATGACTATGATCCGGCAGTGATGGATTATCCTATCAATAATGGCTGTGGCTAAAACCGGATCCCAGAATACCTCTCCCCATTCCTCAAAGCTTTTATTGGAGGTAATAATCATAGAGCCCTTCTCATAGCGGCGGGAGATTATCTCATAGAACTCATCGACAGTATGTTGGTTTAATCTTTTAAATCCTAATTCATCTAATATCAATAAGTTAGGTGATAGATAATATTTCATTTTCAGGTGATAGGTATTGTCTGCCTTGGAAGCAATGAGGGTTGAGATCATCTGGGAGACAGTGGTAAAGAGCACTTTATAGCCCTGTTCCAGGGCTTTGAGGCCTAAGGCTATGGCCAGATGAGTCTTGCCCACGCCTGGAGGGCCGATAAAGAGGATATTTTCTCTCTTTCGTACAAACTCACAGGTAGCACAATCGAAAATAAGTCGTTTATTAAGCTGGGGCTGGAAACGGAAGTTAAACTCCTCTAAAGTCTTTCGCGAAGGGAAATGAGCTTTACTCAATCGTTTCCTGTAGCCATTCTCCCGGCGTGAAGAAAATTCATCCTCTAGGAGAAGCGAGAGAAAATCAATGAAAGAAAGCCTTTCAGAGAGAGCATATTCATTGCGGACTTCAAGTGTTTTGGCCATACCTGAGAGTTTTAACTCTCTTAGCTGCCGTTTTATAACTTCCATCCTATCCTCTTAATGAAGCAGGTCTTCATAATCCTCAAGTGGCCTCAACATTTTACTCCCGGTGAGGCCAGCTTGAACCTCTTGTTCTTGCCACGCCTGAAGATGAAGCCTTTTCTCTAAGATATTCTTTATGACTCTGTATCCGTAGGCCTCATAATAGAGGGCCCGCTTGCAGGCCAAGTCAACGGCCTCTGGACCATATTTTCGGGCCAGAGAGAGGAGGCCATGAATAACCTTACTCCAATAGCCTTCCTGAAG
>Ga0190349_1000128_pt1 | contig 27091 bp, 24 predicted proteins | sample 48721378_MG_FD_179798 | JGI IMG/M metagenome (GOLD analysis project Ga0190349, IMG submission 179798) | Hydrothermal vent microbial mat bacterial communities from Southern Trench, Guaymas Basin, Mexico - 4872-13-7-8_MG | ecosystem: Environmental > Aquatic > Marine > Hydrothermal vents >...
CCTCTGTAAAAACTCCACTGCCCTTAAGCTTGCCGGCTCATTACCCTGGCGAAATTCATAGGCTAAACAAAGGCGGTTCTCTTTTAAAAACCCTAAAATAGGCTGATAGCCTTTGACTTTCTTGTAAGTCCAGCAGGCCTCCTTCTTCTCAGCCTCAATTACGGTCGCATCTACATCCAAGGTGTAACCTTCTCTCTCATCCTTAGCTAAAATCTCACCCACCACTTCTTTATTCACCCCAGCCTGCCCTTCTATGCCTCCTCCTTGTTCAACTCGCACCAACCAGTCCCCAAAAGTAGAACAAGATGGCATCTCCTCCAGTCCAATCAATCCCCTCAAGGCTCCATCTCCCCGTATCTCCCTCAAATCTTCTATATGCCGCCCCCCCCCATACAACAGCAATAACAAGGGCTCTACATATCGCCACGGCCTATAACCCCGATTCGATCCAGGCGGGGGTAATTGCCTCTCCACCTTCTCCTCCACCCTCAGGGCCCTTAATACCTCAGCCTAAATCGCTAATCCACTGCGAGGCGTTATCTGCTCTTGGCTAATTTCTAACTTGAAAGGAAGCTTCCCTTGCTGTATCATAACTTCGCCCTCCTGGTTAAGGTTTTTCACCCATCTGGTGAATTTGTTTTTTCGTTAAATCAACCTTATACCAGGAGGCTTTCTATTTCAACTCTAATCTCTATCTGCAATCTTGGGTAAAACAACCAAAAGTCTAATCTAAAGGTAAACATTTTGTCATCTAAAAAAGGTGGTTTAATTTCAATTTATCCTCGTTTGAAGTTTTCTAGCACGACATTGCCACGGACTTGGTCATGTCCCGGAGTAAGTGAACGGTTTCATTTTGTAAGGTTTTGAAACGGTTAATTGATAATGCTGTGTGTGGCGTATTAAAATATAGGAATATTACTTTCCCCTTCTGACTGATGTCAACTATTTTTGTACTCCTTTTTTGCTGCTCTAGAAGATGCGGTCATTCATAAGATTGTAGCCGGAAGAGCTAGGGATGTTGAGTATGGTTAGATTGGCATCCACGACGGATCAAAATAGGTAAATATGTATTTTGTCCCCAGTTTTTCCCCAGTTTTTCCAGTTTTTAGTCCCCAGTTTCTAATATGTATTGTCACGATTTTTATGATAAATCCCCTAACAGACACGTAGATGTTTTCCCAAAGTCCGCAGAATTGCCGGGGAGAAAGTTCTGTGGTATAAATTAAACATCACTCAACTTGAGATAATAAATTTAATAAGCAAATGAAAAGAAGAAAATCCCTAATTTTATTTTTTGCTCCCAAAAAAGAAGCAAAAAAACGTTTTTCATCGATAAGAAATTCTAAATCCCGCCAATTTATCTTTCTCCTCTGTTTGTTTTTAGTTTTTCAACTTTTTTCTTGTGAAGGCGAACCTAACGACTTGCCAGCCAAGCCTTTTCCCCCTTCTAACACCAATTCTTTAAAACCTGCTAATTTATCCTCCCTTAAACCCGAGGTCTCTTTTCAAGGACAAATTGTCTTTCACTCCAATCTTGATGGCGACCACGAGCTTTATCTTCTAACTAAGGATGGCCTCAAAAAGTTAACCGATAATAGCTGGGATGACGTGTGTGGCAAGTGGTCGCCCGATGGACAGAAAATTGCTTTTGCCGCCAATCCCGAGGGCAAATATGAAATTTTCACTATTCAGGCCGACGGAACCCACCTTTCCCAGGTTACTACCAACCTGCAAAACCCCATTGGTCATGCTGGCCACGCCTGGAATCCAGATGGCAGGTCGATTGTCTACACGGTTCAGAGATCACGGGGAATCTTCCGGCGCCACTGGATGGAGACGATTAATCTAGAAACGAAAAAAACCAAAAGGTTTATGCCCGAATTCAAACAACATGCAGGTATTCCCGACTTTTCTCCCACCTCACCGCTGGTGGCTTTCACTGGCAAAAAATCGCGAGGGTGGGATGCGGCTGTATTTAACTTAGAAACAAGGGAAAGCAAGTTCCTGACCGAGGGAGGGAAAAGTTGCCGGCCCCACTTCTCCCATGATGGCCAAAAACTGGCTTATGTGTCCGCTGAAGCTGATGGAAAAGCGGACATCTGGCTTATGAATCCTGATGGAACGGGAAAAAAAAGGCTGACCAATCGAGATGAGACCTACGACTATTTTCCAGCCTGGTCTCCGGATGATCGCTATATTGTTTTTAGCTCGGTTGACCATTACGGAGATAATTTAAAAGGGAACTGGGCCCTTTACCTGGTCGAGGTGGCCACGGGAAAAACAACCCTTCTCTTTGACTCCCCTGGCGGTGACCTTTTCCCGCACTGGCGCCCGGCGCGGAGAAAACAAAACTAAAATATTTAAAAATTAAAGAACACCAAAATTCAGGGGCCCTCTTTAAAGAAGAAGGGGACAACTGCAGTGCCCTTTTGCAAGTTTTTCTCTGGAAAGGACGCTCCCGTCAGGAAAAACGCCTCAACCTTACTCCCTGCCAGGGACGCTTCCCCTTCTACCTCCCCTTTCCTACAAAAAAAGCGCTGCCAGTCAAAGAGATAAAGAACAAAGCTAAGCTTTCTGACGATTGTCTCCCCGAAATCGAAGACCTGCTTAAAATTCTGGAAAAGTAGGGGATAGTGGAGCAGGAGAAATGAAGCATTACCTATTTCTTGACAGTTGAACTATTTTTTATTACAAATGTTCTAAAAACTAGAACAAATAAATCATGAACAAACCAACTCCAATCCTTAAGGCTCTCTTTTCATCGACAACGAGAATAAAAGTCCTCTCCCATTTCCTCCTCCAGCCTGCCTTCTCTCCAAAGATCAATAATTCTTCTGGGATGGCCTTCAAAAAAAGAAGATACGAAAACGTTTGTATCAATCACCACCTTCATCCGGTTTTCTTCCTGTAAGCCTTAATCTCTTCCTGAATCCTATCCAAAGTAATCCCTTTGGCCCACAACTTTTGGCCGATTCTATCCCAGAGGTTATCAATATAACTGCTAATGTCATGTTCCTGAATACATTGACCAATGAGTTCTCTAACTTTCTGACTGGTTGTTTTTCCCTTCAATCCGAGCTAATTGAGCAAATTTATCCCTAATTTTCTTATCTATCCTAATAATCATCTGAGTCGACATTAATTAATCCCCTTTGTATATCATGTATATGATGTAGATATATGCAATACTTTGGATGAAGAAAAGCGCCATATAAACAACTGTCAAATAGAATATAAAGCCAGGTTTTAGTGGAGATTTCTCAATTTAATAAGAGAAAGCGACAGTCCATTCCTTTTTGAAGAAAGGATTTATTCGAGCAAGCATTGCCCCAGGAGTGATGGAAAATAAAGAAAGCTCACCTTAGGTGATGTTGACTTGATTCTAAAATCAGGTTGAAGATTACGCCATTTTCATATTATTATTTGAAGAGTGGTAAGTTAAATTAAAAAAAAGAATTCTCAAATGAAAGTAAAAGAAAAAAGCAAGCTGACGGTTACCGTTGATAAAAGACACATCATCTCTATTGGTGAAAGACTCTACACCGAAAGTGTTGAGCTCCTGCGAGAACTAGTCAACAATGCTTATGATGCTGATGCTACTGAAGTCCATGTTGAGCTTAGCCCGGATAAAATTGTTGTTCGTGACAATGGCACAGGAATGGATCTAAAAGGATTAAAACAATATTTTATTATTGGCTCAGACGAGAAGATTGTTCACTCCCGTTCACCCCGCTTTGGCAGAGTGAGGATTGGGCAATTCGGAATTGGAAAATTTGCCTCCTTAGCAGCCGCCAGTCGTTTTGAAGTAATTACTCAACAAAAAAAGTTTGCGGCCCGAGTTATTTTCGACAAACAAGAATGGCAAATGATAAAAAACGAATGGCAACTCCCCCTGGAAATACTCGACCCCGACCCTCAGCGGGGGGATGGAACAACAGTTATCTTAACCGAACTCACCCGAGAATTTCAGGAAGAAGATGTGGAAAAGAAATTAATTGAAGGCACCCCCCTCCGAGCACCTAATTTTGCCGTTTTTCTTAATGGAAAACGTCTTTACCCAAGAAGTTTAAGCGGACAAAGAATACCTGTCCTAGAAGGAACAAAATTCGGTCATATTACTGGTGAAATTGTCATTGTCCCTTTGTCCCAAGCCTCCATGAAAGACCTGGGTATTGAAGTTAAAGTCAAAGGGGTCACCGTTAAACACGATCTCTTTGGAATGGAGACTTGGGGAAAAGTGGTCTCTCGGATAAGAGGAGAAATAAATGCCGACTTCCTGCCGGTTACTTCCGACAGGTCTAATTTCAGGACCGACTCTGAGGAATACCAAGAATTTATCAAGGTGATGGAAAAGTTAGTGGGGATCATAAAAAAAATACTTGGTAAAGAAGCCGATAAAAGAGAAGATAGGCGGGCTAGCCAGGCAGTCCGAGAAGCTCTAAAAAGAATTCACCGGGCTTTAGCTCTGAATCCAGATCTTTCACCCTTCGGCCCCATTCCCTACGGAGAAGAAAGCCAACTTGGGGAAGGCTCAGGCGGAGTGGTAGAAAACAAAAAGAAAACGGAAACCGATCAGCCGGCAGGGAAACTTGTTTCACCCACCACAAACAAAAAGACAGACATGCCTCGGAAAAAGCGCCGGCGCCATCCTTTAGTCAAAAAAATTACACCTAATGCTCTTGTCCGTCGGGTGAGACTCGGCCACGAAAGCGTCTCAGTTTGCCTTGACCACTTCGGTGAGGATGGCCCTGAATGCTTTTCTGAAGGAAATGTTATCTACATTAATCGTGACCATCCTTTGTATCAACGGGAATCACGGCGGACAGCCACTTATACCATGTATATGGCTAGGCTAATTACCCAAGAAATCGCTCTTATGAAGGAAACAAGAAGTCCCCGAGTAGCCTTTAATCGCCAGAGCAAACTCCTTAAAGACGCTTTTATTGACAAATAGATTCCTCATTCCTTTCCAACTCATCAATTATTCTTTTTGTTTTTTTCTTATATTTCTCGCGAAAGACTAAATGCCTTTTTTCCGCCCTGTTATCTGCAAGCTAAGGCTACCAAACAAAGGCTTCACCTGATAATACTCCATATATTCTGCAAAACATTGATGAAAACTGGAGCCGCAAAACTGGGCAAGATAAACCTAACTTAGCCATCAGGAACTACCCTTTAAGTAAACTTTATTTTTTTCAGGGAAAGCGGGGTCCCTTTAGGGAACGTCCTCCAAACACAAAGAAATTAGAACCTTGCCTTTTACTATATTACATCCTTATCTTATCCAGATTTTCATTAAATTTAATAGTCCATTTCAAACCATTATCTACCCTGTATGAAACGCTGCCGCCAAGCTGGTGTTTTACCAAGGCGAACATCGTATCCAGGCCCATCGAGCTTATTTTTCTCAAATCCGTACCAGCAGGCAAACCGATGCCGTTATCCTCGACATTAAGGATTTCATTTCTTATGTTTATTTTTTGGGGAAAATTAGAGAGAATAACTTAAACGCCTTATTAAAGGGTGCTATCGATGAAAGCGCCTTATTAAAGGCTGAAAGGGTGCTATCGATGAAAACGCCTTATTAAAGGGAGCTATCGATGAAGGAAAAATTTTTCGTAGCCATCATCTCTTCTCCTCAAAAAAATATTTCCAGGATGATTTTCTTGCTCATCTTGAGCTTGATAATATCTTTGCCCCTTAATTCTAATTATTCTTCCCCTGCCCGAATTTACAAATCCACTCTCTCACCAGCTTCTCAAACCACACCCCAACTCTCAAATCTAAAAATAAATCCCTCCCGCTTGCTCAATAACTTAGAAAAATTAGCCACTTTTGGCCAAACTCCAGAAGGCGGAGTTAACCGGGTGGCCTTTAGCGATGAAGACCTGGCTGCCCGAAATCTTATCATCGAGTTGATGAGAAACGCTGGTTTAAGGGTTCGCATTGACGCGGCCGCCAACATCATCGGTTACCGCCCGGGTCTAAACCCAGAACTACCTTCTTTAGCCATGGGGTCTCACCTTGACACTGTGCCCCAGGGAGGAAAGTATGACGGGGCCCTGGGTGTTCTAAGCGCCATCGAGGTTGCCCAGACCTTAGCTGAAAATAAAATTGCCACCCGCCATCCCTTAGAAATTATCGTGTTCACTGACGAAGAAGGCGGCCTAGTGGGGAGTCGAGCTATGACAGGCACCCTGACGCCCGCAGCTATGAAGGAGAAAAGCCATAGTGGGTGGACGATTGCCGAGGGCATAAAGCGCCTGGGAGGCGATCCCACTCGAATTGACTCTGCCGCCCGCTCATCCGGTGAACTGGCGGCCTTTGTTGAACTGCACATCGAACAAGGTGCCTGGTTGGAGCGCCACAACATCGCCGTCGGAGTAGTTGAAGGTATCGTGGGGATTAACTGGTGGGATATTTTCATCGAAGGTCAAGCAAACCATGCCGGTACTACCCCGATGGATATGCGTCGTGATGCCCTCCTTGCGGCCGCCCATCTCATCATTGCTGTTAATCAAATCGTGCGCCGAGAGCCTGGCCGCCAGGTGGGAACAGTGGGACGGATCAAATGTTCTCCGGGTGCGCCCAATGTAATTCCAGGTGAGGTAGAAATGAGTTTAGAGCTCAGAGACCTCTCATCAGAGAAAATAAAGCACCTTTTTCAAAAAATTTCGCAAGAAGCCCAAAAAATAGCTAAACTAACCGGCACCAAAATCACCTGGCGATCAGTAGATGCCAATGCTAAGCCAGCTTTAACCGACCCTCGCCTCCAAAAAGCAATCATCAAGGCCTGCCAAACATTGAATTTAAGTTACCAGAAAATGCCCAGTGGCGCCGGTCATGATGCTCAAGACATGGCCCTCATCGCCCCAACAGGGATGATTTTCGTGCCCAGTGCCGGAGGCATCAGTCATTCCCCGGCCGAGTATACCCGAGACGAAGACGTCGTAAACGGGGCCAACGTTTTGTTACACACCATTGTTCACCTTGACCTATCACTCGATCTCCCCAGGAAGGAAAAATAAATTAAATTTTCCTAACACCCACGCGAAACTTGCTAGTTTGAAGAATTAGTTAGCAGGAACAGCAGTAACATTACTTGGGCGGCCCTTTGAGTCTCTTCTCCTATCGAGGGTGGTCACAAGCAAATCTAGCCTCCAAAAGCTTAGTAAAAACACCTAATTCCAAGCCTTAACTGCCATGAATCTAAATCAACCGAAAATCGCTCCTCGCGGCGGCCAAAATTCATGTCGTTAATGGAAGTCACTCCCGGCGGGGAGCAAGTAAGATAGTTAGCTTCCCCAAAAACGGTTACTTGCTCCCCCCTTAGCCTCCATTCCGCCCCAACACCCACGATAAACCCCCAATCATCATCAACTTTCTGAGAAATGGTTACTTCAGGAATCGTCACCATTTCTTCCATCTGAAAACGATTGAAAACATAGCCCACTCCTCCCCCAAGATAGGGAGAAATTGGCCCCGGGAAAAAATTATACTGTAGCCTTATCCAGAATGGAGTTGACACTAAGGTGCCTTCCATCAATCCCTGAGGATCAAAATTTACCGGGTAACGAGCATAAGAGAAATCTAAAACCAAACGCCAATTTCTTCTTAACTGAAAGTCAAGGCCTAGACTAGAAGCAAGGGCAGACCCTAAGTTATCTTGACGAGGCCAAGCATAACCAACGCTCGCATGAATACCGCGCTGCCTTCCCTGACCGGCCAGGGAAAAGGTAAAGATAAGTAAACTTAAGAAAAGACCCATGATTCTAAATTTTTTTAATTTCACGTTTCTTTTGCTCCCAGTGGAGTTTGTTTTACTACTCAAAAGACTTTCCTTTCGCTCAGACCTTTTATCTCCCTTTATGCGTTTTTTCTGCGTTTTTTATGCATTCATTTTTTAGCCGGAATAATTCATAAAAAAACTGTTTCTTTTCATAACGTACTGATATATAACATATTAGAATAAAAAAGAAGTGGAAAAAACCATGAAATATATGACCAGACAATTATCTCCTTTTTTAGAGAATTCAAATCAATTTCTTTTTGTCTTTGTCAACCTGGATAATTCATAAAAAAAGATGTTTTCCTTCATAACGTATTGATATATAATACGTTAGAAAAAGAAGTGAGAGGGAACAACCAAATAAGATTGGACCAATCACCCGCTAAGATTTTTGACTCTTCTTGGATCGATATTTTTTAATTTATGAATAGACCAGGTCAATTTATGAATAAATCAGGTTAGCAAACTCTTTACTTATATCGCCAGGTTGGAGGCCGGGCAGAAGCTGGTGAATGCTGTTCGATGAAGTCTGCCATCGCCCGTTCCAGCTGGCCAGTTCCATAGCCGAAGGGATTCCAACCATGGCCTTGCCTCGGTCGGCCATGCTCAAAACTGCCTCCATAGTAAGGATTAGTCGTTTTTTCTAAAAATTCTTCTAATTCATAGACAGCCTCGTTGAGATAGAAATGGTCCATATCCCCACAATAAACATGAATCTTTCCAGCTAATGATGGGCCTATCCGAGCCCAGTTTTTCTCCAAATAGGCCCGTAAATCATATCGTTCCCCCATGTAGCGAGCTACTTCCTGGTTAATCTTGCCGGTGAGTTTATCCCAGAGAGGGGCCGGGTAGCCATCCTTACCCACCGGTCCATACACAGCTTGCCAGGCATCCAATTGCTGGCCCGAACGACCCCGGCTCCCGAGCACAGCCTCAAGCTGGCTCATCTGACGCATGGTGACGATGACTTGTCCATGAACATCCCGCATCAACGGCCGCTCTAATGTCAACCAACCAAAAGGCTTGGTGAAGGCGTTCTCATCTTCATAAATATTAACCAGTCCATAATAGCGAAAATCAACTGGGTCAGGATAAAAACTCCAGGTGCCCCCAAAGAAATCTGGATGAAATATCTGGAGAGCCAGGGATTCCCAACCGCCGGTTGATCCACCGGAGAGAACCCGGGCATAAGGTTGGCGGATAATCCGAAAATGTCCTTCGATATAGGGAATTAGCTCGGTGAGGAGAGCGTCCCCATAAGGTCCACAGTTGGCAGAATTAACAGCGTAAGAGTCATCAAAAAAAGGAGTTGGATGCTGGAAAGTCACACAGATCATTCGGGGAAAATCCTCAGCTGTCCACACTTTATAAAAACCGCTGTCTTCCTTAAAACCATAGGGAGGACGAAGCGAAAAATGCCCTTGAATGTAGTGAACCGGGTAATAAACAGCGGGGTGCGTGTCATAGCCTTTGGGAAGAAGGATGGTGGCTCCCAAGTAGATGGGACGTCCCCAGAACTCTGAAAGCAGTTGGCTTTTGATTTTTATCCTTTTCACCCATTGGGTGTCAGGGGGAACCTCAACAGGAGGAATAACTTTATCCATCGTGAGAGCGACTTGATAACCGCGATTCTGGTCAAGGTGAACTTTTTTGACTTCGCTGTATAAATTACCGGGAGAACGGTTAAACTGTTGTCCCTCCCATTGGTCCATATGAGCCCAAATAGTGTGCCCATCGGCTCGCTTAAATTGGGTATAAATGTTAACCAGAGCTTGAAGATAATAATCACCCGAGGGGATATCGGCCAGGCTGCGGAGCGGATAGCCCAGGATTTTCTCACCAATAATCACCTTCTCGCCCGGGCGAAGATTCTCGATATCTATTCCAAAAAAGGGACAACTTCGATGCCAGGAGCCAGCTTGAAGGCGAGGTTCAGGGCGATTCTCTTTAGAGAGCATCACGAATACCCGTCCGGTAATGGGCTCGGGGTGCACAGAACCAGAAAAACTTATTTCGATCTGAAATTTGGAGCCATTGGCCTCTGTTGGTTGCTCGCCGGCACAAAACCAGAGGGCGGTGATAAAAACAAAAGCCAGGATGGAAAGACTGAACAGATAAAATGGTTTAAGTTTGCTTCGTTTTAAAAAATCGTTTTTCCTCTTCATGCCTAAACTCCTTATCATTCCTCGGGCGCAGGGCGCTTTCTTGTTCATCTTTCTTCTTAAATAAATCATCCTCCCTTGAAAAGCAAACATTTTAAGAAAAAAGGGGAGAAAACCGGGGGAAAAGAAAGGAAAAAATGCGAAGGAAAAAATGTAGAAAAACTGAAAAAACTGGGGACACGAGAAACTGGAGAAAAACTGGGGACGTAATACATATTTACCTATTTTCCCGCAAAATTGACGATGCCATACCAAGTGCTTGTTTTCCAATTCCACTACGTAAAAAAAATGGGGACACGGACGGCTTTTTTCATTTGGAAGCTGAGCATATCAATGGTAATAAGCATCCAAAAACGCCAACATGTCCCCATTTTTTCGGGCAAATAACTGGAAGACCTGGGTAGATAATAACTATTCACCAATTTTTTCGGAAAAAATGCAAACACCCCATCATTTTTTTGTAATTCTGATATTAAAAGCTTAATTCAGTTTCAGGTGCTCATTTTGGCGATAAACCGAGGAGGGATATTGTATTTTCCTCCGCATGCTCGATCCAGTATGAACTTCAATATTTATCTTTAAAGTTTCCTTCTATAATTTTTCCTATGGTTCTGTACCTATGATGATTCATCCTTTTCCTCCTCAACATTATGACAAAATTTCAAGTCTCAAGGTGTCGCTTTTGTCCTCAATTAGTTCCATTCGGCACAAATAAATTTCCAAATATCTATCTCTCTTCATAGCTTGCGCTTTTAATTTTTTAAATCGCTCCCCAACAGAGCCACCCATAAAGCCAAGTATCAGTTTTACCCTCTTTCTGGTGTTGATACTCTTTCCCCTCGGGCCATCGAAGGCGAACTTAATGGCCATCTTGTTTTCCTCAAGCCAATCCCGGTGTTCCATTCCTTGGAAAAACAGGTTGTCTAACTCAATTTTTTTGGCTTCAGGACCTTTTATCTCGAAGGCCACAAGAGAATGATCATCCAAGTCATAACCCAGGATATCCAGTCGCTCAAGGTGTTTTGTTCCCTGAACAGTCGGGAATTCATAACTAAGGAAGCCAAGACTCAAGTGCTCGTTCTCGTCTTTATGGATTCTCAGTCCCTCCTGTGTCATCATCCTGTCGCATATTTTTTTTTGATAATAGTGTTCGCTTTCTAGAGTTCCCTTTCCTGTGGGCACTTCCTTTTTCTTTCGTTCAGCATTTTTCCTCAGGTCTTCTGTCAAGACGATCACATGAGGGATTAACATCTTGAGAAATCTGAACTTTCGTAAGAATACATCGTTGAACCGGCTTCCCAGGATATACAGACAGGGAAGATGTTCTTCTCTTTTCAGCTTCGCGTGCATATCAAGCATGGGGTAGAGGATTTTCCTCAGATAAGGAGTACCAACATTTTCCGGGGTCAGATCATGTATGGTTCCAGCAAAACCAACAACAATGCCCTGCCAACTTCGGACTCCTCGACATATATAGAGCTCGAGCTTGCCAAGATACCCAGTGATTTTCAATTTTCTAAGGGTATCTTTCTCCAGTTTCTCGAGGACCATGCCTTTATTTCTCATAAAATTTAAAAGTTTATTTATAGCTGAATAAGATAGCCCCCCATTTTTTAATGCTCTGTGATATCCTTCTTTTTTCATCTCAATTCCTTTTCATCTTTAAAAATTTATCTCTCACCAATGATCCACTTGGCATTCTTCACTTTTCTCTAATGGTAGGAATTTCCTTTTTGCGCTTGCGACAAATCTCTCATAATTTGCACCAATTTTCACCAGTTAGCATGCTGAACTAAGGATATCAAATAAAAACGCTGCGGGCAAAGGCTCAAAAAGCAACACATATCCCCCAAAAAAATATAATTTTTTCTTATGTCAAGCCCTCGTGAGGACGAATATTTGGGATTGAATTATGCTTTTGTAATCGGTGGATATTTTAATAATTATTTGTTAGACTCAGAAAATTAAAGGAAGCAGGATGGGCAAAAAAAACCAAGTTCATCATCTTAAGCTTAGATGGCTGGGTTGGCTGAGTTGGGGGTTGTTGCTCCTTATCATCTTATTTCCCCAGCCAGCTCTCGGGAAAAACTTCTACTTTCCCCAGGTCAAAATTGAGATTCACATCCAGCCCGACGGCTCTTTCATCGTTGATGAGTTCCGAACGTATGAATTTGAAGGTAGCTTCTCATGGGCCTCGCTGTGGATTCCCCTTCAAGTCAAGCGTCAAACCTACAGTTATAACCTCCAGATAGAAGACTTCTCCATTAAAGACGAACAGAGTCAGCCCTTGCCTTTTAAGGTAAACGCCTCTTCCAACCGTTACGAAGCCAAATGGTTTTATCAGGCTCAAAACCAACGCCGCACCTTTCACATCCATTACCGGGTGCAGGGAGGAATCTTCAGTTATCCTGATGTTTCTGAACTTTACTGGCAGGTAATCGGCTCAGGATGGGATAAACCCACTGCCTACCTCGTAGTCAATGTTTACTTGCCTCAACCTGTTAGCCAACAAGAAGACATTCTGGTCTACGGACATGGCCCCCTTTCTGGACGTGCCGAAATCGTTGACCTTCAAACAGCCCGGTTCACGGCCACCAATATTCCTGCCTACCAAATGGTGGAAATAAGGATGGTCTGGCCAGCCGGACTAGTTCAGGGAATTCCTTCCAAGCGACACACAAAAGCTTCAATCCAGGCCGAAGAAGCTCGCTTCGTGGAAGAGACCGTCGCTCAAGCTCGCCAAGCTCAAGAACAGGCGCGCCTAAAAGCCCAGCGCCGCCGGTTAATTCTCCGACTCTGGCTCCTGTTACTCGTCTTAGGCACTTTAGGATGGCTTGTGACTTATCTTAAAATCTGGAAAAAAATCGGTCAAGAGTACCAATTTGAAGGTATTCCCGAATATTTCCGGGAGCCACCTTCTGATCTGCCTCCTGCGCTGGTGGAAGTGCTTCTAGGCGAAGGCGGTAAAGCCTCTCCCCGTGCCTTTACGGCCACTGTGTTTGATTTAGCCCGCCGGGGTTTAATCGGCATCGAAGATACAACCATTGAGCGCGAGACCCTTTTTGGAACTAAGAAAAAAACCAGAACTACCTTACGCTTACTTAAAAATATTCATCAACAGCCTGAGCTGGAAAGTTTTGAGAAAGATGTGCTGGAGTTTATTTTTGCTGAAGCGGGCCCGGGAGTTGAGGTGGGCACAGAGATAACTCTCGCTAAACTTAAAAAGCACCTCAAGAAACACCCGCGGGAATTTCAAGAATGGTTCCGCAACTGGCAGAAGAAAATCGACCGCCGCGCTCGGCAATTGGGTTTTATCGAACCTCACACTCGCCAAGTTAAGAATAGATTCATGTGGATATCGATCGCAGCGGGCATCCTGACCGCAAATCCCCTGATTATTATCCTGGCTCCTTTTCTAGTTCCCCATATCAAACGCCGGGCTTACCAATGGGCTCAAGAAAATGAATACTGGCAAGCATTAAAGCGCTTCTTAGATGATTTCTCTGATTTTCCCAAGACTCCCCCTGAAGCTTATAAATTATGGGATCGCTATCTAGTGTTTGCTATCCTTTTCGGAGAAGCGAAAAAAATCATCAAAAAATTAACTCCTATTATTAAAGATGAGCGTGCTGTAGCTCCTGCCTGGGTAAGTGGTTCCAATCGCCACACCTGGGCAGCATCGGGTCAAATTGATTCGATGATTAAAAGCATTAATTCAATGGCTTCTACCCTCCACCAGGCCAGCACCCAGGCAGCTCATTACTCGTCCGGAAGCGGCGGAGGCTTTTCCGGAGGCGGTGGTGGTGGCGGTGGTGGAGGAGGTGGTTCAGCCGGTTAAAAGGAGGGAGAGTGAGAAAAAATTGGGTAATTTTTTTAGGTGCAAGCCTTGTGCTTGCCGGGAGCCTCTATTTTATCTTCGGCTGCGGGTCTTCAACTCCAAATTATCCTCTTCGTCTGGCAGTTTCTTTTAGCTCCGAATTAGAATCAAAGCCTCTTGATGGAAGGCTGTTGTTGATGATTTCTAACGACGGAAGCCAGGAACCGCGCTTCCAGATTAACGATGGCCCACAAACACAATTAATCTTTGGCCTGGATGTCGACCAGCTAGCACCGGGGGAGGAAGCCATTTTTGACGCTGATGTTTTCGGCTATCCCCGGGAATCCATAAGTGAGATTCCTGCCGGCGAATACTGGGTTCAAGCCCTGCTTCATCGTTATGAAACATTTCATCGGGCCGACGGACATGTGGTCAAGCTACCCATGGATAGAGGTGAAGGCCAGCGTTGGAACCGGGCGCCCGGTAATCTTTATAGCACTCCCCAAAAGGTCTACCTCGACCCCGCCGAAAAGAAAACTATTCACCTGGTGATGGACAATAAAATCCCTCCCATTCCCCCACCTCAGGACACCAAATACATTAAACACGTCCGCCTTCAGAGTAAGCTTCTTACAGAATTCTGGGGCCGCCCGATGTTCCTTGGGGCCTGTGTGCTGCTTCCCGAAGGTTTTGATGAGCATCCCGAAGCCCGATACCCATTAGTCATCAATCATGGCCACTTTCCTTACACTTTTAGTGGCTTCCGAGAAACTCCCCCTGATCCTGATTTACCTCCGGTTTACAGTGAACGCTTCGGGATTGAAGGCTACAATCGCATCGTCGAGGAATATGCTTATAAATTTTACCAGGACTGGACCAGCCCTAATTTCCCCCGTGTAGTGCTGATAAAAATCCAGCATGCCAATCCTTATTACGATGATTCCTATGCGGTTAACTCTGCTAATCTAGGCCCATACGGTGATGCCATTACTTATGAGTTAATTCCTTATATCGAAGAAAAATTTCGCTGTCTGGGGGCTGGTTGGGCTCGCTTTCTCTATGGAGGTTCGACCGGAGGATGGGAAGCCTTAGCCGCCCAGATATTTTACCCTGACGAGTATAATGGCTGCTGGGCTGCTTGCCCTGACCCCATCGATTTCAGAGCTTATACGATTGTCAACATCTACGAGCACCAGAACGCCTACTTTCTAGAAAGCCCCTGGAAAAAAACTCCCCGGCCGGGTCATCGGAATTACCTGGGTGAAATAAGTGCAACTTTACAGGAAATGAATTACCGGGAGTTAGTTCTCGGCACCCATGCCCGCTCAGGGGATCAATGGGATATCTGGCAAGCTGTTTATGGGCCAGTGGGAGAAGATGGCTACCCCAAACCTATCTGGGATAAAAAGACGGGTAAAATTGACCACGAGGTGGCTGCTTACTGGCGAGAGAACTATGATCTGCGTTATATCCTCGAGAGAGACTGGAAAAAACTGGGGCCTAAACTAAAAGGGAAAATCCATATCTACGTAGGTGATATGGATAACTATTACTTAAACAATGCTGTGTATCTCATGGAACAATTCCTGGAGAGAACCAAAGATCCCTATTATGAGGGAGAGGTAGACTACGGCGACCGAGCCGAGCATTGCTGGAATGGCGACCACAGCCGTCCCAACGCTATTTCGCGCCTACGGTATCACCAGATGTTTATTCCCCGCGCCGTCAAGCGTCTTCTCAAAACTGCGCCTCCCGGAGCTGACCTCACTTCCTGGCGCTATAAAAAATAGTTTCATCCAGAAGAAAAATGGGATGATTTATAGGAATTTGGTTTTCGGCTGTGGTGGCTGAGTGAGCCTTTTTGTGTTGATTTACCCATCCAAGAATCGCAAGGTAAACCAGAAAAATGGGTAGAAGAGTGGGGATAGAAAAATGGGCACGCAATACATATTTACCTATTTTTTCTAAAAAACGCTAACACCCCATCATTTTTTCATCCTTCTGGAATTAAAAGCTTAATTCAGTTTCAGGTGTTCATTTTGGCGATAAACCCCAGGGGCAAAAATCGCGAACAAGGCCTTTTTCAGGGGAGCATTTGGAGATATTTTAATTATTATCAACCAGTTAGTGCGGTCCGACCATAACCAAGATGAGCCCCTAACCAAGATGGGAGCCTTACGCATCATATAAATCCCAAGCACGCATGGTCCAACAACAAGTAATGAAACTTACCGAAGCTAACGATTCCCTTGTTCCCTTTTTAGCTGTACTGGTCAAATAAGCCTATTGATGATAAATTCACCTCCCCACCCATCCTCAGAGAGGATAGAATGTGCCTCCGGGGGCGTCAAATCCAGTTAAAATTGTCCCTGGTTGAAAGTAATAAATAATAGACACATCTCCCTATTTTTTTCTCCTCAATAAGGCCACCATATTTTAATTCTTTCAGGTGTTTTGAGATCTTGTATTGTGGTTCATCTAAAGCATCGACCAATTCGCAGACACAAAGTGGTTGCTCGGTGTTAATGAGCAAATTTATAATTCTTAACCTTGTTTTATCTGATAAGGCTTTAAAAAGAAGAGCATATTTTTCCCTAATATATTGATATATGCATATCAATGCATATAGTATATTTAATAAAAAAACTTTGTCAACGAATAATTTAAATTTTGTCATCCTGATATATTTTTTAAGCAGGCAAATCATTTTTTCTTTTTTCTATCCTTTCTATTATTAATTCTATAAATAGGGCCATGACGCTTATCAGGATTATAGTCAGAATAAGGCTGGAGCTCATAAACTTAAGCCCAAGAAATTGAAGCTCTACCATTTCTTGAGGAATTTTAATGCAAGCCTGTCAAGTCATTTAAAAATCTTCTATGATGATTTGATTCAGTTTCTTTAGGGAATAACTCAACTCTTGCTATAATGGAGTTTTATATTTTTTTGCTAAGTTTTTTTTTGAAAAATCTCAATTTTCACAAAAAAGAGCTTCCAATTTCATCGGTGAGCATGGCCTCAAGAGCTACTTTTCACCTGAATCGCCAGTACGACCATTTTGGTTTTAGCCTTTAGAGAGCGAGATTCCTTTTCTTTAGGGACTAAAATACAGGAAGATTTTTTTATATCTTCCTCTTCTCCATTAATAATTATTTTCCCCTTCCCTTCTAGCACCACAAATATGACATCGTTATTCATTCGGCAAGGAGGAATCTGTTGCCCTGGTTCCAACCCCATCACCTGAGCTTTGACTCTTTCTGTTTCGAAAAATACATGTTTAGTATGGTGACTGTGCGAGAATTTTGCCATCTTCATCAATGAGAAATGTTCCATAGTGCTCCTTTATTTAAAGATGTTTTGAAAGTGCGTCTTGGAAGCATATACACATAATATTTAAAAAAGTATTATCATTTTTGTTTTCTTAATTGGCGTAGCATGTTCCTAATTGATTCATTCACTCTTTCCACATCATCATGTGAATATTGGAGCGTAGTAAAAGACCCTATTTTTTCTATTCCAAGGTCATATTCAAGGTTCAGATAAGCGTCGTAAGAAATGCCCAAAATGCCCAAGTTTTCTGCTATCTTTTTGGCGCATTCATTTTGGCAGCCGTTGATGACTATCAGCTTTCTGGCTCTCTCGGCGATTCCAACATGGGGTTTGGATTCAGCCGCGATGGCCGCAATACAGCACATTCTAGCTCCTTCCACTTCGCGGGTTAGTTTGACCGCAACTTCCTGGCCTACCTGGCCAACTGAAGCTGCCCCATCACAGGCTAAAATGATATCCAGTCCTTCGGCCTCCTTGGTGCAGACCGGAAGCAATTGCCAGTTCTCCATTTGCAGAATTTCTGTACTCATGGGTTTATATTTTCTTTATGCTTTAATTTTTTCAGGAGAATGACAATCTTTTTGTAAATCCAGACTGCTCCATAAGTAGCCACAAAATAACAGAGCCCAGTATTACCACAATATTGGCACATTCGCTACCACCTAATTTCTTGAAACGATTAACAAAAGAATGGAAAACCTCCTTGGCTTTTGGATTTTTGAATCTCTAGAGAAATATTTTATAAATTATTTATATGATACCTTAAGTATTTGATAAATAAATATTATCCTTCTTCAGAGATTTCTTCCCGATTTTCCTGATGATATTTTTTTACTATTTCTCGTATTTCTTGGAGATTAGGGAAGGAAATAGCTTCTTGAGAACAGAGGTTTTTGCAGGCAGTACAGCTGACAACACAATTGAAAGGTTTTACCACTTTGGGCTGATTATTCTCGTCATCCCATTCAAAGACTCCATTACCACAGAAATCGAAGCATTCCCCGCAACCGATACATTTTTCTTCGTCAATAGTAGGATACCAGGGGATCTTTTCCCGCGGAATTGCTTTTGCGGCCATCCAAATGCCTCCTTTTAGCTTGTTTGTTTAATGCTCTCTACCGCTTTTCTGACCTTGTCAATGGCTTGCTCTGTAGTAAGATTTCTCAGATCAAGAGGAATTGCTTGCTTTTTAAAATCCCCCCCTGCTTCCTGGAAAGCATCTTTCATCATTTTTATCTGCATTTTGGGATCACAGGCTCCTATTATATACAGTTCATTTTCATCTTTGATGAAATCTTTTAAGAAACGATCTCCGTCATCAACACAGAGCTGAGGATGGACAATGGCATACTCCACATCCATTTCCTGGCGGACAGTGTTGATGAGTTCCCAGAGATCCAGAGATTTAAACCCTGGGCATTGCCCGGTACAAATACACATTAGAAATCTTGGTTTTTTACTCAATTATTACCTCCTTGGATATTTTTTAGCTCGAAATATTTTATTTAAGAAAGAGATGGCCAAATTTGATCTTTTTTTTTGTTTAATTGAACTTCTTTGACTGGGCCATAAATCTCCGCGAATTTCCTATACTCTCTCAATAGAGATTGTCCATACAACTCTTGTTTCTTTTCAGAAATGTAATTTTTTTCTATTAGCCTTTGTAACAATTCTTTTTTTAGAGTAGCCTCATTTTTTATTCCAGGTTCTGTTTTTTCTGACCATAGATAATCTTTTTTTTAAGGGCAATTTTAATTTCACTGTTTCTTGAAGATCCCTCATAAATTTGTCTTTTTTTATTTTCTCAGGGACAAAATATATTATCCTTTTCCCCTGTTGGACTGTATCAACTAAGCCTGCATATCTTAAGAGCCGCAACTGATGAGAAAGTCGAGATTGTTCTATATTTAATATCTCTTTTAGTTCGCAAACGCATAAATTTTCTTGGCAAAGAATTAAAAAAGTCTGTAATCTTATTTTGTTAGAAAGAACTTTTAATGTTTTTATTATTTCTTCCATTTATAATATATGAATAAATGATAATATTAACATATAATTTAAACATTTTATATTTTATTGTCAAGGGAAAATTTAAAATTTTTTTACTAATCAATCATTTTTTTACCTTTTCATCTGTTAACCTGCATTACTCATGAGTCGAGGTTGCTACTGGGGCAGGTTGGGTCGGCGTAAGGCACAGGACAGGCAGCTGTGGTCGTCCACCGCCAATGCCCTGTAACGAAACAGATGCAGCAAGATCGGCTCGCCCGAGGGGCAAAAGATGCCGATTATGATTAAAATAAAATTAAACGAATAAAGCAGTATCCTTGAGCTTGCTAAAAAATCATTATAAAAAATAAAAGCATGTATCAGCGAAAATGAATAAAGGATCGGCAGATTTTATGAATAATTCAGGTTAATTTTTTTAACTTTTTTTATTTATATAAATGGCGGCACTGTCAATAATTTTGTGTAAATCCATTTAAAGCTTTTATTTGAGGGTGGAACATAGCTCTGATTACTTTTCCCATTGGGACTTTTCTCCAATGTAGTTCCATTTTTAAACAGATAAAGGCCAAAGGGTTGTAACAGGCACTTTCTCCCGCAACGATCTCCATAACCTTAGTTCTTCGTTTAAATTCTTTATTCAATCGCTCAATAATGTTGGTGGTTCGCAGTGATATCCATTCCTCTGGAGGAAATTTAAAAAACGTTAGGCAAGAATCAAGGGAGTTGGCCAAGCATTTAACTGCTAAAAGTGTTTGAGGATTGATTTAACTTGACACATAGGGCTGATGGATGCTCAAATCACCTCCACAAATTAAAGGTCATAAGAAAGAAGGATTAAATGACCACCCAAGATAAGCTTATCAAAAGAAAACTTTCATTACTAGAGCTACCCGAGTTTTTGAAGAATGTTTCTCAGGCCTGTCGGATTCATGCTTGTTCTAGGCAGCGCTTCTATGACATTCGGCAGGCTTATGAAGAGCATGGGCTAGAGGGGCTGAGAGAGAAAACAAGACGCAAGCCGTGTTTAAATGTCATCGACAGCAGGGTTGAAATCGATTATGACCAATTCTTTTTTTACGGCAAAAATTCCGCAAGGAATGGATTCAAAAATTTTCATCTCAGCCATTTTTTACTCCTGTCGAAGTCTTCTTTCCAGCATAATTAAGCTGAGCCAGAAGAAGAAAAGAGTAAAAGCAATCAATAAAGCAATATTCAGAATTATCGGGAAAACGCCGGGCTGATTAAGTAAAGAAATTCTTAAGCCATCTACTGAATAGGTAAGGGGAAGGAAATAGGCTAAATATTTTATCATCGAGGGCATAGCCTCTAAAGGAATAAAGACACCGCAAATAAAGATCATGGGAAAGCGGAAAAAATTGAATAAAGTCATGGCTTCGAATACTTCTTTAACACTGCTGGCTACAAACATACCCAGAGCAGCTGAGGAGGTAGCAGAGAAAATCATTAGAATCAACGTTTCCCCTAATTTTTGGGTGTTTAACTTAAACATAAAAAAAGAAATAACTAAAAATAATAAGCCCATGAGGAGACCGAAAATTACGCCACTCATCATCTTACCCAAAAGTAGTGTTTTCTTGCTTAGAGGAGCCAGTAATAGCCTTTCCAGGGTTCCCACCCTTTTTTCAAAAGTTATGACTACTCCTTCCATCGAGGTTGAGCCAAAGAGAATAACCATGCCTATTAAGCCGGGAATGATGTATCTTATTCCTTGAGGGTTTTTTAAGTAAAAAGCAAAAACAAGAGCCAGAGGCATAATTATTCCCCAACTGATTAGAGGCGGTTTAAGATAATAGGTTTTTAAGTCTTTTAAGGTGACATAATAAGTTTTGGTTAATGATGAGCGAAACATTTTAGCTTTTCATTTCCTTATCTATTTTCATCAGCTCCAAATCTAAACCGGTTAGATGGACAAAAGCATCTTCCAGCGAAGGAGTGGAGGTATTAATGGATAATATTTTAACTCTTTCTTGCTGAAGGAAATTAGGGATTGTGCTGAGAACAGAATTTAGATCATCACTTTGTATTCTTATAAGATAATCTTCAAGGATAACGTTTTTTACTTCTGGCAACTTAGATAATTTCTGCTTTAAACTGGGGTCGATTTTATCGATTTTGATTAACAGCAAGTTATCAGCTGGTAGCTTCTGTTTTAAAGCTTGAGTTGTATCTAAGGCAATTATTTTTCCCTTAACAATGATAGCAATGCGCTGACATAATTCTTCAGCCTCAGCAATATTATGAGTGGTCAAAAAAATAGTTACTCCAGATTGATGCAATTTTTTTATTAAAAGCCTCAAATGCCTGGAACTGGCAACGTCAAGGCCGGTGGTCGGCTCATCGAGAAAAATAATAGCGGGTTTATGCATCAAAGCCGCCGCGATGGTCAGCCTCCTTTTCATTCCTTTAGAGAGCTTGGCAAAGAGAACATTTCGTTTTTGCTCGAGATCAAAGTCTTTAAGGAGTTGATGAGCCCTTTTGCTTCGTTCTTTTTTAGGAAGGCCATAAAGTTGGCCTATAAAAATTAGATTATCCAAGACACTTAATTCTGGATAAAGATTGGAAATTTCAGGAACAACACCTATATGCTCTTTGACCCAAATTTCCTCTTCACTGACACTGTGGCCAAAGACATAGGCTTCTCCTCTTGTAGCTCTACTTAAGCCAGTGATTATTCTCAGGGTTGTTGTTTTGCCTGCCCCATTAGGTCCAAGAAAGCCAAATATTTCACCTTTGTGGACAGAAAAACTTATTCCTTTAATTGCCCAAATGCCATGAAAAGACTTAGCTAAGTTTCTAACTTCAATGGCTGGATTTTCCATTTGTTATATATTAATTTAATGAAAATTGTTTCTGCAAATTATTTAAAATTAAGCGATAATTACTTCTTAAAAGTTCTTTAAAATAAAAATTATAATTTTGATATTGAGCCATTTGCTATCTTAAGGTACTACTTTAGAATAACGTCTTTAACGATTAAGAGCACAGCTACTCCTAAGAGGACAACTCCAAAGATTAATTTGACAGATTTGGATTTCAATTTTCCGGCCATTAGTCTGGACCCAGTTTGGCTTCCGGCCAAGACGGCCAACACACATAAGGCCCAAATAGGCCAGTTTGGTCGGGCAGCAGTAAAAATATGGGAGACGAAACTTGATAGACCAGAAAAAGTAACCACCATGGCTGAAGTAGCTGCAGCTAATTTTGCTTCTAATCCGGCAATATACAAGAGGGGAACGACAAAACTTCCACCTCCTCTTCCAATAAGTCCGGCAAAGAAACCGAGAATACCGCCAGCTACAATACTCATGGTTATTTTTTGAGAAGAGGTTAGGTTTCCTTTTTTAGGTCTCCAACCACTGAGCATTAAAGTTGCAGCTGAGGCTGTAAACAGGGCAAAAATTAAGATTACAGGTTTGGTAGGAAGACTGATATTGACCCATGTTCCCACTGGAGCAAGAAGAATCATAGACAGGCCAAAGGGAATGGCAAATCTCCAATCTATAAGCTTTTTTCTTCCATAGGTTATTGCTGCCGAGGAGCTATTAACTACATTTAACAGCATTCCTAAGGGAATGGCTTGGGTTTTAAAATCCATACCCAACCAGAATAGAATTGGGATGTAAAGCTGAGACCCTCCCATTCCTAACATAGAAAAGACAAAAGCAATAAAGAAAAAAACAGGCGGGGCTAAATATAGTGTGTTTATCATCTTAACCTCTTCTTATTTTAAAAACTATAAGTTACCTGAGTTTGGATCACATTGGCTGACCCCCATCGATTGGCTTGCTTTTTTACCGTCCTATTATCATAGAAGACATTTAGAGATAAAGGGATATAAGGTTTAAAGATAAGCCCAATGAACACCTCATTCATGGCTATTTGCTTTCTTTTAAAGAAATAGCGGGCTTCATTTCCAATCCAGGGAATAAGCTTTCCATTTAAAGCAGAGAATTTAATTCTCAGAAAATTTCGGTAGCGCTGGTCTCTGTCAGTTAAGTGGAGCTCAAACCGCTGGCGATCATCGATAGCGATTGAACTCAAAGAAGCATGGAAAGTTGCTTCAGGCCAGATGAGATGATAATTATCCCAGTGGCTTTTATTTTTTTTATTTTTTAGAGCATAAAATAGGCCGACTTCCCAGTGGTTGTTTACTTTGACTGAAATGCCAACAGGGATTTTGTTGTAGTAATGAGCGTTATCTCTGAATCTGGCTTCCTCTTTAAAGCTTAACTTGGCAGCTAAGTTGCCGCAGGAAAAAGGAATTACAATTTTGTATTTACTATAGTATTCCCAGGGGATGGATTGAGCTCCACTTAAACTGCTTAGCGAGGTAAGCATAAAGAGTGAAATAAGAAGAAACAGGAATATCGCTTTAAACGGCAGGAGCTTTTTCATATTCTGAACAGGGAAGACAGAGGGTTTTACCGTCCACTATTCTAACCGCAGTAGCAAAGACAGTTTCACCGCATTTTTCACATTCGTGCAGCTCAAAAGTAGATTTTTTAGGCTTAAAGTCAAAGTCGAAAACGTCACTAATTTTAAAAAGCTTATCATCTGACGCCTGCATAACTTTCTCTACCAGAGGGTCAATAATTTCGGGGGCGATGTCCTTGGGTTCAATCCCATTTTTTCTCATCTGGACGAATTGGGAGCCGATGGCCATTTTATGGAATTCTGGATTTATACTCACCCGGACAGCTTTTTTATTTTTAACATCAAAGAGAATGATGCCAATTTTAGAATAATTGAGCTTTTCAATATTTCCTTTGCCGTAAGTACAACCGGTGGCTACTTGAACACCATCGCCAAAACACATCATAGCATGAGCTGGACCTGTTTCCAGGTAACAAAAAAGCTCTTTATTTGAAGCCCGCTCTACTCCTAATTTTTTCATTGCGGCCCAACCAGCTCTCAAACCCAAAGGCATGGCCGGGCATTTATGTCCATGAAATTTAATGGCCATTTCTAGTAATTCTTTTTGATTCATTGATATACTCCCTTCTTAGTTTTGATTTTAGTCTAAATTAGTGAGTGAGGGGGTAAGGGTAAATTAATTCAAGTTCCTTTCCACTTACAAAAGCAAAATTTAGTTTTTTTCATTGATCTCTATTTTAATTTCTTGTTGATATATTCTGATGAATTTATTCAAGGCCTGTCTTCTTTCTTTGATTCTTTCGACCCACAAAGCTAAAAGCCTTTTGCCATTATTAGTTATATGGTATATCCTTCTTTTTCTACCAAATCTTGGTTTTTCCCAGGTAGATTTGATAAATTTATCTTTTTCTAATTTTCTTAATGTCCTATAGACAGCACCAACATCGACAGATTCATTATGAAAACCAAGAGTTTTCAATTTATCAATTAATTCATACCCATAAGAAGGTTTCTTAGATAAAAATAAAAGTAGACTGGGCTGGACGAACCTTGAGAAGCGATGGAGAGAATAATCGCACTGTTTTTCTAGAAAGTTTTCTTTAACTGAAGTTTTTTTAATTAACATTTTAAATCATATATTTAAACAATATGATTAAATCATGTTTTTCTAAAAATATACATAGAACTTAAAATTGTCAAGATATTTTTGGCTATATGATGCGTAACATCGAAAGTAGACATTTGGGAACGCAAAAATAGACATAGACTATTAGCGGTCATATAGTCCATTTTCCACAAAGGAGGATGGACTATGACAAAGCAATTAGCCAAAAGAGAGAGAACCTCAGGAATGGGTTGAATATGTATTAGAAAGATTCAATAGTCATCTTATTTCTGAAGAAGAAGCCTACAGGCTTTTAGGAATGAAAAGAGCATCTCTTTACAAGATCAGGCGACGATGGCTTAAATGTATGATCAGCAATACTCCCTTCAAGCTTACCTCTTCTGGGCAAAACCAGAAACTCTCTTTACCGGCAGAAGTTGAAAATTTTCTTCACAAGGAACTTTCCTATATCAAAAAAGAAGCCCGCTTCTACCGAGGAAAATTTAACTTTGCATATCTCTCAGAGAAAATCTTTGGCCGGTTCGGACATTCGATTCATCGCAACACCATTCGACGATTCGCCATTAAAGAAGGCTATTACGAGCAAACACCCAAAGAGAAGAAGAAGCCATGTATCCGCTTTGAGATGGACTGTATAGGGACCCTTTTTCAACATGACACCTCTAGGTATGTCTGGTTGCCTCATTCTGGCAGATATTATGATCTCATTATGACCAAAGACGACCACTCACGAGTTATTACAGGGCTCTCATTGAGAGAAGTTGAGAGTGCCTGGGAACATATATGTTTAGCTCGTAAAGTTTTTGAGAGATATGGTCGTCCTTTGGCATATTATGTGGATCGTCACAGCATCTTTAAATTTAATCTCAGGTCCGCTTGTATTCATTACACAAGGCGTATCTCTGAAGAAGAGGGTAAGATCCAGTTCAAGCGAGTTCTCAGCTCATTGGATGTTTCCACCCTTTATGCCCAAGATGCCAAATCCAAAGGCAAGATCGAAAAAGGATTCGATTATTTCCAAAGACGCCTTCCTTTTGAGTGTGAAAGATATTCAATAAAATCCTCTCTGAAGCGCAGAAGATACTCAATGAAGTTATAAGCTTTTAGAACGAGGAAAGAGTCCATGAAGAAACTGATGAAATTCCTCTCAAACATTGGAACTAGGCTATTAAAGAAGGCAAGAGTAAACCTAGTAAATTAGATCCAGAACTTGATCTTGATCTCATCTTCTCCCTTCATTATAAACGCAAAGTAAAAAAGGATGGTACCTTCAGTTTCCAAGGAAAAGTTTTTAAACTTCGCCACTGTGCGAATAAATTGGTCACCGTTTGCTTAATCCCGTCTCAAAAAATATTAGTCTTAGATGAGCATCATAAAGTTGCTGAGTTCGGGCTTTAGTAACTTACCTCCCACCTGATGGCTACTTTTTGCCTACTTTTGTTTTTTCACATTGTGTCTACTTTTGATTTTTACATAACATTCATTTTTAGATTTTCATTTCATGTGAAATTTTTTTTCTTGACGTCAATTTATCCCGTGAATGATTTTACGAAGCACACTCCTTCCCGAAACAGCAAGTGATGACCAGGCTAGTGCGTATACACGTGAATGACTTTATGAAGCGCACTCCTTCCCCCATTCCAGCAGGTGGAGTATAGATGAAGTCGAAGTTAATTTTTCAAGATGGAGGTTCGAAAAATGAACGTTGACATCGACAGTAGCATAAGTTCTGACCTGCTGTCAAAATCCATTGTCCGATTTCGGCAATGGACAAAAACTGCTGAACCGAAATGGCCTCTAGCAGGAAGTGAACCTTCTCATATCCGCAGGATGTAAATAAACTCACCTCCTGCTGGCCTTAGCGGTTCAGGTCGGAGGCGAGAAATGGGAAATAGATTACTTGTCCCGGAGCTTCGCGATTTCCTTGCCATCAACAACATTCAAGCAATCAGAGGTTTTTGCTTGTCAATGCACCCGGCCCTGGTTGCAGATTCCCTGGGTGGACTAGAGCCGAGTGAAATCTGGGAAATTCTCAAGCATATCCCATCCAGAACTCGTGTTGAAATCTTCAGTCATCTCGATGAGAATCTTCAAATAGACATGGTGGGGGGGTTGAAGCGTGAAGAACTAGCAAATCTTATTTCTGATATGTCGCCAGGCGACCGGGTTGATCTCCTTAAAAGCATTCCAGAAGACCAGAGAGAAGCTCTAATGCCTGCTTTAGCCCAAGCAGAACGTGAAGATATCCGGAGGCTTTCCTCCTATCCCGAGGGAACAGCCGGTGCGATCATGCCTTCCGAATACGGGACGCTTTCACCTCATCTTTTCCCAGCGGAGGCTCTGGCAAAACTCCGACTTGAAGCTCCGGATAAGGAAACCATTTATTATGCGTACGTAGTGGATGACTGGAGGAAATTCATAGGATTTGTATCACTTTTTGTATCACTTAAAGATTTAATAC
>Ga0190349_1000131_pt1 | contig 26800 bp, 15 predicted proteins | sample 48721378_MG_FD_179798 | JGI IMG/M metagenome (GOLD analysis project Ga0190349, IMG submission 179798) | Hydrothermal vent microbial mat bacterial communities from Southern Trench, Guaymas Basin, Mexico - 4872-13-7-8_MG | ecosystem: Environmental > Aquatic > Marine > Hydrothermal vents >...
GTGCAGTGGGAGTTCTTGGCTTTAGGCAGGAGACGGGCCGTAGCCGTTATTTCAGACTTCGACTTGAGAAAGAAATCTACAGACCTGACTTTGTCATTCTGTCAGTGGAAAATAGGATTCCTAACTTTATCTTTAAAGACCTCAAAACTGAACTGCGCTATCTTTTTCAAGAGATAAACAAGACCTCAAGCCCTATGTCTTTTGAGACCGGAGTTAAGATTTTTGTTTCGGTTAAAGCCATCTTTGATGAGAAGCGACCGACCAGAAATGTCCTGGCCAAAATATCCGGTGTGGATAAAAATTTAAAGGACGAATATGTAATTATTGGGGCCCACATGGATCATTTGGGAATAAATCCGCTGGGAGAGGTGATGAATGGAGCCAACGATAATGCTTCAGGAACAGCCGTGGTTATGGAAATCGCCCGCATAATGAAACTTAATCACCTAAAGCTCCCCAGGACGGTTATTTTCGCCCTCTGGGCTGGAGAAGAGCAAGGTCTGCTGGGGTCAAGATATTATGCTAACCACCCCCTATATCCGATAGAAAAAACCGTTGCCTATATCAATATGGATATGGTTGGTCATGGCAATGGCTTTGTTCCTTTTCGGGGTGTTTATTATGCACCTCACATCTGGGAGATAATAAAAAAGAAACTTCCTCCTGAAATACTAGGTTATGTGCACCCAGGCCGAGGTGGACCTGGGGGAACAGACCATACTCCTTTCCTGAGCAAAGGAGTTCCTGGTTATGCTATTATGACTGAAGGCTATCATTTCAAATACCACCAGAGCCGAGATGACCTTGACCTTATTAAACCAGAACTTCTAAAAAAGACAGGAGATTTTGTGGAAAAAGCGGTAGAAATCTTGGCTTCTGAACCAGGCAATTTGATTAAGCCCATGAGACAGGAAACATATAATCTTAAATATCAGACGCTGATTAATTTCAATCTTGTCAACTTGAATGAATTCATAAAAAAACACCAGCAAGTCAAGGAGGCGGATGTTGACCTCCAGCTGGCTTTGGTCTCAGGCAAAGAAGGATTGAGTGGAGACAGACTGCGCTTAAACATTCTTGACAACCTACTTTCTGCTTCAGAAAAAATTAAAAAGACGTCAGGGCTCACTTTCTATTCTTCGGCTTACAACCTTTCCAGAGACATTCGTCAGGGAAAAACCATCATTTTAACTGGCCTTAAAGGTATTGATGCCTTTAAAAATGATCCTCGCTGGCTACAGATTCTGGCCAAACAAGGAGTTTTCTTTGTCATAGTAGATAATCCAACTCTTCTTTTTAGCCAAAAACAACTCACTGTCGAAGGCCAAAAGATTGTTAAGACTGCTAATAACTGCGGCTTGCTCCTTGCTTTCAGAGGTCTTAATTCCAGTCAAGCTAAATCGCTTCTAGAAACATCATCTAAACCTGTAATTATTATGACAAACAACCTTCCAGATAATGGAGTAATGGAGTTGATCAAGCAGAAAAAAGCGGCTTTAGGCCTATTATTAAGCAAAGAAGATGATCCTCTTGGCTATTTTAAAAAGCTTGACGAGGCTAAAAACTTAATTGGAAGTGAGCATTTAATGATCGTTAACCAGCAGAGTTTTTGGGACAAAGCAGGAATCGAACAGATGTTGGGATTAATAACGGAAATTCTAAAAGCTAAATATGAAAGATCTGATATGGCCAATATTTTTTCTGGCTCTTTCCTTAGAGTATTGAGAAGCGCTAAAGGAGAGGAAGGCTCAGGCATCTATCCTTATATTCCTTTTTAACTAAGAAAGCTAAGAGACTTGACAGGCTGAAGAAGAGATAGGCGAAAGAGGAATTTTTGCTTAGATTCAAATTTAAGAAGAAAATAAACTAAAATATTTGCCTCATACTTATTTTGTTTAATAAATTTTAAACAAGAAAAGGAGAAAGGCTATTAAAGAGCTTATTCTGGTCAGCACTCTTCTTTTGCTTTTTTTTCTCTATCTTTTAAGTGAAATTGTCAGAGTCAACCGATACCGGCGTCACCTTCCTCTGAGAATCGCAGTTACTGGGACAAGAGGAAAGTCAAGCGTGGTCAGGCTTCTGGCTGCCTGCTTGAAAGAGGCCGGCTTTAGGGTGCTGGCTAAAACTACTGGCTCTAAAGCAGTCATTATTTATCCTGATGGTCAGCAGCGAGAAATAAAGCGGCTGGGTCCGGCCACTATTCTTGAACAGAAGGGACTTTTAAAGATTGGAGCTGAGCTTAGAGTTAATTCTCTTGTGTGTGAATTAATGAGCATTCAGCCAGAATCAGCCTGGATTGAATCAGTCAGGATTTTAAAACCCCACATTCTGATTATAACCAATGTCCGCCTTGATCATTTAGCCCAAATGGGCTCAAGCCTGAAGGAAATTGCCACCAGTTTAGCTTCTTCAATTCCAGAAAATAGTACAGTTTTTATACCCCAGGCGGAGTTTTTTTCTGCTTTTCAAAAAAAGACCGACAAGGGAAAAACTAAAATTATTCAGGTTACAGAAGAAGATCGGCTGCAAGAAATTCCCTCAGATTTGAAGCTTCATTATTTAGAATTTAGAGAAAATATCAGGTTGGCTCTGGCAGTGGCTGAATATTTGGGGATTAAAAAAGAAATAAGCTGGCAGGGAATAGCCAAAGTTGAACCTGATTATGGCTCTCTAAAGATCTGGAAGATGAAGCTAACCTTTCCTGGAAGAGGGCTATATTTAGCAAGTGCATTTGCCGCTAATGACCCTCAATCAAGCCGTCAAGTTGTGACGGAGCTTTTAAGAAAGAAAGAGTTAGCGGGCAAAAAAATTATTGGGCTTCTTAATTTCCGTCGAGATAGAGGCGATAGAACTCTTCAATGGTTAAAGGCTTTAAAGGAGAACACTTTTCCAGAGATTGATGAATTTTATCTGGCTGGAGGGCATAGTCAAGCTTTTATGAGGAGAGTAAATAGGGAGATTAAATCAAAAGTAAAGATGGTGAATAAAGAAGAGCCCGAGGCGATTATAAAGCAAATTGGCGCCGATCAGAGAGAGGATATATTATTGATAGGTATGGCCAATATGGGAGGCTTGGGCCAAGAGATGGTCAATTACTGGCAAAGGATGGCTGAGGCCTATGATTTATGAGACCCTTTTTATTGGACTGGTGGTGGCTGTTTTCTATGTAGAATTAATGGATATCTACCCAGGGGGAATAATTGTTCCGGCTTATATTGCATTTTATCTTGATCAGCCTCTAAGAGTCCTGATTACTCTTATTATTGCTTTTTTAAGCCTTCTCACTTACAAATTTATCAGTCGGTTTTTTATCCTTTTTGGCAAGAGAAGATTTGTTATTTTTGTTCTTTTGGGGGCTGTTTGGGCTCAGCTCTGGTTTTTAGTCCTGCCCTATATATTCAGCCAATCGTTAGGGCTGAAGGCAATCGGCTGGTTAATCCCAGGTCTTCTAGCCAATAATTTAGAAAAACAGAAAGCAGTGCCTACCCTGGCTTCTTTGTTCACCGTAGCTGTTATTACCTATTTTCTGGTGAGGCTGGTAGCTCTGATACATTGATAAAGAAATTAGATTTTATGAAACTAAACTTGCTCAAGGAAAGAAAAAAGTCAGATTCAACCCAGAGCAAAAAGAAACATTTCAAACTGATAGCTCTTCTTTTTTTCTTGAGCGCTCTTTTTTTTGTAGGGGCTCAATTAATCCCTCTTCAGACTGGCCGTCCTCTGCTTAAGCAGATGATCACTTCCTCAAGAATTATGGCCAGAGCAATAGCTGCTATTAGAAACTGCCAGCGCAGCCAGGGTCTCCGGCTTAACAAAGAACAAGATCCTAATCTAACTGGACTTATTGGCCAGAGAATGTCCTCCATCACTACTTCTTTAGGTAGCCTGGAGGCCAAGAGAACAACCACCAACCCCAATTTTGCCGCTTTAATGGTTTTCCTGTTAAAAAAGGCAGGTGTTATGAAGGGGGATACTATAGCTGTCGGGGCCTCAAGTTCTTTTCCGGCTCTGATTGTGGCTGTTCTCTCAGCTGCCAAGACCATGGAGCTCCATCCACTTCTTATTTCTTCCTTGGGCGCTTCCCAGTGGGGAGCCAATTGCCCTCATTTTCACTGGCTGAAGATAGAAGACTGCCTCCTCAGTCAAGGTATATTCCAGGTCAAACCAATCGCTGTTTCTTTGGGAGGAGAGGGAGATTGTGGCCAAGATATGGACCCAGCAGGACGTCTATTTCTTCTTAAAGAGATTAAAAAAAGAGGATATTTTTTTCTGTCTGAGCCTGATTTAAGAAAAAATGTAAGTTTAAGGATGGCTCTTTATAAAAGAGAAGCTGGCCAGAGTAAAATTAAAGCTTTTATCAATATTGGAGGAAGCTGGGCCAATCTGGGACTTGACCCCAGTGTCTTAAAACTTAAGCCAGGCTTGATTAGAGAAGTCAGCCTCCCCCCCACAAAGAAAAGAGGAGTAATTTTTGAAATGGTTGCTGCCAGGATCCCTGTTATTCATCTTCTTTTTATTAAAGGACTTAGCCAGCGCTACGGACTTCCTTGGGATCCAGTGCCTTTGCCTAGTCCAGGAGAGGGAAGAATCTATCAGATGGTTAAAGAAAGACAGCCTGTTTTTCTTTGGCTGGCTTGTTTATATCTGATTTCTATCCTAGTTGTCTTCAGTTTTAAAAAATATATTTAGCTCATCTTTACTGTTTACTCTTTGCTTTTTACTAAAAAAGGTCTGAAATTCTAATATTTTTGCCTAATTGTTAGTGAAGCCAGGCAATGGTAAGTTTGGTAAGTTTTTTTACTTTTGCACTGTGTTCTTTCAATGATTAGGATGCCTTCAGGATAGTTATCCCAGCGGTAATGATTGATATCGAATCTTGAACCAGTAATTGAAGCCAGTTCTGACACTCCTGAAGTTACCGGGGGCAAGCCTAACTCCTTGAGGATTTTGTTTAAGTGAGATATGTCCTTCAAATTAAGATACTTACCTTTTTTATCAAAAGATAATATAAGCTTAGGCCTTGGCTCTTGAAATACATAACGGATATAATTTTCGTGGATCAAAGAGCCTTTTTCGACTCGATATTTATGCTGAATTTCTTTTTCTGGGAATAAATGATTTTTTATTTGATAATAATTCCAGTTGCCTATTTCACTTTTTTGAAAAAAAATAAAAGCCAGAAGGACGAAGATAAAAATCATAGAAGCCCGGAATAAGTATCTTATTTCCTTTTTTAGAAAGATTTTAAGAGCCCAGAGAAAAGAAAGAACAAGAAGAGCCATGCTGATAATCCGAAAAGTAATGAAGTTAACAATAGAGTGAAGTAAAGACATTATTTATATCAGGAGAAATAAATTTAAAGGGAAATGACTTTTCAAGGCCAGGGCTGGCTGTTCGAGTCTAGGGAATGTTAAGAAATTGGACATTATTGCCATTTCCCTTAGTATTTTATCAATAAATTAAAAATGAGTAAAGAAAAGTAAATGATTTCAATCATTGCTAGTTATTTCTATTTTATGTAGGGCCCGCTGGCCTCAGCGGGCCGTTATTAAATCATCTAAAAATAAAATTCATTTTAACAGCCCAAGAGCCGCTTTAAAATTTGGCAGTTTTGGACAGCGTAGGCCCGATAATCATTGTTAAAATAAACATAGGTTTCTTCTGCCCCGCTATTTTTTATGGATTCAGCCCACCCAGCCAGCTCTTCTTCTGAATAGCTGTATTTATAGCCTCCGGTCAGACCGTGAAAGCGGAAATAGCAGTTATCAGCCGTCTTAACCACCGTTTTCGGTACTTTAGTCGAAGAAACAGTACAGAAAATGACATTGAAGGCCTTTAGTAAGCTGAAGACTTCATCTTTGTACCAGCTTTCATGGCGAAATTCGATAACATTTTTATACCTCGGAGAAAGGATTTTAAGGAATTCTTCCAGTAAATTCAGATCAAAAGTGAGGGAAGGGGGAAGCTGGAAAAGGATACAGCCCAGCTTGGGCCCTAAAGAATCGGCCAGAATATAAAAATACCTAACTTCAGCCTTAACATTTTTTATTCTTTTGAGATGGGTAATCTGGCGGTTAGCTTTTAGGGTGAATTTGAATTCCTCAGGCACTTTCTCTAGCCAGCCTCTCAAAGTTTCTGGCTTAGGGTAGCGGTAAAAGGTCATATTTATCTCAACGGTATTGAAATGCCGGGCGTAAAAGGCAAGCCACTCTCTTTGAGGGAGGCCCTCGGGATAGAACCTCTGCCTCCAGCCTCCATAACTCCAGCCTGAGGTACCCAGATGATAAATCATTACTTTTTATTCAATTTACCATAAAAAGAGCTGCTTTGTTTATCGTTTTATTATTTCCGCCAAGATTTTTAATCGAGATTAGGACATAATTAAGAATAATCTTTTAATATTTATTACTCAAGTTTTAGATTTAACGTAATTAACAATGATATTAGGAATATTTTTTTCCTTTAAGAGGGCATTGAAAGCTACTAGATCTTTGGTGATTAGCTCATTATAGCGACTGCTGTATTCAGCCAGCTGCTTTGTGAACATTTCGTGTACCTCGAGCTGTTGGTTGGTCGGAGGAAAATCCGATTGGCCGATACTGGAAGCCAGAAAACGAAGCTTGCTGTAGAACTTGTCAGGCCAGCGTAGGCTGTCACCAGAACCGGTCATTCCCAGAGGAATAAAAAAGTTCTCCACTTCTATAAATTTTTTATCCAGTTGCTTACTTGCTTTCTTTATCGCTTCTGCCACTTCGTGTCCTTCAAGAAGTTTGTTCAAATCATAAAGTTGCTTTCGAATTAGTTCTATATGGTTTATCATATCGGCCACTGTGTTTATATTATTGTAGATTTCGAGCAAAATCTTGTTCTGTTGCCTAATATCTGCCTCAGTCCCAGCTGAATGAGGATCTTTTTTTACTACCAGTTTTTGAGTAAATTCATTTTGGCCCAAGCTTAACTTTATAGTATAAGTACCGGGTGGAACGAGAGGTCCGTTTGTTCGTTCCCTTCCTAGGGACCGCCATCCTTTAGGCCCGACCTTAACATGCTCATGACCAATGGGGCTTGTTCTCAATTTAATTCGCTTTGTCTTGTCGTATCTTAAGTCCCACCAGATACGGTTAAGGCCGGCCTTCCTGGGGACCTTAAATGGCTTGGCTGCTTGTTCATCCCTTTCTTGCTCAGAGTTAATTTCTTTTTCTGTCTTGAGAGTTCTTACTGTTTGCCCTTGGTCATCCAGAATGGTGATTATAACTTCATCCTTTGGCTCAGATTTAAGATAATAATTTATGGAAGCACCATAGGGTGGGTTTTTTCCAAGGCACTGGTCGTTAGGAGTAGTTCTGGGTCCGGCTACACTGCGAAAACGGTATGCAGCTCGTGGCTTAAAAAGATAAATCTCTGAGTTCAGGATTTCAGAGTTAAGTTGCTGAAGAGGAGTGACATCATCCAGAATCCAGAAGCCGCGGCCATAGGTAGCCACCACCAGATCATTGAAATGTTCCTGGATAACTAGCCAATGGACTGGAGCATGGGGAAGGTTGCTCTGGAGCGGAATCCAGTTTCGGCCGTCATTGAAAGAGATGTAGAGGGCATTTTCTGTTCCCAGATACAACATCCCTTTGCGGACAGGATCTTCTCTTACACAATGAGCATAGCTTAAGTCGCTTTTGGGAATATCTGAGCTTATAAATTTCCAGCTCTGGCCGTAATCAGTTGTTTTGTAAACATAAGGATCACGGTTATTTACCTGATGAAAGTCAACAGTGATATAGCAGGTGCCTGCCTCATAGCGGGAAGGTTCTATATTACTGACTGTGCCCCAGGGTGGAAAATTGGGAATATTTTTAGTGACATTTATCCAGTGGGCGCCACCATCTCGAGTGACTTGGAGCAATCCGTCATTGGTTCCTGCCCAGATAAGGCCTTCTTCAAGAGGTGATTCGGCTAAAGCGAAAATAGTACAGCAGTAGAGGGGGCTGGCATCATCTTTGGTAATTCCTCCTGTTCTCTGTTGTTTACTTTTATCATTGGTAGAAAGATCAGGACTGATGATTGTCCAGCTTTGGCCGCCATCAGTGGTTTGATGAACGTACTGGCTTCCGACATAGACTTTATTATGGTCATGAGGTGAAATGGCTATGGGAAAAGTCCATTGAAAACGGAATTTTACCTGGCCAGCTGCCCAACCCTGGATACTTTCAGGCCAGACAGTTACTGCCCGGCTATGCCCAGTACGCTGATCAAAGCGATCAAGCATGCCGTCGTAATTACCCGACCAGACAATATTGTTATCCACTGGATCAGGAACGGCGAAGCCGCTCTCAAAGCCACCCACTGGATGCCACAATCCTTGAGGTATACCCGCCCGTCCTAACCGACTATTGCTAGGACCACAGTAAGATGAGCCATCCTGCCTATTGCCGTAAACATAATAAGGAATACGGTTATCAACGTAGACATGATACATTTGGGCTACAGGAAGCTGGACAGCATGCCAGGTTTGGCCGTGGTTGATGGAGATACAGAGGCCCTGGTCGTTGCCGACTATCATTCGCTCTGGATCAAGAGGGTCGATCCACATGTCGTGATGGTCGCCTCCCATTACCTTGAATTTTTTTATAGTTTTTCCTCCATCAAGGCTCATCTGAAATCGAGTAGCCGGAAAATAAATTTCATCCTGATCATTGGGAGCAACGACACAGCGGGTGTAATAAAGGGGGCGATTGAGCAGGGCGTGGTCATGGTTGATATGGACCCAGGTTTCGCCCCCATCATCCGACCTCCAAAGGCCTTCGTCTTTAGTTTCAATTAAGGCGTAGATGCGCTCAGAATTGCTGGGGGCTATGGCTACAGCCACTTTTCCAATTTCAGTCTCGGGCAGTCCGTTTCCTTTCAACCTTTTCCAGGTAGTACCGCCGTCAATTGATTTATACAGGCCTCCTCCTGGGCCACCACTCCACTTTCCCCATGTTCTTATGAGCATCGGCCACATGCCTGCAAATAGAATACGGGGGTTGTTGGGGTCCATGGCTATATCCGAGCAACCAGTGTTTTCATCGACAAAAAGCACTCTCTCCCATGTCCGACCGCCGTCTTTTGTCCGATAGACACCGCGTTCAGGCTGAGGGCCGTAACAATGACCCATGGCTGCGGCTAGGACAATATCGGGATTTCGAGGGTCGATCACTATCCGGCCGATTCGGCCTGTTTTTTCCAAGCCCATACACTTCCATGTCTTACCGCCGTCAGTAGATTTATAAATGCCGGTACCATGAGAGATATTGCTACGGATGAAAGTCTCCCCAGTTCCTGCCCAGACAATATTGGCATCAGAGGGAGCCAGCGCCAGAGAACCTATGGAAGAGACCGGTTGTTTATCAAAAACAGGTTTCCAGTTGATACCACCGTCAATAGATTTGAAGATGCCACCTGAAGCTGCTCCGGCGTAAAAAATATTGGGCTTGCCTGGAACACCGATAACGGCAATAATCCGGTTGCCGACAGGACCAATGTGGCGGTACTTAAGCTGGGCAAAAAGTTCAGGATTTATTTTCTGGGCGAAGCTTGGGTTTTTAAAGACTAAAAAGAAGAACATAACGGCTGCTGTAATTACTATTAAATGTCTTAAAAGCTTATTGTTTTTTTTAATAATTTGGGGCCTCCTTTTTCCCAAAATGGGACAACTAGATTTAATGATTTTTTTGGAGAGCATGTTTTTTTATTGTAATATGATAGGCTATCTTTTCAAGCTAAAATATTGGCTGCCCACAATTATCAATTACTTAACCGGGGAAATTAAAGAAGAAAAATTTTATTAATTGTCACTGTGAGCCAGGCAAAGTGATCTAATTCTCCTCCGGGAGGGGTAGGTATTTGAGCAAAAGATCAGCCGATTACTGATGTCTCAGGCTCGGCCTCGATTGAAAAAAGACATTGTCTTCAGGGATTAAGCCAGAAAATTACCTTTGAGATAAAGTGTTTTAAAAAAAATCAAAGATTCTGATACTGTTTAGGGGCAAAATGATTCCCTTTTCCAGTTTGGGAAAAGATAGGGAGCATTCTTATTTGGGTGATATCCGATAAGAGGAATGGGAAAAAATTGGCGATTAAACGATAACTCAAACCCGGGAAGAAGAGAGGTGCTTAAAAGCTTGATTTTTTTCTTAGAAAATTTAAGCTAAGGGAGTAGATCAGACTTAGGGAGGCAAATAATGAGAAAAATTTGTTTATTTTTTTCAATGATGATCTTTCTGGCTATGCCAGTTTTATCTTCGGCAACCAAGCTCAGCCTGACTGAGAGGGTAAAAGGAATGTCTGCTTACCCAGGCTTTTTCTCTTTTTATTTTGAGAAGGAGACTGGTAAGATATGGCTGGAGATAAATAAATGGGAAACTGAATTCTTATATATAAATTTCCAGCGAGCTGGCTCGGGAACCGCTAATATTAGTTTTGATCGAAATCAATTAGGACAGACTCGAATAGTTAAATTCCGTCGTCTCGGTCCGAAGGTTTTTCTGGTTCAGCCAAATTATACTTTCCGGGCAATCAGTGGTTCAGCCGAGGAAAAGAGAGTCGTCCGGGAATCGTTCTCTGAGTCCATTATCTCGGGATTCCTGGTAGAGGCAAGCGAAGGAGAGCGAGTGTTGGTTGATGCCACCGACTTTTTCCTCCGAGGAAGTAGCAATATTGTCTCCTCTCTTGCTCGCCGCCAGCAGGGAAAATATATTCGCGATCTTTCCTGCTCTGCCTTGATACCTTCAATGTGCAAGAACTTCCCTTTAAATACAGAAGTAGAGGCAATAATTACCTACACCAGTCTCCAGCCTCCTCAGGCCTTTAGTTTTAAAGTCCATCATTCTTTTGTCCGGCTGCCTGAGCCAGGATATAAACCGCGGCCATTCGATCCTCGTTCAGGCTATAGCAGCATTCGATTTGTCGATTATTCTGCTCCCTTGAAAGAGCCTCTTGTCCGAAGGTACATCATCCGTCATCGTCTGAAGAAGAAAGACCCGACAGCAAAGGTGAGCGAAGCGGTTAAACCCATCGTTTATTATGTTGATCGTGGCATTCCCGAGCCGATTCGCTCGGCTGTGATGGAAGGTGTGAGCTGGTGGAAGGAGGCTTTTGAAGCCCTCGGCTATCGAGATGCTTTTCAGGTTAAACTTCTCCCGGAGGGAGCTGACCCTCTTGATCTTCGTTACAATGTTGTCAATTGGGTCCCTCGACCCCGACGAGGCTGGTCTTACGGAGGCTCGATTGTCGACCCCCGCACAGGAGAAATTCTCAAAGGAAGTGTAGCTCTTGGAGGGCTGAGGATCCGCCAGGATTATTTGATTGCTCAGAGCTTGGTGGGGAACTTTGAACAAGATAAAAACAATGGCCAGATGCTCGAAGAGATGGCTTTGGCCCGGATTTGCCAACTGGCCTGCCACGAGGTTGGCCATACGCTGGGATTGGTTCATAATTATGCCGCTAGTATTAACAGCCGGGCCTCAGTTATGGATTATCCTCATCCGCTAATTAAAATCAGGCCGGATGGACATCTTGATCTTTCCCAAGCATATGCTCGGGAAATAGGAGAATGGGATAAGGTGAGCATTGCCTACGGTTATCAGGATTTTCCAGAAGGAGTCGATGAGAAAAAGGAGCTTGCCTCTATTCTTAATCATGCTTTCAGTCGAGGCCTTTTATTTCTTGGGGACTGGGATGCGACTGCTCCAGGAGCAGCTAATCCCTTGGCCAATCAATGGGATAACGGCCAAAATCCGGTCAAAGAGCTGGAGCGAGTAATCAAGGTTAGGAAGATTGCTCTTAAGACCTTCTCTGAAAAAAGGATTCCCTTGGGCTTGCCTCTGGCCAAGCTTGGGGATGTACTCGTTCCTGCTTATTTTTTTCATCGTTACCAAGTTGAAGCAACAGCTAAATTTTTAGCTGGCTTGGATTACGCCCAGAAGCTAAGGGGGGACAACCAGAAGTATCCCAAAATTTTATCTCCAACGCAGCAAAGGCAGGCCCTGGGAAGTTTGCTTAAGACCATCAGGCCAGATTTTTTAGTCGTTCCCGACCAAATTTGGGAAATTATCCCTCCCTGGCCAAATGGTTACAGAAGGTCTGCAGACTCTTTCTCGGGCTATACTGGACCTTCTTTTGATTCTCTCGGAGCGGCTGAGAGTGCCGCCAACCTCACCTTAAGTTCAATTTTTGACCCCAGAAGAGCTGCCCGTCTGGTTGAATACCACAGCCGTTATCCGGAGAGTCCTGGTCTGGCTGAAGTTGTGGATAGGGTGTTGGAAGCAACTTGGAAGACAAGGCAGAGGGAGGGAAAATTGGCCGAAGTTGGGCGTGTGGTTGATAATGTCGTCCTTTATCATCTTTTACGCTTAGCTCTTTATGATGAGATTTTACCGCAGGTCAGGGCCTTGGTATCTTTGAAGCTTGAGGAACTTAGCCGCTGGCTAAATAGGAAACTGCCAGAGCTTCAAAATGAGGCGGAAAAAGCTCATTTTCTCTATGCTCTGCAGCAGATCGAGCAGTTCAAGAAGGACCCAAGCAAGCTTAGATTACGTCTGCCTCTTTCTCCCCCACCTGGACCTCCGATTTAATCTTTTGATTTCTCGATTATTAATGAGATGAATAAAGGCTAAAAATGCTAGGTTCCAGAGGTTACAGGTTGGTGAAGATAAGGATTCCGACTTTTTATTTCTTCAATGAAACAATTTTTTGGGAATACCATAAGGGCCATTCGCCAGAAAAGCTATATCTGGCTCTCTTTTTAACCGCTGCCGCAACACTCTGATGGCCCAGTGGAGTGAATTTTGGACAAGCTGGGGCATCGATTTTGCCCGGGGGTTGAGTTTTCTGGCGTGTGTCCCGGGCAACCAGCTAAAATCCTCCTCAGCTATATCAAGGGTACAGTAAATTAAATTTTCGGGACTAATCTGCTTAAGTAAACGGCTCCACATCTGGGCTTCCCACTGCTCAGGGATAAATTTCCAGTTGGGATCAACAATCATTTTCACAAATTTTTGAGGGCCGACTTCAGCCAGAAGACGCATCATCTGCTTATAATTAATGCCACCAATAGGGTCAAAATCACTGTGATGAGCCACCAGAAGACAGATGCTGTCTTTTTTAAGTAAAGGAAGGCAGGTCAAGGCTCCTTTAGCTGCTTGATAGTGATTAATGCCTACAAAACCAGTGTGTCCGAGGACCAAGTCGTATTGGTGATGAAAGGGAATAGCTGCATATTTTCGGAGCTGAGCATATGCAGCCAAATGGGCTTTTTCCATGTCTCCTGCAAAAACTCCAGTTAATCTGTAATTAGAATCTAAAGTAACATTAACAGTAAAATCACAGCCAGCCATCTTAGCTACCCGGAGGGCTTCTTCATGAACAGGGTTTCCTTCCAGGATTAAATCTGAAGCCAGTGGAGAGGCCAGGATTGGTCCGCTGTGGAGAAGGTGAATCGAAGCCTCTCCTATGAGACCCGGACAGATTGATTTTCGGCCTCCTGAGACCCCAGCCATGAAATGACTCTCAACCAGTCCAGTCAAAATCTTTATATCACTTTGGACATAATGGCGGTTGATAAGAATTTGGCCGCCAATTTTAGTTCTTCCAACTGAAACCAGCTCTTCTTTCTGACGGCAGTTATGATTGATGACTTTTAGCCCGAGAGCCAAGAGACGAGGATCAAGCCTTTCTTTGATTTCAGCTTCAGTCATAGCTCGATGGGTGCCGGTAGCTACCAGGAGAATGATCTGAGATGAGTTAAGCCCAGCTTTCATCAATTCTTCAACAATAGGAAAGAGGATTCCTGATTTTCCTGAATAGGGGACAGGCCGGGTGCTGTCAGAGATAACAACCACTGCTTTGGCCTGGGGATTAAGGCGGAGTTTTTGTTTAACAATAACTTCAAGCGGTTTGCAGCCTATGGGATTTTTAAAGGCCTGCCGGATTTTATCTTCAGCAGGTGTGAGAAGAGGAACTCGGCCCATGGATAAAACGTCTGTCTTATCAGGAACTTCAATAGAAAACTGGACTCGACCCAAGCCAAATTGGACTTCTTTCATCTTCTAATCCAAAAACTTTCTTTTTTAATTTTAATTCTTTATGAATTTACCATAGCTTAACTAAATTGAAAACCTTGAAAACTATTTATTATTACTGTTAATTTGAATTAATAGATTAGAAAAAATCTAAAATTATAATTAGCGAATTGGATGAGATGCTCTTTCAGCAGCCTTAAAATCATTAACTTTTTTATTACTACCAGTTATAATTTAAACAAAAATAGTCAAATTTATTACTGGAAGTAATAGAAAAGGATAGGAGAATGCGCAGGAAATTTGCACTTTTAGGAACAATCACTTATGACCGTATCCGCTCTCAATCTGGTTTTCTCTGGCAGGGGCTGGGTGGTGTTTTGTACCAAGCAGCAACCTTTTGTGCTTTAGGAGAGGAAGTTTGTCTTTATACCCTCCTCAGCCAGAAACTTAAGGCAGAGGTGGAAAGAATAACAAGCGGTTGGCCAAACTTCCAGCAGCGGGGAATTAACCTTGTGCCTGAGGCTGGAAATGAAGTCCATCTTTATTATCCACCAGAAGGGGAAAGAATGGAAATTCTAAAATCAGTAGTTCCTCCTCTTAAGCCTGACACGCTCCTTAAAGGACTCCATGGCCATCAATTTGAGATGCTGATGGCTGTTTTTAACTCTGGTTTTGAGCTGAAATTGAAGGACTGGCAGAAGATTGTCCGCACAATTTCCTGTTCAATATGGCTTGATATCCATTCCCTTTGTCTTTCCCGGGAGCTTCACCGGCTTCGAAGGTATGTACCTCTTCCTGAGGCCTGGGCTTGGATTGAAGGAGTAAATTTTATCCAGGCTAACGCCAAAGAAGCAGCCTCTCTTCTGGGCCATCCCCAAGAGCATCCTTCCTCTGCTGAACTTTTAGATTTTGCTGAAAAGGCTTTTCTTTTAGGAACTAAGGCCTTATTTGTCACCTTAGGCAAGGAGGGGGTGTTGGTAATTACTCCTAAAGGAGCTGAAACAATATCTGCTGCTAAAGCCAATCAAGTGGTGGATACCACTGGCTGCGGTGATGTTTTCGGAGCAGCTACAGCCCTAAAACTGAGGGCCGGTTTAGAGCCTGTTGAGGCTGCTTCTTTTGGGCTGGAATTGGCATCAAGGGCTGTTTTTGTCAGGGGAATAGTAGAGACTTATAAAATAATAAAAGACTTTCAAAAGGATAGCTTAGCTCCTTAAATTTCTGTTAGCTAAATAGATATCCCTGCTCCTGCCATTACTTCTACTTTATGTTTGGCTATTTGGGATTTGGAAGAGCTGGTTGGCAGCAGCCTTTATGGTGACTTACCGTTGTCAACTTTTATTTCTTTGTCAGGAATTTCACTTCTAATGATTTTGGGTATAGTTCCAGCAACGAACTTTCAACAAAAATGTTGAAAGAGTGAAGCATCATTGCTTAGTTATTTGACCCGCTTCCCTTTACATACTTGTCATACCAATCTAGGTAACGCTCATAGAGATCCTTGGTGAATGATGGTGTATCGATTCCGTGATGTTCACCAGGATAGACAACGAGTTGAGTGGTACGTCCAAGTCGTTTGAGTGCTTGATAGAACTGCTCCGCATTGATGATAGGCACATTCCAATCCTTTTCCCCTCCAACAAAGAGGGTTGGGGTGGTCACGTTCTCCACATAGTTAAAAGGCGAGAGCTTATTCCAAATCTCTCGATTCTCCTTTTTCCAGGGAAGGCCCAATTCAAACTCCCACCAGCGCTGATACTGGTCGTGGCCATAATTGCTCACATAGAGCGCAGTGCCAGCGCCGGAGATAGCGGCCTTGAATCGGTTAGTCTTGACGATTACCAAGTTGGTCAGCTCGCCGCCGTAGGACCATCCGCCTACCCCCAGCCGATCGGGATCAGCATAACCTTGTTCAATTACATAGTCAATTGAGGCCATGACGTCTTCGAATTCCTTATCCCCCTCCGATTTACAGAGGGCCAAGGAAAAATCCTGGCCGTAGCCTGAAGAACCGCGCGGATTGGGAAGGACAACCACATAGCCGCGGGCGGCAAAAAGCTGGGCTGAGAAATTGAAACCATAATTGTATTGGGCAACTGGTCCGCCATGGAGGCGAAGCAGAGTGGGGTAGCGAAAGCTTGGATTGAAGCCTGGCGGCTTGACTACAAAGGCTTCAATTTCAGTTCCATCCTTGCTTTTAAAACGGACTTCCTCCACAGCTCCAAGTCGAATCTCAGAAAAAAGTTTCTGGTTAACATGGGAGACCTGCTTTAACTTACCTTTAGCGTAGATAAACACTTCAGGAGGTAGATGGGGCTGGGTAATGAGGCCAGCAATCATCCCCCTTTTACCTATTTCGAAATCGTAGACGACTTTAGAGCCGGTAATGAACCGTTCTACCTTGCCTCCTCCCACAGGAATCCGGGCCAGTTGATACTCACCACTGTCTTCTAACACGAAGTAAATCGATTTTCCGTCCAGGGAGAAACGTGGATTTGATATGTGGCGATCAAGCTTCTTGGTAAGCACCTTGGGTTCTCCACCCTTAAAAGATATTACAGCGAGGTGAGCTGTAGCGTAAACAAAAGCATCAGGGTCAGTGACAGAGATGTAAGCGATGTACTTACCGTCTGGACTCCAGGTGGGAGAGCTGTCAGAGCCGGGATTCTTGGTAACCTGAAGCAGCGTTTTTCCCTTGTCAGGATTGTCTGCGGCCACAACCCATATATCGGTGTTATAATTACTATCAGGTTCATCGGTACGGTTGCTGACGAAGGCTACAAATTTACCGTCCGGTGACCAGGCAGGCTCACTGTCATCAAAATCGCCAGATGTAATTTGAGTCACCTTTTTAGATTTTATATCGAAGACGTAGAGATGGGTGCGGCGATGATCCAGATAGCCGACGTAATCTCGCTTGAACTGAAGACGATCTATCACCCAGGGTTTGGGTGTTTTTTTCTTGTCTTTTTTGCCTTCTAAGTCTTCGGGCTTCGGATCTTTAATGGTCAACAGTAATTTGCTGCTATCTGGAGACCACTCGTAGGACCTGACCCCTTGAGGAACTTCGGTGAGCTGGACGGCATCTCCGCCCTTTCTGAACAGCGTCCAGACTTGGGTCTTGCCATTGCCCCGGGCAGAAAGAAAAGACAAATATTTACCGTCAGGGCTCCACCGCGGCCGCCAGGCGGAGCTTCCTTTGGCTGTCATCGGTATCGCCTCCCCACCTTCGACTGGTAACATCCAGATGCGGCTCTCGCTCTTGTCTTTCTCAAGGTACGTAGTAGATATGACGAAAGCAACCCATTGACCATCGGGACTGATCTGTGGATCGTAGACGTCCTGAATTCGGAAATAATCATCCACGCTCAAGTTTCTGAGGTTATCACCTCCCTGCCCGAGTCCTAAGGCCCAAACCAATCCCAGGAGAAGAGCTAAAATTAATAAACGATTTAACCCTTTCTTCATTTATACCTCCCTTTTCATATGCTTTTTGGTTTATAAGGAATCCAGTCAATAAAGCCTAGAATGGTCATTTAACTCCCTCCGCTCTTATCTTGTGTGTTCTAAAAAATAGTTTTTCGCTCATATCCTTGGGGGAAGGACTTGGCAAATTAATTTAATTTTCTAATAGTATCCTATTCACCCAAATTAGGCCTGTCAAGTATTTGTATTGAGACTTTCCCGAATTTTACGCAAAAAATAAGTGTAAAGCCTTTAGAAACACAATGGAAAACAGCTTTCCCATATTTTACGCAAGTTCACTTTATTCAAGATATCTTTTAACCTGATAAAGTTTGAGGTGATTTTGCCTTCCTTTTTCTGTTTTAAACCCGAAGCGAGGCCTTTCGAAGCTCTATTTGGGGTCAGACCGAGCTAATAAATTGATACTAAAGGAATTAGTTCTCTTTATTATGCTATTTTTGGTATTAGATCGGCAATTTTGGGGTCAAAAACATCAATTTAAGAGATTATGCTTCCATTAATTGCAAATTAAGAAGAATAGAATTTATCTGAGTGGCGTATTGATTATTTAAGATGTTTTTGAAGCAATCTACAGCTTTAAGAGCATGCGCTCCAATCCAAATATAATATTGGATAAATTTGTATTTTGCGTGTATATTAGATTGTCTAAAATTGTTTTATAAAATCATATTAATTTAGAGGAGGGATCCATATGTTTTCATTTAAGAAAACCATACTTTTGTTAATTGTCATGTCTTTAATATTTTCCAGTCATGCTTTTGCCCAGAAGACAATATTGCTGGAAGAGAAGCTTATTTGGGAAATTATTGCAGAAGTATCAGGGAAGTTACAGGTAAATAATATTATGCAGATGGCTCCATATGAAATGAACAGACCGGAGAGCGAATACCTCGAAAATTACCGTGAAACTGATTTTATGCTTAATATCCTGAAGCAATACGGCTTCTCGGATGTTCATGTGGAGAAATTTGATTCTAAGCCGCAGTGGGATGCAGTCAAAGGCAAATTAACCATTACTAGTCCCAGTAAAGAGGTAATTGCCGACCATGATAGGGTGGCAGCTTCACTAGCAAAAGGTTCAAAAAGCAGTAATGTGGAGAAAGAACTGGTCTATGTGCCCCACGGTGGCAGTGAAGAAAGTTATAAAGACATAGATGTGAAAGGGAAGGTAGTAATTTCAGAAGGCAATATCAGCTCAATCTTCAAGGCCGCTGTAAATAAATATGGAGCGGCCGGGGCAGTAGCCTACGAAGTCAGATATCCGGAAAGATATCCTGATATGCTGGTCTGGAGTTCCGTCCATCCGGCAGAAAACACCAGGGGAGGTTTTGGTTTTCAGATTACATACACCAAAGGGCGGGAGTTAATAGCTCAGCTTAAGCAAGGCAAAAAGATAACAGTCCAGGCGGAGGTGGAAACTAAGGAATATCCCGGTAAACTGGAAGTTGTCACCGGCCTTATTCCGGGAACAGACAGGTCGGAGCAAGAGCTCCTGTTGGTCGCTCATCTTTTTGAAGGGATTGCCAAACAGGGCGCCAATGACAACCTAAGCGGCGTTGCCTGTACTCTTGAGACAGGAAGAACAATCCTTGAGCTAGTCAAAAAGGGAGTGATAAAAAAGCCTAGAAGGAGTATCCGCTTTTTATGGGTTCCAGAATTTTCCGGCTCAAGAGCATATGTTAAGAAACATCCGGATGAGATGGAACGTGTATTTGCCGGTATCAACATGGACATGGTCGGTGAAAATTTATTCAAGACCCGCTCAATTTTTTATCTCAGTAGGTCAGCTTGGGCCAGGCCCACTTTTTTTAATGATATTACCCAAGAGTTTGCAGAGCTTACGCGGGAAATGAATAAAAACGGGGTAAGCCCTTATTATGAGAAATTAGCTCTTCAGATAGCCAGCCCTTTAGGTGCTCAGCATCCTTTCCTCCTGAATATCATAGGTTTTGACTCGGGCAGCGACCACATGGTTTTCAGCAACAGCAATGTTAAAATTCCGATGGTGTTTTTTAATTGTTGGCCTGATGATTTTTACCACAGCAGCTTGGATACTCCTGATAAATGTGATCCGACCCAGTTAAAGAGAGTAGCCTTTATTGCTGCTGCCTCCGCCATAACAGCCACAAGGGCCAAGCCGGAAGACACCCACGCTTTTGTGGCCTTGTCGGCTGGTAAAGGCCGGAGAAGAATAGCGGCTAAGTATGAATATTCCGTCAATTTAATGCAGGCTGCTGAAGCTGCTGACCTTTATACCGCTTATAAAAAGGCCGCCATAACAATAGAACAGTCTTACAAACATGAAATTGCGAATTTAAAGACTATCCAGTTAATAGCTGAAGATGATAAAGATGCGATAAGAAGTATTGAAATCGAGTCAACTAATATTATTAATGAAATGAAGGCGTCATTAAAATCCCTTAATGAATTTTATAAATTTTTGTGCAGGGAGCATAGTGTTAAGCCTCAGAAATTGGCATTAGCTCCAGAAGAAGAAAAGATGAGCAGGCTAATTCCCACAAAAAAGCAAAAAGGTATGGTGGCTCAGATGGAGGTAGATATGGACTCCGGTCTCCACCAATCGCATGAGATTTTTAAGTATCCGTACGCTGCTTGGGAATTAGCCAATTTCATTGATGGTAAAAGAACCATGCTGGAGATAGCCCAGGCTGTTCTGGCTGAATGCGGTGGTCCTCTGCCCGAAAAATCGGCAGAATTTTTCTATAGTCTTGAGAAAAAAGGGGTGATTGAGCTTAAAAAGAAATAACAAATCACCCTCTCACCGCATTGATAAAATCGGCCAGCAGACCGTAGGCGGTGGTACGGGGGCCGAGGTCTTCCTCAATGAAAGATAACTTACCCAGGACATCTGATTTGAACTGGACGATAGCTGTAGTCTCGTTGATGTTGTAGAGTATTGAATTCGAACTAACCAACTCCGGAGAAACTTTGGCTTTTATTTTCTCGCCTTCCTTCCAGGCGTGGGCCACAAGCTTATAGCGTTTGCCCTCAGCTTTCGCTTTAGCGATCATCTCGGGAGTGATGCTTCTGATTCCAGTGCGATCAACCATATCAGGCGTAAAGGGGTGATCCATCAGCACCGTGATCAAAGCAGCCAGCTTGACAGCTGCATCCCAGCCATCAATGTCTCCACTGGGATCAGTCTCAGCAATGCCGATCTCTTGAGAATACCTGACCGCCTCATCAAAGCTGTCACCTGCTTCTTGGCGAGAGAGAATCAAGTTGGTAGTGGAATTCAGCACTCCCCAGATGGAGCTCAGCCCCACGACTGGTAGTTGGCGGAAGGAGGAAAAAATTGGTACTCCGTCCATCACCGTCGATTCAAAAAAGAATTTGACACCATGATCGGCAGCTAAGGCTTGGAGATGGTGATAGCCATGGACCACAGTACCTTTGTTAGCGGTGATGGCATGCATATTATTCTTCAAGGCAGTCTCGATATGAGTGATAGCAGGCTGCCCATCATTGTAATTGACAGGTGTGTTCTCGAACATTACATCACCACCGCTGACTCTGATCAACTCAAGGTTGTCTCTGGGTGCTGGTGAAGGTGAGAGTTCATCCAGCGAGTGGCCAGATTCCATGATCTCAAGTGCTTTTTCCAGGTCGAGCCCATCAGGATTTAACGCCCGACCGTGAGTACGGGTGACCATGGCCGTAACCATAAAGCAGATCGAATAGCGGTGCTCAAGTTCTGAGCGTTTTTCGAGGAGCAGGCGGGCTAGCGCCTGTCCTACATTGCCAAAACCAAGCAGTATTAGTTTAAATGTTTTCATTAGAGCCTCTTAAATTATTGTATTTTATGTATGTTAATAAATCGAAACACAGAAATTCGAAACGTAGGGGATTAAATATTTTGTTTTCACTAGTCCAGGCGACTGGTTGATTTGTGGCTAAGCAATGAGGCGCTTGAACAGTCCTAAAGGAATGTTGCGGCCACAAATAACTGCTACCACTTTTTTTCCTTTGAAGTAATCTTTTCGTTGGAGAAGGCCGCCAACACTCAATGCCCCTGACCCTTCGACCACCAAACGATGTTGCTCGAATAGAAGACGGATAGAGGCAGCAATTTCTTCTTCTCTGAGCAGTATAATCTCTTCCACATAACGCAGGCACAAATCGAGAGTAATAGTGTCTAGGTCCACTCCGCCAGCGCAGGTATCAGCCAGGGTTGAGTAGGTTTCTATCTCCACCATTTTTTTGGCCCGCATAGATTCATACATCACTGGGGAGTTTTTAGGAGAAACGCCAAAAGCTTTTATTTTTGGGTTGTGGGATTTTAGCCATCCTGCCGAGCCGGTAAGTAATCCTCCTGCTCCACAGGCAAAAAGGGCTGCTTCCAGGTCGGGAAGTTGCTGGGAGATTTCATACCCGCAAGTTCCTTGTCCTCCGACCACTACGGGGTCGTTGTAAGGTGAAACGTAGATCATACCTTTTTCTTGGGCAACCCGCCGCGCTTCCTTCTCTGCATCCCAGGCTGCTTCACCATGGATGACCAGGTCCAAGCCATGGGCTTTCAATAATTCCAGGCGTGCAGGATCAATATCCTTGGCTACATAAATGGTGGCTCGTCGATTTCGAATGCGCATAGCCTCGGCTACAGCCAAAGCGTAGTTTCCAGTCGAGGCTGTAACTACACCTTTATCCAATTCCTCTTCGGAGAGGGAGAGGATCTTGTTAAGAGCGCCCCGGAATTTAAATGAACCTGTTGTCTGCATCGAGTCTAACTTGAGCCACACTTCCCCCTCAATTTCTTCGCTGAGATACCGAGAGTATTCAAGGGGCGTCGGCAATAGGTATTCCTTACATCTCTCGTGTGCTTCCCCCACTAGCTGAGGCACATCGAGTCGTGAGTTGTTTCCAGCTGTCATGCTAGGCCTCCTAATTGTCTGGCCTTGGGTGTCCTTATGCCAGTTGGACACTCCTTTAAGCGATAATTTAGCCTCTTCATCTTACTACTAACCACGATTTCCTATCAAGTTATTTATCAAAAAGGCTAAAATAACCTCCATAAAGAATGAGCTCTTTCAATGTCCAAATGGCCATCGGATCTTTACTGAGGGAGTTTATCAAGGTATAAAATCCTTTTTTTTGAATGGACTTAGTCCCTAATTAAATTTATACTGATATATACTAATTGTTGAACTATTCTAAAGAAGTAGATAGCTATAAGAACTATCCTTGATCGGCAGGGGAAGCGTTTCTGCGGATCATGAAAGGTTGCATCCATGATCGATTTTGTCTTGACGTTGCGTGACCTCTACGTGGCTCAGGCGAGGATCGCCCCTCTTGTGCGCAAGACTCCTCTTGTTTCATCCCCGGCCCTGGCCAAATTGAGCAGAAGCGAAATTACCATCAAGCTCGAGAACCTGCAGGAGACCGGCTCTTTCAAACCGCGAGGAGCTACCAATAAAATCTTATCCTTGAACCCTGAGGTGCGAGAGAGGGGGATCATTACCGTCTCCAGTGGCAATCACGGCCGGGCAGTGGCCTATGTGGCTCGCCGCCTCGGGCTGCGGGCGCTTATTTTTCTGGCTGATAATGTTCCAGCCAACAAGCTCAAAGCTATCCAGAAACTCGGGGCTGAAGTAATTATCCAGGGCAAAACTTACGAGGAGGCGAGTGAAGAGGCCTACCGCTTAGTGGCCAAAGAAGGGCTGGAGATGATTCATCCTTATAACGATCCAGCCGTCATTGCTGGACAAGGAACCATCGGATTGGAGCTGCTGGAGGATTTTCCCTATTTAGACACAGTTGTCATCCCCTTGTCCGGTGGTGGTCTGTTGGGTGGTGTTGCTTTTGCCCTCAAGTCGGCTGACCCTGGAATCCATGTGGTTGGTGTTTCCATGGAGCGGGGCCCAGCTATGGTGGAAAGCCTTCGTGCCGACCGGGTAGTAGAAATTGTGGAGGAACCCACGCTGGCCGACGCCCTCGCCGGCAACATCCATCCCTGTGACTATACTTTTCCACTTGTCCAGAAGACCATCGACGAGACAGTACTGGTCTCTGAAGAAGAGATCGCCTCCGCTATGAATTTTGCTCTAGAGGAACATCAGCTGGTGGTTGAAGGCGGGGGGGCAGTTGGTCTCGCTGCCTTAATATCTGGCAAAGTCAAGAACCTGGGAAAGCATGTAGCTGTGGTTATCAGCGGGGGAAATGTTGACATGAGCGTTTTGCTGGAGGTTGCCCGGGAACATCCGAACGGCCGCTAAAAAAGCACCTTGAGGTGATTTAACCAAGAGAGGAGCCACTCACTCTGCGCTAAGTAGAATAAATAATAATCGGGTTGTTAGTCCGAACGAAAGACCACAATCCAACTCCGAGTATCACAAATACCGATCCATTCGCCAACTCCGGCACTCAGGAGAAAAATGAGTTTGGCCAACGAATCCTACAAAAAGCCGATAAAAGCTGGCCTGCCAATCAGCATGAAAGTTCCTTGTTATAAACAAATAATGTAGCAACACCCCCGGTGTGCAAGAAGATGACGGTGTCCTCAGAGCTGAATTTGCCCTTGCCTATTAAGTCAATGAGTCCAGCCATGGCCTTCCCTGTGTAAACCGGGTCCAACAGAATTCCCTCAGTCCGAGCCACCAACTTAATGGCTTCGATGCATTCCTTTGTTGGTATTCCATAACCCTCGCCAATGTAGTCATAGTAAATCGTTAGCTCTTCGGGGTTAAAGGTCAGGTCTGTCTCCAATAGCCTGGCTATCTCGTTAGCTCTGTTCGCGGTCCTGCCCTGGGCCACCTCCGATCTATCGAGGACGCTAACTCCGATTACCTCAAAGGGAGCCTTGAAGTACTTAGCAGCTACTAAAAGTCCACCCATGGTGCAACCTGAGGCATTGGCGACGACTAGGTACTGAACAGTAGTCCCTTGTTCCTGCAGTTGATCACATATCTCGCCAATTTCATTGACATAGCCCATCTTTGCTAGGGGGATATCTAGGTCAAGCACATACGGATTTCGACCCTTGCTGCGCACTTCAGCCACAAGCTCCTCAATCCTCTTGTTTTTCAGGGATTGCTTGACCATAAATTCCTGATCAAATCCCGCTTCGAATATCTCAACTTTGGCGCCATAGAGGCTGGAAAGCAGCCGCGGTCCCTGGGGCTCAGAAGCAGTGCCTTTGTCAAGAAGTAAGATGACCTCCAGGCCGAGTTTGCCAGCCACAGTAGCCAGCGTAAATCCGTAAAAGAACAGAACTACAATCACAAGCGGAAATTTGAAAGAATCCGGAATTATCGGGAGGGCCTTCAAACTCCACAGGGCGGCAATGCAAACGCAGGTAGCTCCCAATAATCCACCCAAAAGAGCGATTCTTCCCTTTCTTGAGACGCGGTCATATAAAAATCCTGCCCCAGCCAAGGCAAGCAAACATCCGATTGGAAATGCGGAGGCCCAAGTACCGGCCTTAGCAGATGATACTCCTTCAAAAGAAGTAAGAGAAAGCGGTAGAAAAACGAAAAAGTCCATTAATATAGTGGTGCACATAATACTCGAGCATATTAACCAAAAACGTCCGCTTTTGGCGAAAGCCCATAAGGCTTCGGCTGGATTCTTGTCATCTAGAAAGTGAGAGGTTTTCTGTTTAGTCTTTGGTTCATCTTGTCTATCAGAACCTTCTGGCGCAACTTGATGCTCTAAAGCTGGAAGCCCAACATCCTTTGGATTCGCTTTTAGAAAGAAGGATATACATACTGCTATGGAAAAAATCATGATCCCTGCCGTACGAAATACATTTTGCCAGGAGAACACTGTGAGCAGAGATTCGGGTCGTTTACCATTTCAGGGCTTACAACGGCCAGAACTGTCCTGGAGAGGATAAATCCCATATAGCCAATAAACATGCAACCGAGGGTAATGATTTCCCAACGTGTTCTTTTTTGGGCTAACTCACTCATTGTCATCATTCTACCAAGGCCAGGTCCGTTTATTTATTTTTACAGCGGTCGTGGACCGGAGTGGCCAGCTTAAAAGGGCCATCCCTGGCAAGAAGGCTTTCTCATGAATATCCGATCAATACAGCCACAGCCATGGCCACCGAACCCACGATCCAAATCTTCACCATTAAGGGAATGATGAAGCGCAGCCAACGATCGTATGGCACTCCTGCTATAGCTAGGGCTCCCACAATCACGGCTTGGGTGGGAACGAGGATATTGCTGAATCCGTCCCCGAACTGGTAGGCCAGTACGGCCACCTGCCGGCTCATACCTACCAGGTCTGCCAAGGGCGCCATTATCGGCATGGTGACAAAAGCCTGACCACTTCCCGAGGGGATGAAGAAGTTGGCCAGGCTCTGAACAAAGAACATCCCCACGGCGGAAAGGGCCCCCGGAAGTTGCTGAAGGGGGAGGCTGATACTGTAAACCATTGTGTCTACTATCCCGCCCTCGTTCAACAGTACCTGGATCGCCCGGGCTACGCCAATCAGTAAGGCAGTGCTGGTCAGACTTGCTGCGCCTTGGCCAAACTCTACCGCTGTGCGGTTTGGGCTCATGCGGGCGATGATGGCAATGACCACTGTGAGACCGACAAAGAGTCCCTGCATCTCGACCAGAGACCAGTGCCACTTGCTCAACCCGTAGATCAGAACCACCAGAGAAAGGCCAACCGCAGTCAAGATCAGCTTGTGCGTGGTGGTCATCGGGGGATGATTTGGTTGAGTCTTTCCATCTGGGCCCCTGGAGATCGACATCTCTTCCGACATGCTCACGTCAGCCACCAGGCTTGCTGCTGGATCTCGCCCCACCTTCTTGGCATATGACCAGACATGGTAAATGCCAATGGTCATAAAAATGGCCAAGAGCACCAGGCGGTACCAGAGTCCTGAGGAAGGCTGGAGGCCGGCTATGTTTTGGGCGATAATAATGGTAAAGGGGTTTATGATGGCAGCCCCGTACCCAACACCGTACCCGACCATTATGATAGCCACAGCTGTGATCCTGTCGTATCCAAGGGCGAGAGCCAGAATGATGAGGACAGGGACAAAAGGAAAATACTCCTCACCGAATCCGATGGTACTCGACCCAATAGTGAACAGGGCTGTTCCGCCAGCCACCAACCAGAAGGGTCGATGCCCCAAGCGCCTGAGGAGGGCTCCCAGAGCAGCATCCACAGCCCCTGTAGCCCGAAAAACAGCAAATGCACCCCCGATGATGAAGACGAAGAAGATGATCTCATGTGCTCCGCTGAAACCTTTGGGAATAGCCGTCAGGCTGGCCCAGGGAGATAAG
>Ga0190349_1000133_pt1 | contig 26545 bp, 26 predicted proteins | sample 48721378_MG_FD_179798 | JGI IMG/M metagenome (GOLD analysis project Ga0190349, IMG submission 179798) | Hydrothermal vent microbial mat bacterial communities from Southern Trench, Guaymas Basin, Mexico - 4872-13-7-8_MG | ecosystem: Environmental > Aquatic > Marine > Hydrothermal vents >...
GCTTATCTTCTTGCTTCTCTCCTACCTTGCTTCTCTTTCTACTTCTCTCCTACCTTGCTTTTCGTTCTATATTTCTTCTACCTTGTCTGTTGGGAGACCAAAAAGAAAAGATAAAAAAATTTTCCCTTGACAAATTATTGTATTAGTGTATTATTTCACTATGACACTAATAGGAGGTAACGAGTTTGATGAGTCGCGGCCAATATATGTTCAAATAATAGAGGAGGTGAAAAAAGCTGTGCTTAAGGGTGAACTAAATCCAGGGGATAGATTGCCATCGGTAAGGGTCCTTTCGAAAAAATACGGTGTTAATCCCAATACAGTACAAAAGGCGTTTCAGGAACTGGAAAGGGAAAAATTTATTGTCATAAAGAGAGGTCTGGGGAGTTTCATAACAGAGGATAAAACGTTGATAGAAGAGATTAGGGATGTGTTTTTGAAGAGGATTGTAAATACATTTATTGATAGTATAAAAGCCGTCGGCTTGGATTCTAAGGACATTTCAAAGATTATAAAAAAATATGGTAAGGAGAGGAGATGAAGCGTATCTTTGTAAGTTGTATTAACCTTATAAGAGGAGGTGCATTATGTTTTATATGATTCTTTTATTTTTATCCTTCGAGACAGGGTTACCCATAGGAAATTTAAACGGAATAGAGGTTAGATCAAAGAATGGGGATATATCAATCAGTGTAAATACAGTTGATAAAATAAATATTGTTGTGGAAGATTCCTCCCTTCTAAAAGAAAAAATTGAGGGTGATAAACTTATACTTACAGCAAGGAAAGATGTGCAGATTGTAATTCCACCTGACGTAACATTCAAGGTTATGAGCATCTCTGGAGATGTTTATGTTTCGTTTAACGATTCTCTTCAAAAATTCCCTGAATCATTCGCAATTCAAGCAGTAAGCGGTGATATAGGGATTAGCAATCTTACACCTTCGTCATTTTCGATCAAGAGTGTCAGCGGTGACATAAATATTACTGGATTTATTGAGTCCGATTCTCTAATCTGGAAACAGGTGAAGGGTGACATTAAATCTGTTACTGGTGATATCACCATAGAGCCCCCTGTACCGGCAAGATTAAGAATAAATACTGTCTCTGGTAACCTGACCGTCTCAGGTAGAGGGAAGGGGAAATATGATTACCGATTTGATACACTCAGTGGAAATACAAATGTAGGTAAGAATACCGGGGTAGAGGTTAAGGTTAAAAAGGTAAGCAGGAAAGCCAGGAAGAAGGCAAAGAAAGTATATGCCTTTACCTTTCACACACCCCTCAGTAATATGCTGCTATACAACCGTGTCGACGGATTCTCTCTCGGGCTTGCAGTTAAGAAAAAGTATGAGAAAAATAAATTTGAAATTGGAGGGAGGTATGGTTTTGCCTCGCATAAATGGAGTGGCTGGATAGGTGTACAAAAATCCATCATAGGTCCTTCATACCTTGATGTAAAAATATATTCGAAAACCACTACCCCCGACAACTGGAAAGTGAAGACTGATGAAAACACTTTTTATTCATTTCTCTTTAAGAATGACTATTATGATTATTACAGAAAAGAGGGATTTGAGTTTGGACTTGGGTTGGAATTTTTAGAAGCAAACATATGTATAAGCTATGGTGATGATAAATACACATCATTAAGTAAGGAAACCGATTGGGGCTTATTCTATCACAGCAGGGTAATGAGAAATAACCCTACCGTTATTGAAGGGGATTATACATTCATGAAAATCAAGTCAGGTTTGAAGGCAGGACCTATAAATATACTGTTGAGTGTGTCAAAAATTTTGACCGCTCCTGGCGATAATGATATCTATAGTGGAATTGGGGAGATTAAAATGGAGAAAAAGATCAGAAATGATAGATTGCTGACAAGGTTCGTAAGCGGTTATTCAAATAACGAGGCTTTTCCTTTTGGTTTTACACTTGGAGGAGCTGGAACACTCCCTGGATATAGTATAAATGAGTTTTCTACATCAAAATTTGGTCTTCTTCAGGGAGACTATATTGCAAAAATAGGAAGTATAAATGCAGTTCTTTCTCTCGATATAGCGAAAATGGACGATATTAACGGGCCTGTAAAGGCAGATTTTGGTGTGGGCTTTTCACCTGACGGAAACCTTACAGTAAAGGTTGTAAGGAATGTGGAAAAGGAGGGATATTTCAAGACAATTGTGAGAATTCATAAGAGGTTTTGAAATGACTTTTTTAATTTTTGCGGCTCTAAATATCAGTATGATTGGCAGCCTTAAAGGAGTGGAGCTTAACGTTATCCCGGGTGATTCATTTCGTGTGATCCCCAAAATAGGAAGGGTATCCAGGATAGGAGAGAGTGTATTAGTAGATTTTGGAGATTTTACCAATCCTCTCTACTATTCCTCAAAGATAGAAGTTGCTGTAATATATCCAGAATCTTCAATTCTTGATGTGAATATATCATTGTCTTTTTCTGATCTAATTTTCGATGTTTCCTTCTGTACGATAAAAAACCAGAATCTCGACCTGAAATTTGGGACCGCAAAGCTCCTGTACAATAAAGCCCTTGACGGAAGACCTGAGGTTTATGGGCTCCTCAGTGGAATTACGTTGATAAATGCAGAAAAACTTATAAACGGTGCGATGATTTCATTGAGTGGCGGTTTTCTTAATATGCTTTTTGATGGTGATGGAGGAGGTGTTTTCAACATAGATACAGATGGAACGAGGGTTAATATTTCGACCTACAGGGATCTCCATCTATACTCAAGGGGTCTTTTGAATATTATAAATGGCGCGAACGAATTTAAAGAGGGAGGTGTATATCCTGAAGTAAAAATAAATGGGAATTTTAATCTTATAAATGTGGAATAGGAGGTAAAAAATGCTTCTTACATTATTTTTATTTATAGGTATACTGTCAGGTACAAATTCTAAGGAATATAAAATCAAGGGCGAGGGCATAAATCTTTTGATGAATCTTCCAGGAGAAGTGAAGGTGATTCCTGGAGATACTAAAATCTTAAGAATATCATACGTAATACCTGATTCTTTAAAGAGGTTTTTAAAGATAAAAAGGATAAAAAATCTTTATGAGTTCGATTTCGATATTGATTTTGGGGAATTAAAGATAAAGGAACTAAAAGAGTTTGTAAAAAATTTTAATTTTTTAGTTGAACTTCCTTTGGATGTATCACTTAATATTGATTTTACAGGTGGGCCCATTGATGGTGATTTTGAATTTGGAGGACTCACGATAAGAAAGATGGCCATATCTGCAGGTGCTGGTAAGTTATATATAAGTTTCGATAGTCCAAACAGGATAAGTATGACTAAACTGGAGCTGGAGGCTGGTGCGGCATCTATTAAAATTCATAAACTGGGAAATTCAAATCTGATTAAAGGTAAAATAAGCACCGGTGTCTCATCAATTCATATAGACCTTGGTGGGCAATGGAAACAAAAGGCGGAGATATCCCTTGAATCAGCTGTTGCAAATATCCAGTTATCTGCGCCAAAGGATTTGAAATTTAACGTTAAGAAGGAAGGATTTGTAACCCTGGGGATGAAAAAAAGGAATGTAGAAAATCCCAAATTTACCCTTACAATTAATAGCGTCCTCGGTTTAGTGGGATTTGAAGAGTACTAAAATTTTAAGAGGTAATGCCTCCGTTAAAATCATTATCCCAATTTACCTATCATTCGGGTAATGTTATTATAAGCCATTCTTGCCATTACTTTTTATTTTACATATAAAATTTTTACAGCGTGAGTCTTACCACCTGCTTTCATCCTGCAGAAATAAATGCCTGAACGAATTTTAGTGGGATTCCATTGAACCTGATGTATGCCATTCTTCGCTTGCCCTTTAACGAGGGTTTTAATCTTTCTTCCCACAAGATTGTATATACTTATATCAATATCTGTTGTCATATTTATAGAATATTGAATGAGAAAGGGTCCGGTTATTGGACTGAAGGATTTCAGGATAAGGTTAATATCCCCTTCCGCTATTTCATCTTCGACGGATGAAAATTCCCAATTCACTACCTTTGCCGCAATATCATATCCTTTCTGCCATTTTGCGTCCTGCCATACAAATAAAATGTTATTTCCATCTGTGGCTACAACGGGATAATTCTGATTGTAGTTGATACCCTCAACATCATTGTTCACCTTATAGTTAACACTATCTGGAGAGAGGTCAGGTTTGAATTTCTGTGCATATACATCATATCCAAAACCCCTTGAGTCTTTCCAGGTAACAACATACCCCCCATTAGGATTTACTGCAATAGAAGGAAGCCAACCAGACGTCTCACTTATCATAAAGTTTGTTCCCACAGGGGAACCATTTGAGTCTATTATCTGACCATAAATTCCGAGAGGAGTTCTATAATCCTGCCACACCACAATAAATCTTCCATCGGGGAGTACACCAGCTCTGGGGTAGTATTGATGTGCAGTACCTCCATCATCGTTTATTAAAGTGTTTGTACCAATGGTGGCACCGGTTGCATCGTATAATTGACCATATATATCATAATTTCCATTTCTGTTATCGTACCAGACTATAAGAAATTTCCCTCCTGGAGAGACACATACATCAGGTTGATATTGGTTTGCTGTTCCTACATCATCATTTACAAGAAAGTTTGTGCCTATTGTATCTCCTGTGGAGGTAAACTTCTGCGCATATATATCTGAATTTCCGTTTCTATAATCATACCAGGAAATAACAAAATTGTTTGCAGAATCTGCGTCGATGTTGGGGTAATCTCTGGAGCCGTAGGTAGTATCATTAACTATTTTTATAGGGCCTATTGTATCCCCGGACGATGAGTACATCCTGAAGTATATATTTTGATTGTAATCATAGGTAATAATAAAACTACCATTGTTATTCACAGATAAACCTGGATAACCATAACCAGTAGCGACCCATTTATTTCCACCTGTTGTATCCCCGTTTGAGTTAAGCATCGCAAAATATATTCCCTGAGGCTCTCTATAATCTCTCCAGACTATCACGCCGTTACCATTTATATTCATATCCACAGAGGGATAATCCTGCCTTCTTGTTCCATTAACATCATTTACCTCTGTCTCACCTGTTACAGGGGTTCCATCCATCGCAAACCTTCTCTTATATATGCTTCTATCATTTCTTGAATCCTCCCATGCAACTATGAACTGATTTCCATTAGTTGAAACAGACGGATTGTATTGATACCCGGGACCTGTATTTTCATCCAGGCGGATGTTCGAGCCCACAGGTGTACCGGTTGTATCGTATATCTGTCCGTATATACGGTATGGACCATCCCTTAGATCTAGCCATACAACGACAAAATTACCCGCACTATCCATTGAACAGTAAACATCATTCTGATAATATGCTCCCCCATCGTCGTTTATTAAAAAGTTAGTATCAATGGGAACCCCGGTTGCATTATATAATTGACCGTATATATCCTTATTGCCACTTCTGTAGTCATTCCATACAATGACAAAATTCCCATCATAATCTATACTACACTCGGGTTGATCCTGAGCATTTACAGTGGAATCATTGACAATAAAATTTGAACCTATTTTATTTCCACCTGCATCAAATAATTGAGCATAGACATCCAGATCACCTCCCCTAAGGTCCTGCCAAACAACAATAATTTTCCCGTTGCCGGACAGAGCAATTTTGGGAAGTCGCTGGTCTGAACTTCCACCATCATCATTCACAATGATTCTTGAACCAATGGAATCACCAGCAAAGGTGAATCTTTTAAAGAACACTTCATACCCACTACCAGAAACATTGTTATGCCAGACGATAAATATACCAGAATCACCAACAGCCACATTCGGCGCCATCATATATGTGTAAAAATAAATGGTGGGTCCTGATGGTGTGCCGTCATTTAACAGCCACTGACCGTATCCAGGTTGGAAAAAAACAAGAATACTGTCACCGTATCGTGCTGCTGAAGGGTAATTTTCATATATACTCCCGGTGTTCTGGCTTACCTTAAAATTGGGACCGGAAGGGATACCCAAACTATCATATACCTGGCCGTAGATATTGATTTCCCCATTTCTACCGTCCTGCCATACCACCATCCCATTTCCGTTCTTACTCAGGGTTACAGTGGGAATGTAATTATCATTACCTGTTGTATCATCATTGACCCTGAAATCGTCTTTTACAACATACTGGGATTGAGAGAATAGATTAAGAGAAAAGAAGAAAATCACAAATGCCACTGAGATAAATCTTTTAGAATAGTAATACATAACTGCCTCCTTTTTTTATTAACTTATTATTAAGTAAGTATTACAAATGTCAATTAAAAAATTACTTTTTTCCTTTTGCCTTTCATCCTCCTTTACCTTGCTTATCTTCTTGCTTCTCTCCTACCTCGCTTCTCTCCCTACTTGACTCCTACCTTGCTTCTCTTTCTACTTCTCTCCTACCTCGCTCTTCGTTCTATATCGACCCCTACCTCGCTTCTCTTTCTATATCTCTTCTACCTTGTCTGTCCGGGAGACCAAAAGAAAAAATATATAAACCTGAAAGACGAGCTTTGTGTCTTGTCTTTTGCCTTTTTCTTTGTCTTTTAAGCTGTGATTTTTAAGTCGTTTAATGTCCCGGTATTCTATAAAGAAAAGCCTCACGGAGGGTGAGCGGGCAAGGTTCATGAGATGTAATCTCATGAGAGCGAACCTGAGTGCGGAGCAGCAATATCCTCGCCCCTCTTTTTTGGTTCGCCTCTACTCTATCCTGTTGCCCTTTTCCTCGCTATTCTTTCTATACTTCTTCTACCTTGCTTCTCTTTCTACTTCTCTCCTACCTCGCTCTTCGTTCTATATCGACCCCTACCTCGCTTCTCTTTCTATATCTCTTCTACCTTGTCTGTCCGGGAGACCAAAAGAAAAAAACAAAAAAACCAGCTACCTATTTTTTCCCTTGACAAATGGATAAGTTTAATTATACTAATTTGGTATGATTAAGGATATAAAATGGGTATAACGACAAGAAGTTTATATGGATTAAAATTTGTTATGTATCTTATTGATAAGGGTTCCAGGGCATCGGTTCGGGAAGTTTCTGAAAAGGAGAATATTCCATACAGGTATCTTGAAAGGATAGTCCAGGACCTTAGAAAAAATGGCATTGTGTTTTCTTACAAGGGTAAGGGAGGGGGTGTAGAACTATGTAACCCTGAAAATGTAACTCTTAAGGATATCGTAAGGGTGCTTGATGGTTCTCTTTTAGAGGTCCCCTGTATGCCTCCCGTATTAAAGGTCTGTGAAATCGTTGATTCGTGTAGTGCTAAAAAAGTCTGGGAGGAATTTATGTCTTCTATAGAGAAAGTCTGTGGCAAAATTAAATTAATGAACTATAAAAGGAGGAATTAATGGCAATTAAGAAGGAGGATGTTCTTGATGCATTAAGAGAAGTAGTCGATCCAGAGATAGGATTCAGCATTGTTGATCTTGGTCTTATCTACGATGTCAGTATTAACGGAGGTAAAGTGAAAGTTGATATGACACTTACAGTTAGGGGATGCCCCCTCCAGGCAATGCTAACTGAGGCAGCAAAAAATAAGGTACTTCAGATCCCTGGTGTGAAGGATGCAGAGATAAATCTTGTATGGGATCCTCCCTGGAATCCTTCAATGATTTCAGAGGAGTTGAAGAAGAGATTCGGCTATAAATAGGAAGGGAGAATGGAATATATATATCTTGACAATGGTGCCAGTACAAGGATAGATCCACAAGTTCTAAATGCAATGATGCCCTATTTTGAAGAAATTTATGGTGTAGCCTCATCTCAATTCAGCCATCAGCCTGGGATAAAAGCAAGAGATGCATTGGAAGAAGCCAGAAATACCATAGCGAGTGGTATAGGTGCAAAGCCAGAAGAGTTGATTTTTACATCCGGGGGCACAGAATCCAATAATTTTGCATTAAAGGGTATGGCCTTAACTACTAATAGAGGTCATTTAATTGTTTCAAAGGTGGAGCATCGTTCTGTTCTTTATTCGGCAAGAACGCTGGAATCAATGGGTTTTAAAGTGGATTACCTTGATGTTGATAGTTACGGACAGATTGATATGGATAAATTGAAGGATCTTGTAACAAAGAATACATTACTTGTAAGTATTCAACACTCTAATCATGAAATTGGGACATTACAACCTATAGAAGAAATTGTAAAAATTGCCAGAGAAAGAGGTGCTTTTGTCCATACAGATGCTGCATATTCCTTTGGGTGGCTACCTATTGATGTGGAAAGACTTGGTGTGGATCTTTTGACAATAACTGGCCATAAGATACATGGGCCTAAAGGAATTGGTGGTTTGTATGTTAGAAAGGGGACACCTATAAAAAAGTGGATTGATGGTGGATTCAATGAATTTGATAAGAGGGGAGGAACTGAAAATATACCAGGAGCGGTAGGAATGGCAAGGGCATTTGAGCTTATGACAGATACTGAAATTGAGCGGGTAAGGTCATTAAGGGATTATTTGAAGAAAAAGGTACTTTCAATTCCTAATTCCCATCTGAATGGTCATCCCGAGAAGAGACACCCTGCAAATTTAAATGTTACTTTTGATTATATAGAGGGTGAAAGTGTAGTTCTTCACCTGGATATGAGAAATATTGGCGTTATAACTGGTTCTGCTTGTTTTTCCAGGTCCCTTGAACCGAGCCATATACTTATGGCAACGGGAGTTTCCCATGAACATGCGCATGGTTCTATACGATTTTCTTTGGGTAGATTTAACAAAAGAGAGGAATTAGATTACGTATACGAAGAACTAAAGAAGGTCATTGAAAATTTAAGAAAATTAAGTCCCATAAATAAGGAGGAGTAATATGGGATTACCATATTCCAAAAAAGTAATAGAACATTTTGTAAATCCAAGAAATGTAGGAAAGATAGAGGATGCTGATGCAAAGGCAACCGAAGGTAGTCCTGCCTGTGGTGATATGGTCAAGGTCTATCTAAAAGTGGATAAAAAGACGAAGGTTATTAAGGATATAAAGTTTGAATCATATGGTTGCGCATCGAATATTGCCACTGCATCTATCACGACAGAAATGGCAAAAGGGAAAACCATTGAAGAAGCAAAGAAATTTAGCTGGAAGGATGCAGCTGATGCACTGGACGGACTTCCACCTGTAAAGGTTCATTGTGCTGTTCTTGCGGTAGATGCACTGAAGACGGCTATAGAGAATTACGAAAATAAATTTGGTCTGATTGTTAACAAAAAACCTACTGGTGTTGAAAAGGTAAGGGAAAGGCTTGAGCACGTTATAGATCCAAGGACTGGCATGGATGTTATCAGGACAAAACTTATTAAGAAGATAGAGGTAAAGAAAGGGATTGTTACAATGTTTGTAGATATGGCAAGGGATGAGCAGTTTTCTGGGAATGTAGAAAATGAACTGAAGGAAAGGATTGAACCTCTATGGGATGTGAAGGAGGTAAAGGTTGTCTTCGATAAATCCTGACATTGTCGTGGATACTACTGGTGAGATATGCCCTATTCCACTTGTTGAGTTTAGAAAAGCTGCGGTTAAACTTAAGAATAGTGAAGTGATTAAAATAATAGGTACACACCCATCTTCAAAGGGCGAAATAAAATTTGCGGCAGAGGGTATGGGTCTGAAGGTCCTGAAGATTGAAGAGGATAAGGGTGGCCTCTGGCAAATATTTATAAAAAAACCCTGATATAATAACTATTTATCCCCCTTTTTTATTCTGTCATAACGAGTTTGGCTTCTCTTTTAAAATATCCCTCATCATTTATATCTTTTACCTTTTGCACTACTTCATACATCACTGTTCACAGTTTTTCTTCGCCAGGGATATTGAGTGTGCATTTTTTCGTACAGGAGGCGAGAAAGAAAAATATAAAAGTCCAGCTTCTTACCTTATCGTAATAAATAAAATTTTCTTTTCCCTTGAAAAATTTTAGAATTGATGTAGAATAATTCTAATCGGGGCGTAGCGCAGCCTGGTTAGCGCACCAGCTTGGGGTGCTGGGGGTCGGTGGTTCAAATCCACTCGCCCCGATATTGTTTCTAAAAAAGGAAATGAACGTATCTTTTTTTATAATCCATCACTGGGGCCATTTTTTGCCGCGAGGGGTGGGAGAATTTATAACAAGGAGAATAGCAGATTTTTGCTATTTTACAATTTATCGAAAAGGGAGGAATTATTTTCTCCAAAATATTGACACAATTTTTGGAGATTCGCTTACCTATAAAGAGAAAAGGCATATTACACTTATGGCTGTTAGGAATTTTGCTACATTTGTATATGAATTTTTGCTTGTTCCTAGAATAAATAAAAGAAATATGAAAAAATTTATGATACCTGTCAACTTTGAAAGGGCAAGGAATGCTTTTAAAAAGGGGAAGGGGGTAATAATCCTTACAGGTCATATTGGTAACTATGAGTGGGGCGCAGTTTTGTTAAGGCTACTTGGTTATCCACTTGTGGTGATCTCTTTGCCATATAAAACAAGGTATATTACCAACTTCTTTGAGCAAAAAAGAAAATCGCAAGGAATGGAGATTCTTTATACAGGACATGCTACGATAGGGAGTGTAAAGGCACTAAAAAAGGGAAGTATGCTTGCAATTGTTGGTGATAGGATATTTTCAGAAGAAGGTATTGAGGTTGAGATGTTTGGAAGAAAAACAATATTTCCCAAGGGACCTATTATCCTTGGTCTCATTACAGGTTCCCCTATAGTTCCTGCATTTTCCATAAAAGAGAGGGATGGCCTCTATCACGTCTACTTTGAGGATCCTATTGAACTTGAACAGGGGAATAGTATTGAAGAAGGTGTAAGAAAGAACATAGATAAATGGGTTAAAATTGTAGAAAAGTACATAAAAAAATACCCAGAACAATGGTATCTTTTTGAAAAATTATGGTAAGAATACTTATTCTTATTCCAGCCTATGGAGAGGGTGAAAGGATAGGTCGTACAATAAAAGATATAAAGACGGTGTTAAAATCCATCAAGGGCTTTAGATTTAATATACTTGTTGTTGATGATGGAAGTAGTGACAATACTTATGAAGTTGCCAAAAAAGAAAAGGTTGAGGTAATAAAACATAAAAAGAATATGGGGAAGGGTATGGCACACAGAACGGGATTTGAATATGCTATAAATAATAGATTTGATGCAGTTCTAACCCTTGATGCAGATGGTCAACATAACCCCAGCGAAATAAAGACATTTCTCAGATTTTTAGATCGTTTTGATGTTATTATAGGTACAAGAGATATAAACACAAAAATAATGCCAAGGTTGAGATATGCTACAAATAGAACTACATCAATTTTTGTCTCTCTCCTTGCAAGAACAAGAGTCAGGGACAGTCAATCTGGATATAGAATGTTAAAGATTGATGTTTTAAGAAGGCTTAAGCTCAAGACAACGAGATTTCAGACAGAGAGTGAAGAAATTATACAAGCGGGGATGCTCGGATTCAAAATTGGTGAAATACCCATTAAGACAATTTATATTGATTCTGGAAGAAAAAGCTACATCAATCCCTTTAAGGATACAATGAGATTTATTGGTTTAAATTTAATGTACTTATGGCGATAATCCTCATTTCTAACGACGATGGATACAGGGCAAAGGGAATAGAAGCACTTGCCGAGGCAGTATATGCCCTTGGTGACATTCACATTTTTGCCCCTGATAGTGAGAGGAGTGCCTCAAGCCATTCCCTTTCATTGCATAAGGGAATTCATTTTCTGAAGATCGCTGATAATATAACGATAACAGATGGGACACCCACTGATTGTGTGCTATTTGCTGTAAGGGGACTTTTGAAAAAAAACCCTGACATTGTGCTCTCAGGGATAAACCATGGAGGAAATCTTGGTGCTGATATAACATACTCAGGAACGGTTGCTGCAGCCATAGAAGGCACACTACTTGGTATACCCTCTGTCTCATTTTCATATGTTGAATTTGTAAAGGACCCCGATTTAAGATATAGCAAAAAAGTAGCTGCTTGGGTAACCAAAAAGGTTCTCAAATATGGCCTGCCGAAGGGCATTCTATTAAATGTTAATATACCTAAAAAACCAAATGGCAGGATAAAAATCACGAAACTGGGGAAACGTATATATAGAGATTCAGTAATTGAGAAAATTCTGGATAATGGAGAGAGGATTTATACCATTGGCGGTGAACCACCTACATATATTGAGGAAGAGGGCACTGATTTTTGTGCGATTGAAAAAGGCTTTGTCTCTATTACACCTATTCATTTAAGGTATACAGATTTCAAAATGGTAGATAGGCTGAAAAATTGGGAAGATGAATTTAAGATATAGTGATGAAAAAATCCGTATGATAAATAGGGATTTAAAGGGGAGGGGTATAAGTAATGGAAGGCTTCTCCAGGTATTTATGAAGGTCCCCAGGGAGGAATTTGTACCAGAAGAATTTAAGTATAGTGCATATGCCGACACCGCACTGCCAATAGGTAATGGCCAAACAATATCTCAGCCATATATTGTAGCAAGGATGCTTCAAATGCTCGATGTTGAGAAGGAAAATAATGTGCTTGAAATTGGCACTGGCAGTGGTTATCAAACTGCGCTTCTTGCAGAACTTGCCCTTACCGTTGTTACGATAGAGAGAATTAGGTCATTACTTTCAATCGCAGAGGATAGATTAACAAAGCTAGGTTATCACAATATAGTATTTATATTAGGAGATGGAAGTATTGGATATACAAAAATGGCACCCTACGATAGGATAATTGTGAGTGCGGCAAGCCCTGATATTCCTTCTTCCCTTTTTAATCAATTGAAAGAAGGTGGAAGAATGGTTATACCTATTGGAGGGAGCTTCACCCAGGTGCTCACGCTTGTAGAAAAGAGGAAAGGAAAGCAGGTTATTTCATACGGAGAAGGATGTGTATTTGTTCCTCTTATAGGGAAAGAAGGTTTTAAAAACGGGGCGTAGCGCAGTTTGGTTAGCGCGCCTGGTTCGGGACCAGGAGGTCGGTGGTTCAAATCCACTCGCCCCGAAAAATTTTAGGGGGATATATGTGGAAAATTTTCATTTCGACTTTTGTGGCTATATTCCTTGCTGAACTGGGAGACAAAACGCAATTTGCCGTTTTCTCCCTTTCTGCAGAAAAGAAATCTCCATTTGTAATTGCTATAGCAGCAACACTTGCAATGGGCGCATCCTCTCTTATTGCTGCAATGTTAGGGAATATCACAGGCCATTTTGTTTCTCCGAGGATTACACGATATGTAGCAGGGGCGGTTTTCGTTATCCTTGGGGTGGTAATACTATTTGGTAAGATGTAATTCATTGGGGTATGTCATTTTTTGTCTTCCCTTATATCCTATATCTCTGCCGTTAGAGTCCTCATTCTGAGGAGCTGGCGACCTGTCTGCGTGCAACGCACAGGCAGGCGTGAGAATCTTGCAGTTAATGTCTTTCGCCTTTGTCGTTTGCTTTTTTTCACGATTTATGAATTACGAATCACGGATCACGGTCTTTATGACTTCTGCATTTTCATACAGGGATTTTTACTTTAACACTTCCTTTACCGCTTCTGGTATGTCCATAAAGTCTTCTACTACCCTTATGCCTGCATCTTGCAGTGCCTCGATTTTACTCTCTCTTGAGCCTCTGTTGCCCTCAACGATGGCGCCTGCGTGTGAGAATCTTGTTCCCTTTCTTGCACCCTTTCCTCCGATATATGCAACTATGGGTTTTGTAATTTCACCTGATTTTACCAGTTCAGCAACTCTTTCTTCCTGTGTTGTTCCGATCTCGCCAAACATTGCTATTACTTGTGTTTCAGGGTCAATCTCAAACATTTTTATTATCTCTGGATGCGTCAGACCTATTACTGCATCTCCACCTACGTGGACAATGGTGGATTCACCCATACCATTTAGGGTCAAATAATAGGAAATGGCAGATGTTATTCCACCACTCCTTGAAGTTACACCCACAGGTCCCTTTTTAAACCACTCCTTTGCAGTCTTTGCCCTACCGCCAATCATACCAAGAACCGCCTTATCTGGACTCAATACTCCCAGTGTGTTGGGACCAACAAAGCTTGCACCAAATTTCTTGGCATATGCGGAAATAGTGAGAACATCGTGTATAGGTACTTTGTCGGGAACAATTAAAAGAAATTTTATTCCATTAAATATTGCCTCAAGTGCCGCATCCTTCACAAGTGGAGCTGGGACAAATATACAACTTGCATCGGGAATTCCTATTTTGTCAACAAGTTCGGAAATAGTATCAAAAACTGGAAGGCCTTCTACCTCCATTCCTCCTTTACCTGGTGTGACACCACCGAGGATGTTTGTTCCATACTCTTTCATTAATCGAGTTCTTACTCTTCCCTCTCTTCCTGTTATACCTTGAACTATTACTCTTGTTTTTTCGTCAACGATTATGCTCAATGATTCCCTCCCTGTATTCCTTCAATCCTGGTATGGGAAGAACTATGGTTAATGCCCCTTTTTCATGGAAGTTACAGTATATTTCACAGGCAAGACACTCGGTGCATTTACCCTTTTTAGCATCCTCCCTGTCAATGGCAAGAACGGGCTTTCCATCTTCTAATTTTAATACATTATACTTGCAGGCATCAATACAGCCCTTTGTTTTGCATTTGTTGCAGATATTATGTTCAATATAGACTATGCCAGTAATTGTTGTAAATGAATACTCATCGCCTTTTGGAATGAATTCTTCAAGAGGCTTGACTCTATGGAACACAGGCATTTCACCAATCATATCCTTTAGCTTTCTGACAGCCTTCCTGGGAGATGTGTTCTTACCATACCCGATTACATTATATCCCTTTGAATGGAGGTATTTTTCAAGTATTTCAATGGCTACTTCCTCATAGTTGCCACCCAATCTTAAAACTGCAGGTATGTCAATATCCTCCTCAAGAAATGCCTTAACAAATCCTCTTGCAGAATGAAACTGTTCCTGGGATGCAACTCCTGAACCAGATGCAAAATATCCCACAATATTTGGTTGGGACAGGATGATTTTTGCTGCCCTGTAGACCTTTGATGCAGGGGGATTTCCACTTGTATCAGTAAAATTTGCGATTATTAGTTTCTCATCTGCCACTGCATCCATCGACATCATACTTCCTCCACCGCCAGCGCCGTGAAAACCTATATGTTTGCCATCCTTCGGGATTTCTTCAGTCATTTGTATAAAATAGAATGTGCCCCTATAATCTTTTTCCTCTACCTTATATGCGATCTTTTCAAGCTCTGTAGGAGGCCGCGGAAATTCTCGGGCAATCTCAATACCAAGATCCTTATGTCTAAAAACGGCGTAGTCATCTATCACAATGTGCGCATCAGCAGCAAATATTTCACCTTCCTCTGTAAGAATCAAAGGGTTAACCTCAAGGCTTCTCGCATCATATTCCCTCATTGCCCTGTAGAGATTTACAAGTGTACTTGCAATTTTTATCAGTGTCTTACCACTTATACCTTTTTTTACAAGTTCCTGTCTTACCTGAAATGGGGAAAGGCCGTCAATGACATCTATATAGAGTTTTACAATGGATTCAGGGTGTTTCTTTGCTATCTCTTCAATGCCTGAGCCCCCGTATGTACTAAATATCATTACGGGTTTCTTCTCTTCATCATCAATTATTAAACCTGCGAAGAATTCATTTTTTACATTAAGCTTCTTTTCAATAAGGATCTCCCTTACAGGAAATCCATCAACAACAAGTTCGAGAAGGTCCGATATGGACTCTTTCACACATTCTTTACTTTCGCAGAATTTTACACCCCCTATTCCTTTTCTTCCTGTTTTCCACAGCTGAATTTTTAATACGACAGGTATATTACCCAGATCTTCAAATGCCTTAATGCCTTCCTGTGGTGATGAGACAACAATGCCTTCAGGAATTTTTATATTGAATTTTTTAAGGATATTTTTTGACTGATATTCAAATAACTTTGCCATATGGGGATAATAATAAAATGATACACTATGTCAAGAAAATTGTTTCCCTCTTATCCTCCTCCCTTGATGAGTGGAACTAAGGGAGGGTGGTTCATTTGCTCGCAATTAAAGTTTTTGTGCTTGTTATCCCTGTTCGCCTTGTGTCTCCACTTCATACTTACCACTTCTCAGTTCCCACTTATTATGCGGCAATCTCGAGTAATGTCATTCTGTTTTTGAGAGAAATGGAGTGAAAAGATATCTCTTAATATTGACATTATTAATTTTTATTATAAATTAATTACACGCTGCTTGAAATGAAAGTAAAAAAGTTAATATTGAATCTGTATTAATTATTCTTATAAATTTATATAAAATATTGGATGTCGGAGAAATTTTTTTTAACGGTGAATTATTTTCTGAGTGAATTGTTAACACTGTTAAAAAGGAGGAATTATGAAAAAGCATAGGAGTAAATATTCATTATTTATTGAATATTCACATTTTGAATTCCCACCAGCAAGAGACGGAGTGATTATTGGTAAGATGGCACCTGTAGGTATGAAATCATTGGAAAAGGCAATGAATGCTATTTTACCAGGAACATTTGTTACAAAAAGTATTGAACATAATGTGATTGAAGGGATTATAATCAGGAAATCGGATTTGAGAAAGATTCCAGAAAAAAGCCTGATGGATTTTATACTGAAGTACGCAGTACCAATTATGGACGAGACAGATATTCTCAGGTTTAATCTTGATATTGTTGTGAAAGTATCCGAAGATCTTGAGCTATAGAAGAGGAGAGGCAATTGCTTTCAGAGGTAGAAGGGAGTAAGACGTATATATTCAAGCCTGAAACAACTATCAGTAACGCAATCAAAATTCTCACAAAAAGGAATATAAAGGGAGGTATTTTAAGGGACAGAGGAAAATATTACCTTGTATCCCGGGGAAGCATTTCTGGATATCCTATAACAAGATTACTTGTAGATATTCCATTACCTGAAATACCATTGTTTTCATCAAAGACTGAATTATCCTCTGCAGTTGAAATTATGGAGAAGGCAGATTATGAATATTGCATGCTAAAAAAGGGTCAAGAGTACAGAATAATTTCACGGTGTCAATTGGTTAATACAATGGTTAATAAATATAAAGGATCTCTTAATAGGTTGTATACCATTTTTGACTCTCTACCTGCCTTTGTCTTTGCTTTTATGCCAGAATCACCCTATAGAATCATTTATACAAACAAGAAGATTAAAGAGGTATTTGGTCTGGAGATCCCATCTCACAAAAATGTCAAAGAGATGCTTAAATATATAAATAAATATCTTTCAAAGGATTACAGTAATTCTCTCGAAAAGGTATTGAGAACCGGTAGACATAATGAATTAGTTTTATCTTTGCACCCACCAGGGAAAACCGAGAGATGGATACAATTCACTTTTTTGCCTATATATATTAGTAAAACTGAATTAATGGAGTGGATTGTTACTTGTAGAAATGTAACAGAGACAAAATGTGAAGAAATCAAGCGGCAAATCATTGGGGAGATAAAGGCATTACTCCTTAAGAAAAAACCAAACGAAATCTTTGAAAGAATTATTGATAAGTTATTTAATATTTGTGCATTTGAACTTGCAACTCTTATTATAATAAGGGGTGACGATGTTGAATTCCACAACTTCTATACATCTCCAGAGATAAATAAAAAGATTAAGGATACATCTACTCAAATATTCGATTTGTATAAAGAATCGAAGAGATATTTTTCACCCTTTATGAAAAAGGTAGATAAAGGAGAAATGATCGAATTAGATAACATCTCCCTATTAGATAATCCATTTATGAATGGACTGAAAGGCCTTGGAATTGACTCATCTATTCTGTTGCCATTGATAGTGAGAAAAGATTTACTGGCATTCTTTACACTTGGGTTCAAGGAGAGTAAGATATCTTCACGTGTTTTCGTAGATGTGTTGAAAGAAGTCACTCCCTTTCTTTCAAGTGTGGTAGAGAACTTTATCCTTTTTGAGGACCTTCAAGAGTATAATAAAAACCTTGAAAAGATAGTCGCAGAGAAGACATACCATCTCCAGGTACTTTACGAACTTTCACAAAAAATAGGCTTTGAACTGAGTTATGGAGGATTGTTCAGGATAGTTCTTCAATATCTACATAAAATTATTGATTACGACATTGCTGTTTCAGTCTTGTGGGTTGAGCCTTTAGTTGAGATCATTGTAAAAACAAGACTCCCATTAGATAAAGAGGAGAGAAAAAGATTAAAGGATTATATTATAAAGAATAGCAGGATTGGTAAACTGAAAAAGCGTATGCGGCACAAGTTGGAAATGAAGTTTATAAAGGCACACGACTATAGTGGTAATAATCCTCATCCTGCATTACCTTTTGGTTCTTGTTTCACGTTACCCCTTAAAATCAAGAATAAAGTAATAGGTGAAATTGGAGTATATGCTATCCGGGAAACGAGGTTTACAGTGGAGCAGAAAAAATTAGTTGAGACAATCGTAAACCAGGGAGCTGAAGCCATTCAAAAGTTGAAGATTGTTATTGATACCCAGATGGTACAACTGCGTTCCCTCCTTGAAGGATTAAAAGAAGGAATACTACTTCTGGATGAAGAAGAAGAGATTAAATATGTTAATTCGTCTGCAAAAGAATTTAGTAACATAATAATAATGGAGGACGAAAGGGTTACGCATATTGGTGAGAATAAAACTGCCTATTATTTGAACCAACTTAAAGATTTTGATTCACTGAAGGAGTGGGAGATAGATGTAGATTCACCTGAGAGGCATCTATTACTCACGGGGATGAAAATTCTGATAGGTGATAAAACATTGTTTATTATAACATTGAGGGACATAACAAACATTAAAATTACCGAAAGGATCATTGAGAGACAGCAAAGGTTATCCCTCATAGGTCAACTCGTCAGCGGAATAGCCCATGATTTTAACAATCTTTTAACAGCAATAATTGGGTATTCTGAGTATGCATTGAGTGATATTAAGGATAGAAATCTCAGTGAAGAAGCATTGAAGATCATTTTGGATCAAGGGAAGAAGGCATCAAAATTGGTTTCGCAGCTGCTCTCTTTTAGCAGAAAATCTGTTGCAAAAAAAGAATTGGTGAATCTTGAGGAACTGATATCAGGGATTGAAAAAATGGGGAAAAGAATTCTGCCTGAAAACATAGAGTTTAATGTGAGTCTTAAGAAAGGCTTGCCAAATATTGTGGGAGATTCTGCTCTACTTGAGACAGTAATAATGAATCTCGTAGTAAATGCAAGAGATGCAATGACCAAAGGTGGGATCATCACCCTGATTGTTGATTCTTGTCGTATTGAAAATGAAAAAATTAGGATTCCAAATGTGACACCTGGTGAGTATATAAAGATATCAATTGAGGACAATGGGAGCGGTATGGATAACAAAATCCTGGAAAGGGTGTTTGAGCCATTTTTTACCACAAAGCCCCCGGGAATGGGGACAGGCCTTGGCTTATTCCAGGTCTATGGAATTGTAAAGGCTCATAATGGTTATATATATGTTAATTCAGTGAAAGGAATGGGAACGAGCGTATTTGTATATCTTCCTATACCTGAAAAGGGGGAAAAGATAAAAATTGAAGAAAAGATGGAAAAAATGCCTCTTGGTAAGGGTGAGTGGATATTAGTTGTTGAAGATAACCCTTCTGTTATGAATTCTTTATTCCTGACTCTAAAATCACTGCATTACAATGTATTAAAAGCTACAAACGGTATAGATGCCTTTAATATATTCAGAGAAAACAGGGATAAAATAGACCTTGTCCTAAGTGATTTTGTTATGCCGAAAATGGGGGGGAAGGATTTATTTTTCAAACTTAAGGAAGAAAAAAAAGATATAAAGGTAATTTGTATGAGTGGTTATGGTGTTGAGAAAGAATTAGAAGAATTAAAAAAACAAGGTCTTGGGGGATTTGTTCAAAAACCATTTACAAAAAAGGAACTTGCACAAAAAATAAGAGAAGTCATCAAGTAAATACGAATTTTCCCTTGATAAAAAAATATAAATTTATATGATATAAGAAAAAAGGAGGCAAAATGTATTTGATCAATCTTGGAAATGTTGACTGGGATGTTTCGCAGGCTATTTACCATACGCTTGGAAGGATGGGGGTTGAAGGTCTTGTTATATGTTCTCCCAAACAGAAGTATGTTTCAGTGGGTTATTTTCAGGATACAGAAAAAGAGGTAGACGTTGATTATCTTAAAAGGACTGGTATCCCACTTATAAGAAGGGAAGTGGGAGGGGGGACTGTACTACTTGATAATGGCCAGATATTCTATCATTTAATATGGAATAGGGGGAATAGTAAATTTCCCATAAAATTTTCAGATATCTATGAAATGCTTTCAAGGCCACCTATTGAAACCTATGGAGAATTTGGTATAAAAACATCGTTTAGAGAGGTAAATGACATTATTACATCAGAGGGAAGAAAGATCGCAGGGCTTGGTGGCGCTAATATAGATAATTCAATGGTATTTGTAGGCTCTATAATTCTTGATTTCGACTATGAAACAATGTCAAAAGTGCTAAAAGTTCCTGATGAAAAATTCAGAGACAAGGTATTCAAGAACCTGAAGGATTATGTATCGAGTGTAAAAAAGGAAATTGGAGAAATCCCGAAAAGAGAAGAGGTGGTTAGAAGTCTTGTGAATAATTTTGAAAAAATAACAGGTAAATTAAAAGAAGTCACTATAGATGAAGAAACCCAAAAAAGAGTAAAAGAAGTTTCGAAATACCTTAGGTCAGAGAAGTTTATCTTTAAGAAGACATCAAAGATCCCTGATAGAATAAAGATAAAATCAGGGATTGAACTCCATTTTACAACATATAAAGCAAAAGGCGGTTTAATAAGGACAGCACAGGAAATTATGGAAGATATTTTAAAAGACATAGGTATTTCGGGTGATTTTACAATGAATCCTAAAGAGGGGGTATCAATCATAGAGGATAGTGTGAAGGAATCAAAGAAAAAGGAAGAAAAGATACTTGAGAAAGTAGGTGAGGCATACGATAAGGGTAAGATTGATGCACCTGGTGTCACTCCAGAGGATATTACAAAGGCAGTTGTAAAAGAGGAATAATTTTACAGTTGACTAATAGCGAAAACAAAATAAATTGGTAATGATAAAAAGAGGATATGTAAATGTGTAAAAAACTTTTTTTAATAATAAAAAGACTTATTACTTAATTGGAGGAATTACGATAACAAGTTCTCAATTAAGAATATATGGGATGATATAGAATGAAATATATGTTTTTGTGCGATGGTAGAAAAGAAAGGAGCTGTAGGTGAATAATATCTTATTATTGGGTATTGTTTTAACAGGTGGTTTTCTTGGTGCATTCTTGATGTCAAAGATAAAGATTCCTGCAGTAACTGGTTATATTCTCGTGGGTCTCGCGTTGGGTGTTTCTTTTCTTCATATCATTCCATTACAAAAAAATATAGCACTCAGTTGGCTTATAAATCTTGCTCTTCTTCTTATAGCCTTTAATGTGGGTAGCGAGCTTACATTAAAAAATCTTACTAAATTTGGAAAGTTTATAGGTCCTGTGGTGATATTTGAGAGTTTGTTTTCATTCATAGCAATATTCTTGTTTCTTCTTCTTTTTAAAATGGATTTTAAGCTCGCATTGATTATTGCATCTCTTGGTTCGGCGACGGCACCAGCTGCTACTGTGCTGGTGTTAAACGAATTAAGAGCTAGAGGTCCTCTCTCTACGACAATACTTGCCTGTGTTGGGCTTGACGACGCTATTGGTATAACGCTTTTTTCTATTTCTGCCTCTATAGTTTCTTCTATGATAGGAGGTCCCATTCATCCTGGTATTGTTGTTCTTTCCATATTTGTTGATTTAATTGCCTCTTCAATTATTGGAATTCTTGCTGGCTTACTTTTGGTTTATCTTGTGAGAACCGTATCTGTGGACGTCCAGTTGGTTATTCTTATTACAGGTTTTATCTTTCTTTTCACCGGTCCCCTTTACTATGAATTCCACAGCTTCCATTTCTCTCCGCTTCTTGCAAGTATGTTTATGGGGTTTATTTTTGCTACATTCTCAAAAAAGATGAAGAGTGCAAGAAGGCCACTTGACTATTTTGGATATCCCTTTTATCTCATATACTTTGTTCTTGCTGGTGCCAGATTACAGGTAAAACTTCTCATAAAGTTAGGATGGTTCGCTATTGCATATATCATCGGAAGGCTCACTGGTAAATTTGTCGGTGCATATATTGGAGGGGTTGTTGGTAAGGCACCGAAGGTTGTGAGGAAGTATACAGGGTTTGGTCTTGTATCTCAGGCAGGTATTGCTATTGGATTGGCTCTTTTTGCAGCCAATAGATTCCCCATGTATAGTAGCACTATTATTGCAATTGCCCTTGGGACAACTATATTTACAGAGATAGTTGGCCCAATCTTAGCAAGGTTTGCAATTATGAAATCTGGAGAGTATCACAAAAAATTAGAAAAGGAGGCTTAAATGCTTTTAAGTGACTACATAACGAAGGACAGGGTTATTTTTCCGTTAAAATCAAACGATAAAGAAGGGGCTTTAAAAGAAATAGTTGAAAAATTCAATGAACTGGGAGTTATCAAAGATAAGGATGAATTTTTGAAAAAGATAAAGGAAAGAGAAGCTATTGAGAGTACAGGGATCGGACAAGGAGTGGCAATTCCACATGCAAGATCAGAAACGGTAAAGAAACTTTCCGTGATTTTTGGTAAATCAAATACTGGGGTGGAGTACGACTCAATTGACGGCAAACCTGTCAATCTTATTTTTATGATTGCAGCCCCTAAAGAGGTTAAAAAGGAATATCTTCAGTTGATAGCAAAGATTGCGAGGCTTCTGAAGACCAACCATTACAGAGATTCATTGGATAGGGCTAAATCAATAAATGAGATTCTACAGGTTATTGTATCATTTGATGATAGATTCCCGAGAGAGATGAAGGTTCATCCCAAAAACGGAAGGGTAATCCACCAGAAAGGAGAATAAAATGTATCTCCTTATTATAATTTTACATAAAGAAGAGTATCTTGATGACATCCTTGGATTATTTGTCGAGTTAGGTGTTGAAGATGCCGCAATTGTAGAATCACAATCTCTTACCAGTGCACTTGCATACGACGTTCCAATCTTTGCAGGCTTAAGATTTTCTCTAAGAGATACAAAGAAATACTCAAAAACAATCTTTGCCCTTACAAATGATTCTAAAATAGGAGAAAAAATAATCAGTATTTTAAAGGACGAAGATATTGATTTTGAAAAGCCTGGGACTGGTAGAATAATGGTTCTGAAGGTTAGCGAAATTTACGGAGAACCGGAAGAGGTAGAACTGTAGTTGGATATAGTATTTGGTCCAGTTCCTTCAAGAAGATACAACGTTTCTCTGGGCATTGATGTAATCCCCCTAAAGACCTGTACCTTCAGCTGTGTATATTGCGAAGTAGGAAACACGACAGATATGAGGATTAACAGATCCCCTTTTGTACTTACCGAAGATGTTATAAGTGATTTACACAAATTTTTTGCCAGCAATCCGGACGTAAGGATTGATTATATCACCTTTGCCGGGTCAGGGGAACCAACACTTAATACTGAGATTGGTAGGATGATCAGAACAGTAAAGAAAAAATATACTGATATTCCTGTTGCTGTTCTCACCAATGGAGCGCTTCTTTGGATGAAGGAGGTGAGGGAAGAACTTCTTTCTGCTGATGTAGTGGAGGCTTCACTTGATGCTGCAATAGAAAGTACCTATATTAAACTTAATAGACCTCATAAGAGCATCATACTTGATCTTTATCTATATGGATTGAAGGAGTTTAGAAAAGTATATACCAACAAGTATTATCTTGAAATAATGTTTGTAAAGAATGTAAATGACAATGAAGAAAACCTTGCTGCATTGAAGAGAGAAATTCAGGTGATAAATCCAGATAAGGTTCATCTTAATACCATTGCCAGACCACCCGCTGAGCCGGGGATGAAGCCTGTATCAGAAGATTTTCTTATTATGGCAAGAGATTTCTTTGGGGATAGGGCTGAGGTTGTTGCCTCTTTTGGAGGCAGTGAAGTAAAGGGTGATCATATCGAAAAGGAGATATTGAAGGCTGTTATCATCAGGCCAATGAGGTTTGAAGAAATACTTATGCTTTTCGATATTGATGAAAATGTTCTTAGAGGTATGATTGATAACTTTAAAAAGAAAGGTGAAGTGAGAGAGGTTGAATTCAATGGAGAAAAGTATATTCAAGGCGTACGATATAAGAGGGATATATCCCGACCAGCTTAATGAAGATGATGCACGGTTAATTGGAAGGTCTATTGCAGTTCATCTAAAATCAGAGAAAATAATTTTAGGAAGAGATGGTAGGCCATCTGGTATTTCCCTTCTATATGCATTAAAAAACGGAATAAAAGATATGGGTATTGATGTTATTGACATTGGAATGATAACTACTCCTATGATTTCTTTTGCGGCAGGGAGATATAAATTTCCTGGTGTTATTGTTACTGCTTCTCATAATCCGAGGGCGTATAATGGTTTTAAAATAATAGATAAGGATGTTTTACCGGTTGGTCTGGATTTTGGTTTGGATTTAATAAGGGATTTTGCCCTCACAAATCCGCAGCCCACCAATAAGGTAGGCAAGGAAGAAAAACGGAAGATTTACAAGGAGTATATACAATTTTTGCTTGACAAAATGAAAAGTGGACAAAGATTAAGATGTTGTATTGACACATTTAATGGATCAACACCTGTAATCCTGAAGGATCTTCTTCCTCAATTGGGTATTGATTTTAAGACACTGAATTTTAATATAGATGGAACATACCCCAAGCATGCACCCAATCCTCTGGATTTTAGAAACCTGAATGAAGTTTCTGAATGTGTAAAGAATACTGGGGCAGATTTTGGGGTTGTATTTGATGGGGATGGAGACAGATGTGTATTTGTTGATGAAAGAGGCAAACCTATTCCGCCTGATCTAATAACAGGACTAATTGCTAGAGAAATAGGTGTAGAGAATGAATATGTTCTTTGCGATGTAAGAACCTCAAAGGGTGTTTGGGAAGAGATTTTAAGGTTAGGTGGTAAACCTGAAAGGGTAAGGGTTGGACATGCATATGCAAGGAGAAAATTAAAAGAATTAGATGGAATATTGGGTGGAGAGCTTGCAGGCCATTATTATTTTAGAGAAATGTATTACGCAGATAGCGGTATCCTTGCCCTCATCCATATATTAAATTTTATACGAAAATATCCAGGACTACTATCAAAACTTGTTCTTCCATTAATGAAGTATTCAAATACAGGGGAGATAAATTACAAAATTCAGAATAAAGATGAGGTAATAGAAAAGGTTAGAAGGCATTTTGCCGATGGTAAAATTTCGACCCTTGATGGGCTTACAATAGAGGACAAAGATTGGTGGTTTAATTTGAGAAAATCAAATACTGAGCCATATTTGAGGCTAATAGTTGAAGCAAAGGATAATCGATTACTCGAAGCAAAAAGAAAAGAGGTCGAAACCATTATAAGAAAGTTTGGAAAGAGTGAATTATAATAGTATTGCCCCCTATTATGACATAATAATGAGTGACATTTCATATGAAGAATGGATCAACTATATATTTGATATAGGTAAAATATATAGTGTTGAATTTTCTCCAGCGGTAGACCTTGCTTGTGGAACAGGAAATTCAACCCTGCCATTCTTCAAAAAGGGATTTTCTGTTGTGGGTTTAGATAAATCATTGCAGATGCTTAAAGTAGCTCAAAAGAAGGAAAAGACGATAAATTTGATCCAGGCAGATGCACGTTATCTGCCTTTAAAAAGGACATTTAATTTTGTATATTCTATTTTTGACAGCCTGAATTATTTTATGCAAGAGAATGAATTAAAATTAGTATTTAAAAATGTAGCTAATATAATAAAACCCGGAGGATATTTCATCTTTGATATGAATACTGTCGAAGGAATAAAAGTAATAGCAAGGGAAAGGGAACGGACATCCGCGGATGAGAATATATATTCAATCTGGAGACATAAATTTAAAGACAACAGTATTACACTCTACCTTACACTATTTGTAAAGGAGGGGGAGCTTTATAAAAGGGTAGATGAAGTCCATAGAGAAAGGGGATACGAATTTGATGAGGTTAAGGAATTATTAACAGGTTCCGGTTTGGAATTTATTGATGGATTTCAGTGTTTTTCAATGAAGAGGCCAACAAGAAGAACACACAGAATAATGTATGTAACGAAGGCAAGTTGACATTCGCCCTCCTTTTTTACCCAAGCAGTTTGTAGCTATCTGTCAGTATCACTATTTTTTTCGTTTTTTTCTTCTGGTGAAAATTTTTAACTCTTTTAAGTCGTCATTCTGAGGAGCTGGCGACCTGTCTGCGTGCAACGCACAGGCAGGCGTGAGAATCTTGCAGTTGTTGTC
>Ga0190349_1000134_pt1 | contig 26453 bp, 24 predicted proteins | sample 48721378_MG_FD_179798 | JGI IMG/M metagenome (GOLD analysis project Ga0190349, IMG submission 179798) | Hydrothermal vent microbial mat bacterial communities from Southern Trench, Guaymas Basin, Mexico - 4872-13-7-8_MG | ecosystem: Environmental > Aquatic > Marine > Hydrothermal vents >...
TTAAAGGCTCTAAAAGATTATAGATATAAAAATTACGAGTTTAAAAATGCTGTTAATTTACTAAATTCGCAAAATATATCTGAGGAAATAGAAAAAATACAAAATGAAAGGAAAGATTTAATTAAAAAAATCAGACGCCTGGAAAAGAATTTATCTGATTATGAAGTTTCTGAAATGCTAAAGAACTCAGAAAAAATAGGGAAATACAAGTTGATAATGAAGGTGTATAAGGATAGAGACATAGGATCTCTCATAAAAAAGTTTGATCAGGAAGATATTATAGTATTTCTTGCAAACAAAAAAAACGGCTATATTGTGGGTTTTTCAAGGATAAAAGAGATAAATATAGGCAAAATAATGAGAGAGATTGGAAGGTTTATAGATGGAAGCGGCGGAGGTAATGAAAATCTTGGAAAGGCTGGAGGTAAGAACTCTGAAGGAATAGAGGGAGCTTTCAACTTTTTGAGAAAAGAGGTTAAAAAAATAATTTCTTGAGATAGAGTATCTTTATAACTGTGCAAAAATTTTATAGGACTGAGAACAAAAAACTTTAGTTGACCTAATTACGTGGCGGTTTCGATTAGGGTTACCTGAAGAATGAGATGCCGTCCTCCAATTAGGATAAAAAAATGAGAATCCTATAATCATTTTGTAGGGTTTGATGTAGGTCCAACAGCTAGGTGATATTCGGATATGATGCCACACTATGGTGATATCCGCTATATTCCACATATTCTTATATACTCCCATATAAACTCTGGTTGATCCTGCCAGAGGCCACTGCTATTGGAATACGACTAAGCCATGCGAGTCAAGGGGCTCTTCGGAGCACCGGCGTACGGCTCAGTAACATGTGGGTAACCTACCCTCAGGTGGGAGATAACCTCGGGAAACTGAGGCTAATATCCCATAGATAAAAGATACTGGAATGTTTTTTTATCGAAAACTCTTGTGCCTGAGGATGGGCCTGCATCCGATTAGGTTGTTGGTGAGGTAATGGCTCACCAAGCCTACGATGGGTACGGGTCGTGAGAGCGATAGCCCGGAGATGGGGACTGAGACAAGGCCCCAGGCCCTACGGGGCGCAGCAGGCGCGAAATCTCTCCAATGTGTGAAAACATGAGAGGGGTATTCCAAGTGCCCTTGTTATGCAAGGGATTTTCTTTGGTCCAAGACGCCGAAGGAATAAGAGCTGGGTAAGACCGGTGCCAGCCGCCGCGGTAACACCGGCAGCTCGAGTGGTGGCCACTATTATTGGGCCTAAAGCGTTCGTAGCCGGGCAGGTAAGTGCTCTGGTAAATCCCATAACTTAATTATGGGGCTTCAGAACATACTGCCTGCCTTGAGACCGGGAGAGGCTGGAGGTACTTTCGGGGTAGGGGTAAAATCCTATAATCCCGAAGGGACCACCGGTGGCGAAGGCGTCCAGCCAGAACGGGTCTGACGGTGAGGGACGAAACCCAGGGGAGCGAGTCGGATTAGATACCCGGGTAGTCCTGGGCGTAAATGATGTGGGCTAGGTGCAAAGCTACCTAAGTGGTAGCTTGGTGCCGATGGGAAGCCGTTAAGCCCACCGCCTGGGGAGTACGGTCGCAAGGCTGAAACTTAAAGGAATTGGCGGGTGAGCACCACAAGGGGTGGAGGCTGCGGTTTAATTGGATTCAACGCCGGGAAACTCACCGGGGGCGACAGCAGTATGAAGGTCAGGCTGATGACCTTACCAGACAAGCTGAGAGGAGGTGCATGGCCGTCGTCAGCTCGTACCGTGAGGCGTCCTGTTAAGTCAGGTAACGAGCGAGACCCTCGCCCACAGTTGCCAGCAGATCGTTTTAGATGCTGGGGACTCTGTGGGGACCGCTGGTGCTAAATCAGAGGAAGGAGAGGACGACGGTAGGTCAGTATGCCCCAAATCTCCCGGGCTACACGCGGCCTACAATGGGCGAAACAATTGGTTCCGACCCAGAGATGGGAAGGTAATCCCCTAAATTCGCTCTAAGTTCGGATCGAGGGCTGTAACTCGCCCTCGTGAAGCTGAAATCCCTAGTAATCGCGTGTCATCATCACGCGATGAATGTGTCCCTGCTCGTTGCACACACCGCCCGTCAAGCCACCTGAGTGAGGTTCAGATGAGGCCTTGTCCCTCGGGTAAGGTCGAATCTGAGTTTCGCAAGGGGGGCTAAGTCGTAACAAGGTAGCCGTAGGGGAACCTGCGGCTAGATCACCTCCTATATTTAAAAAGCATCATGTCCGAACACTAATTAGCTGTTGGACCTATAAAGGGCTCATAGCTCAGCTGGAAGAGTGCTGCCTTTGCGAGGCAGATGCCCCGGGTTCAAATCCCGGTGAGTCCACTGAGCTGTGAGATGCAACTCATAATATTTATGTTATGAGTGAAGGGCTGATATCTATGAAGCCGTGCATAAGTTCGTATCCACCAACTAGCCTTAGGCTTAAGTAGAAGTTTCATGCTAAAGTCATTTGATGGATGGCTTGGCTCGGAAGCCGAAGAAGGGCGTGGCCAGCTGCGAAAAGCTCGGGCGAGGCGTATGCAACCCTTGAACCCGAGATTCCCGAATGGGACTTCCCGCCCTTTATTTAAGGGCAATCCGAGAGGATTGGGAACGCGGGGAATTGAAACATCTTAGTACCCGCAGGAGAAGAAAGAAAAAAGATCGACGTAGATTTTATCTACGTCAGTCTGTTTCGATGCCGTGAGTAAAGGCGATCGAAAGCGGCAAAGGGTAAACCGAATGCAAAGATGTGGTGTATGGGTCCCAGTTCAGGATAAATCTGGAGAAGCCGAAATTCTCTGGAACGGGATACCGTAGAGGGTGATAGTCCCGTAGGTATAATCTGGATTTATTCTTGGGTATCCCAAAGTACCATGGGTCGGATATCCCGTGGGAATATGGGAGGCATCACCTCCCAACCCTAAATACTCTCCGAGACCGATAGCAAATTAGTACCGTGAGGGAAAGCTGAAAAGTACCCCTGACAGGGGGTGAAAAGAACCTGAAATCAAATGACGATAAGTAGTCGCGGCTTGAAAGGGTCGAGTCTTGCTTAAACAAAATATCGCGAGATATTAGTCAGGCAAGAGGACCAGAGTTGCGGCGTCCGTATTGAATCACGGGGCAGGGAGTTTATGGTAGTGGTGAGAGTAAGAGGATTACCCTCGTACTCATAGGGAAACCAAGTACCCGCAGTCTTTTTGGACGAGGGGTCGGGTGTGAAAGTGCCTAAAATCACTGCCATAAGACTCGAAACCGGTCGATCTAATCTGGGGCAGGGTGAAATCTCTCAACAGAGGGATGGAGGCCCGAAAGGATACTAACGTTCAACTTGTTCCTATGACCTCAGATTAGGGGTGAAAAGCTAATCAAGACCGGAAACAGCAGGTTCCTCCCGAAGTGAGCCGTAGTTCAGCCTGAAGGGAGGTAGCTGATAGGGTAGAGCACTGATTGGGTGTTTAGGGGGAGAAATCCCTCGGCATCCTGTCAAACTCCGAACCTATTAGCACTGTAGATCTTCAGAGTGAGGTAGCGGGGTAAGCTCGCTCACCGAGAGGGAATCAACCCAGACCAAAGTTAAGGTCCCCAAGTGTTGACTAAGTAGCAAAGGTGTCCTTGTCCTAAAACAGCGGGGAGATAGGCTTAGAAGTAGCCATTCTTTAAAGAGTGTGTAACAGCTCACCCGTCTAGGTCAAGGGCCCTGAAAATGGACGGGAATCAAGTCAACCACCGATACTTTGGAGCTCGAAAGAGTCTAGTAGGGAGGTGCTCTGATAGGGTAGAAGTTGGGCCGTAAGGTCCAGTGGACCTGTTAGAGATATAGATCCTGCCAGTAGTAGCAGCAAAGCAGGGTGAGAATCCCTGTCACCGAAAGGGCTAGGGTTCCTCAGCAATGTTCGTCAGCTGAGGGTTAGTCGATCCTAAGAGCTGTCCTAATTAGAGCAGCCCGAAAGGGAAGCAGGTTAATATTCCTGCACCACAAAGATACATGCGGTAACGCAAGTCCAATTTCAGACAGTTCGGGGTAAGTCAAGTAACATCGTCGTGTTATCTAATTGTATAAGCCAGCGGAGTCGTGTAATACGGAGAAACTGGTGAAAGCAAGCATGGCCTGACATTTTTGTCGGGTTTGACCGATCTCTGGACTCTGTGAAAATGAAATTGGAATGAATTCTTTGTGTTCGTACCCAGAACTGACACAGGTGCCCCTAGGTGAGAAGCCTAAGGTGTGTTGGGGTACCCCAGTTGAGGGAATTCGGCAAATTGGCTCCGTAACTTTGGGATAAGGAGTGCGCACTGTCCTGCAAGGGACAGTGCGTCGCAGTGACCAAGAGACTCCGTCTGTTTAATAAAAACATAGCAAACTGCTAGACCGTAAGGTTTTGTACAGTTTGTGAGGCCTGCCCAGTGTCGGTATGTTAAACCTCTGTTCAAGGGGGCTAAGCACCGATAAACGGCGGGAGTAACTATAACTCTCTTAAGGTAGCGTAATACCTTGCCGCTTAATTGGCGGCTTGCATGAATGGCAGAACGAGAGTCTTGCTGTCCCCAACTGGGCCCCAGTGAACCTACTCCTCTGGCGCACAAGCCAGAGTCCCCCGCCGGGAGGCGAAGACCCCGTGGAATTTTACTGCAGTTTCTTGCTGCGTCATGGTTCTTGTTGTACAGTGTAGGTGGGAGCCATCGAAACCTTGCCGCCAGGTAAGGTGGAGGCGCCGTTGGGACACCACCCTTTAAGAACTATGTCGCTCATCGCATTGCGAGACACCAAGAGATGGGCAGTTTGGCTGGGGCGGCACGCCCTTGAGAAAGTATCAAGGGCGCCCTAAAGTCGGCTCAAACGGGTCAGAAATCCGTTGAAGAGTGCAAGGGCAAAAGCCGGCCTGACTGGATTCTGCTCAGTAGAGAATCCAGAGGCGAAAGCCGGGCCTAGCGAACATCAATACCCTCAGTGATGGGGGTTTGATCTCACAGAAAAATTACCCCGGGGATAACAGGGTTGTCGCGAGCAAGAGCACGCATCGACCTCGCGGCTTGCTACCTCGCTGTCGGTTTTTTCCATCCTGGGTCTGCATCAGGACCCAAGGGTGGGGTTGTTCGCCCATTAAAGGAGAACATGAGCTGGGTTTAGAACGTCGTGAGACAGTTTGGATGCTATCTGACGGGGGTGCTGGGTGTCTGAAGGGAAGGTAGTCTCAGTACGAGAGGAACAGGCCGCCGTGGCCTCTGGTGTACCGGTTGTCCGACAGGGCAGCGCCGGGTAGCTACGCCATAACCGATAAGGGCTGAAAGCATCTAAGCCCGAAGCGGTCCCTGAAAAGAGACACCCGCTCTCTGGTATATAATGGGGCTGGTGACAGCAACATTACCAGAGACGAGGACACTTCTATAAGAGAAGGTTGATAGGCTGGGGATGCAAGCACCAAGGGCAACCGAGGTGTTAAGTCCACCAGTACTAATAGTCCAAGGCATGAAACTTCGAAATAGTCTAAGGTTGGGTGTAAGATACGGACTTGTGTATATTTTTTTATTTTGTAGAAGAGTTTTTGTTTGCTTTTTCCAAGAAGTTTATTTCATTTTTATAATTCATCGGGCGATAGAACTCTGTTCCTTTAAAACATTCACCAATGTTAAAGAACATAGAAATTTTTCTCTCTCATCTTTTCCTGCCGAGATGTATACCCCTCTCTGTAGATGTCCTTGAGTTTCTCCTTTACTAATTTTCTAGAGCCCGAGAATATGCCCATAGGCCACTTAAGATTGTTACTACACCTATCAATACCAGATATATAATCGATAAGATTACATTAGAAAATTCGATATTAGGAACAAGAAGACAAGTTCTGAGAAGATGCGCTGACTGAGAAATGGGATTAATACGCATTATTGTAGATAACGTTCCCTCACCTACCACTGGGTAAAACACAGATGAGACCATCATTAGAGGCATCATTATCAATGTCATGATAGCTATAGGTGCTTCTGAATTTTTCATAATTGAAGAAAGCAAAATTATTATAGGGGCAAATATGATACAGAACCCTCCCGTGATCAAAAATATCCAAACAATACGCATCGGACTTAATAAAAGTCCTTCAGCTAGAATAGTTCCAAGAACTAAAAGAATAGTGGTCTCTATCCAAGCTTGGATAATAATTCCAAACATTTTACTGAAATATAACTCCGACCGTCGGACTGGCAAGGAAAACAATGTTTCTATCTCCCCACTACTGTATTCAATCCTAAAACTACTTCCAGACCTTATGCCTGTGGTAAAAGCAGTTAGAGTTAATATACCTGGAAGTAAAAATGCAATATAGCTATATTCTATCCCTTGGTAAGTTACAGTAGAAAGAACTCTTCCCATTAACGGAGCAAAAATTCCGAGATATACCAACGGCTCAAAAATTGATTGGAAGACAAAAGAAGGTGAAGTAACAATTCTTATTTCACGACTGACCGCCACATATAAACGTCTAAAAATATTCATTTATACTCCTCCCTTGTCATATTTGATCTTACATTTATATCATTTTTTCCTATCAAACTGAGATAAACCTCTTCAAATTGAATACCTGCGTGATTTATTTCTTCTATAGATACTCCTTCTTTGTATAAAGTAGTAGCAACAAGTGGAATTGCTCTATTTGCACTTTTTACTCGAACTTGGATTATAGATAAATTTATCCTCACATCTTTTACTTCATCATAATCCATTAGAGATTGTATTATCCTATCTTTCTTCGTAGAAGAGATATTTTCTGTTAATTTAATGTGGAGTATATCTTCTGCGTGCTCTTTAATCAAAGTAGTTACACTGTCAGAAGTAATCAGCTTTCCTTTATTTATAACAGCAACTCGATCACAGAGATTTTCTACTTCTTTCATCATATGTGTTGTAAGAAAAACGGTGATCTCCTCTTTAGATACTATTTTCTCTATATATTTCCAAGTTTCATGGCGAGCTTCAACATCAAGTCCTGCAGTCGGTTCATCAAGAAAAATAAGAGGAGATCTACTTGCAAGTACCCGTGCCAATTGAACACGTCTTTTTAATCCTGTACTAAGTTGTTGTGGTGTTTTTCGTTCATGTTCCACTAAATTAAGATCTTTTAGAATCTGCTTACATCTTTGTTTACATTCTCTTTTATTAAATCCATAAAAAGACAAATACATTTTGATTTGATCAGAAATATTGAAATAAGGGAACAACTTAGGTTCTTGAGGCATATAAGCAAGATTAGTACGTACGGATAAGGGATCATTCATTATGTCATGCCCATTAACTCGAACTGTGCCTTCATCTGGCTTGATTAATGTGGTGATAATGCGCATAGTTGTTGTCTTTCCTGCACCATTCGGTCCAAGAAATCCGAAAACTTCACCGCGTTTAACTTTGAAATTTATCCCATCTACCGCCTTTATCATTCCTTTTCTTGTTTTAAAACTTTTTTTAAGATTATCAACTTCAACGATATCCACTGTATCACCCTCTATCAGTGTAGCATCCTAAAGAACAAAAAGGATCGGGTAGATCCGGAGATCCTTTTTGGGCTATTGAATGGGCTGGACATTTTGAACAAACACTCATGCAAACTCCACATGTATTATTTTTATATGTTCTTCTGATTTCCCAAAATTTCTTAGATTTGTGCCAAACATCTTTTAAATTATCTTTGAATATATTTCCGCCTATATATTTTTCGGGATCCTCAGCAGCCGAAGTCAGCCATGTGCATGCTGTAATATCTCCATTGGGTGCTATTGTCATTTGATTAACCCCAGCTGAACATCTACTGGTATTCTTTTTCTTCTATAAATTCTTCTTTATTTATTTTCTTTAAGTCGTTCCAAAATAAGATTAGTAAAATTATACCACAAAAAAGTACGATCAAAGTATTCTTTGCGCTCATTATAACGAGAAGCAATATAATCATAAATACTATAGTTCTTCTCCTAAAATTGGGCAGACAGGAAGCTAGAACTCCAATCAAAAGGTATCTAACCGAGAATATGCCTTCAAGAAGATAGTAGATCCCTCCTAAGATAATATAAGATAAGAGAAAAATAACTGCTAAAAGAGCCATTCTCCCTAATATAAATCTTTGTACTGATATTGGCGCTGCTAAAGTGGATTCAATAAGCTTTTTATCTTCAATCTCTAACTCATAAATTATTACCATCAGAGCCCCTATGGAAAAAAGAAAAGGAAAATTAATTTTTTTACCAATATCAAATCTTGAAATGATAAGGATTATTAAAATAGAAATAAGTATATAATTAAAAATATATCTTTTAAATTTAAAAAGATCAAACTTGATCATATTTATCCACATATTTTTTCTCTGTCTCTTGCAGTAATCCAGTTTAGAGTCCCTACTAGTAGATAGGATAACAATACTAATATAAAAATTTCTTTAAGACTTATTTCAATAAATATTACCCCAAAAGTCACGACAAATGCCAGAATTCCCATTATAGCTGAGATGCCCTTAAGTGTTATGTTATCTATCCATGCAGACAATGAAACAAGAACACATGAAAACATTAGTGCAAGGCCACAAAGGATAATCACAGGAGAAATACTTGCAAATGTTTCTCTGTAATAATAGCTTACCGATTGATATATGCCCAAATCTGCCAAAACGAAAAGAACTGCTATCGGTAGTGAAGCAAAGAACTTACTCAAAATTATTTCGTTGAGAGATCTTGGAATGGCCAGAAAGATTTCCACGAGACCAAGTTTTCTATCCCTTTTAAAATTTCCAGAACTGGCTCCAATCCATAAGAAAACAAGTAAAACAGTGATATTGGCTCCTGAATTCCAATCTTTAAAAACAAATGCTCTTAAAAATCCTGCAAATAAAGGAAGACCAATGTACAAATATAAAATAAGAGTCTTACTCAGTTTTGGCAATCTTAGAACATTCCTTATCTCTCTAAATAAAAGAAATTTCATATTATCCCTCCAGAAACTCTTTAAGTCCCTTTATTTTCTTTATTTTTATATCCCTTTCCGAAAGTTTATTTATTAGCTCATTTAATTCTCCTTCAAGCTCAATAAAAACCTTATCTTTATCTAGACTAAAACTCCTTTTTACCATAGGCATGTTTTTAAGTCTACTTTCTATATTTTTCGCTTCAATTTCGTAGAAATTGCCAAGTTTAGGCAGTTCTTTTCCTCTTCCATATCCTATAATCTCTCCTTTGTGTAACAAAACTATGGCATCAAAAATCTCACCAATAAGCTCTATTTCATGAGAACTTATTAAAATAGCAGATCCTTTCTCCTTAAATTGATCTATAATGTCAATTAGAAGTTCTCTTCCTTCCTGATCCAATCCAGAAAAAGGCTCATCCAGTATCAGTATTTTCGGTTGGCAAAGAAGAATCTTTGCAATTTCTAATCTTCGAAGCATACCTTTTGAAAATGTTTTTGTCTGTTCATCTATATGATCCTTTAATCCAACTTTATCTAAAATAGATAAAACTTCCTTCTTATTTGGTTTTGATCCATGATATACCCCATAGAAAAAAGAGAGGTTTTCGGAAGCGGTTAATAAAGGATCAATTCCTGATTTATCCAACATAAATCCTATTTCTCTTCTAATTTTTGAAGAGTGATACGGATCTTTCCCATATATCTTGATATTTCCACTGCTTGTTTTCTTCAAACCGAGGGAAAGCCTTACTACTGTGCTTTTTCCACTTCCATTGGGCCCTACCAAAGCTAAAATCTCTCCTTCTCTAACCTCAAAAGATATCGAATTGAGGACTTTTGAGTTCCCATAAACTTTTGAAACATTTTCAAAAACTATTGGATTTATAAGATCACCTTCTTGGGCATAGAGCGGTTGAGGATATGTCATTTGTTAAAGATTCCTCCACCGCCCTGCATTCATAACATGCATATCTGAGAGAACAATCTTGGCAAGGAGCAATATTATCTTTTGTAAGTTTCCAGAACTTCTCTAATCTTCCCTTTACAATTTCTGAAAGGTTTTGTTCTCTAATATTACCAACAGGATGGTTTCGGAGCATTCCACAGGGATAAACCTGGCCATCATGGGCTATAAAGAGAGTACCTCCTAAACAAGGATTATACTCCACATTATGAGAATACCTAAATATATCAGTAGGCTGTATCTTTCCCTCTACCAATATTTTTCTCTCCCTTTCAGTCAAATTTTTGAAACCATCTTTATCTACAATTTCAATATAGGAGTTCACTTTGGAATCCCCCAGCATATTCTTGATATTAAGGAATTCGTGGGAGTCTTCTACTATGTCTGAAAGCTTGTATATCACATTAAAAATTAATGTTTTTGTTTTTAAATACCTTTTTGCTATATCAATTGTCTCAGCTAATTTTTCTTTTTTATCATTTTCTATCAAGGGGATCTGAAATACATAATTTAAGTTTTCATGTTCCATGTCTTTAAGTGTATGAAAATTAGAACTGTTAAGATGAAGGGAGCTTATGGTTACAAATACAATAAAGTTATTATTCAAAAATATCGAACAAGCTTTCCTTAGAACTCCTATGTCTTGAAATAAGTCCCCACCAGTCAAACAAACTTGATTAAATCCCAGTTTTTTAGCTTCTATTGCTATGTTCTTTATTTCTTCAGTCCCTAATTTCTCATCACTTTCTTTCCATATATTGCACCCAATACAACCCATCGACCTTTTTATTCCATAATATCCACAGAACCAGCAGCCTTTGTCACATTTATTATTTATTTCAATGTAAAGTCGAGATGCAGGAGGTGGACTTTCAAAAAACTTTAATTTCTGAAGAGGAGGAATTATTTTTATTTTGTCCATAACATAAGATTTTTGAAGTTTCACTCCAACGTTTTCTTTCTCCAACTTGGTTATTAGAGAAGAAACATCATGTTCAGGTATCTGGAGAATTTCACTTGTTTCTTTCATCTCCTTTCCTAGTTCTAACAATTTTAAAATTTTTGTTTCATCGTGACTGAGTGGGTATGTTCTTCCATTGAGTAAATTATAAACGCTTCCTTCATCCTTTCCTTCTACAAGAATACACGACTGATTAAGCCTAAAATATCCCATTTACAACATCTCCTTAATTACGGTATTTTCTGCAAGATCTTCAAACATTCCTGATAACATTTCTTCGATTCTGGGGCTGATCTCCATCGAAGAATAAGCAAGTTTGAAGGCCTCTTTTGTAGCCTTGATATGATCCTCACATATTCTTGGATCTAATTTGAAGTTTCCTTTTTCTCCAAACAGAGTATAGCATAATCCACATATATTTCTAATTGGACAATTTTTGCAATGGTCGAGTATATCTTCATGATATTTTTCTATAATTTTGCGGATTTTGCTAAAATCAAGTCCAGTATTTACGTTTCCTATAGGAAAATAGGGATTAATCTTCTCACATGTGTGGATATTTCCATCACAATCCACAAACATTTTCACCCCGGGAACGCAGGCTCCTGTGTAAGGCAGAAATGTAGGCTTATTCAGAACAATTGCATTAGTAAACATTCTCATTATTTTCATCAGTATATAAATCTCTATTACTGAAGCTTTTCTTATTTCTCTTTTTTTATCTTTAAGTTCTTCAATCCAAAATTTTTTAACACGTTCCAACATTTTTTTGAATTCTTTAATATCGCCTACAGTAAATTGATCGTAGTATTTACAGCCAGGTTCAAAGCTAACGGGATTCACAAAAATAAGTGGGGGCACATCTTTGCGCTTAAAAAACTTCTGCTCATTTAGAAAATCTGTTTTCCAGTCATATACCATCACAGCAAATAAGGGATAATCTCTATTCATTAGTTTTTTAACATTTTTCATGACGATATCAAAGCTCCCCTCCCCATTGGATAAAATTCTTTTTCTGTTATGTTCTTCTTTGCTGCCATCAATACTGACTATAAGGTTAATTTTATTTTCAATTATAAAATCGATTATCTCGTCATTGAGTAAAGTTCCATTGGTAGTTATTGTAAAAAATGGTCTAAAACTCTGATTTTTAGTTTTTTTAGTATATTTAACGCATTTTTTAATCAAAGGAAAATTCAACAGTGGTTCACCACCATAGAACCCTATCGTAGCTCTCCTCTTAGGATTATAGGATTCACCTTCTTCTAAATACTTGAAATATAGATCTATAGCAGATTTTGCAACTTTCCACTCCATATATTTAAAAGAGTGGTTTCTAAAAAACTCGTACATTTCAGAATATACACAATATTTACATCGCATATTACATACTTCCGTAACTCCCAAAGTCATTTCTTGAAAACCATGTTTATAAAGATGCTCCTGTATTTCATCCTCGCTTGGAAGCTTCAAATTTCTTTTTTTCCAGAGTACGTCATAAACATTCTGAAAATTGTATAGGCCAGTTATTGTCGGTAAAAATGGATGATTTTCAAAATTTGAGGATAAAAAATTAACAGTTTTTTTGGACATACCCTGAACATCTATTATTTCAATAATCTTTTTTGTATCTGAATCAATTTCTGGAAAAACCAAATTCAATTCGGTACAGTATAAATATCCATTTCCTGCTTCAGTTTCAAACTCCAACATAGAATCACCTCGTTGTTATCAAAAAACAAAAAGGGGATTGTAAAATTATTTATTCTAGAATAACATTATTTACCCTAGAAATCCCCCTACTATACCGCCAAGTCCTACTGCTCCTAGAGCTCCTCCTTTAATACCAGCTACTTCATCCACTGGAACTGGGTCTATAAGACAAAGTACACATGGCACCCCACATCCTATAGAACATAGCAGGCTACACCAACTAAACATTGGCTGTACTGGTCCCATTTTTTCACCTCTTTTATTTTTATTACCGCTAAAAACTGACATTGAACATATAAGTACTTTTTCGTCTGATGATTACTCTGTTGACTAATCTATAGATTAATCTGATTGTTAATCTAATAGATCTTTACGGGATTGCCATACTTTAATACCAAGAGGCGTGGCATAGTATAGACAAATGCCATTTTTTGCCTCTTTTCCCACTAAACCTAAACTTATAAGAGTATTTTCTTTTTTATATCTTCCTTTTACGCCATTGAGAGCTCCATAAACCTCGTTGATTCCAATATTTGTTGATTTCGATATTATAGGAACATATGCTTTATCAGGATGAATATTAACCAAATACTCAAGCACTTCCCTCCGTGCCTTACTTTTTCTTAGGATAAAAATAATGTTCGGGGTCACACCCATAATATAACTCAATAATTATTGTTTATAAATCTATCGTATCAAAACTTTTAAAAAGACACAAAAAAATTGATTTTATGGACAAAGTTTTTTTCCCACCATTGAGCCCACTATTCATAATCCTGATACTTTTTTTACCCTTACTTATAGGTTTTTTTATAATAAACGTTATAAATACAGCATTTATTAAACTCGGATTCTCTCCAGTGCTTGCTTTTGCCATCCTTTTTTTGTCACTGATAGGAAGTGTAATAAATATTCCTATAAAAGAAAGATACGTGGAAGTTAAAACGGAAAGAATGGAAAATTTTCTCTTTAGAGATATATACCCCCGAACAGTAGTGAAAAAGGCGGGTATTGCTATAAATCTTGGGGGTGCTGTAATCCCGATTTTAGTTTCTATATTTTTGGTTTTAAAATCAAATGTTCCTATGTGGAAGTTAATTACAGCAATTGTTATAGTCACAGTAATATGCTATAAGTTTGCAAGACCTATCCCTGGTCTTGGTATCTCAATCCCCCTCTTTATACCTCCATTGGTCTCTGCTGTGATAGCAATGCTATTATCCCATACATACGCTCCCGTAATCGCATATGTCTCTGGAGTACTGGGTGTATTGATAGGTGCTGACCTTTTGAACCTGAACAAAATAGAGAATCTTGGAGCGACGATGGCAAGTATCGGAGGCGCTGGTACATTTGATGGGATATTCCTAACAGGAATTATTTCTGTGCTTTTGGTGTAACCTTTAAAAAGGTTTCCATTTCAATAAGTATATGAAGCTCACCAGATATGAAACAGCTCGTATATTAGGGGCAAGGGCACTGCAGATATCGATGGGTGCTCCAGTGTTGATAAAAACAAAAGAGAAAAACTCTATAAAAATAGCATTAGAGGAGTTTAAAAAGGGAGTAATCCCCCTAACAGTCCTCAGGGAATGATTATGGGAGTAAATTTGAAGGATCTTCTGCCTAAAAAAGAAATAACATTTAACGAAATGAAAGGAAAAAGAATAGCAATAGATGCGATGAATGCTTTATACCAGTTTATGGCTATAATAAGACAGAGGGATGGAAAACTGCTTCAGGACTCTAAAGGGAGAGTTACTTCACATCTTTCAGGCCTTTTTTACAGAACTATAAATCTCTTAGAGCATGAAATATATCCTGTGTATGTTTTTGATGGAGAACCTCCAAAATTAAAACAAAAAACTCTGGAGAAAAGAAAAGAAGTAAAGGAAAAAGCTGTCTCAAAACTAAAAAAAGCAAAAATAGAAGGAAAGGAAGAAGAAATAAGAAAATATGCGCAGGCTACTGTAATGTTCACAGGAAAAATGATAGATGAGAGTAAAAGGCTTTTGGAGTATATGGGGGTTCCTTATGTACAGGCTCCTTCAGAAGGAGAAGCTCAGGCTTCTTATATGACGATAAAAGGAGATGTCTGGGCTACAGGGTCTCAGGATTTTGATTCTCTGCTTTTTGGAGCTCCGAGACTGATAAGAAACCTCACTATCTCCGGAAGAAGGAAACTCCCGGGGAAGAATGTTTACAGAGAAATATTTCCAGAAATTATAGTTTTGAAAGATTTTCTCAAAGAAAACGACATCACAAGGGAACAACTTGTAGAGATAGGTATATTGGTGGGCACTGATTTTAATGAAGGTATAAAGGGTATAGGCCCGAAAAAAGCATTGAAATCTGTAAAATCTGGAGAATTTGAAGATTATGAAGAGATAAAAGAGATATTTTTAAATCCGAAGGTCACAGATGAATACAAAATAAAGTTTAAAGATCCTATAAAAAATGAAATCCTGGAGTTTCTATGCGAAGAGAGAGAGTTCTCTTCTGAGAGAGTGGAAAGAGCTTTGGAAAGACTGAAAAAATCGTTTTCTAAATCTAAACAGCGTTCTCTAGATTCTTATTTTTAAGGATCTTTCCAAGAGACTCTGAAATCTTTTCTATTTTTTCCAGATCAAGTTTAAAAACCCTCTCTTCGCTGTATTCTACCCCTGAAAAAATATCTCTTGCCTGTTTTTTATCTATATTTAGCTCCCTGCTTGAATCTATTAACGCATTTATGACTTTTTTTCTTTTGTGCTGAAACAGAACTCTGACAGTCTTACTAAAAAGAGGGGTCTTTACCTTTCTGTTAGGAGTTAATTTTACTATAAGAGAGTCCACTTTTGGAGGTGGATAAAAACATTTTCTATTTACAGAATCAATGATCTCGATATCTGCAAGAGCATTAACCATTATGCCAAGTCTTGTGTTCATTTTTACCATTTTTTCCGTGTATTCTTTTTGTAGAAGAAGAACGGAATACTCATGATATTTTTCTAAAAGCTTGAAAATAATCTTTGAGGATATCGAATAGGGTATAGAAGAAATACAGCAATCAAAAGAGAAATTAGTTTTTAGGAAATCCTCATGATGTATCTCTACATTTTTAAAGTTGTATTCATTTTTCAAAACTTTTATCATTCCTCTGTCTTTTTCCACAGCTATTACTTTGTCGGCTTTTTTTGATAATTTTTCTGTCAGAAATCCAAGTCCTGGTCCTATTTCAAGCGTGGTTTTTTTTGCATAATTTGCCATCTTTTCCATTACATTGCCACATATTAAAAAATTCTGAGATAAAATGTTTAAAGGAACTAAATTATATTTTTTCAAAAGGTATTTAACTTTTTTCATCTCTTTTTCCGCCTTTTAACAATGAAAACTAAGACAACTAAAATAACTATCAGTACAATCCACAAAATAAAAAATTTTCCTGTAATATACTCCTTTATACCAGGTTTGGGTTCTGGTGTCTCTGTTTCTTCTGCTATTTCTTCTTCGCACAGTTTTATTTTATTGTCTATATCGTTAACTATATCTGTTTCTCCTAACTCCTGAAAGTATTTTCTTGCGTTCTGATAGTTTATCTTTGCAGAATCGTATCTTCCTTCATTAAAAGCTTTTTCTCCTGCGTTATACAATCTATATCCATTTTCGTATTTATCTATTTTCCTCAATATTTCATCAATTTTTGTCGTATCAAATCCAAAACTATTGTATTCATCTTTTAATTCTAAAAATTCTTTTTTTGCATTCTGAAAATCCTTTTTTTCATAAAGTTTTAAAGATTCTTCATATTTTTCATTTAAACTCTCTCTTATCTCTAATATATCATTTTTTAAAAAGAAAAGATCATTTGTTCCAAGAATTATTTCTTTATCTCCATCCATATCTGAATCCACGCAAAGTATACATCTTATCATTCCATTTGTATCCTGGACTTTTTTCTCTATATACAGATAATTCTCCGTCCATTCCTGTTTATTTTTATCCCATTTGGACATCCCCAAGAGAATATCATTTTTTCCATCGTTATCTATATCCTCTACGATAACTAAGTTGATCTGATCCTCGAACTCCTCCTCTTTTTCCAATTCCCCTCTTTTATCTAAAATATAAAGTTTTTTTCCAGCGACAGCATAAATTTTGTCAGATATATAAACATCATTTATATATTCATCTGCTTTAAAGCTCCACTCTATCAATCCATCTTTATTTGTCACATAGATAAATTTATAGTATGTGGTCAGTATCTCAGGTTCACCATCTTCATCGAGATCTTCAATGTATATTTTCTCAAGATTCTCAACTGTTTTGTATTTCCATACTACATTGTTTTCAGAATCTAAAAAATATACATACGGCTGGAGATAATATGCTGCATAAACATATATTTCTTCAATATTTGTTTCTGGCTTACATTTTAGGTATGAGTGCAATTTGTTAAATGCCAAAAAGACCCCAGATTCTATATTTCTTTCCCATTTTTCTTTACCATTTTTATCCAGAAACTTTATTGTTCCGTCCTCAAGGAATAGAAATGTCTCATTATCATATACATAAAAATCTTTAATATCCGAGTTTGTGGAATAATGCCATAATTCAGTAAAAGAAGAATCATAACAGTAAAAATATCTTCCCGATGAAAAATATATATTTTTTTCTATTTGGATCTTCTTTATAAGATCTGGAAACTCTTTTTCCCACAGTTTTTTTCCAGTAAAACTAAAAGCGTATATCTTATTTTCTGTATACGGGTCTGAAAATCCTTCATACTCCCCCGACGAAAAAATGATCTTATTCCCCATAAGAGACAAATTCCGTACTTCTCCTTTTGTGATGTGTGTCCATTCTAAATCATATACTCTTTCAGCATATACTGTATCCAAAACTAAAATAATCAGAACAAGGACTAAATACCTTTTCATAATTAACCTTTAAAAATAAGATATTTAAATCTTTCTATAAACTTTCAATCAATTCTTCTGCAGCTCTTCTTGTTGCTTCTCTGTCTTTTCCCGCAACTATTAAAGTTTTGTTATCTTCTATGTACTCCCATTCTCCCTCTGAAATATACCAGTCTACTTTTGATAATTCTTGATCTACAAGGGCTTTTGTCCATAAATTGCATATATTAGTTCCTTTTTCTGTTTTTGTATATCCTGGCCCTCCTACAGAAATTATATTGTAAGAATTTCTTATTTCTTCTGTAAGTTCGGTATCTTTGATTAAGAATCTTAAAAAACTTTCTTGAATCACTTTTTTATAAATCATTTTCACTGAATCTATCTCTTTGTCGTGAGGATCCGAGTCTGTTATCTCAAGAGAAAAGAATATCCTCCCCGTATATGATCCTTCAGACAATCCACACGGCGGGATCTGAAACTCTGTGATATAAATGTTTTCCGAGAGAGGAGAGTAATTTCTCAGCTCTATTATATACTCTATATCACCGTCTTTGAAAACAGGAGACATATCATTGACATCCTCGTACTCTATGTCCAAAGAGCGTATATTCAAGCTCCACTCATCGTTCCCTATTTTGATCCCTGTAGTATCCTGAAGGGCACCATAATTTCTAAGAACATAGATATCAATCTTATTATCCTCAATTTTCATTGCAAAAATAGTTATCTCTTTTAAGGAGCACACATTTCTCTGAATATATATAAGATCATCAGGATCGAAGCTATGAGTATTGCCGTTAGGCTCAATTACAGTATATTCTTCACCTAAATGTACCTTCCATCCCTGGAACTCTATATCCTTTTGTATTGGCAGCTCTTTTTCGTAGGGATCACCGAAGAAAACTACATTTTCCCCAATGCTTTGAAAAAACTCTAAAGGTGTAAAATCCTGATTTAAAAATCTGACCTTTCCAGCATTTTCATAGATGTAAACATTTTTTTCTCCTGATTTCCATAACTTTTTCATTGGAAGCTCTTCTATCACAGCTCTATATCTAAGATCACCGATGTTTAAAACTGGAAAAATATTATTTTCCTCTGAGAAATTAATGAAAATCTCTTCCCTTGATTCGTCTTTATCCAGTTTTCCATTCAGATTTTTATCATCGTACCATAAAGGAAGAGAGATATATGGTTTTTCGTTAAAATATCCAGAAGTATTCCCCACAACTATAAAATCACAGTGAGATGTTCTTAAGTTATTTTTATCACTATAGTTCTCCTCTAAGTATGGAAAAATTTCTTCTTTTTTCTTTGATATCTCGGCGATCTTCTCAGCTATTATTTTTGCAGACTCAAAATCAGCTGAGTTCTCTCCGTAAAGTACTAGACATTGAGGTTCTCCGTCTACTACAAAAAAATCCCTGTTTTCCTGAGGATGCCACAGAGAAAGTATGAAAATAATAAGTATAATTCTTGCTATCATAATAATAATATAATCTATTGGTATAAAAACATTTCTAAACTTCAAGAAATCCTGAAGTTATGCAAAAGAGTTATAAAGTTTTCTTACTCTTTTTATACATGGACTTAAATGAGATCGTGCATATAACCACGACAAAAGAAAAAAACACAAAGAAGATAGCTTTAGAATTGGCCAATGACACTGGAAGAAAGATCCTTGAAGAGATCTATAATTTGAATATAATTACAGCATCTGAAATAGCTGAAAACCTTCAGATCCCCCTCCCTACAGTATTGTTCCATATAGAAAGATTAACAGAACTGAATCTCGTTAAAGTTGCGGATACAAAATTAAGCAAAAAATTCAGAGAGATAAAATATTATTCTCCCGCCAAAAAGGCCATCCTTATTATTCCTGCGCAAGAAAAAGAGACGATTTCGAGCATAAAAAACGCCTTACAAACGAGGATTGTTGCACCGCTCTCTTTGTTAATAGCTTTAGGAATTACAGTGACTATAGGATGGTTTACTCAGAGGAAAGAGTCTTTTGTACAGAGACTTGCAGCTGAAAAAGCTCCTTTAGATGTTCCCATTCCCGAAGCAACTAACGTTGGAGTGAATACCTTCCATTATTTTCTGCTTGGAAGTGTTGTACTCTGTGTTATTTTCATCTGTATCTATGTTTTTGCAAAAATTATTCAGAAAAAATAAAAGATCATTTTTTACTCATTTTTTTGAAGAACTCATCTTCTCCGTAATTAATATCTTCGTTCAGATTTTCTTGCGGTTCTTTATAAACTTTATATATTTTTACAGATCCGAAACTTTGCACAAGTTCAAAATAACTGAGATTTGCGCCGTCAAAGAACATGAGCCTTGAAAACATCTTTGAAACTCCCTCAGGCTCTATGAGGTAGAGAACTTTTGGCGTATTGTAGTATACTACCCCTCCTTCGCTTTTAACGGTATCTCTGATATCGGAGAGATACGCGATCCCCAGAGTCCCATTTCTATTTATGAGTAAATTCTTTTTCCCATTGTTATCAAACAATGTCCCCGTTAAAGGTATGATTTTATTATCTCTGATTAAAGAAGCATGGAAATTGTTGTTATAATCCTGTATAACATCTATTAACGTTTCCCCACTCTTGTAGATGTATTCCACACCATCAGGTATCTGTCTCATATTTACAAGGTAGAATTTATAAATAGGCGTCTTTTCTCCCTTTCCCTTATTGTAATCCCATGATCCGTAGTAACTGATCCATGAGTATATTGACGCCATTTTTTCATCCACAATCACATAAGCATTGTCATCTGCATACTTTTGCATTTCCTTCAATTTTTCTTTCCTTGCCAATTTTGAATCTTTTGACCATTCTCTGACACCTTCCAGATCTTCTAAAGCCTCCTCCTTTGTACAGTTGACATCAAAACCATATATCTCCTTCATTGCCACTAACTCCGACTGTGTATTGAATAAGTTACCCGTTTTAACGAGCCTTGCATTTATATTGTAATGTCCTCCATTCATTGTTGTTTTTCTCTTCCCTATGGCCTCTATCCAGTATCCAAAATCCCACCATGTAACTATCGTAGCATCTTCTGGAGTATTCTCATTTATCCAGTTTAGTGCCTCCCACCACTCATCTGTGATCTCCCTCTGCCCCGAGTTATTTTTATCTGCTTCTAAATACGCAGGAACGAGAATGATCGGAGACAGGATAATCATCGATATAACTCCAACACTCACTATCTTTTTTTTGGGTATCTTTTCATTTATTATTTCATATATCTTTCCAAAAAACAGCCCAGTTCCGATTATTATGGGAACAGCCATTATCAAGCTAAACCTACCCCCCTTCACAAGCATGCTATATGTTCCTATTATGAACAATATAAGATATATAGCGTAGGAGTACTTCCTGTCTTTCCATATAGATAATACTATGCCCATAGGAGCTAAAATGAGACCAAAACTGAAAAGGCTGTATAAAACGCGAATATCTGTTTGATAAAGCTCTCTTATAGATACTTCTGTCGTAGGGTACAGAATACCACCAACATTCAAAACGTTATCCGCAGAGTATTTACCGAACGGTATAATTATCTTTATCACTCCCTGTTTGTAGATGACAAGGGATGTAACGATCAGAACAATGCCACCTATGACATAAATCGCATTCTTATTTATCTTGTTTATAGCTTCTATCTTTATTTTAAATTCAAAGAGCAATATGAGGGATGTTATGACTAACAATGCCAAAAAATATAGATATTGGGATTTATATAATGTATACGGCACAAAAAATCCTAAAAGAGAAAGAACTAAGATTTCTCCTTCCTTAAAACATATCTTTTTAGTTTTAATGATCCCTATGATACATAAAAGTACTGTCGCTGCCAGCACAAGAGAAAGCATATAGAAATAGCCAGACCATGTTATACAATACAGAAATATGGAGAATCCACATAAAATGCTAAATAATGTCCTTTTATTTTTTAAACCTATATTTTTCACAGCTTTGATCCAGAAAAATGTAATTAATAATGAGAAAAAGACTACAAAGAGATCTGTATCTGTAAATCCTATAACACTTCTCTTTACTACCGCATTTGATACTGCAAAGAGGGAAGCTGTAAAAACTCCGCCCACGTCATTGGTAAGTGCTTTTCCTGTTAAAAAAGCGATAATTACAGTAAGAATTATCAAGATTATGTTGGAATATACTGCAAAATCAAAAAAAGATTTATTTGAGAAAATATCAAAAATTTTGTAGGTATATGCTAGATAGTAATGAAATAATGGAGGATGTGATAAAGGCTGCCCATAAGGAGCGTTAGCTATCGTGTCCCATTCAGGTCTCTCTCCGTTCTCCAAGATATAATTAGCAACTCTATAATGATAGTAAGGATCGTATCCGAGTAAGTATTTTTTCTCCACGTCTTTATCCAGTATATACTCGGATCTCACATATACTGCTAAAATCATTATAGCTATCAACAATCCTAACTCTACTAACCTCTTTTTCATAGCTTCTTGTTGACACTGCTATTTAAATAACTTTTTATAATTGTGCAAAAATTTTATATATCCTCCTTTTAGAGTTTTATAGATAGAAGCGAAAAATTTAAAAAGCTTTCCCTTTCCATTTAAGAATCTTTCGGTGATTGAGTGTATATTGGTAAGAGTATGCATATAATAGGAAACTGTATGATCGTAAAATGTAAAAATATAAAGCCAGAGTATCTGGGAAGAACTGTCTTTGACGAAAAAAAGAGGAAGGTGGGAAAAATAATCGATATATTTGGTAATGTAAATAGTCCATATGCCAAGATTCTGATTGGGAAAAATAAAAATATTATTTTAAAAAAAGACATATTTTTGAGGTGATATGTTGGAAAATAAAGAAAAACTAAGATATAAAGAACCTTTAAAATGCCCTGAATGCGGATCAACTCGTTTGATAAAAGATTTTGATAGGGCAGAGATCATCTGTGCGGAGTGTGGATTAGTTGTTCAGGAAGAGATTATAGACACGGGACCTGAGTGGAGAGTGTTTGAGAGTGATGACAGAAACAGTAAAAGTAGAGTCGGAAGCCCTACTACATATACAATACACGATAAAGGTCTCTCAACTATGATCGACTGGAGAAACCAGGATATCTATGGTAAAGACTTAAGCCCGAAAAGAAGAGCTCAGATATACAGGTTAAGAAAATGGCAGAGGAGGATAAGAGTTTCGGATGCAATGGAGAGAAATCTTTCTTTTGCACTATCGGAACTGGATAGGTTAGCATCTTATTTAGGACTGCACAGAAATATAAGAGAGGATGCTGCCATACTGTACAGAAGAGCACTCAGTGAGGGATTAATAAGAGGAAGATCGATAGAGAGCGTCACAGCAGCCTGTCTTTACATTATCTGCAGACAGCAGAACATTCCTAGAACATTAGACGAGATAGCTGAGTATTCGAGAGTTGACAAGAAAGAGATCGGAAGAAGCTATAGATTTTTGGCAAAAGAGCTTGAGTTAAGTTTATCTCCAACGAACCCTATAGACTATATCCCGAGATTTGCATCTGAACTTGGTGTATCTGGAAAATCTCAAAAGAGAGCTGTAGAGATACTTGAAGAAGCTATGAATAAGGGACTTACATCCGGAAGGGGGCCAATGGGAGTTGCTGCTGGAGCGTTGTATATAGCAAATATTCAGTGTAATGAGAGAAGAACGCAGAAAGAAATATCCAAGGTAGCCAAAGTAACTGAGGTAACAATAAGAAATAGATACAAAGAACTGGAAGAAAAGCTTGGAATAAAGGTAGATGTTTGAGGTATGATACTGACAGAGGGGAAGGTCAGGATAGAGGTTCCTGAGTTTCAGAAAATAACATCCAAAAATAAAGTTTTCTACAATCCTGAAATGAAGATGGACAGAGATCTATCCTCCTTAATTCTCAGTTTCTATAAAGGTGTTGTTTTAGACGGATTATCTGCTACAGGAATACGCGGGATACGCTACGTAAAGGAGTCTGGACTGGAATCTATCTTTAATGATATCAATCCAGAAGCTGTAAAACTGATCACAAAAAACTGCAAAATGAACGATGTGGAGTGCAAAATTTACAATAAGGATCTTAACGTACTTGATGTAGAAGCAGAGATAGTTGATATAGATCCCTTCGGGTCTCCTTCAAGGTATCTGGCTTCTGCATTCAGGATCGTTAGACCGAAGGGAATTTTATGTGTCACTGCTACAGATACGCAGGCTCTATGCGTCTCAAAAAAAGCGTGTATAAGAAAATACTCCGCTATTCCTTTAAGAACAGACTTTTTTAAGGAACTTGGAATAAGGATCCTCATCTCCACTATATTGAGAGAGGGAATGAAACAGGATTATTCAATAGAAGTAATGCTTGCATACGCTCATAAACATTATATGCGTGTATTTCTTAACGTAAAAAAAAGTTTAAAGGGAATAGAGAATAATATAAGAGATTTAAATATAGTTTATTACTGCAGCTGCGGATACAGAACATATTCTAAAGATATAATGCAGGGATGCCCCAATTGTGGAAAAAGGATCAATCTTTCTCTCCCCGTATGGACTGGGGAGATAAAAAATGATAATTTTCTAAACAAACTTATGAAAAAGGAGATAACTCCTGATCTTGAAAAAATTTTAAATATAATAAAAAATGAGATAAATGTTCCTTTTTATTATGATCCTCACAGACTGGCAAAAACTTATAAGTTTGATCTTAAAAAGATCGATCTTGTTATAGAGGAATTAAAAAAAATGGGTTTTCAGGCTTCAAGAACGCACTTCTCGAGAACTGGTATAAAAACTGATGCCGATCTGTTATCTTTATTAAAGATTTTTATATAGAAAAGAAAGGGGATGGAAAAGGAGGAAAACCATCCCTTTTGATCCTATATTGCAATATAAGTTTATAAATCTTTCTCTAACTGAACATTTAGGAGAATATTGTTATTAACTCTAAAGTTAAAAAATCCAATTACTCAAAATCCAGCCTCGTTATCCACCATACCCAGTTTTTTTCATCGTATATTTTCTTAGCTTCTTCCGAGAAGGAAAGTTTTATAGGTCCTCCATCTCCTTTTAAAATTAGATCTCCGTTCGCTCTGTACGCTATTATAATTCCCAAGTCAAAATCTTTTGAGTCTATTGTTTTATTGTACCCATCCTCTGCAATCACTTTAACATTTTTACAGTTTATATTTAAATTACTTTTAATAGTACTTAAGGAAACTCCTTCATAGAGTATCTCTTTTCCTAAATGTGGGTCTTGTGTTTTTATCGAAGTTTTTTCCATGTTCATCAGTTCTTCCAATGTAAAACTCTTTTCATTTCCATTGTACTCTACAACAAGAATCTTTTCTTCCTCTGTTCTAAGTTTAAAAAAAGATACAGTTGCAACTACAACTAAAACTATTATTAAAACTCCTATTTTTCTATTGTCCATATATTCACCTCTTTTAATATTTTTAAAACTCCTGTTCCAATTATGGCTGAAAATAATGCCATTAAAGTTCTTTCAAAAGAATACTGTACAAGAATAGCAGAAAACGCTGCTTTTGCTGGATTTGCAATTAGGATAAATATGAGATTTCCTGCCATATGATCCGTTAAAAGTGCACAGAATGAGATAATAAAGAATTTCGGAAAAAGATTTTTGTCAAGAGAGGATAAGTTTCTGCCAAAGATCACAATCATAAAGAGAGCAAGAATATGCAGATAAGGGAAATAATAAAGTTCAACTCCTACATCTGTAATATACCATAATGCTACAAGAGATCCTAAAAGGAAGAAAGATAATCTCCATTTTTTATGAGAAAGAAGTCCTGCATTAAGAGCTCCGAGAGTTGGAGGTATGAATGTTAAAAATCCAAAAACAGCACCATAGGGTGCTATCGTTTCCCCGATCAATGCACCCACAAGAGCGGCATATCCTCCAACAAAAGGCCCGAGAAGTACACCTATTAACGGCATAATTATCGCACCAAAGGAGATAACTTTGCCCAGTCCGAATAACGGTATCGCAGGAAAGAATCCTGCTACTGCCATAAATGCAGCCATTATACCCGCCAAAGCAATTTTGTGCTGTGTAGTTTTATACATTGCAATGTTATAAACTACACAGTTTAAAAGTTTTGCGATGATTTACATAATCTTAATAAAAAAACTCAAAGTTGATACTATGAAACTTCCAACACCAGCACCTAGAAAAGACCATGCGGTAAGAGTAGCGGCATGTTTTTCTTTTAAAAAAATCCATATCAATGAAGGAATAACTCCTAAAGGAATTGCCCCCGGAAAAACTGGGAACCATATTGCTGATATAATCGCAAAAATGCCTGCTTTTTTTCTTGTAACTCTTTCCTTCGGAAAGAAGAGAATGAGGACATACAATGATAGACGGGCGGAAAAATAGAGAAAAAGAGATGATGCCACTAATGCAAAGTTGAGATAGTGACCATAAAATAGACCAAAGATCAATCTCGTCATAGTGTCAGCTACTACTGAAATCAAAAATATCTTTGCAATTACAAATCGATTCACAATATGATGATCATTCTTCACAAAAAAAAGAAGAGAAATCGAAAGTAAAAGAAGAACCGGGTAATGAAGAAAGGAGATATAACCAGAGAACGTTGATATATCTTGAATTGATAAACCTTTTTCATGTGCATACATTGGCCAGTATTGAAAAAATACAAAAAATACTGCATTTACAGATGAAAAAAGAGCTACCAGAAGGTAATATTTTCTGTTGGATCCTTCTTTAGGTAAGATTTCTCCCATTTCTTCCATGACACAATTGGATTGTTTCGCTATTTAAATTTTTCTCCAATACTATTTTAAAATCCTTCCTCCAATCTTCTATATGGACAGTTATCTAACGGTGAAAAAACCTGCAAGAGTTATAATAAATATAAAGAAATCAAAGTTCATAGCATCGTTAAAAAATGTAAAAA
>Ga0190349_1000136_pt1 | contig 26288 bp, 22 predicted proteins | sample 48721378_MG_FD_179798 | JGI IMG/M metagenome (GOLD analysis project Ga0190349, IMG submission 179798) | Hydrothermal vent microbial mat bacterial communities from Southern Trench, Guaymas Basin, Mexico - 4872-13-7-8_MG | ecosystem: Environmental > Aquatic > Marine > Hydrothermal vents >...
ATTTTGATTATTTTAGGATTAGAACTGGGCGTTTTAGGGATTATACCTAATTTAGAAGAAATCTGGAGAATAATCATCTTTTTTATAGCCAGTGTTATATATATCGGATTCTGGATGAGTATGGGAAGTTTGTTTTCTATAGTATTTCGGCAAACTACAACTTCTGCCTTAGTATCGTTAATGATGTGGATCTTCTTTGCTTTTTTTGTTCTTATGATTTCCAGTGTTATAGCAGATCAGGTGGCCCCTCTTAATCAAAATTCTACTTTAGAGATGATAGCTAAAAATGAAAACATTAAAAGTATGATTATGCACATTTCTCCAGTTGTTCTATTTCAAGAAATAGTTATTGCTCTACTTAACCCTTCAGCAAGAGCATTTGGCATTACAGCTCTCATAAGAGGAAATAACTTACTTCCCACGCCCTTACCTTTAAGTCAAAGCCTTTTGGTTATCTGGCCTCAATTTGTGGGATTGTTAGCATTAATGCTTATCTGCTTTGCGGCTTCCTATGTAATCTTTATGAGACAAGAGATAAGAGCTACTTAAAAACTGATAAATTATTTCTATAAATATTTTAAGAATTAAGCAAAAGAAAAGATATGTTTCAGCGTTTTATAGGTATATTTTGAATAATTTTTTTCTTTTTCAATACTTTAAGTCGGAAAAAGTCCTCTCTTTCCTTTTCCTCTAACATTTCAGAGATCATCTTTACAAGGGCTTCGTACTTAGGTATCTGGATGTTCTTTAGAGCATTAGTCCTTTTCTGGGTCCTTTTTATCTCCGTAGCAAGTTTATACACCGAATCCTCTATCTCTGCTAGTTCATAGAGTAGATACTTCACCCGGTGGAATTCCTTTAAGGCTACATCCAGAGCAGTATTGGTATGATAAAAGCTGTAGTAAGGTTCGAGTTCGCGCTTTTCATACTTTATTTGGGGTATCTCAACACCCATGACACTTTGGGTAAGAATAGTAAATTCGGTCGCTTGAGGTATAGACTCAGCCACTTCATTAACTTCATTTATCCCAATAGTAATATTAGCCATAATTAAGGCTTTATAGGCTTCCTTAAAGATTTCCTGCATTTTTTGTTGAATTATTTTAGCTCTATCCATAAAGCTCATCATTTCTCTAATGAGCACATTTCTCTTTTTATCCAGAAGTTCGTAACCTTTTTTGGAAAAATCCAGGGCTACCTGGGCAGTCATTAGATTTGCTTTAGTTGGCGCAATGTTTTCCTGCATTAAGAATCACTTCCTGAGATATTTTTTCGCCAGGGAAGGATCTATTCTGGTAAGCTCTTGCTCAGGTAAAATCCTAAGAAGTTCCCACATTAAATCCAGAGTCTGACTTATGTCCCGATTTTCTTCAAAGTCCTGTTTGGAAAAGCGCTCCTCAAACTGCCGTCCAAATTCCATATATTTGCGATCTGTCTCTGAAAGCTCATCTTCTCCTATAATCTGGGCTAAAGCTCTTACCTCCTGGACTTTGGAATAGGCGGAAAAAACTTGATTTGCTACATTTGGGTGGTCTTCACGAGTGTATTCCTTACCTATTCCATCCTTCATAAGTCTCGACAGTGACGGAAGTACATTAATAGGGGGATATATTCCCATCTGGTATAGCGATCTATTTAAAACTATTTGCCCCTCAGTAATATAACCAGTTAAGTCTGGTACTGGATGGGTGATATCATCATTGGGCATAGTTAGTATGGCTATCTGAGTAATACTCCCCTTGCAGTCTTTCAACATACCAGCCCTTTCATAAAGATTGGCAAGATCCGAATAAAGATATCCCGGATATCCCTTTCTGGAGGGTACTTCTTCTCTGGCTGAGGAGATTTCCCTTAAGGCTTCACAGTAACTGGTTATATCAGTCATTATCACCAAGACATGCATATCGCATTCAAAAGCCAGATACTCAGCAGCAGTAAGAGCACACCTGGGAGTAATGATTCTCTCCATTACCGGGTCATCAGCCAGATTTAAAAACATTACTACCCTATCCATAACTCCAGTCTCTTCAAATACCTTCCGAAAAAAATCAGCTTCGTCGTGCTTTATCCCCATGGCCACAAAAACTACCGCAAAGTTAGCAGTCTCTTCGCCGGTAATCCTGGCTTGCTTTACAATCTGTGCTGCTAACTGGTTGTGGGGAAGCCCGTCTCCCGAAAAAATAGGTAATTTCTGGCCCCTTATCAGAGTTAAAAGGCCATCTATAGAAGAAATCCCGGTCTGGATGTGATTCCGAGGATAAAGTCTTGCTACCGGGTTCATTGGCCTGCCATTTATATTATAATTTTTGTTAGAATATACCTCTCCAGCACCATCTACAGGGCTTCCTGTGCCATTAAAAACCCTACCAAGAATTTCTTTGGATAGAGATATTTCCATGGGCTTACCGGAAAAAATTACACTTACATCATTTAAGGAAATACCCGATGTCCCCTGAAAAACCTGTATTATTACTTTCCCTCTATCAATTTGAACTACTTTACCTATCCTATGTTCCTTCCCTGAAATTTCTATATCCACTATTTCACCATATACCGCATCCTTTACTTCATCCATTACTAATAGAGGACCTTCGGCTTTATCTATTTTTAAATATTTAACTTTCATTTATTCTACCTTCTTTATATATACTCTCTACACTATCATAGTAATGATCTATCCTATTGATAAGTTCCGGGAAGAGTTTGGATTTTTCCTTAGCTGCATTATATTTCATCATTATTATATCGGAAAAGAGTTTCTCATTTTTGATTTTGGAAAGGGGTATGCCTTTTTTTACGCAGGAATATGCCCTATCGTAAAGCTTGCCAATAACCTTGAGCATACTATACTGACGCGGAAGATCCGAATAGAAGTCCTGCGGATGATAGGCATTTTGCTGTAGATACCCAATCTTTATGATCCTGGCTATCTCCAGTATAACTCTCTGGTCATCGGGTAATACATCTTCTCCTACCAGTTTTACAATGTCCATGAGTTTGTTTTCTTCCTGAAGAATCTTCATCATTTTAGACCTGAGTTTTATCATGTCCGATGCTATATTTTGTTTAAACCAATCTCTCAACATAGAAATGTAACCACTGTAAGAGGAAAGCCAATTTATAGAAGGAAAATGCCTGGCATGAGCCAGCTCCCGGTCAAGTGCAAGAAAAGCCCCCACGATCCTCTTAGTAGACTGGGTAACTGGTTCTGAAAAATCCCCCCCTGCCGGAGAAACTGCTCCTATTACAGTAATGGATCCTTCTGTTCCGTTAAGATTTTTAAAATATCCCGCTCTCTCGTAAAATTCTGCTAACCTTGACGCAAGATATGCAGGATAACCTTCTTCGGCAGGCATCTCCTCAAGTCTTCCGGCAATTTCCCTTAGAGCTTCAGCCCACCTGGAAGTAGAATCAGCCATAACCGCCACGTTGTATCCCATATCTCTGAAATATTCGGCTATAGTAATTCCGGTATATATGGAAGCTTCTCGGGCCGCTACTGGCATATTAGAAGTATTGGCTATTAATACTGTCCGGTCCATCAAGGGATTATTTGTATTCGGATCTTTAAGTTTAGGAAAATCTTCCAGCACTTCGGTCATCTCGTTTCCGCGTTCACCACAACCAATATACACGATAATATCAGCATCGCTCCACTTGGCTAATTGATGTTGAGTGATGGTCTTTCCGGTACCAAATCCTCCAGGTATCCCGGCAGTACCACCTTTAGCCAGAGGAAAGAAAGTGTCAATAACTCTCTGCCCGGTTACCAATAATTTTTCTATAGGCATCCTCTGAGCTACGGGTCTTGGTTGCCTTATGGGCCATTCCTGGCACATTTTAAGCTCACACTTTTTACCATCTTCGTTTAAGACAACTAATGTATCGGAAATAGTGTAGGAACCACTCTTCACTGCACTAACTACTTTGCCCTTTATCCCCGGAGGAACCATAATTTTGTGTACTACCATAGATGTTTCCTGGACATTCGCAAAAATCTTGCCGGGTTTTAAAATATTTCCGGGTTTCACCATAATCTCCACATCCCAGGATTTTTTCTCGTCTATAGATATGAGGCCCATACCCTCGGGAATAAATTTAAATCCCTTCGCATATATCTTGGAAAGAGGTCTCTCAATACCATCAAAAATATTGCCAATAATTCCCGGTCCAAGTTTTAAAGAAAGAGGCCTTTCGGTGCCCTGTACTTTTTCTCCTATCCTGAGACCTGAGGTCTCTTCGTATACCTGAATGGTACCCAAACCCTTTTCTAAAGAAATAATCTCTCCTATGAGTTTTTTTTCGCCCACCATCACCATTTCTCGAACCATGAAATCTTCCATATGGTTAGCTTTTACTACGGGACCATTAACGTATATTATATTTGCTTGTCTCGTCATTTTATTACCTCGTTCAACCATGAAGACAGATATTCTCCAATCAACTTCTTGCTATCTTCCATAATACTGTTTACAGTAAAATCTATCTCCAATCGACCATCACCGCTTTTAACAAAAACTCCCCCCATCAGGCTGTTATCAGCTTCAATCTTATAGGTATCTTCATCTCGGAAGGACTTTATGGTACTTAAAATAACTTTTTGGTTGTTTTTAATATCATCCCTGCTGAAACTAAAGTTCACAAATTGGTCGTCAGAAAACCTGGATAATACTTGTCTTATAGCTTCCTTTAAAAATTCTATATACTCTGTAGTACCAGTAAAAGTTCTGGTTTTCTTTTTAACTTCCTCTATGATTCTTTCAATAAATTCTTGCTTCTTTTTTAATACTTCCAGGTGCATAGCAGATCGGGCCCTTAAAATCATTTGCTGCTTTTTAGTTATAGCATCTTTTGTGGCATTCGCTATTGCTTCCTTTTTTCTTTTTTCATTATCCTTTATAATAGTAGATTGCCGGCTCTCGTAATATTCCACTAACTTTTTTTTCTTTTGCTGAAAGTCAAGTTCTATTCTCTCTACAATTACCTTAGTGAAAAGTGAAATTTTATCTTCTATACTATTGGGCATTATATTCTATTCACCTCAAATTTTAATTCCGACAGACTCTTTTATATATTTAGTTAAAAAGTCAGGGGGTCGTCTTGTACCATGTCTATCGGGAATCTCAACTATTACAGGAAGGTTATGGGAAAGCTTCATCTTATTTAGCTCCGGCTGTACTCTTTCTGCTAATAGTTCTGTTATAAGTAGAATTCCTATATCCCGCTTTTCCTTTACCTTCGCCAATTCTTTCAATATTTCTTCCCTTTTATGGACTACGACTCCTTCTACCCCAGATAACCTCATGCCGGTCAGGGTGTGAGTATTGTCACTTAACAAAAATATCTTCATACAAATCCTTTTATATTTTACTCAGTATTATTATTGAAATAATCAGACCATATATAGCAATACCTTCAGCCAGGCCTACATATATAAGGGTTTTACCCAAAATATTTGGGTCTTCGGAAACAGCTCCTAAAGCTGAAGAGCCTACGGCGCCCACAGCATAACCAGCGCCGATAGTAGCAAGTCCCGTGGAAATTGCTGCCGCTATAAATCCCATGCCCGATGATGAATCTGTTGGAGACGCAGCATAGGTAATGCCCTGTTGCATTAAGAAAAACAGGAACGCTGCTACCATTACTCCATAAATTGATACGCTAGCTTTCGCTAACTTTTTAATCCTTTTTGCATTAACTTCATTTTTCTTTAAATAAATATAGAACCCTGTTGCCACGGTTAATCCTGAGATAGCCATGGCAATAAACACTACTGCATAATACATTCTTAAGACCCCCGTTTCAAATTTATAATATTATAAAGATATATATTTCCGATATTACAAAAAACACTTTTCTTATAAAATAAACTTACTCTCTTACTTACAGATGATATAACTTCTATTTTTGCCGGTACATATTCTATGCCATCTCCCCGAAAGTATTTCGTAAAAAGCTCGTAATATTCCAGCCTTAAAGCCTGAATAAAAACTATAAGACCTTCTAAACCAATAATTATTATATTCCCCAACACCAATATCGCCAGAGAACCCCATGAGTTAGACATCATTCTTGCCATAGTGGCAAAGGCTATATAAAGCCCCACATGGTTTAAGGCAAAAGCCCCTACTCTGATGAAAGATAAAGTGTTAGAAATTATAGAAAGTAGAGTTTCTATTACTCCAAAACCCTCTTCCATATAGTAATTAACCGGAGATTCCTGGTAAAGCTTGTCCGCATGAATTAATCTATTGGCTAAAGGTTGTTTAAATACCATTAAAAGAATAAGACCAATCATAATACAAACAAATGCTGAAGATATACTGGAATGAGTAACGAGGACACGGAAAATCGTATATAGCAATATCAGATAAAAGATAAGTCCTGCTACTCCGTTTCTACTAAAAAGCCCCCTTTCTACGTTTTTTTCGATTCCGGAATTTATTATGTTATATATATAAGCACTTAAGATAAGCGCTATACCGAAAATCACTCCAGTCATCAAGATATAATTAATATTTGCCATAGGCCTGATGATGAGTGGTGGTATGATTTCCTCAGAACCGAAAACACTTCCATAAATAAAACCGAAAATAGTAGAACTTAAACCTATTCTACTTAACACTCCTCCTAAGCCTTCTTTTTTTAAGATAATTTCTAAAACAAGGCCAGCAAAAAGTAGTATAAATCCTTGACCCACATCGCCAAACATCGCTCCGAAGAGAAGCATATAAGTTAGACCAAAAAAGATCGTAGGATCTTTTTCGTAGTAAGCCGGGGTACCGTACATTTTTACCAGTGTTTCAAAAGGTTTAAAAAGTTTCATGTTGCTAAGTTTTGTAGGCGGGTGTAGGTTAGAACCGTCTTTATCTACATCGTCTACCAGAATTATAACATCACTTCCAAACTGGGTCTCCAATTCGCTTTTCAGCTTAGCCACATTACTGACAGGAACAAAGCCAAACATAAAAAATAGTTTATCCCCACTAGCCATATCTGACTTGAGTTCTTCAATTTTTTTCTCCATTTCCAGCCTGGAATAAGCCTGTTTTAATTCTCCAATATATTTTACCTTATAATCTTCCAGAGATTTCTTAAGAGATTCTATGACCTTCTCTTCTTCGTCTATAGCACCATTAAGTTCCTCTATAACTTTGGCAGCAGTGCCCGTATATTCTACAGGTAAGGGCAAAAGGCTATAATTAAGAGACCTAAAAATCTTTTCTGATATTTCTCCCAGGATTACCGGAGTTATAGAAACCACTATGACATATTTACTTTCTACTGCTAATTTTAAAACTACTGCGGGTATATTCTCGTAATTCTTCCTAAGCTTGTCATAATTTTCCCTGGAAACTTTTATAAGCCTAAAAGCAAGATGTTTCATGCAAATAAGCTGTCCTATATCAAAATCAAATCTTGATAGATATTTAAGGCTATTAATGTACTCTATTTTTTTATTGATAGAACGCATCTTTTCTTCTATCTCGTCAGCGGTGGAACGAACTCTATCGTAGATTTCCGAAAGCTGCTTCATAAAATCATCATAGTTATAATCCTGACCCAGATATTCCTCTCTTACCTGGAGCTTTATATCAAAAAGACTTAATAAAGATTTTACCACCTCTTCATCTTTGGTAAAATCTTTCTTTGAAGAACAGGGCTTTAAGAAAGGCAGTTCTTCTAAAACTTCTATATTTTTCTCGCTGGGGGGCAGAAAAAAATCGCTGGAATTTACCCTAACCAAAGCGTTTATAGTATGCACACTTCCGTTTAAAACCACCAAACGTAAAACTCTGCTTAAAAGATTTTTTTTACCTATAACCCCCATAATTTTCATTTTTTCTACACTCATAAGAATTTCTCCTTGAACTTACGCCAATTTCACCAAAAATTTCCTCGCCTCTTCTGTTGGTATGTCATATCTTTTAGCCTCTAGTATGGAAATGATATCCCTTATTTCAAATTCAAATGACCATACGAAATCTATAGTTTGGATTATACTCAGGGGAAACTGCCGGTCTAAAGCCTTAAGTTTATAATACATAAACCTATTTATGCGCCTTTCCATATATATATCCCTGGATATCTCTTCTTTTTTGAATAAAAACCCATAAATTGTATTTGTTATCAGCTTGTAGAGCTCCTCAAGATTTTTTGTATAACACATAGCTTTGCGTTCCCTAAAAGTTAGTTTGTCTCCAAAATTTATAGTATAATTTAAGAGCTCTTCAGGTGATAATCTGTAAAATTTTTTACCCCGGTATACCCACTGAATATTATAAAGATCAGCTAACAAACCTTCCCATTTCTTCAATATTTTCCTATCTTCTTGGGATATCCTTAACTTTCGGCTTTGAATAATGTTAAAATACCCCATGTCTAAGGCCATCTCAAACCTAAAACGGTTTTCTCTCTTGCCATTCACAAGGGGTATTAGGAACTCATAAAACTTCGAACCTTTCAGGGAATATATCAAGTCCCGGTTAGTCTTTGATTTAAAAAGTATTTTAGGGTCAACTCGGCTGTATTTACCTAAAAAAGAGAGAGGTTTCTCAATAGTTTCCAGATCCTTTCCATTAAAAATACTTCTAGATAAAATCTTTAAATCCTCTATCTCATATTTCATATAAAGCGAACGGATAAATTCTTTGTAATCATCTCGAAAATAGTAAATGAGCTTATCCATATTTTTTATCATATTGCTCTTCAAAATATCTTCCAAGTCTCGCCTGCTGATATTGTCTATATTGATTTCTCTTAACAGTTTGTTATAAGAAGTGTTCTCCTTTAAATAGCGAGCTACATCAACTACAGACTTTTTCCGAATCATGTTTAAGTAGTCTTCGCGTTTCAAAAAATCTTTTTCTAATGCCCTTATCTTGGTATTTACAGCTGCATATATAATTACTTTATTCATGGGTTTCTTTCTTAATATTAAAAATTTGCTTTAAGATTTCATTGGTAATATTCTTCCGAGATTTTTCGAATTTTTGCTCCATATCCTCGAGAACTTCTTCTGTATCCATCTTTAGCTTACTCACTTCCTGCTGGGCTTCTTGTAGTATTTTTTGTGTGATTTCCCTCGTTTCGTCCCTTATCTGAGACGCATAATCCTTGAGCATTTTTTGTTCTTCTTCTTTATATTGGCTCTCCATGTCTGCCAGCTGCTTTTTCCTTCTTTCACTCATCTCGGCAGCCTTAGTATCAAGTTCTATTAACATTTCTATTATAGGTTGTTTTTCCAAAATAACATCCCCTCTAAGGTTTTAAAATTCTCCAAAAAACACTTTAAAATCCTCTCGCAAGTAGTAAGCCTATTTAAAAATTAATTACCTTTTTACTAAGTTTTAATTATATTACCGTTAACTTACAAAGTCAATTTTGATTGGTTAGCTTTCTAACTTCAAGCTTTGACTTAAAAGCTGCAATCCGTCAAAAATCTTGAATTTAAATTTAGAGGGAAATCCGATACAATAAATTTAAGTCTAAACTTCCTTATCAAGCCAGTCTATTAAAAATTTGAAAACTTTTTCTTTTTCCGGTTCATTGTGAATCTCATGATAAAGGCCATCCCAAATTCTTAAAGTACAATTTTCCTTTATCTTGCCGGAAAATTCGCGGCCTGCTTCAACAGATATTATTTTATCAGCTCCTCCATGCATAAGCAAAAGAGGAAGAGAAAATTCAGAGGCATGTTCTAATGCCCATTGTCCTGCTTGATAGACACTAATAAACATCCGGGCTGAAATACGGTCATGAACCATGGGGTCATTCTCGTAAGAGTGAACCGCTTCTAAATCATGAGATAGGGCATTGGTATCTAAACCGCTTTTCTGAGAAAATGAAGGCCATATGCAATTGGTCATTTTTCCTAAAGCAATTTTAGAAGCAGGGGATTCAAAAGCTAAACGAAGCCAGGGAGCAGTAGCAATTACTCCCTTAAGGTGTGGCTGACAACGAAGAACATGATTGAGAACTAAATTACCTCCCAAGCTATGCCCATAAAGAAAAAAGGGTAATTGAGGAAATTTTTTATTTGCAGTTTCCAGCAAGGAGGAAATATCCTGCATTAAGGCCTCATAGGAAGGAGTGTGACCACGCGGGCCAGAAGATTTACCATGCCCACGCAAATCAAAAGCACATATTGCATACCCTGCTTTAGTTAATCTATCGGCTACATGAACATAACGTCCACTGTATTCTCCTAATCCATGAACTAAACAAACCACAGCCCGAATCCGGTCTTCCGGTTGCCAGATTTGACCGAAGAGCTGTAATCCATCAAAAGTTTTGAATTTAAATTCAGTATGTTTTACTATTTACTTCTTTTCCCTCCTTATTATCATACAAGTCGCTAATTTTAATAAATATAATTTTTCAGTTATCAATATACAGCTAAAAATTTATAACTAAAAGCGAAAAACCGTAATTCAAAATGCAAAGCTTTTTCTCTCGCTACCAAATTTTAAGTTCTGTTTTTGCTTCTTTATCTTTTCATTTTGTTATATAGTATACGAGATAGGAAAGATGAAATTCAATAGATAAACAATATATTTAAATTTTAAATTTTGAGCTATGGCTTTACGTTTTGCGCTTTTAGTTTTTCGCTATATATACTCTAATTAAGATTCACAAAAAAGAGATATTCCTATAAAATTAGATTAATATAATTAATAAAACCTTTTTATATAATCCTCTACTTCATCTCTGGTTCCTTTAAAAGGACCGGGGCTTTCCATCTTTAATGAAACTAAAGCAGCAGCAAAGAGGAGAGCTTCATTTATTCCTTTGTTTAACCTTTCGGTGATATAAGCACTAAAACAGGTATCGCCCCGACCGGTTCTACCCGAAAGATTTCTCGGTTTTAAAGGAAAGACATAATATTTTTTACCGTTATAGATTAATACTTCTTTATTGTGAGTAATCATAATCTCCTTTGCTCCCCACTTGAAGAGTATTTCTGCTGCTATTTTCTTATCTTTTGTTCCGGTTATAATTTCAGCTTCAGCAGCATCAGTTTTTAAATAATCAATATAAGGGAGATATTCCTTCTTTTCCTCCCAATCTTTAAAGACCATTTCTTTATTTTCTCCTACATTCCTTAAAAATCCTTGAACATCCAGGGCAATTTTCCCTTTGCTATGCAGAAACTTTATCATTTTACTATCAAACTCTCCATAAATAAGGCCGGCAAAATGATAGATTTGAGAATTAATACTATCGGGGATATCTTTAATGGTGAAAGGGTCAGCAACCGATAGCGCAGTACAGGTTCTTCGTTCTCTATCTTCACTATGATAAATATTTCTTATGGAAGTGGTGTTTTGGGAACTTAATGCGAAAATATCTTCTTCGGGGATGGTAAATACTTCCAGGCAATCTTTGTCTTGGAAGGATAATTTAGTTAAAATGCCGGTTTTGTGACCAACAGCACAAGAGGCACAGGACGAATAGACCACTGCTCCTCCAATTTCCTTTACAGTTTCTCCCTGATAAATATTTTCATCGATAGAGATATGACCCATAATAAAAGTATCATATTTTTTAATTTTCATCGTTTACCTCTTTTTCGCATAAAATAATTATACTCCTAAAAAACTCTTTTGAAAAATTTTTTTATAAAAAATTTTATGTGCTGTATTGCAAATGATTTTACAATACACTATGGCTTTTTTATTGTAATTATGTTGTAAGGGCACAATGAACTGTGCTCTCGCCATGCTATTACCTAATTTCTCCTGTGGGCACGATACATCGTGCCCCTTACCATTTTGTTTATTTTTTGGGTTGCAATCAAATAATTCACATAAATTAATTATCATCTGAAAAATTAATTTGAATCATCGGGATTTTCTGATAGAAAAATGAGCTAAAAAAGGAAGATAGGGGGTAAAAATATTTATAAGTTTAACTTACTTATTTAAGAATTCATAATTTCTAATAACTTAGTTATTGTAATATCTCCAATTTTTTCAAAATGAAAGCGGGCTTTTCCTACTCTTTCCTCCGGACCAATGCCAATAGACAACATATTACCTACCAAAGCAGCCTCAATTCCTGCTTCCGCATCTTCCACTATCGCACAATCTTCTGGCTTTACTCCTAATTCTTTCGCCGTAAATAAGAATATATCCGGAGCGGGTTTAGTATTTTTTACACTATATCCATCTACAATGACATCAAATAGATTCTCTATTCCTGTTCCTCGCAAGACTGTTCTCGTATTCTTACTAACCGAAGCAATCGCTGTTTTTATCCCTCTTCTTTTAAGTTCTAAGACTATTCCCTTTGCCCCGGGTAGAATATTTTCAGAAGTCATCTGTTTTAATAATTCTACATAATATCTATTTTTCCTATCCATCATCTCCTGAAATTGTTTATTTGAAACTTGTTTTCCATTTAATAATATTTTTAAGCATTCACTTCGAGAAACACCCCTGAGTTTATCATTATCATCTCTGTTAAAAGGAATTCCTTCTTCATCAGCCAATCTTTTCCATGCCTGGTAATGATATTCAGACGTATCGGTAATTACTCCATCGAGATCAAAGATAACCGCTTTTATTTTTTTTCTCATTTTCTAATATTCCCTTCTTGATAAGTTATCTTCAATATCTCGTTATGATGGAGAAAATAATCATTGCCATAAATTTCTACTGGTAGTGACTTACCCATAGAGGATAGTGACTTTAAGGTAATTGTATTTCTAGTAATATCAACGCAATACTCTTCATTTTGCCACTTAATTTTGAATTTCACCCTTTTCCATTTTTCCGGTAGATGAGGGTTGATTCTCAATCTACCTTTATTTGTAATTCGAACCCCACCAAAACCATTTACTACCGCCTGCCAATTCCCGCCAAGTGAGGCTGCATGAAGTCCATCCCAGGAACTTTTTAAATTTTCTCCTAAATCAATCCGTATTGATCTTTCAAAATATTCATATCCTTTTTCGATATCACCTATATCTAAAGCCAAAATAGCGTGTATACTTTGACTTAATGAAGAATCATGAAGAGTCCTTGGCTCATAATAATCCCAGTTAAGACGTTTGGTTCCCTGGGAAAAATTATCACCTAAAAGATATAGAAGCATAATAATATCTGATTGTTTTAACACTTGCATCTGGGTGATTTCTTCCCAGTTATAATCCTGGGTAATTGCTCCCACTTTTCCTTTATATTTTAAAAGATCGACTTCCCTCTTATCTGTAAAACCTTCATACTGATGGATAAAACCTGAAGCGTTATCCATACCAATATATATCTTATCTGCCTTTTCTTTCCAGTCACTCAATTCATTCGAAGTAAGTTTAATTTTAGAAGTAACCTTTTTCCATGCTTCTGATTGATTCCTCTTCACCCATTCAGAAAATTGCATAGTTTTATTAAGCTGCCACTTTACCATGTAGTTCGTGAAGGTATTATTATTTATATGTTCACTGTATTCGTCCGGTCCGGTAACATCATTTATTTCATATTGGTCCTTTTCCGGGTTATACTCCAATCTGCTCGCCCAGAAACGAGAGGTTTCTAACATAATTTCCAAACCATAGTTGTACATAAAATCGTAATCACGGGTTGCCTGGAAATAATGCCAGATACTGTATACTATATCACAAGTTATGTGTTGCTCTAATTCACCTGTCCATATCCTTTGAGGTTTACCTGTTTTAAAATCTACCCCACCCCATTTAGGAGTAACTTCGCCTCCTGTGTCGGCACATTCCCAGGGATACATAGCCCCCTCAAAACCATTTTCCTTAGCTTTTCCTCTTGCTCCATCCAAAAAGTGGTAACGATAAAAAAGTAATCTTCTGGCAATCTCCGGAAAAGTATAAATAAGAAAAGGAAGGATAAAGATTTCCATATCCCAGAATACATGGCCTTTGTAGCCCTCGCCGGAAAGTCCTTTTGCAGCAATACTTAACCTCTCATCATGAATAGGAGTCATCTGATAGATATGAAATTGTGAGAAACGAATGGCTAATTGATCAAAATCTGGTCCATCAAGAACAATATCAATTTGTTTCCAGAGTTGATCCCACCTTTTTTTGTGAGCTTCAAAAAGCTCATCATAACCAATTTTTATAGATCTTTTTAAATTGTCTATCGCTGCTTTTTCTATTTCTTTATCTGAAACTTTTTCTTTTCCCTTAAAATCAGGATCACGAGTTGTATATACGGTAACCATTTTGGTTAAACTGAATTCTTCATTCTGTTTAATTTTATATCGGGAAGATAAAAATATTTTTCTTCGTTGGCTTCCTACCCCCTCTTTTACTTCTAATATCTTACCATTCAAATAGAAACGGTGTTTTGCAGCAATAACAAGACCGATATCCGATTCCTGAGTCCTGGAAGTCATTGAGATAATCCCTTCAGAAGAAAATCGTAATCTTCCTTCTTTAAAATGCTGCACGCCGCTATTGGTAACCTGCCCATTAATTCCTGAACAAATTTCAATATCTCCGGAATAATTAAGGGGGATAATCTTTACTTTTAGTCCAGTAAGATGTAGATTTTTAAGAGAAACAAATCTTTCAAAGGTTAATCGCGTTTTCTTGCCATTTGGACTTTCCCATTCAATATTTCTTATAAGCTGTCCATCTTTAATATTAATTTGCCTTCTATATGATAAAATCTTCCCAACATTTAAATTAAATTTTTCACCATCCAATTTTAATTCCATATTTAACCAGTCAGGAATATTAGCTAATTCTGTAACCTCTCCAGGAAATTTATCGAATACCCCGGCGATATAACACCCTCTTGTTTCTTCTTGGTAAGTTTCTTCTGTTGCTGCTCTTACTCCCATATAACCATTGCCAAGAGTGAAGATTGTTTCAAATTTTCCTAAATACTCCGGTTGAAAATCAGTTTCTCCTACTATCCAATTTCGATATTCATTTTTCCCAATATTATATTTAATTACCATAAACAACTCCTATCTTGTATAAAAATTTATCCCTTTATTCCGCTGAAACTTGCTCCTTCTACAAAATAACGTTGAAAAACGATAAAGAGAATTATAATCGGTAAAGCTGAAATAATTGCTCCGGCTAGGATTGGCCCCCAATCAAAAGTCCCTGAGGCATAAGTATCCTTAAAGCTTAATAGACCAATGGTTAAAGTAAACTTGTCCATTGGTGAAGTTATTATTACCAAAGGCCAGAAAAATTCATTCCACACTCCCTGGAAGGTCAAAATGGTTAAAGCCCCCAAGGCAGGTTTTGCCAGTGGCAGCATTATTTTTGAAAAAATTTGATAGGTACTGGCACCATCAATCCGGGCTGATTCTTCCATTTCTTTAGGTAATCCTTCAAAAAATTGTTTCATTATAAAAACTGCACTGGCACCCACTAAGCCTGAAATAATTAAACCGGTAAAAGTATTCAGAAGGCTTCCCCCACCAAACAATTTAGTTAATCCAAAAATACCATCCCGCAATACCAGATAATTTGAAATAAAAGTTACCTGTCCGGGAATCATCATAGAAAAAAGTATTAAAACAAACAGGTAATTTTTACCATAAAATTTAAGTCTGGCTAAAGCATATCCGGCCATCGAAGCAAACATTAGAGTGGTAAGCACTTTAATAATGGATATAAAAAAGGAATTAAATATCCAGGTGGTAAAAAGGCGCCTCCCGGTAGTGCGACTGTAATTTTCGTTAAAAACTCTGAAATGGTTATGAAAAATGTAAGGGATAACCCCGCTTACTAAATTATTCCAGCTCTGCACTCTTCCTAATCGTTCTATCCTGTTGGGAGAAAGAGTAGCTGATAAAAAATCAACTTTATAGGGAACCAATAGATCTAACGGTAATTCATCAAAATCTTTTTGGCTGGGATTTATTATGTCTATCTTATAGCTAACCTGGTTTCCATCCCTTACTGAAATGCGACCAATCTCTTCGACTGGTTTAATTTTTACAAAATCAGCAACAAATTCTCTATCTAATTCTAAGGCAGCTCTCCCGGACCCTTTAAATCTTTTTGGAACAATCACCTGGGGAGGTACAATTTTAGTTCCCATCGGATATTTATAAGTAACCTGGAAAGAGACTTCATGGCCGGATTTTAATTCACCAAAGAAACCACCGCCACCACCTTGCCGGGCAAGTATATAAGCTCCTATCCAATTTTTTGGTGATAATTGTTCAGTCTTTAGAGTAGGTGGCCAACTACTGGGATCATCTTTTAAGCTCGAAAGCGCTCCAAAGAGAAAAGTCCCCATAAAAAGTACAGAAAATAATAGCAAAATTAAATAGATTGCTCCCACATTCGTCCAACGCCTACGTTTAATTTTCAGATTTATATCACTAGTATGATTTTGCTGGATTTTCATTAATCTCTTAAATCTCTTCCTTCTCCGGAAAATTTTTTCTGAATCAAAACTATGGTTAGGGTTAAGAGCGCCAATATAACAGCCGCAGCGCTGGCCATACCAACTTTTGGTGCAGAAGCTCCTGGAAATGCGCTATCATAAACATAATAAGCCAGAGTTATGGTAGATTCCAAAGGCGCTTGACTGCCTATAATTTTAACTTGATCGAACATCTGCAAGGTACCGATTAATCCCAGGGTAACTACTAAAAAAGTTATATGTTTGAGTTGTGGAATAGTGATATACCAGAATTTTTGCCAGCCTTTAGCTCCATCTACCTCAGCAGCTTCATATAATACCTTAGGGATACCTTGTAACCCGGCTAAATACAGTATCATAAATGTAGGAACAGTAGTCCAGATATTTAAAATCATAATAGCACCAAGAGGTCGTGGAAAAGCCAGAGGACCTGCCCAGGAAGGAACTTTTTCCCTCGTATTTAACCAAAAGATGTCGACTGCCTTTACTTCAGCAAGTTTAATAATACCGAAATCTTTAAGTACATAAGTAACAATGAAAGCAAAAATAATAGATATAACAATATAACTGGGTTCAAGATATTCAACCGGTCTTCCCCTTATTTTTTCTGTAACTACCAACAATAATTGTATTCCCGTTAAGAGGGTTAGGAACACTCCTATTGTTAAACCATGCTGACGAAGTAGGGTTAAAAGATAGTTTATAACCCCCCTTCTCTGAAACATCCACATAAAAATTAGAGTAATAACGATGCTGGAAGTAACGCTGGGCATATAATAAGCAGTCCTAAAGAATCTAATTCCCTTTATCTTTTGATTCATAGCCACTGCTAAAAGTAATGCAAATATGGTTTGTAGGGTAGTAACAATAATAGCAAAGGTCAGTGAATTTTTCAGGGCTGTGGTAAATAAACGTTCCTTAAAAAGATTTATATAATTATTTATACCTACCCAATTGGGTACGGAAAAAAGATCATAATCGGTAAAACTAAAATATAATGACCTGATAAAAGCATAGCTAAAAAATATTATAAATCCAAATAAAAAAGGAGATAAAAGAACATAAGGAGCTGTTTTCTCTTTTAAGGAGCTCCATCTATTTTCCATTCTTTTTACCTCCATTTATTATTTTAACATTATTTAAATTTTAATAAAAATTAAAATAATTAACAAATGAAATAAAAAGGGGAAGAGACAATCCTCTCCCCCTTTTTATTTATACCTATTACTTCATTAACTCATCTAATTGTTCCTGGGCAATCTCTAATGCTTCATCAACTGTCTTTTGTCCACTCATTACTTCAGATAAAGCTACATTAATCGGGTCCATCCATTTGCCGCCATATTCTTTAAACTTAAATGGTTTTACATTCCCTGCAGATGCACCAAGAAAAACTATTTTATTGGCTTGTGCTTCCGGTGTATCTTTTTCAAAATAAGGATTATCCGCTAAAGCCTTACGACTGGGTATCGCCAAACCTCTTTCTAAAATCCATTGTTGAGCAGCAGGACTGGTTAATGCTTCCATTACTTTAAATGCGGCATCTTTATTCTTAGAATTTGCATTTATACCCCAGGCTACAGTATAAATGAAATTACCTGGCTGGCCGGTTCCGGGGTTTTTAGGTAATAAAGTTGCGCCATATTTTAAGTTAGGGGCATTATCTCTTAAGAAGCCAAGAATCCAGGCACCTTCTAAGGCGGCAGCTACTTTTTCAGTAGTAAGGGCACCTCCGCCCCAACCCTGTCCAATATCAGCTGGCATAACTCCTAAGCCTTTTTCCTTTAATCCGGTATACCAGTTAAATGCTTCTTTAAAAGCCGGGTCCATAAGATTAGTTTTACCATCTACAAAGGGTTCCCAACCGGCAGCATAGGCAAATGCTCCAAATCTGGCAAATTCAGGTGCCAATGCCAAACCAGTTACTTCACCATCAAAGGCTTCTACAACTTTTGCTAATTTATTTTCTAAATCATCCCAGGTATCATTCTCATTAGGATATTGTATATAAGCGATATCAAAAAGGTCCTTATTGTAGACTAAGGCAAGGGAATTAAAGTCTTTAGGAATACCATATACTTTACCTTCAAAGGTAAATGCGTCCAAAAGCGAAGGAATTATATCGTCTTTATTCAATACCTCTGATTTAGCCAAATAATTATCCAGGGGCTCCACTTGGCCTGCTTTAATTATATATTCTGCCCAGAAGATATCCATATAAAACAGATCTCCAGCTGTGCCGGCAGATAGGGAATTAATCAAATTCTTCTGAAAATCATCGACAATTGGCTCATAAACTGCTGTGATTCCTTTGTCAGCTAATTCAGGCACCACAAATTTATTAATTAATTCTTCTACGATAGATTGATCGGTTCCGCCCCAACCTACGATTCTTACCTCAGTTTCTGCCATACTTACAGCAGAAAAAACAAGCAGCATACTTACGATTAATAAAATACTTAAATTCCTTTTCATTTTTCTCCTCCATAAATTTTATTTTCAAAATTACTGAGCAAGTATACATCTTTAACAATTTTTACAGTATCTATCCCCCCCTTCCATTTTTTAAATTTTACTCTCGGGTGTTTTTTCAAATTCTCCATCTAATTTATTAATATTAACTGCGCTGCATGAATCTCGAATTATTAATTTCGGTTTTAGCAAATATTTTTGCTGTGGCTCTTTACCTTTTATTTTATTTAAAATTAGCCTCACAGACCATTTCCCCATACCAACAGCATCCTGTCCAACGGTAGTTAGCCTTGGCGTGGAATAATCTGCCATAGGGATATTATCAAACCCAATGATAGACATATCCGCAGGTAAGTTAAAACCATTTTTTTTAAAAGCTCTCATGGCTCCCAGTGCCATTAAATCACTGGCAATAAAAATCGCAGTCGGTAGTTTTTCTAACTTCATTATCTTTTCTGCACATTGATAGCCGCTATCTTCGGTAAAATCCCCTGCAAAAACCAACCTTTCATCATAAACTTCTTTCTCTTCCAAATAACCTTGATAAGCATTTAATCTATCCCAAGAAACCTGAGCATTGCAATGACCATTGATTATAGCTATTTTACGATGACCGAGTTTCCATAAATAATCTAAAGCTAACCCAACACCTAATTTATTATCAGTGCTAATAAAATTAACATTTTCACCTTCTATGTAAGTATCAATAATTGAAATAGGAAAAGTAGAATTTTTAATTTTCTTGATATGGGGGTCATCTAATCGTAAGCCGGTAAATATTGCTCCTTCAGCCCTTCGTTCCTTACATAATTCTATATATGACTTTTCGTTTAAAAGGTCACTATCAATGGAAAAAAGAACGATGTCATAATCGTTTGTATTAGCTTCTTGTAAGATACCACCTAAAAACTGTAAGCCTAAATCATTACTAAAAGTATGTTCTTGCCTGCTAAATATAAACACACCAATTGTATTGCTTTTATTGGTTACTAATCTTTTGGCAATTGAATTAGGGGTATAATTTAATTCTTTTGCCGCCTCACGAACCTTTCTTTTAAGCTTTTCACTTATATCTTTTCTGTTATTTAAAGCCTTGGAAACTGCTGCGGCGGAAATTCCTAATTTTTTAGCGATGTCTTTAATGTTAGAACTCATTGAGGGGATTTCTCCTTTAACGTTTAAGTAATTTACTAAAAAAATATAATCTTTGAATTACAAAGAATTTAAAATGTAAAATTTGAGGGTTGCTTTAACGTTTAAGTATATTTTTTAATATAATACACCATAAAATAAAAAAATGCAAATTTTTTTCATTTCATTTTATTAAACTCTAGTGCATTAACACTTGTTTAGCTGAAATTATTATTGTGGAGATTAATGGAGAAAGAGTAGTAAATTTTAATGCAATAATAATCTATCTTTCTAATAATGGTGCTTGGAAAAGGGAGAGATTTCTTTTAACTTGTGGTTATTATTAGTGCTTTCGACAAGTTCTTCAAGTTTTTGTAAGCTATATTTATAAAATTTCTTATAGCGGGGTTTTAATTCCAAATTTAATACTCCCTGATAATTCTTTAGAATACGGAATATTTTATTATAAGGAATCGTCCCCCAACCTACAGGCATATGTAAATCGCCAATACCAAACTGAATCAGATTAATGTCCTGTTCTTCATATGACAGTTTGGGTTTACCAAAACAATCATGGATATGCACATGTTTTATATAAGGTAGGGCTAATTTTATGGAATCTAAAAATTTAAAGCGATAATATTTAGAGGCCAGATAAGCATGTCCAAAATCGAAAGTAATTCCTACATTCTCACGGTTAATCTTTTTAACTTGATCAACCAATTCTTCGATCTTTGTGCCATAATTATACTTACTAATTTCTCGTAAGAACGTGGGCTTTGGTGTTTTTGGAGTAAAAACTGAGGGAGGAAGCATTTTATCATTTTTAAATCGTTTTGATAATTCCCAAATAGACTCTTCTTCTACATCCGGAGAGATATTTTCAATAGCAATGGTTACTCCTAAATCTTTAGCAAAAGTAGCTAATTCTTGCAAAGTTTTTATTTCTATCTTCTTTAATCTTTCAATCTTTTTTAGAGAAGGCAATTTTAAAAAACTATTTTTCCTGATGCCTTCACCTTTGATCTCTTCCTGTAAAGGAATTTTTCCACTATGGTATACAAAAATTTCTGCGCCTATAGCATTAGTAAACTCAATTCCTGACTTAAAAATATCCTTTTGTAACTGAAAATTGCTGGAATCCATTAGATTTAATAGATTAGGACCATGAACAGTATATTTTAACTTAAATTTCTTCAGAATATCTGTAATGACCCTGGTCTGTAGCCAATTCAGTCTCCCTTTAAAGATAGCATCAACTCCGTGAACAGGTATCTCTACATAATCAAAGCCTATATCCTGAAAATTACCTAAGGCCTTTTCAAATGAATCTAAATCTCCATCTATTGTAGGGGAATCTATATTAATTCCAATTCCTTTTATATGCATAGCTCCAAATAAAAACTAAATTTATTTTTACTAATTATTTCACATTATAGCACAATCAAATTCATATACAAGTATTATATAAAAATAGTTAAAATTAATTTTAAAAATTGACAATAATAGAAAATATCCTGCGATAATCTCGTTTTAAGTCTCATTTTATTACGCTCCACCCTTTGCTCCCCCACCATAAATGTTAAGCAAGGCTTCCTGCGTAAAGAAGAAAAAGATTAATACCGGAATAAGTTGAAATAACCCAACAGCTGCTACCATATTCCACTCGGTCATTACAGATTCACTCATAAAATTTTGTATGTAAACAGATAAAACCGTTGATTTTCCTGCACGTCCCACAGTGAAAGTAAATGGAATAATATAGGCATTCCAGGCAGAAATAAAAGCAAAAATAGATAATGCAGCAATGCCTGGCTTAATATTAGGCATTAATATTTTCCACCAAACCTGGAAACGAGAAGCACCATCAATCAAAGCAGAGCGCTCCATATCCCAGGAAATATTATCAAAAAATCCTTTCATTATCCATATACCAAAAGGAAGCTGAAAAGCAACCATCACTAAGGCTACTCCTCCAATAGTATTAAAACCAAAACCGCCGATTAGGGGAAGACCTTGTCCGATAATAGGAACCTTCGTAATCCAGCGTAATACAAAATAAATTGGAATTAACAAGGTTACACTCGGAAAGGCGTGCAGTATCAGAGTCGCGGAGAGAAATCCCTTCCTTCCTGCAAATTTCATACGTGATAAAGCGTAAGCAGACATTGCCGAAACAAAAACTACAATAGTGGTCATAACTGTGGCAAGGATAAATGTATTAAGAGTCACAATCCATATACTCTGAAATTTAGGGCCAAAAGGTGACTTCCATAAAAAACTCCAATTGCTCAAGGTCCACCCTAATGATTCTAGTCCCTCTGTCCTGGTGGAAAACGTTGTAATAACTAACCATAAAAAAACCAGGAAGATAGGCATACTAAATGCAATCAAAGCCCCATAGGCAAGAATAGATTTCAAATTTAAACGAAATTTATTTAATACCATTTTATTATTATTCTCCTATATATCTCATTATAGCTGATCAATTTTCGGTTCTTGAATTAATTCATTAAACTTGAATACACGCAAATATACAATTGCCATTACTATACCAATAATTACCAGGACAACTGCCCATGCTGAACCATAACCCCACTGAGTATTCCCGAAATAGCTGCTAAACGCGCGGTGATAAGCAGTTAATGACCATACTTCAGTTTCGTAAAGCCCTGGACCTCCATTTGTAAGAAGCAGAATTTGTTCAAAGGAGGTCAAAAGGGATAAAGTCTGATAAGTAGTAACAAAAAGCAAGGGCCATCTGATCATAGGAATAGTAATATAGCGAATGGTCTGCCAGGTTGAAGCTCCATCTACTTTTGAAGCTATCATATAATCTTTAGGTATAGCTTCAATAGCGGAAGAAAAAATAATCATCCCAAAAGAAGCTCCGATAAAACCATTCACTAAAATAATAAAAAGCCAGGGATTGGTATTAAGTAAGTATTCCCCTGTACCTATGCCCAAGGGGCCAAGGATATGCTTATTTATAACCCCCATAGGAGCTGGTCCAGCTAAAGCTTTCCACATCATAATATAGACAACCACCGGAGTAAGGCGGCACATAAGCCATATTAAGCGAAAGGTAAAACCAACCCGCCTGTTGATGTTCGTAGTAATCAAGGCAATAACCAAAGCCATCCCCACATTGAAAAAAATTAAGGTCATGCTCACATACATGAGAGTATTATTTAGAATCCTGGGGAAAAACCTATTAGTAAAGATCTTTACGTAGTTATCTAAGGTCCAGTTTGCTGGCTGCCACCACTTGAGTATTCCAAAATTAGTCATATCCAGATTGGTAAAACTTAAAATAAAAACCATAACTAAGGGAATAAAAAAGAATAAAGTTACCACTATAAGAGTAGGGGTAAGAAAAGCATATGGCAATAAACCGCTCTTTAATTTAGAAAAAAGTGATTTTGAGTCTGGGAAACTGGAGAGGGAACTCCTTTCCCTCTCCAGTTGGAAATTATCACTCATTTAATTATTACCTTATCTCCTAATTCGCGATTGAGTCCTTCTACTACAAAATCTACTGCCTTTTCAGCAGTAAAATCACCACCTACACACGCTGCTAGGGCTTCGTAAGTGATAGTAGAATAAGTCCCCCAGTAAGGATTGTTAGGTAGGAAAGTAGTGTAATCTAACATGTAAAGCGCTTCACTCAGTAAGCGAGATTCCTTGTAGAACTTATATTCTGTCTGACCTTTAAGGATTCCCAGATGTGTACTGGAAATTGCGTGACGGGTATTGGGGCCATAGTTAGTGACTTTGGCAATTAGAGCTACTGCTAAGTCCGGATATTTACACTGGGAACTGACTAGATAAGCTAATGGATGTGTAAGGGAATTGGGTTTACCACCCTTCTCTGCAGCCGGGATCAGTCCAAACCCAAAGTTCTCCCACATATAAGCTTCGCCACCAAGGTCTTTAAGAAATTTTTCTGCCCACTCAGCCCATTGCCATGTCCCACCGACCCAGAAGAGTACCTTACTAGTGACTCCAGGATGCCATGCTGAAGACCAATCTAAGCCAAGACAGCCCATTGATCCATATTTTTGAGCAGCGTCATAGAAGAACTTATAATATTTCAAGCCAGCTGTCTTGTCAAAGACTAATTTACCAGTTGCCGAATCAATGGTTTCTCCACCAAAGGCGTAGTAGAAAGGAGTGAAATCAGGGCCATTCTTCGGACGAGTCCAGAAGCCGTTACCTGGCTCAACAACACCCTTATCTACTGCCTGTTTGGCCGTCTCTAACATATCATAAAGGGTAAATTCACCTTTTTCAATTTTCCCGGATAATGCTGCTATTTCTCCATCTGACCAACCAAGTTTCTTTAATAGGGTTTTATTCCAATAGAGCGGTCGAGCTTCAGCATCTTGAGGAACACCCCAAGTCTCACCTTTATATTTAGTGCAATCCCATAGAGTATCAAAGACAAGATTATATATGGGGAACTCTTTTATTATTCCGTCCAGAGCAATAATCCGGCCCGCTTCAGCCTGGGTACCAATATATTCATGTCCAGTCAACCAAATATCAGGCGATTCTCCAGCACCATAGCCAAGCACAAACTCAGTTATATACTCACCCCAATCCAAGTTATCCTGTATAACTTCTACTTTTACACGGCGGAGATCACCCATAGCCTCTAAATCAGCATTAAGATCTTTTTCAGCTACTAAGAAATTATTGCCACGCCAGTCCTCCATGGGGGGCTTTGCTCTACATCGAACCTTAATAGGAATAATATCCAAATCCTGAGCTAAAGCCATAGCTGTAAAAGACATAACCAGAATTACTATTAATGAAATACTTAACAAACTTTTTGAAGCTTTCATTCTTGCTTCCTCCTTTTAAAATTTTGAAAATCTACTCAAGATATTAGATTAACTAATTTTCCTTTCTATCACCTCCTCTTAATTTTGTAGAGTGCCATCTACAGAAATTCGCTATGTCTAGATGATCTTATTGCTCCTAACAATTTTTTCTATCGGGTTCGATAAATCGAACCCTTACATCTCTGCCATTCTAGATCTTCTTTAATTTTACGAACAGTAGAAAACTAATTCAACAACAGGGATTTTTCAGTATTTTTATCAAAAAGATGAATCTTGTTTACATTAAAGTGCAATTTAACCTCTTCACCCATCTTTTTAGTAAATGGGGGAGCAGTAAGCACTTTAATCTGCAAATTTCCAAGTTTGACAGTGACCAAAACTTGCATCCCCATAGGTTCAACCACGTAAACTTCAGCCTCTTCCCCCCTTTTATGGTCAATTGTTATATTCTCAGGCCTGATACCTAATACTATTTTATTATCCTGAGAACGGGATTGAATAAGCTTACTAATCTTTGAGGGAATTTCAATAGTAATATCTTCATTCTTTAGAAGAAGTTTTCCCTCCTCTTGTTCCAGAGAGACATCAATAAGGTTCATTGGGGGGCTTCCTATAAAACCGGCTACAAACAGATTCACCGGTCGATTATATAGCTCATCAGATGAACTATATTGCTGAAGTTTTCCTAATTGTAATAAGGCTATTTTATCAGACATAGTCATAGCCTCTACCTGGTCATGAGTTACAAAAATTGTGGTAATGCCCAATCTTCTCTGTAATCTTTTAAGCTCCGCTCTCATCAAGGTTCTAAGCTTGGCATCTAAATTGGAGAGGGGTTCATCTAAAAGCAGGATATCTGGCTTCTTAATTAAAGCTCGACAAAGAGCCACTCTTTGTTGTTGTCCTCCTGAAAGTTCAGCCGGTTTTCTATCTAATAATTCTTCTATTTGAACTAATTTAGCCACTTCATTGACTCTTTTTTCTCTCTCTTCCTTAGGGGTTCTTAGTAATTTTAAAGGAAATGTTATATTATCAAATGCAGTCATATGAGGATAAAGAGCATAACTTTGAAATACCATGCCAATTTTTCTATCTTTGGGTAAAACTTCATTTACGATCTTATCTCCGAAATAAATACCTCCGGCAGTTGGTTTATAAATTCCAGCTATCATAAGTAGAGTGGTGGTTTTTCCGCATCCCGAAGGCCCAAGCAAAGCTACAAACTCACCATCGTTTATCTCGAGGTTGAAATTATTCACTGCTTTAACTTTTCCAAAATGTTTACTTAAATTTTTAAGCCTTACTTCCATTTTTATTTATCAATCTCCTATCGCGTCTTGGATTTATATTTTTATTAAAATTTAAACTTAACTTCTAAAATCATTTTATTATATAATTTGTATTACTTTCAGGTAATGTTTATCCTTCCTGTTCTTTCCTATAGAGTATGATTGAATCTTTCTACTAT
>Ga0190349_1000138_pt1 | contig 26187 bp, 21 predicted proteins | sample 48721378_MG_FD_179798 | JGI IMG/M metagenome (GOLD analysis project Ga0190349, IMG submission 179798) | Hydrothermal vent microbial mat bacterial communities from Southern Trench, Guaymas Basin, Mexico - 4872-13-7-8_MG | ecosystem: Environmental > Aquatic > Marine > Hydrothermal vents >...
GGCACTTGTCAAGAATTTTGTGTAATTGCATATAAATTCTCCTGTTTTTTTTCAATTTCATCGCATTCAAAGGTTTGTAAGAAGAGGTTATGTAGTTTTTGGATACATCCTTTAAATCGTGGGTCAGGTTTACTCCATCGTTTACTATGGAGTCCTTTAAGGAAGATAAACCATTTAGCATAGAGTATCTTTTCACTCTGGAAGTAACCACCTGTATTTATTCTTATTTTTTCCAGTTCTTTATGGAGGTTCTCGCACATATTAGTTGATTTAACTCTGGATCTCAATTCTCTGGGGAAAAGAGTAAAGGTTACATAATGTTCTGCCTTTGCTCTTAATTCCTTTGCAAAATACGGATGTTTTTTCTGTATATTATCAATTATCTTTTGAAAAATAGAATATGCCTCATCAAAGGTATTAGCCCTTTCAAGTGATTCTATCTTCTCTTTAAACCATTTGTATTCTTCTTTTGAAAGATGTATCTTCGCATTTCTTATAAGGTGAACAAGACATATTTGATGGAAAGATAACGGAAATAGACCTTTAATCAGTTTTATTACACCAGGGAAGTTATCTGTGATAAACAAAAGACATCTTACCACTCCCCTCTTTTTAAGGTCTAAAAGTATCTCCCTCCAGAAGGTAAGATTCTCATTCCCATAAAAAAGCATAGAACTAATAACCTCTTTCTCCCCGTTCATATTTACACCCGTTGCCGTCAATAAAACAGCCTTCCTTACTAATTTATCCTCCTTAACATCTATCCGCTTCGCATCTATCGCTATAACAAGCCAGTCAGAATAAAGTTGACGTGTGATAAATTCCTTGAATTCCCCAACAAGGGTATTAATTATTCTGTCTATCTCCTCCGGTGAAACGGGTAACTTTAACCTCTTTATAGCCATCTTTAACCTCTCTATAGAACGAGATGAGATAAGGAGACTCTCAATAAGATTCGTATATTCCTGTGTTAGATACCTTGTGTATTTAGGAATAGCAGAAGGGAAAAAGTCGGATGAACGTGTCCTTGGAACATTTACCTCCATTGGCGTTTGACCAGAATATAACCTCCTTGAATAAAAACCATTACCATATTCACCAGGATGATTGTTAAGAAATATACTCCGCTCTTCTTCCATAATAGAATTTAATACCATGGGAAGCAATGTCTCTTTAACCTCATTAACAAATTCTTCGCTACCCATCTTGCCAGATGCAAGATTCTTTATTAAATTATCTATAAGTGAGGTTAGAGTGTCCCTTTTCATTTTAACCTCCATTGTTTGGTTGTTGTTCCTTGGTCAGGTTCCCCAGGGAACCTGACCTTCCCTTTTCTCCATTTGCACATTTTACTCCTTACAATATATATAATTTCCATCTTTACACAAAATTATTATAACTCCCTACAGCAGAGAAAGAGACTTTTAACAGCTGAACACGACATAAAGACAAGGTAGAAGAGATATAGAAAGAGAAGCGAGGTAGAAGAAGTATAGAAAGAATAGCAAGGTAGAAGAGAAGCAAGAAGAGAAGCAAGGTAGGAGAAGTATAGAAAGAAAAGCAAGGAAAAAGGACAGAAAAACCTAAATCGTGAGAAAAAGGCACATAAACACGACAGACAGGCGAGGTAGAAGAAGTATAGAAAGAAAAGCAAGGGGAAAAGAAAGACACAAAGACCGTGATTCGTGAAAAAAAACAGATAACAGAGAAAAAAGGCGAACAACGAGACGCAAAGCCCATCGTTCGGGTTTATATATTTTTTCTTTTGGTCTCCTGTACGGTAAGACAAGGTAGAAGAGAAATAGAAAGAGAAGCGAGGTAGGGGTCAAAATAGAACGAATTCTTATTCTCCAATTAAAACGAAAAGTTTCTCTTTTAAAAAATAAATCTAATAATATGTAAAATAATAAAAATAGTTTTATTGACAAAATAATAAAAATTTGTAAAATATAATTTGAAAGGGGGTTGAGAACGAGAAAGATAATAAGTAAGGGAATCAGAAAAAAATGCAGCGTTGTATTTGTTGAATTAACAAATTTTTATACTCAGTTTTCCTCTGTTTCATTGGGTGATCAAGGGGAATTAATATGGGGATACCTTTTTGAAATTGAAGAGCTTGCGAATAAATACGAAGGTAGCGTCTATAAATTTCATTGGTTACGCAGAATAATGGTTTTGTTCGGTGTTCCGAAGGTCCATAAAGACGATGAGGAGAGGGCGTATAGATTTGCGCTGGATGTCAAAAATCTTGCAAGAAAGTGGCATAAAGAATTGAAAAGTATATCAATGAATGATCCCGTTCTAAATATAAGGATAGGAATTAACACAGGTTTTGTTTATTATGGTATTATTGGACACAAACAAAGCAAGTATGCTACAGTTATTGGGGATACGGTAAATCTTGCTGCCAGGCTTTGTTCAATTGGAGGTGACAAAGATATATATACTACAGGGTCTGAAGTAAAGGTTTATAAAGACATATTCAAGTTTGAGAAAGGTAAAGATATGAAAATAAAGGGTAAGAAGGACCCTGTGAGGGTTTATAGACTCTTAGGTTACAGTAAGATTGGAAAAGCAAAGATAAAATCTTTCCCATTTGTTGATAGGGAGAAAGAAATAGCCTTGCTTGATGCTACTCTTGAGGGGTACATAAGAGAAGGAAAGAATAAAAACGTTTTAGTCATTGGTGATCATGGCATGGGTAAAACAAGTATAATAAAAAAATTCCGTAAGGATAAGAGTGTCCCAATATACCATTTAAGTTGCTTTAGAGAAGGAAGTACAATTCATTACAAACCCTTTAAAGAATTATTGACACGATTATTTAATATACTTCCTGCAGATTCTGAAGGATTAATGATAAAAAAAATTGAAAATGGACTTCACGAGCTTGACCCTTCTCTTCTTGAAGAGGCGGTCTTCTTTGAGTATTTATTTTCTATTAAAGAGGCTCAGAGTAAAGTAACATTTATACCATTTTCTCAACGGAAAAAAAGGATAACCTTCTCATTTGTAAATCTTATGAAAGCCCTGGCCAAAAAGAAAGCAGTTATGGTGCTGGATGACTATCAGGATATAGATAGAAGTTCAAAAGTAGTGATAAGTCAGGCAATTATTACTGAGAAGGTCCCAATGATGTATGTGTTTGTTTCATTGCCTAAACAGGACACATTGATGGACTCCATTGATAAAGAAGTGGTTAGGATTGGTGGATTACCGAGAGACTATGCTGTAAAAGTGTTGAAACAATATAAGCTATTTGATGACAAAACAATTGACCTTATAGTTGAAAAGACTAATGGTAATCCATTTTTCATAGTTGAAATAATTCGGTATAAAATGGCTAATCCTGGAAAAGAGATATGGGAGAAAGAGATTCTTCAATCTGTTTATAGTGTAATAATGGAGAGGATTGATAGCCTTCCCTCTAAATTGAAATCATTCCTTTTTGTTTGTTCAGTAATGGGAATATCATTTTATATCGAAACCTTAGAAAGAATCATAGGTGAAAATATAAAAAAGAATATTCAAGATCTTTGTGATTATGGCATTCTTTACGTAAATGATGGGGTTGCATACTTTGCTCACTCTCTTGTTAGACAGGTTGCCTATCACTCAATACTTTTGGAGGAGAGAAAAGGATTACATAAACTTGCGGCAGAGAGTATCGAAAAATATCATATGGATAGGATTGAGGATTTTTACGAAATACTTGCATATCATTATTTAAATGCAAGTGTAACTGAGAAGGCAATAGATTATACACTTCTTTCAGCTGAGAAAGCAAAGCGATTTTATGCAAATGAGGTAGCCATTGAAGAATACCAGAAGGCTATTAAGTTAATGGAAGAGGTTGAAAACAGAAAAAAAGATATACCGGTTGTTTTGGAGAGCATAGGCAACCTTTACAATGTTATTGGCGAATTTGAAAAAGCTATACAGTATTTTGATAAATCAATAAAAATTTCAGTGAAAGATCAGAACAGCATTAGTGTTATTACTTCTATTGAGGGCATTGGGATGTCTCATTTATATAAGGGTGAGTATGACATTTCTCTCCAATTTTTGACAAGGGCTAAACAATTGGCAGAATCAAAAAAAATAGAGTATCTTCTTCCAAGAATTCAATCAAATATTGGGTATCTTTTTGTTCAATGGGGTGATTTCTTTACATCCCTTATTTATTATAATAATAGCTTTAATCTCTGGAAGAAGATCGGTAATTTGGAAGAGCAGACGCAGACACTAAAAAATATAGCTGAGCTCCATATTAAGCTTGGGAATTACCAACTCTCTTATGAAACATTGCGATTTGCCCTTAATATAGTTAGAAATAAAAGGACAGAAGTAGAGTTACGTTTGTTAATGGGTATTCTTTATCTTGAAATAGGTATGTTGCCAAATGCTATTTCTTTTTTTGAAGAGTCTGTGAATCTTTCAAAAAAAATAGGCGATAGGGTTTACAACATACGTTCAAATATATATCTTTCTTATGCCAAATTTGCAGATAATAAAAAGGAAACCATTAATTCACTTTCAGACTCGCTGAAAGAAGCAGAAATTATAGGCTCAAAACCTGATGTTGTTTTGGCACTCTACTATATTTCTCTGGTTTACATTGATTTGGGTATGATGAAGAAGGCTTCAAAGACTGTGTTGAAAGGACTGAGGACCTCAGAAATAATAAATGACAGAGTCAACAATATACGATTTCTTATTCTGCTTGCCAAGTTAGAAAATTCTAAGGAACTTGGCACCAAAGCAGCGACAAAGGCTAAAGAATTAAATTCCCCTATACTTATAAAAGATGCACTTTTTTTATTGGGGGAGATGGAAGAAAAAAATGGCGAAATAGAGAAAACGCTGGAATACTATTCTCAAGCACAATCAATACTGCAGGGAATTGTGGAATACCTTTCTGGTGAATTGAAAAGTAATTTTTTAGATTTAGAACAAAATAGGAGGATAATTGATAAGGTGTCCAAGATGTCTGATAGAAAATTCTGATATCGATATTTTCTGTAAGAATTGTGGTGCCATTCTTTTCCCTCTGGAAAAATCTTTTAAAGAAATTCGAAAAATTTGTATTATGTTTGGTGACATAGTAAATTTTACTTCCAGCGCTGAAAAAATGGATGCTGAGATAATTACAAATGTTCTTGGTGTCGTATTTGATGAAGCAGATAAAATAATAAAAAACCATAAAGGATTTATAAATAGACTTATTGGTGATGAATATATGGCTATATTTGGGTATCCAGAACATAATGATGATTCAGTAAAATCTGCTTTGGAAAGCGCTCTTCAAATAAATGATTTTCTTAAAGAAAAAGATTTCTCAAAGATAAGCGGAGGAATTGTTAGTAAAATAGTTTTGAGAACAGGCATTGCTGATGGAAACGTCTCAATTGGTGTTGACAGGGATATTTATGATACATTGATTGTTATAGGTGATACAGTTTTTAAAGCCTCTCAAATTGAGAAATTGGTTGAACCAGGAATGATTGGGGTTGATCAAGACACATCAACAAGAATGAAAGAATTTGTTTTTTCTAAGGCAGAGGCAAGGGAGAATATCAAGTTTAACTATTTAAAGAGAAAAAAGCATGCTTGAACAATCACAGATACTTGATTTCATAAGAAAGATAGGCCTTGCTATGAATGCAATAATAAGTTACCCTAAAGACCATCCTATGGTTAGGGGGAGAGTGGAAGAAATTAGTGAGGTGCTTTCTGCATTACCAGAGGATGTCGAAAATATTTCACTCGTCTTTCTTGAGAATACAATAATTGTAGAAGATATAAAGATAGAGGCCAGCACTACACCATTAGTTTCCGGGGTAATCAAAAAATTTAAGAGAATAGGAGTTGAGAGTATAACGTTTGATACTACTGCATCACAGGATGACATTCAATTGATGCTTGATATGGTATTAAATCCCCCAAAGGAATTTAAGAAGGAAAAAGATCCCAATAATTTACTTATTGAGAGGGGAATTGAAGGTATTTTCTTTAATGTGGTGAAGGTAGCTATTACTTCTAGAAAGAAAGGAGCTGTCATTGATGCAGACGGCATCCTTGAAATTTTCGGTGCAGAAAAGGGAGAAAAAGTTAGTGGAGGTGAAGAAGGAAAAGGTGGAAAAGGGGGTGGTGGTGGAAAAGGAGTGAATGAAGGAGATATTCAATTAAAAGCAAAAGATGAAAAGGCTATGAAAGGGTTGGTAGATTCTATACTTATGGGAGGAGAAAATTCAGGAAAACATTTTCTCGAATTCTTTAAAGTAGATGCAGATAATGATAATGAGCAGAATATTGAGAATTTGGTTACCGCAATGAACGTATTTGGAGAATTTTTAATAAAGAAGTATGGGTTGGATCCTTCTTCTGAATCATTGGTATATTCAAGAATACTTTCAGCACTAACACCTAAGGTAAGAGACAAGGCTTTGTTGAGAATTACGAAGGAAAAAGAGATGGGGGAGATGGCCAGAAAAGTAATAGACTCAATGTCAGATTTAGACCTTGTAAATCTCATTTCTTCTCATCTGTCTGATGAATCTAACAGACTTAATTTGAAGAATATAGCACAAAGGATAAATGAGACAAGATTCAAGAGGATTATAGGACTGCTGAAAGAGAAGAAGGGTATTAATGTTACAGCAGATCAAGATGGAAATCTTAATATTGGTGCAGCAATAATTGAAGAAGCCAGAAAAAAGGAGAGCCTTATCATAGCTAATAAAATGGCATTTGATAGATTAAAAAAGCAATTGAAGGAATCTTTATCAATTAAGCATGTCTCAAACCTTGTGGAAAGTATTGCTGCCAATCTTGACGATGATTCTCCAGATGTAAGGAATACAGCGTTTGGAAATTTGCTCTCACTGCTAAAGGATTCAATAGAGTCAAAAAAAGTTCGAATTTCGAGGAAAATTTTCCACTTATTAATAAACAGTGGTTATCATGAGGAAGATCCTGATGTATTCTCAAATTATGTAAAAGGGATAACAGAAATGACGCTAATGGCAAATGAAAATAAATGGGAAGACTTTGTCAGTGATACAATTGATTTTTTTGCAAATCAAATTAATAACGAGAAAAAAAGACCCATCATAATTAATTACCTGCCTATGCTAAAAAGGCCCGAAACGATTAATCTTCTTCTCTCTATTCTATGGGAAAAGGGTGGCGTTGAGGATGTTAAAAAGGCAGTAAAAAAGATGGGCGCTGAAGTTATACCACAATTGATGGATTTACTTATTGAAACAGAAGATAAAAATGTAAGGATTAAACTTATAACTATAATTTCTTCTTTAAAAAGGGAGGCTGTTGAAGTTGTAGAAAATTATTTAAAGGATAAGAGGTGGTTTGTTAGAAGGAACGCCGTAACTATCCTTGGTGCAATTGGAGAAAAAGATTATGTTGACGATCTTAAAAAGGCAGGTAAAGATGAAGACTTTAGGGTGAGGATTGAAGTGCTTAGATCGGTTTTTCATATTGTAGGTGCAGAGGAAGAAAATTTTTATATCAGGTATTTAATTGATCCAGTATTTGCAGTAGAGATGGAAGCTGCAAGAATAATAAAGAAGACATTAAGTAAGAAAAACATAAATGTTGTTACTCGGAGATTGCTACAATCAAAGTTTAGAGCAGAGGAAGAGAATTCGTTAAAGACAATTCTTTTAGAGACATTAAAAATAATAAATGATGACTCATTAATTCCTGTTATGGAACAAATTATCAATGAGAAAAGTATCTTTGGGTATAAGTATCCTGAATCCACAAGAATTTCAGCATTGGAAGTTATCGGGAGTGTAAAATCAGAAGAGGCAAAAAAAGCACTTGAAAGAATTAAGGAGAGTAAAATACCCGTTATAAGGAAGGGCGCAGAACATTTTCTATCCCAGTTTGAAAATAAAAAAAATTTAACAGACCCAGAACAACTATAAGTTTTATTCCTTGAAAAAGGTAAAATAGTGTTTGAGTTATTCTTTGAATCACTCGGTGTTAATTTTCTATTATTACAAGCTTATTGCCTCATATAAGGATTCACACGAAAGGGTATTCATTGCTTCATTTATATTTCCATATGATATATATTGATTTTCGTAGGAAATTAAGTCTTTTTGCAAGTCTCTTTACTGTATCCATTCTTATACCTTTCTTTCTTCACCCCAACTTAATCTCCCCCGTTGAGGGGGAGAGATGGAGAGGAAGTTTCCCTCCCTTCGAGGGCGAGGAGGTTATTTTTACCTCTAAAGTGGAGAAGTGGAAAAGTTTTTTTCTCCATTCTCCATCCTTCCTTCTTCATTCTTCGTCTTTTCTTCACCCCCACTTAGTCTCCCCCGTTGAGGGGGAGAGATGGAGGGAAAGTTTCCCTCCCTTCAAGGGCGAGGAGGTTATTTTTACCCCTAAAGTAGAGAAGTGGAAAAGTTTTTTTCTCCATTCTCCATCCTTCCTTCTTCATTCTTCGTCTTTCATCCTTCATTATCCCTTCTTCGTTTTCTTATACCTCCTTTTCTGGAGACATATATTTTACTATTTTCGTGTTGATTTTTAAATGAGGCAATGTATTATATTTCATGTTGATTTTTAATGAGAGAAATCGACAACTTGCATAAAACAAGATTAGATGTATTATAAAAAAATGGAATCTATGAATATAAAACGCTATTTGGTCATTCTTTTTATCTCATTTTCTCTTTTAGGCAAGGGGTATAAATTTGAATATTATTTTAAATCGGGTGAAAGAATTATTTATTTCATTAATGAGATTCAGCAGGTTTCTTCACTTAAGTCTAAATACCAGGATACTATGAAGATGTCTATAACAATGATAGATTCGGTACTCTTTGCATCCTCAGATTCGGTAGTGATAATGTCAAGAATTAAAGATGTATCTGGGAGTGTCGTACTTAATAAGAAAAAAATGGATATACCAAATAAGGATAAATTGATAGGCACAAAGATACTGAAGACTATTGTAAACGGTAAAATCGTGAAAACGAGATCCATAAATACGAATAGCAAACAAACCAATCCCGGGACTATTTATTTTCCATTGCCACAAGAACCGATTTCTGTTGGTGATACCTGGATAGATGAAGATAAGGAGCAATCCAGTAGATTTGAACTTGAGAGTGTAAAAAAAGGGATAGCAAGTATTTCTTTCATTGTCACACCGAAGGGAAATACGGAAGGAAAGATATATGGCAATATATTTTTCAATATTTCTAAGGGTAAAATTATAAATGAGAGCTTGAAATCTGAACTTTTTGTTAAATCCAGATGGAGAAAAGTATTTCATATTACAGGGTCAGCAAATATTGAGAGGGTTCAATGATACAGGTGTATACAGGGGATGGAAAAGGAAAGACCACAGCTTCAATAGGGCTCGCAATACGGGCAAAAGGTAGAAATAAAAAGGTTATAGTTATACATTTTCTTAAGTCAGAAAAATCGGGAGAGGATTATATTCTGGACAAACTTGGGATACCTGTTTATATGTTTGGTGCAGGGTTTTTTGACCCTAAAAATCCACCGGAGAAAATAAAAAAAATTGTCGAAAATGGTATTCACTTTGCGTTAGAAACGATAAACTCAGGCAATTTTGATATAGTGATCCTTGATGAGTTGAACTACGTCTTTTTTGTAAGACTATTTGACCCTGTAATTTTCTTTGATGAAATAAAGAGAGCAAAAATCGAATTAATAATTACAGGAAGGAATGCCCCTAAATATGTAATAGAAAGGGCTGACCTTGTCACAGAGATGAAAGAGGTGAAACATTACTTTCACAATGGAGTAGATGGTAGACCAGGTATCGAATACTAAAAATGCAAGCACCTTTCCACGTTATAAGTTTTTTAATTTTCTGTAGAGGGTAGAGAGATGAATGCCAAGGATCTTTGCAGTGAGTTTTTTATTACCCCCTGTCTCTTCTAATGTTTTTTTTATCATTTCTTTTTCGAGATTTTTGAGATTTGTTGATTCAATCTTGGTTGGACGAGTGAAATATTTTTTAATAATATTACCAAAAATAATCCTTTCACTCTCAAGCACATATATTCTTTCTACAAGATTTTCCAATTCCCTTACATTCCCGGGCCATGGATATGCCATAAATATTTGCATCGCATCCTTGGAAAAAGTTTTTTCACCCATACCCAATCTATGAGATATTTTCTCAAGAAAAAAATTGATAAGTAATGGAATATCTTCTTTTCTTTCCCTAAGCGGTGGTATATGGAGAGGAATAACATTCAATCTGAAAAATAAGTCTTCTCTAAATTTACCTTCTTTTATATAAGTATTCAGGTTTTTATTTGTAGCAGAGATTATTCTTACATCAACCTTTTCTGGCTTTGTGTCTCCAAGAGGGACAAATTCCTGATTTTGCATTACCCTTAAAAGCTTTGGTTGAAGTAATAATGGAAGTTCTGAGATCTCATCAAGGAATAATGTGCCTCCATTTGCAGCCTTGAACAATCCTTCCTTATTATTAGTTGCCCCGGTGAATGCGCCTTTCTTGTACCCAAATAATTCACTTTCAAGGAGATTCTCAGGTATAGCTGCACAATTTACAGGAATAAATCTACCAACCCTCGGGGATGAATAGTGTATCTTTCTTGCTATTAATTCTTTTCCTGTACCGCTCTCACCACTTATAAGTATCGTTGTATTGATATCTTTAACCTTTTCAATGAATTTCTTTATTTCTTTTATCTGAGGACTTTTACCAATTATTTCCAGCTCTGCGAGTTTCTCTTTTTTCAAGGTTTGAACTCCTTTTACAAACCTTCTATGTTTCAATGCACTTTTCACTCTGAAAATAATTTCGTCTATTTCAAATGGTTTAACAATATAATCATTTGCACCGGCTCTCAGTGCTTCCACAGCACTTTCAAAGGATGAAAAGGCTGTCATAAGTATAACAAATACATCTTTATCAACGTTTTTGATCTTTTTTAGTAGTTCAATTCCATTCATCCCCTCCATTTTAATATCTGTTATTACAAGGTCGAAGCCATTTTCATTAAACAAATCAAGGGCTTCTCTTGCATCGTCACTGATAGTAACAGTGTAGCCTTCTTTTTCGAATGCTATTTTTAGAATCTCTGTAAGGTGTTTTTCGTCATCAACTATCAACAATTTCTCATTCATAATTTAACCCTGAAAGTTGTCCCTTTTTTTAGGATTGATTGTACCTCAATCTTCCCATTATGAAGCTCAACAATTTTTTTTGCAATGGCTAATCCAAAACCATGTCCTTCTTTATGGGTGGAAAAAAAAGGAGAAAATATTTTATTCAAATTCTCCCCTGGGATTCCTTCGCCGTTATCTACAACCTCTATTACTAATTTGCCATCCCTTTTAAAGCTGTTTATAGCTATTTCTCCATTTTCATTTACTGCGATAAGAGCATTTTCCAGAAGATTGATAATTACTTCCTTTATTTTGGTGGAATCGAGGGAATAATAAAGATTTTTTTCAACATTTGTTGATATTTTTATATTTTTGTTGAACTTAGGATGGAATTTTATTGATTTTATACTGTTCTCTATTAACTGATTTATATTTGTCTCTTCACGCTCGATTTCAAGTTTTTTCGCAAAATTAAGAAAATCCCGCACCATCTTTTCAATTCTATCACTCTCAACAAAAATATAATCCCACAATTTTTCTTTCTCTTGGTCGTTTATTTTTTTGTTTCTGAGAATTTCTGCTGCCCCTTTTATAGAGGTAATTGGATTTCTGATTTCATGAGCAATGTCAGCAGAGAATTTCCCGAGAGTTACTATTTTATCATAAGATCTAATCCGTTCTTCAAGTTCCTTTCTCTCAGTGATATCATTTGCTATGATACCTTTTCCTTTTCTTCCTCCTTTTAATTCAAAAGTTGATAAGTTAAGAAATCGATTATTTATTTTTATTTCTTTTTCTGCTCCCTTTTCAACAAGTTCTAAGATGGCTTTTTTTAAGTTGTCATCCAGTTTATCCCAGATTTTTTCACCCTTTTTTATATCTACGCCTATAAATTCTGAGAATTTCTCATTTAGAAATACAACCTTTCCATTTGTGTCAATAGTTATTATTCCAGAATTAATAGAATTGATGATATCATCGGTGGTAATTCTAAGTGTCTCAACCTCAGACTGCAACCTTTCTGCAATAAAGGCAGAAATAGCTGCCACCAGGTAAAAAAGGAGTGAATATATTAGAAATTTTAGATAAGCAACTGCAAATGGGGGAGGCGGAAGCCTGAGTAAGAAGAGTTTTTGGGGTATAAAAAAAAGATTCCCGAATATCAAAATTCCATATAAAATTGTATTAAAAGTGGCGATGAGGAATGTATTTCGCACAGAAAGATAATTTGCTGCCAGTAGAATAACAATAAAATAAAATGGGCTGAAAGGGCTATCGATACCACCTGTAATAAAAAGTAAATACGTTAAAAAAAAGGATTCTGCAATTAATTCCCTTAATCCAATTGATTTTTTTATTAAGAGTATATATAATGAATCCAGTAGAATTATTCCTGCAAAAATAAAAATAGGGAGAAAGCTTCTCCCCTCTCCCTGTAGGCGGATGATTTCCACTGTTATAATAGAGAAATAGAATATTAGCCTTGGTATTATGTACCACCGTTGGTTTGTCTTCATTAACCTCCCCCGATGAATTCCGAGGCAAGCTTAAATATTGGAAGATACATTGCCATTAACAGGCCTGCTACAACAACACCAAGAAAGACTATTACGATAGGTTCAATGGCAGACATCAGATTTTCCACTGCTTGATCGACTTCTGCATCATAAAAGTCGGCTACTTTATTTAACATATCATCCAATCCACCTGTTTGTTCCCCAATAGTGATCATCTGAACTACCATTGGAGGAAATAGTGCCTTTTCCTTTGCCAGAGGATTTGCAATGGATTCACCCTGTGCAATACTCTGACGAGAACGCAGAATTGCTTGTTCTATAACCTTATTTCCTGCTGTTTTTGCGGTTATTTCAAGTGCATCAAGGATATTTACACCACTAGAAAGAAGAGTGGCGAGTGTTCTTGAAAATCTTGCAAGTGCCTGTTTTTTTAGCAGATCACCAAAAATAGGAACTTTCAAAAGGAATGCATCAATTTTAAAGTGTCCACTTTCAGTTTTATAGAGGGCTCTTATGATAACAACAAGTGCAATAAGGAATACTGTAATCCATATGATATTTTTTTTCAGGAAGTCACTCAATGCCATTACAATTCTTGTAGGGGCGGGTAATGTAGCCCCAAAGCCAGCATACATACCTGCAAAAACTGGTATTACGAATAACAGCATAATTGCAACTGCCCCTAAGGTAACAAGAAAAATCATAGCAGGATATATCATTGCACCTTTGATCTTTCTTATTATCTCTGCACTTTTTTCAAGATAAGTTGCAAGTCTTTCCAAAATGACATCAAGTGCGCCGCCCTGTTCGCCAGCTGCGACCATACTAACATAAAGGTCAGAAAAAACAGATTTCTGTTTTTTCAATGCATCTGCCAGCGTGGAGCCACCTTCTACATCACCAATGACTTTTTTTAATATTGATTTGAAATTAGACTTTTCAACCTGTTCAGCCTGGATCTCAAGGCATTTTATTAAAGGTAGTCCAGCATTTATCATTGTAGCAAATTGTCTTGTAAAAATAGCGAGATCTCTACCTGAGATACCTTTTTTCATAAAAGAAAGGCTTAATTCTTTTGGTTTTGGCTTAACAGAAGTTGGTACTATTTTTCTTTCTCTCAGCAGGTTGTAAACCTCCTGAGGATTTTTAGCAGTTATTTCTCCAGTCTGCAACCCTCCAGAAACACCCTTACCTTTCCATATATAAGTTGGCATATTTTCACCCCCCTATCGGATTACCATAGTTTTTTGTTCTATCATTTTTTCAAGTTCTTCGGGATTCCTGGAATAGGAGATAGCATCCTCAAGAGAAATGCTCCTTGACATATAGAGTTGATATAAAGATTGATTCATTGTTACCATCCCATATTTATGCCCAGCCTGGATGTGGCTATAAATTTGATGTATTTTGTTATCTCTGATCATTGCCTTTACCCCAGGAGTAGCATATAATATCTCCAGTGCTAATGCCCTTCCACCAGTAATTTTAGGTATAAGTGATTGTGTCATAATTGCAAGTATAACAAATGCAAGTTGTGCTCTTACCTGTGATTGTCTATTTGTTGGGAAAATATCAATAATTCTTGAAATTGATTCCGAGGCTGAGTTGGTATGTAGAGTAGCTAAAGTTAGATGGCCAGTTTCTGCGATTGTTAAAGCTGCTTCTGTTGTCTCAAGATCTCTCATTTCGCCAACCATAACAACATCTGGATCTTGCCTTAAAACATATTTTAGTGCCTTCTGAAAAGAAAATGTATCAGAACCAACCTGCCTCTGGTTAATTATGGCCATTTTGTGTTTAAACAAATATTCGATTGGATCCTCGATCGTTACAATGTGACATTTTCGCTCAGCACTTATCTTATCGATCATTGCAGCAAGCGTAGTTGATTTCCCGCTACCTGTTGGACCGGTAACAAGAATTAACCCCTTTTGTTTTGAGGTTATTTCACTCGCAATAGGAGGGAGTCCTAATTCCTTAAAACTTCTAATTTTCCAGGGTATTGTTCTAATTGCCATGGCAACTTGACCTCTCTGCAAGAAAACATTTGCCCTGAATCTTGAAAGCCCAGGTATACCGAAACTAAGATCAAGTTCCTTTTCCATTTCAAATTTTTTCTTTTGTTCGTTATTGAGAACACTATAGGAAAGTCTTTTTGCATCTTCAGGTGTTATTACATCATAATTTCCCGGTATCAATTGGCCATCTATTCTAAACATAGGTGGAGCAGCAACTGTTAAGTGAAGATCACTTGCATTTCTTCTGACCATTTCTTCCAATAAATCCCTAATATTAATTCCCATTTTTCCTCCTCACATTGCTGAAGTAACCCTTATAACTTCTTCTACAGAGGTTAAACCCTGTTTCAATTTAATTAAAGCATCCTCTCTAAGGGTCTTCATACCTTCTTTTATTGCCTGCTCCCTTAAATCATCGGATGTTGCCCTTTTAATAATCATATCCCTCAATGTTTTTGTCATTGGCATAACTTCTGTTACGGCAATTCTCCCTTTATATCCAGTATAGCCACAGAGTTGACAGCCTTTCCCACTTTTATATACAGTTGTTCCTTTCAAAATGTCTGGATCAATGCCTGCCTCTTCAAGAATCCTAATATCAGGGTTATCAGGTTCTTTACATTTTGGACAAACTTTTCTCATTAATCTTTGCGCCTGAATAAGATTCAAAGAAGAGGCAACAAGGAATGGCTCTATTCCCATATCTATTAATCTATTTATGGTACTGGGCGCATCATTTGTATGTATTGTTGATAAAACAAGATGACCTGTAAGAGCGGCTCTAATGGCAATTGAAGCAGTTTCACTGTCTCTGATCTCACCCACAAGAATTACATTTGGGGATTGACGGAGGAAGGCTCGGAGAGCCATTGCAAAGTCAAATCCAATATCTTCTTTGACCTGTACCTGATTTATACCCTTTATGTTGTACTCAACAGGATCTTCAACAGTTAATATCTGGATTTCAGGCTTATTTAGCCTTGCAAGCGCTGAGTAAAGTGTTGTTGATTTCCCGCTACCAGTTGGACCTGTTACTAAAACTAACCCAAAAGGTTTCTCAATAGCTGAAATAAATTTTCTCAGGTTATCCTGCTCAAAACCTAATTTAGTCATATCAAGCATTAGAGATGATTTATCAAGTATTCTCATCACGACCTTTTCACCATGCATAACCGGAATAATACTTACCCTTAAATCGATTGGTCTTCCATCAACTTTAATTCTGATTCTCCCATCCTGGGGGATCCTTCTTTCAGCTACATTCATAGAGTTAGTCATAATTTTTATTCTTGCCACAAGTGCATTTTTCAGTCCATATGGGGGTTCAGCAATTTGTTGAAGAACACCATCAACCCGAAATCTTACCCTGATAACCTTCTCAAAAGGTTCTATATGGATGTCGCTTGCGCCCATTCTTACAGCTGTCGCAATAAGATAATTAACAAATTTAATAACAGGTTTTGAAGTGGCAGAAGAGGTATCTTCCTCTTCTTCTTCAAATTCTTCAACTTCAATATTATCTTCTTCAAATTCATCAAAATAAAATTCTTCGGATTCGGTCTCTTCGGCTTTTATACTTTTTACATCTTTTGAAACCTGGTAAAAACGAGTAAGAAGCTCGACCATTTTTGAGTGAGCGACTACTGCAGGTTGAATATCAAGTCCTGTATGGAATCTAACAGCATCTATTGCAGATATGTCACCAGGGTTCACCATACCCAGTATCAATGTTCTCCCCTTCCTTCTGACAGGAAAAATTTCATATCTATTAGCCATATCAGGAGGAACGAGCTTTGTAATTTCGGGATCAACATCCTGTACATCAATTGTTATAGCAGGAACTTTAAATTGTTTACTCAAGAATTTCAAAAGTGTATCTTCACTTATGTACCCTAATTTTATTAAAATACTTCCGAGTTTTTCAGCCGTTTTTTTCTGAAGTTCTAGCCCTTCTTTCAACTGTCTTTCACTTATGAGCCCGGCATTTTTTAAAATTATACCTAATTGTGCCATATTACCTCAGTGTTGTTTCTCTGGCTACTTCATAAATATCTGTTTCACCATTCAACATTTTTTTGACGGCTGCTTCCCTGAGGGTAATCATCCCTTCTTCAATGGCAGACTGTTCAATTTCTGCGTCAGTAGCTCTATCAAGTATGAGGTATTTAATTTTTTTAGTAACCGGTAACACCTCAAAAATTCCGATTCTACCTGTGTAACCCGTATTTTTACAAGCATCACAGCCTATTCCATGAAAGATTGTTTTTCCTTTAATTTCCGCGGGATCTATACCAAAATTTGAAAGTTCTTCGTTACTTACTTCATGGGGTGTTTTGCACTTTGGGCAGATTTTTCGGACAAGTCTCTGTGAAATTACTGCAATCAGGGTAGAAGCAATAAGAAACGGTTCCACACCCATATTTATAAGTCTTGTAACAGTAGCTGCTGCAGAATTTGTGTGAACAGTTGAAAGAACAAGGTGACCGGTAAGCGCAGCCCTTATCGCAATCTCTGTGGTTTCTTTATCTCTAATTTCCCCTACCATTATCACATCTGGATCCTGCCTTAAATATGACCTTAATGCAGAAGCAAATGTCAAACCTATGCTTTCGTTAACCTGGAGTTGGTTTACACCCATAAGACTATATTCTATAGGATCTTCTGCCGATGTGATGTTTATTTTAGGGTCGTTGATTTCATTCATAGCAGCATAAAGCGTTGTTGTTTTTCCGCTGCCAGTCGGGCCTGTAACCAATATTATACCGAAGGGATTTTTTAGTGACCTTAAAAAGACCTTAAGGGCATCTTCTTCGAATCCGAGCTCTTTGAGATTAAAGGATACCTGTGATCTATCAAGAATTCTCAGCGCAATTTTTTCACCATATAAAGTAGGAACTGTTGAGATACGAAAGTCAACCTTTCTCCCATTGACTCTTGCTTCGAACCTACCGTCCTGCGGCAACCTTTTTTCCTGTATTTTTAATTTGGACATAACCTTCAATCGTGAAATTATAGCCTTCATAAGTCTTTTTGGTGGTGGCTTGAATTCATGTAAAATTCCATCTATTCTGAATCGCACCCTAGCAGATTTTTCATATGGCTCAAGATGTATATCACTTGCCCTTGATTTTACAGCCTCACGTAGAATATGGTTTACATAATTAACAACAGGACCTGATTCTACCTGGGCGACAAGATCGCTAAACCCCTCCTTTTCTTCTTCCTCTTCTACTTCCATTAATTCCAAAGAATCTTCCAGACCCATTTCATCCATAACTTCATCCTCTAGCGCCTTTGTTTTATAGTGCTCTTCTAAAACTTTTTTTAATGCTTTTTCAGCTGCTATGTATGGTTTTATATCGAGACCGGTTCGAAATCTTACTGCATCTATTGCAAATATATCTTTAGGATTAATCATTGCCAAGGATAATTCCTTTCCATTTCTTTTAAGAGGAACTACGCCGTATTTCTGTGCTATTTCAGGTGGAAGGAGGTTAAGCACTTCCTTATCCATAGGGAATTCCGACAAAACAACGCCGGGTGTCTCATACTGCTCTGAAAGCGTTTTTACAAGCTCTTCCTCTTTTATATAACCCAGTTCGAGCAGATTAGTTCCAAGCCTGCCTCCAGATTGTCTTTGTCTTTTTAATGCTTCTTCAAGTTGGGACTCGGTAATTTTTTTAGCCCTTAAAAGCATTCTTCCAATTCTCATTATTTATATATATACACTAATAACTTAGTGTTGTCAACATAAAAAATCCTTTATCATACTCCGTATTTCTTATTTTTGTTTCCCATCTCTTGTGTTCACAGCTGCTATCTTGAGAACTAATTAATTGCCTTGTTCCTACGATTGATACAAGTGGAAAAAATATTTTCTTAAATTTTGGTTGAATTTATTTTTATTTTTCTTATAATAGTAAAGGAAATAAATAAAAAGGAGGAAGAATGGATAAAAAGTATATCAAAATGTGGAATAATTGTTTGGCAAATAGGACTGAGCGTATGAAGGGATCTGCTATACGGGAATTATTAAAATTAACTCAAATGCCAGGTGTTATATCATTTGCTGGGGGATGGCCGGCGCCAGAACTTTTCCCTGTTAGAGAATTTGAGGAAGCTGCCATATATTGGCTTCCGAGGGAAGGCGATAAAATGCTGCAGTATAGTGTTACAGAGGGACTTCCTCCTTTGAAAGATTTCCTCGTGGACTATATGAAGAGGTATAATGTCCCTGCTGAACCTGAAAATATTCTCCTTACGAATGGTTCCCAGCAAGCACTTGATTTGATTGGAAAGGTATTTCTTAACGAAGGTGATAAAATAATAGTTTCAGAGCCCACCTATCTTGGTGCCCTCCAAGCATGGAATTCATATGGCCCTCAATATGTTACTGTAAAAATGGATGAAAAAGGTATGGTAGTTGAACAAGTTGAAAAATTACTGAAGAAAGATAAGATAAAATTTATTTACGTTCTTCCTAACTTCCATAATCCTGCAGGGACTACCCTTCCGCTCGAAAGGAGAAAAAAATTAACTGATTTAGTAAAGAAATATGATACCTTTATTGTTGAGGATGACCCATATGGTGAATTACGTTATGAAGGTGAGGATTTAGCACCGATTATTTCGCTGCTCAAGGAAAAGGTCATATACCTAAGTACATTTTCAAAAACACTTTCGCCTGGGATTAGGTTGGGATGGATTACTGCACCAGCCAGCGTGATGGAGAAATTTGTCCAGGCAAAACAGGCTGTGGATCTTCATACAGGTACCCTCGTACAATACCTGGCATGGGATCTATGTCACAGGGGTATACTAAGGGCGCATGTTAAGGAACTAAGGGAGGTATACAAAAGAAGAAGAGACGTAATGCTTGAAAGTATGGAAAAATATTTTCCTAAGGGCGTTAAATGGACAAAGCCAGAAGGAGGGCTTTTCTTATGGGTGATTGTTCCAAAGGGAATAGACATGAAAAAATTGCTTGATAAAGCCGTTAAATTAAAGGTTGCATATGTCCCTGGAGCCGAATTTCATGCAAATGGCGGTGGTGAAAATACCTTCAGACTTAATTTCTCAAATGCAAAAGAAGATAAAATTGTGGAGGGTATAAAGAGACTTGGAAAGTTGTTAAAGGAAGCCATAGGTTAATTGAAAGGGTTATAAATATTGACAATTTCTTTATTAACAATATAATTAATCAGAATGGGCGATTAGCTCAGATTTGGTTAGAGTGCTTGCTTGACATGCAAGAGGTCAGAGGTTCGAATCCTCTATCGCCCATTATTTTACTTTTATTTAGGAGGATCTTAGTTGATCAAGCTGGTTTTTAAGGGTGGGGCTATTGTTTTTGATGGTAGTAGCCCAACCACTATAAAAGAAATAGTGGCTAAGGAAAGGCCTGATTTATTCAGGGAATATATTGCTGCAAATAAAAATGGTGAAATCATAGATTTCCATATTCCTGTAAAAGATGGAGAATTTAAACTTATCCCTTTTGATGAAAAAGAAGGATTGAAGGTATTATGGCATTCTGCATCCCATATTCTGGCACAAGCCGTTCTGCGATTATTCCCTGATGCAAAACCGGGCATAGGGCCAGCAATCGAGAATGGTTTCTATTATGATTTTTATCTTGAGAAACCATTTACTCCAGACGACCTTGACAGAATAGAGAAAGAAATGCAAAATATAATTAAAGAAGACTATACTATTAAGAGAGAATCTATTTCCAAGCGAGAAGCAAGAAAGTTATTTGTCAAAAATAAATTTAAAATAGAATTAATCAATGAGATTGAAGGGGATTCGGTGACTATCTATAGTCAAGGTGAGTTTGTTGATTTGTGCCGTGGCCCTCATATACTTTCTACTGGAAAAGTCGGCTTTGTTAAGCTTTTGTCAGTTGCTTCTGCCTACTGGAGAGGAGACGAAGAGAAAGAATCTATGCAGAGAATATACGGTATTGCCTTTAGAAAAAAAGAGATTTTGAAAGAATATATTAAAAGGCAAGAAGAAGCAAAGAGATATGACCATAGAGTTTTAGGTAAAGAGCTTGGTATTTTTGGTATTTATGAGGAGGCTGGTCCAGGGCTTATCTTCTGGCATCCCAATGGTGCTATAATAAGAAGAGAGATAGAGAATTTCTGGATAAATGAGCACATTAAACGAGGTTATCAGTTGGTGTATACCCCACATATAGCCAGGAGTAAATTGTGGGAAATTTCAGGTCATCTTGAATTTTATAAAGATAATATGTATATTTTTCCTGTTGACGAAGAAGATTATGTTGTAAAGCCGATGAATTGTCCGGGGCATATTCTTATTTATAAGAGTAAAATACATAGTTACAGGGATTTACCTGTGAGATTTGCTGAGTTGGGGACTGTGTATAGAAGAGAACGATCCGGCGTTCTTCATGGGATGCTACGCGTAAGGGGTTTTACTCAAGATGATGGTCATATCTTTTGTACCCCCGAACAATTGAATGAAGAGATCTTGAAGGTTTTTGACTTATCAATATTTATGATGGAGACATTTGGATATAAGGACTATAAGATAGATCTCTCGGTTAGGGATCCCCTTCATAAGGAGAAGTATGCTGGCAATGATGATGATTGGGAAATGGCGGAATCCGCTCTTGCAAAGGCACTAAAAAATCGAGGGTATCCTTATAAAAGGGAAGAAGGAGAAGCTGTCTTCTATGGTCCTAAAATTGATATTAAACTACTTGATGCCTTTGGTAGAGAATGGCAAGGACCCACTATTCAATTTGATTTTAACCTTGCTAAAAGATTTGATGTTTTTTATATAGGTGAGGATGGTAATAAACACAATGTATACTTGATCCATAGGGCGTTGTTAGGCTCCATGGAGAGATTTATAGGCGGACTTATAGAGCACTACAAAGGAGCTTTTCCTCTTTGGCTTTCGCCAATTCAGGTGAAGGTTTTGACGGTTACTGAAGATGGAGAAGAATTTGCACTGGAGGTATATAACCAATTCTTAGAGGCTGGGATAAGGGTCGAATTGGATATAAGAAACGAAAAAATTGGTAAAAAGATTAGAGAAGCTGAGGTAAATAAAATACCTTATATGGTTATTATTGGTAAAAAAGAAAAAGAGAGTAGGGAAGTGTCGGTAAGGGAGCATAAGAGGGGTGATATAGGGAATTTTACAGTTGAAAATTTCATAGTTATGTTAAAAGAAAAAATAATAGCAAGGGAGGTGTCATATAGCAAAGAAGTATAGGGTAAATAAATCTATAGTTGCACCCAGGGTTTTACTAATTGGACCTGAAGGCGAAAAATTTGGAATTGTGGATAGGGAGGAGGCCATTAAAAAAGCTCAGAATTTTGGTTTCGATCTTGTAGAGGTAGCGCCAAACGCTAATCCACCTGTTTGTAGAATAATGGATTATGGAAAATTTCTGTACGAAGAGAAAAAAAAGGAAAAAAAAGCAAAAAAAAGGCAACAATCGCAAGGAGTAAAAGAAGTAATGTTTAGACCGAAAATTAGTAGAAACGATTATGAAATAAAAATAAGGCGAATAATGCAATTCTTACATTCACATCGAGTTAAGGTGGAGATAAGAATGAGAGGGAGAGAGAAGATACACCCTGAGCTTGCTCAGAATATTCTCAAGAGAATTATTGATGATACAAAAGACTTTGCTGTAATGAGTGGAGAAGTTAAAACTACGGATCACTCTCTCTCCTTTCAATTGCTACCCAAAAAGGGAGGTTGATTTATCCATGAAAAAGATAAAATTGCATAGTAAAGGGACAATCAAAAAGCGGTTTAAGAAAACAGGATCTGGTAAGGTAAAGAGATTTAGGGCTTATCATAGGCATAAACTGTTTGCAAAATCCTCTAAAAGAAAGAGGGTATTAAAAAAATCTACGGTACTTGATAAGGCAGACGAGAAAAGAGTAAAGGCATTTCTTCAATAGATAGGAGGTATATATGCCAAGAGTAAAGAACAGTCCTCAGACGAGGGAACGCAGGAAATGGTGGATAAATCGAGCGAAAGGCTATTTTGGGAAGAGAAAAAACTCTTATAAGATAGCAAGACAGGCAGTTATGAAGGCACTTTCATATGCTTATAGAGATAGAAAGAAAAAAAAGGGAAATTTCAGGAGGCTCTGGATTACAAGAATCAGTGCTGCATGTAAATTAAATGGGATTTCCTATAGTAGATTCATTTATGGTCTTGACAAAAGTAATATTAAACTCGATAGAAAGGTACTCGCTGATATAGCAGTTAGAGAACCCGAGGTATTTAAGGATATTATAGATATTGTTAAGAGTGTAAATGAAGCCTAAAAGTGTCAGAGATAAAGCGCTTGAAGAGATTTTTAGCGCAAAGGATATAGATGAACTTGAATCTCTTAGGATAAAGTATCTTGGGAGAAAAGGTATTCTAACACTCCTCTTTAAGCAATTGAGAGAAATACCTCAAAATAAAAGAAAGGAAATTGGGAAATCCCTGAATGATGCCAAAGATTCCATTATCTCTGCCATAGAAAATAGGAAGACTGAGTTTATAGGCAGGAGAGCTTTTGAACCCATTGACCTTTCATTACCTGGCAGAAAGAGTTTTTCTGGTTCAATTCATCCACTTACCCGTATCGAAAATGAACTTGTTGACACATTTATTGGGATGGGATTTTCAGTCGCCTATGGATATGAAGTGGAAACAGAGTATTATAATTTTGATGCCCTTAATACGCCTCCCGATCATCCATCCAGGGATATACAGGATACATTTTATCTTGAGGATGGAAGGTTGTTAAGAACACATACTTCACCTGTACAAATAAGGGTTATGGAAAGTGGAGGTCCACCCTTCAGGATTATTTCCCCCGGTAGAACATACAGAGTAGATGCATATGATGCTTCCCATTCCCCAGTTTTTCATCAAGTAGAGGGGCTATATGTAGATAAGGATGTGAGAATGAGTGATCTATTTGGTACACTCGATTTATTCGCAAAGAAGTTTTTTGGTGAAAAAACAATAACGAAATTTGTCCCTTCCTATTTTCCCTTTACCGAACCTTCTACAGAAATGCAGGTTTCCTGTCCTTTTTGTGGTGGTAAAGGATGCAGTGTGTGTAAATATACTGGTTGGGTCGAAATCCTTGGGGCAGGCATTGTTCATAGGAAAATTCTTACAAATATGGAATTGGATGGATATTCGGGTTATGCATTTGGGATGGGTCTTGAAAGAATTGCTATGCTAACCCTGGGTATAAGTGATATAAGGTTATTCTACGAAAACGAAGTTCAATTTCTGGAAGAATACAGGTGATAGTTACCTATAACTGGCTTAAGGAATGGATTGATTTCGATTTAACCTGGGATAGTCTACCCTCTGTTTTGCGATCTCTTGGTATTGGAGTTGATAAGGTTGAAAAAAAGGACAATGACATTGTATATGACCTTGAAATAACACCCAATAGACCTGACTTACTTGGGGTGTTAGGAATTGCCAGAGAGATATCTGCTTACACTGGTAATCCTCTTAAAAAAAGAATAAGCGAGTATTCATTTAAAGGTGAACCGAAATTAGAAGTTGATATTGAAGATTCAGCTGATTGTGCGAGGTACATCCTTGCATCAATAGATGGCATTGAAATTAAAGAGTCACCTGAATGGATCAAGAGAAAACTTGAATTTGCTGGCTTAAGGTCAGTTAATAACATAGTTGACATATCAAACTATGTTATGCTTGAATTGGGCCATCCCCTTCATATTTTTGATAAGGCACACATTGATAGGATAATTGTACGTAGGGGTAGGCGGGGAGAAAGCATTTTAACACTCGATGGCAATGAGGTTGCATTAGATGAGGATATCTTATTGATCTGTAACTCAAAAGAACCAATTGCAATTGCAGGAATAATAGGCGGTGAACATTCAGGTGTAAAAGAAGATACCAGAAAGATAGCAATTGAATCTGCTTATTTTAATCCAGGCCTCATCAGGAGAGGATCTCGAAAACTTGGAATAAGGACAGAAGCTTCCTATAGATTTGAAAGAAATGCTGATAGAGGTATTCTTTTAACTGCGCTGTCTTATGCTATAAATTTAATTTTGGAATATGCCGGAGGAGAGGTTAAGGGGAATGTGATAGATACAAATCCTAATATAGAACTTACTAAAGAGATATCAATAAACAGGGATGAGGTTAGAAGAATACTTGACATTGAATTATCAGATGATGAGGTAGATGCGTTATTAGGCAGATTGAGTATAAAGGTTTACAATGAAAAGGTTATTATTCCATCTTTCAGGAGGGATATCGAAATTGTAGAAGATCTTGCTGAAGAAGTAGGCAGGTTATACGGTTATGATAGAATTCCCAAGAAGGTTAACACCAGTTATAGTAAACCAGCTACTGACGAAAGAAAATGGGTGAGGGATTTCAAAAATTTTTTGAAGGGTCTTGGTTTGAATGAAGTCTGGAATATCAGCTTTATGGATCCATCCTTTGAAAAGAGAAATTTGAAGATGAATTATTTAAAAAATCCAATGTGGCCAGAATTAAATGTAATGAGAACTACTTTATTTTATGGTCTTTTAAATTCTGCCCTGCGGAATCTTAATCGAGAACTTGAGGGAGTAAGACTCTTTGAAATTGGCACTGTTTTCCCTGATAATAAGAATGAAGAGGTTTTTCTTGCTGTTTTACTTGTCGGTAGTGAAAAAAAATTATGGTATAATAGGGGCAGACAATATGATTTTTATGATATAAAGGGTATAGTGGAAAATATTCTGCAAGCATTCTCTATTACTGAATATTCATTTGTTCCCAATAGTAATCCTAATTTTTATAGTGAAAGAAGCCTTGAGCTTTCCATCAATGGTAAGAGGTATGCCTTTGGATTACTGAAACAAAATATAATCGAAGCTGATGCATACGGATTTGAGATCCCTATTTATGTTTTTTTGAAAGGTTCAAAAAGAAAAAAAGCCTATTTACTTACGAAAAGATTTCCACCTGTGAAGAGGGATTTGTCATTTATTGTTCCTTTTGCACTTGAAAATAAAAAAGTAATTGATATAATTATAAAAAGCTCTCATTTAGTTAGTAATGTAGAGACCATAGATGTCTATAGTGGTAAGGGAATTCAGGAGGGAAAGAGAAGTATTACTTATAGGTTATTTTTTGCAACAGAAGGGAGAACGCTTACCTCGACTGAGGTGGAAGAAGAGATAACGAAAATTTTAAAGAATTTGAGAGAAGTGAAGGTTACTTTGAGGGAATAATGGATAAAAGTATAGATGAGTCGCTTAAATTACTTGATAGGTTTGTTGAGTATTTGCAAAAGTTGAAGAAGAATAACATAAAGCTTCAAGAAGAAGTAGAGAGGTTGAGAAGTATAAATAAAGAGGCATTGAAGAAAGTCAGTGATATTGTACAAAAGGTAAACACAATGAGGGGCAACGGTGGGGAAAACATTAACGGTTGAAATCCTGGGGAATAAGTATTCCCTTGATACAGATAG
>Ga0190349_1000139_pt1 | contig 26173 bp, 25 predicted proteins | sample 48721378_MG_FD_179798 | JGI IMG/M metagenome (GOLD analysis project Ga0190349, IMG submission 179798) | Hydrothermal vent microbial mat bacterial communities from Southern Trench, Guaymas Basin, Mexico - 4872-13-7-8_MG | ecosystem: Environmental > Aquatic > Marine > Hydrothermal vents >...
ATCAAACTGACCATTTCGATATATATTATTATGTTCAGGATATGCAGCTTTTAAAGAATATAGCTGAAATGGCTGAAAGTGCTTATCAAAGATTGAGCCATACACTCAAGCATCAACTATCAGCTACTGTGCCTTTAATTTACTACAAAACTTCAACTGACTTTGAGCAAACCAACCTTTTTCAACTGCCGGAAGGAGTCCTGGGAGTAGCCGAGCCTATCCTCTACCGGGTGGTTATCCAAGGTGATATGGCCCTGGATGAAATCCAACATTTGATTGAACACGAATTAACCCACATTTTTGAATATGACCTCCTCTGGGGCTCTCCTGGAGGTGCCTTGTATGCAGTCCGTCAACCTCCTGGCTGGATTATGGAAGGTTTCGCTGAATATAATACTCGCCACTGGTCCTCTTGGTCTTCTCTTATACTAAGAGATACCGTTCTCAACGACCGCATCCCCGAGCTAAATAAATCAGGGCAGCTTTACTCGCGCTATCCTTTGCCTCGTCCTCCTGAGTATGATTTTGGCCACGCTATGTTTGAATTCATTGAGTCTAAACACGGCAAAACAGGTATCAGAGAGTTCTGGCACTCTCTCTCAAATTTTCCCATGCTGGGCAGAAAAGAGCCATTAAAGAGAGCTTTTAACCAAAATCCTAAGGAATTTAATTACGAATTTAAAAAGTATCTCCGTCAGAGATTTAAAGATTTTCTGCTAAGAGATAATCCTGAAGACTACAGCCTGCCTATCGGCCCTGAATTTCCAATTAATCCTTATTATTTCGCTCTCTCCCATTCTGTTTCTCCTTCAGGGGATATAGTGGCTGTTCTGACAGCTAACATTAAAGATAGCGATATTGATATTGTTCTCTTTTCCACCAAAGACGGTTCTACCATAAAAAATATTACCAAGGGGTACACCACTAAATATGAACACATCAAATATGAAATTGACCCTTCGGCCGGCAGTGACTTGGCCTGGTCACCGGATGGAGATAGAATAGTTTTTTTTGCTAGGGCCGGGCATAAACACTCTCTTTTTATTGTCAGTGCCTTAAGCGGCAAGACCTTGCGTCGGATTAAAATTCCCTATGATCAACCGGCTTCACCCTGCTTTCTCCCCAACGGACAAGAGCTCCTCTTTACAGCTTTTCATGAAGGTATTCACGATATATTCAAATTAAACCTGGAGACCGAAAAAACGCTCAATCTGTCTCAAGACGATCTCTTTGAAAAAGCTCCTGTCGTTTCTCCAGATGGGAAATATGTTGCTTATTCCATCCATGTTGACACTTACGACAAGCTTTTCCTTTCGCCTCTGAATAACATCCGAAAAAAAACTCAGCTCACTTTTGGCCGAGGCAACACCATTACTCCTTACTTTTCTCCCGATGGCAAATTAATATATTTTTCCGGGGACATGAGAGGCGCTTTCAACCTTTATTCGCTAAATTTAGAAACAGGAGACCTAATCCGCTATACAGATGTTAGAACTGGCAACTTTATGCCCATTCCTCTTCCTAATAAACCCAATATGGTTATTTTTTCTTCTTTCAATAAAGGAGCCTTCCAGATTTACAAAAGCGAACTTGAAGGCACCTTTGTCAAAAAAATAAGCTTTGAAGAAAAAGCACCTCCCAAGGGCTACCAGAGATTTAAGCCTGCGGTTAGTTTAAATATTAAGAAGGACAAAATAAAGCCTTATAAGGGAATAAGTAAGCTTTATCTGGCTTCCCGGCCTCCCGTTGATACAATTGTCTCTACAGACGGATCTATTTATGGTGGTTCAGCCATAACTTTTACCGATCTTCTGGCTGATCATACTTTCTTTATTATGGCCTACCAAGTCCGAAGTTTTCGTTCTTATTACCTTGCCTATATAAATCAAAGCCGACGATTTCAATACATGGCTTCTGCTTTCCAATATACGCAGTTTTACTATCCTCCTTATGCTTATTACGATCCCAGCTTCTATAATTTTTTATCCTACCGGGATGCTATTGCTAGACGCAAGATATCAGGTCTCAATATTAGTTCTTATTATCCTTTCAACCGCTACTACCGTTTGGAGGCCTCTCTTGGCTTCTTTCACTATTCAGAAGACTTTTATGATCCTTTTATGAATGAACTGCTCTTTTACTCCGGACGCCGCTACAGTCAATTCTGGAACGGTAACCTTCTTTCTGCCTCATTTTCTTTAGTCGGAGAAACCACCCATTTTAAACCTTATGGGCCGGCTGCTGGTAATACTTTCCGCTTGTCTTTCGCCCAATCTATTCCTGTATCCAGCAGCTTTTTCCAAAACACTACCGTTGAAGCAGATTTAAGGCAATATCTCTATATTGGGGCGGATGTCCTCTTAGCAGCTCGTTTCCAGGGTTTTGCTAGCCGTGGGAAAAATCCTTATATTTTTTACTTTGGCGGCAATAACCAGGTGCGGTCAGCTCATTATTTTAATATTGTGGCCAATGAAGGCTGGTTTGCCAACCTAGAGCTACGGTTTCCTTTAGTCAATGCTGCTTCGACTTTAATCGGTTCCCTTGGCCCTGTACGTGGTGTTTTCTTTTTTGATTTAGCTCGCTCCAAACTCAAAGGCTATCCTGCTAGGTTTTACCGATATACTGGCGATCCCAATTATCCCTTTGCCATTGCAGAAGCTATCGGTTCTTACGGCTATGGTTTCGAGTTCTTCTTACTTGGTATGCCTCTCCACCTAGAATTTGTTAAAAGGTTAGAGATTCCAGATTTCTCCAAACCATTTGATATTGACGTTATCGGAAAATTTGAAACAAAATTCTGGATAGGGTTTGATTTTTAATAGCCACTTCTCTGGAAAATTATTTCTTAATTTGTAATAATTAAAAAAAACAAAAAAAAAGATAATTTCTCTGCAACAAATACCTTGAAATCAAATTTTGAGAATGCTATTATAGGCTAGCCTTCTCTTCGTCATTTAAAATAGCAAAGAAGGTTTTCCACAGCTGTGGAAAAATCTGTGGAAATCCAATATATTTAAATGGAACCTCAACAAAAACAAAACCCTTGGCTCAAAATAATTAACTCTTTGCGAAATCAGGTTGATAATAACAGCTTTGAAACATGGTTCGAGCCGACAACTTATATTGGACAAGAAGCAGAAGCAATTTACGTTAAAGTGCCCAATTCGTATTTTAAAGACTGGCTTTCTTTTCATTATTCCCGCCTTATAAATAAGTGCTGTCAGGATATTTTTGGTAAAAGTTTAGAAATAAAATATATCTATGATGAAAAACCATCCCCTTTTATTCGTCGTTCCCCATTAGAACGTCGTCAAAAAAGTGGGGCCCTGCTAAATCCTAATTTAAATCCCAATTATACATTCGAAAATTTTGTCGTTGGCTCCTGTAATCAATTTGCTCAGGCCGCAGCTCTAGCTGTTGCTAAAAATCCGGCCCAATCATATAATCCTCTCTATATTTATGGCGGAGCCGGCCTAGGCAAAACTCATCTTATGAACGCTATCGGCCATTATACTTTAAACAATAACCGCCGCCTAAAAATTCTTTACATTACCACCGAAAAATTTATGAATGATCTTATCAATCATCTTCAATACGGAAAAATATTGAATTTTCGTCAGAAATATAGAAGCGTTGATGTTCTTCTTATGGATGATATTCATTATCTATCAGGTAGAGAAAGGACAAAGGAAGAATTTTTCCACACCTTTAACCATCTTTATGATAGTCAGAAACAAATAGTTATTTCCAGTGATTGTCCTCCAAAAGAAATTCCTAATCTCGAAGAAAGATTCAGCTCCCGTTTTGAATGGGGTCTTATAGCCGACCTGAAACCCCCTGATATAGAAACCAGAATTGCAATTCTAAAAAAGAAATCCCAGCTTGAGGGAATTGAATTACCGGAAACCGTGGCCCTTTATATCGCTGATAAGGTCCAATCAAACATCAGAGAATTAGAAGGATATTTACGCCGAGTTATAGCTTATTCATCTTTGAAGGGGAAAAAAATAGATCTAGATATTGCCAAAGAAGCACTAAAAGGCCTGTTAGATATAGCTTCTAGGGCTGTAACTATAGAAAAAATTCAAAAAATAATTTGTCACAAATTTAAAATAAAGCTTTCCCAACTTAAGTCTAAAAATAACTCGCCAAAAATTTCTTTTCCACGCCAAATTGCTATGTATTTAGCTAAAGAATTAACGAGTAATTCTCTTCCAGAAATTGGCAGAAAGTTTGGAGGTAAACATCATACAACTGTCATCCATAGTATCAGAAAAATTGAAAAATTAATAGCCCAGAATCCAGAATTCAACAAAGAAATAAACATATTAATTAATTCTATTCATTGAATTATCAATAAAATAAAAAAGATATCGACTTTTTATAAATATTTATTGTTGTTAAATTCTAATTTATATATTATTAATATATTTAATAAGTAAATACCAACATAATAACAAGGAAGGTGGCCGATGAAATTTTCAATTGAGAAAGAAAAGATCGTGGATGAGCTTCAACATCTGCAAGGAATTGTCGAGAAGAGAAATACAATGCCTATTTTGGCTAATATTTTAGTTGAGGTTTCAGAAAAAGAGATAAATTTAACTGGAACAGATCTCGAAGTTGGTTTAAAAAGTCATTTTCCAGCAGATATTGAACAGCAGGGGTCAATTACTGTTTCAGGTAAAAAATTATTTGAAATAGTTAAATCATTAAAAGAAAAACAAAAAGTTGAATTTAAAGAAGGCGGTGATCTTTTGATGGAGATAAAATCAGGAGAGAGTGAATTTAAAATACTTTGTTTACCTAAAGAGGATTTTCCCCAAGTACCAGAACCTAAGTTCGATAAAAAAATAAACATTCCCTTAAATGTATTTAAAGAGATGACAGAAAGGGTCTACTTTGCCATTGCTCAAGAGCAAAGATATTACCTTAATGGAGCCTTAATGATATTAAAAAATAACTCAATACATATGGTTAGCACAGATGGACATAGGTTAGCTTATACAGCTAAAAATATAGATAAGATGAATATAGAACAAGAAATAAAAGTTATTATATCTAAAAAAACTTTGGGAGAATTAAGAAAATTTGATAATGAACAATTAGAATTTGATTTAGATGAGAACAATCTTTTTTTTAAAGTTAAAAATAAAACATTAATTTCAAGAATAATTGAAGGAAAGTTTCCTAATTATGAAGCTGTCATACCAAAAGATAATCCAAATATTTTCTTAGTTTCAAGAGATGAAATAATTGATGCCATAAAAAGAGTTGCTCTATTATCCACAGAGAGATCAAGAGGTATTAAATTTTTTATAGAGGAAAATCAACTCAGACTTTTTTCTTCCAATCCAGAGATAGGGGAAGCTAAAGATAAGGTTTATATAGATTATAGTGGTCAAGAACTTGAAATTGGTTTTAATTCACAATACCTGCTTGATTTCTTAAATACAGCTAAATCAGATAAAATTAGGTTTGAACTTAAAGATGAGAATAGCGCTGCTTTGGTTAAGCCAGAAGTAGATGATGATATTAAATATATATATGTTCTAATGCCTATGAAAATTTAATTAGAAAGAAAACGAATATCAAAAGATCTGCCAAGAAGAGATGTTTTTCCATTTGAATAAACGATAAAGGCCCCAAAATCGGGATATTTATTAATTATAATCTCAGGTTTTCTACTGATAAAAAGGGCTGTAGCCAGAGCGTCGCAGGTTGAAGCTTGAGGGCCGATAACAGTAACGCTTTGTTTGCCTTGAGCAGGATAGCCAGTATGAGGATTAAAAACATGATGATAGCGCTGGCCGTTTATTTCAAAATACCTCTGATAATCTCCAGTAGTAGCAGCCGCTAGATCCTTTATGGCCAGGATGGCCAAATAACCTTTTTTCCGAGGATGCTTCACTCCTATTTTCCATGATGAATTTTCTGGATTCTTTCCCCAGCAGAAAAGATCACCTCCAGCATTAATAAAACCGCGCTTGATTCCTTTTTCTTGAAGAGACATAGCGGCCAGGTCTAAGCCGTAGCCTTTAGCGATTGCTCCCCAATCTAATTTCATTTTGTCTTTTAAAATCAGCTTTGTTTTCTCTTTTTTAATTTTATCCATGCCTATAAGAGGCAAGATCCGGCTAATTTCATTTTTGGAAGGGACTCGATAGGTGTTATCTAAAAAACCCCAGGCTTTAGATAAAGGGCCGACGCTGATGTCAAAGTCACCTTTTGAGTCTTTGTAAATTTTAAAAGCTTCAGAAAATAACTTTAGTACCAGAGGAGAGGTTAGGTCGTTAACACCGGGAGAAAAATGAGCTTCAATTTCTGAAAAGATGCTTCGAACCTGCCGTCGATAGAGGTTAAAATCAGCAGGGGGGCAAAGCACTTTAAGCTGGCAAACAGTATCAAAATAAATAAAAGTTGATGTTTGCCATTTTCTTTTAGGAGAACAGCTGAGGGTTATTATAAAGCTAATAAGCAGGCAAAAAGAGAGAAATTTTCTAGCCAATGACCGTATCTAGCTCCGGAGACCCTTCAACCTCTAAGAGAAAATGATTAGGAGCACAAATGAGGCGTTCTCCAGCCAAAGAGATAGGCGGTGTAAGACGGCAGATTTGATGCCGACAGGAAGAACGAATAACCTGAGCTTGATGATTATCAATACGGATGGAGATTGAACCACGGCTTGTTTTATAGTGTTCGGTAATTGCTTTGTTTAATGGTAGCTTTTTAAGGTGTCGACCATCTAGATAAACATTTACATAATTGCCTGGATGGGAGAGGACTTTTTTTGGTTGAGAAGAGACGATGGTCATTAAAGAGGATGGATTAGAATTACGATTAAGCGCAAGCCAAAGCGGCTGAAGTGCATGGGTTCGAATATCGACAATTTGGCCTTGGTTAATAAGAACAAAAGAGGGATTAACGGGGAGAAGCAGTTTTCTAAAAGAGATCAGAAAGTTAGCCTGCCCAGGGTTCTCGCTATAATGCCAATTCTTTAATCTTAGGACCCTTTTGATGTCAGAAATTGGGCCCTGAGCATTTGACGGGAAAAAATGAGAACCAGCAATTAGGCTTTTTTTTCTCATTTCTTCAAGCAGAAGATGAAGATAATCTTGAGGAGAATCAGAGACAAGGTAAAGATAGGCCTGTCTTTTGGAAGGTTTAAAGCTCAAGAATAAAGGACTTACCAAGGAGCAAGCCCAAAGTGTCTTAAGAAATTGACGCCTGTCCATTGAAATCTCCTTTGGTGATGATATCAGTAATGACGGGATAAAAGAGAATTTTATTTCTTTGGCGAAAATAGAGGTAGAGAGCCAAGGAGGCAAGAATAATGAAAATGAAGAAAGTAATGAGGCTTGCTTTTTGCGAAGGTAAAGCAAGCCAAAGAGATAGAAGATAGCCTGTAGCTAAGCCTAATAAACAAGCTGTAATTAACGATGCAAAAATTAAAATAAGAGCTTTGTTGTATTTTGACTCGGGGATTTCTAATTTAACTTTATCTCCAGGCATGGCCTTAAGAGGATTTTTAACTGTAAGCTGGCCTGAGGGCGAACTAGAGCCCGTGCATAAGCTTTTGACCTGACAATGACTACAGGTTTCGACCAGACATTCGACTTTAACCACAGCCAGATCTTCCTTGGTTTTTAGAACCACACCGCTATCTTTCATTTGCTTTTTTTAGACGGCCGATAGCCCCTGTTGGGCATTTTTCAATTTCAGCTATTTTCTCAGGGGCAATTTTTTTATAATCGATTATCTTAGCCAAGTAATTCTCTAGAATTATAGCATCCGGGCAGGCTCTAACACAAATACCACAGGCAATGCAGGCGTTTTTACAGAGGCGACGAGCCAGAGGCCCCCTGTCTTCAGAGCGGCAGAAGACCAATATTTGCTGATCAACTGGATGGAGCTCAATAATGTTACGGGGGCAGGCATTCACACATTGACCACAAGCAGTACACTTGTCTTCAATAACCACCGGCAATCCGTCTTGATTCATATATATGGCCTCAAAGGAACAAGCCCTGACGCAGTCACCAAGGCCAAGGCAGCCAAACAAGCATTGTTTGTTACCGCCGATAAGGTGGGAGGCCAGGCAGGTCTTCGGGCCTAGATACTGACCCTTTTCTTTGGCTGCTTGATAAGTCCCTCGGCAATGGACTCGAGCAACTTTTCTGACCGTATGCTCAGCTTTAACTCCCAGCAAATTAGCGATCCGTTGGGCCACTTCTTTTCCCCCCACAGGACAGCCGCTGACGGCAGCCTGACCTTTAACCACAGCTTCGGCAAAGCCCCTACAACCAGAAAAGCCGCAGGCTCCACAATTGGCTTGAGGAAGAACAGCCGCTACAGCCTCAATTTTAGGGTCTTCATAAACTCTTAATTTTTTGTAAGCAAAGACTAAGCCAGTAGAAAACAAAAGCGCCAAAGCGCCCATAGTTATGATAGGAATCAGAAAAGCCATTATTTTATCATTCCTGAAAAACCCAAAAAGCCTAAAGCCATTATGCCAGCCACAATAAGAGCAATTCCTGCTCCTCTTAAAGGTTGAGGAATATCAGCTAAATCTAGCTGCTCTCTAATACCAGCCATAAGAATAATAGCCAAAGTGAAGCCCAAACCTGAACCTAGGCCGAATATAACTGCCTCGATAAAATTATAATTCTTTAAGGCAGCCAGAAGAGCCAGGCCCATTATCGAACAGTTGGTAGTAATCAACGGTAAATAGATGCCCAGAGCCTGATATAAGGGAGGACTGATCTTGCGGATAAACATTTCAACCAGTTGGACCAGAGCAGCGATGACCAGAATAAAGGAAACGATTTGAAGATAATCAAGGCCATAAGGAATGAGAATCCAGTGGTTAATCATCCAACTGACAACGGCTGTAATGGTCATGACAAAAGTAACGGCCAGGCCCATGGAGAGAGCCGAATCAAGTTTCTTGCTTACCCCCAAAAAAGGGCATATTCCTAAGAAATAATGGAGAACGAAATTGTTAATCAAAATGGCCGCAATGAAGATAGCCAACAGTTCCATTTTATCTCCTCTGCAGTTTGTTTTTAGCTTTTTGTTCGATCTGGAGAGAGATAGCAATAAGGATACCAAGAGTTATGAAAGCACCGGGAGGCAAGATCATAATTATCCAGGGTTTAAACCAAAGGCCCATAATTTGGTGCCCAAGGAAAGTGCCAGCACCTAAAATTTCCCGAATGGTGCTCAAAACAAGGAGCGCCAGGATAAAACCGAGACTCATGCCTAAGGCGTCAAGCAAAGAACGCCCGACAGAATTTTTAGAAGAGAAGGACTCTTGGCGGCCGAGGATAATGCAGTTAACGACGATAAGGGGCACATAGGGGCCTAAGCTCTTGGAGATCGGGGGGAAGAATGCTGCCAGAAACCGGTCAGCCATGGTCACAAAAGTGGCAATAATAACGATATAGCAGGCAATTCGGACTTGATTAGGGATTAATTTCTTTATGGAAGCAACTACTATTGAGCTGAAAATTAGAACGAAAGCAGTAGCTAAGCCCATAGCCAAACCATTAATTACAGCATTAGTTACGGCTAGGGTAGGACACATTCCCAGGAGCTGACGGAAAATAGGGTTCTCTTTCCAAAGCCCCTTGATAAAATCTTGGCTGGCTGGTTTAGTAAGCATGTTATTCCTCGGCAAGCAATTTCCCCTCAGACTTTAATTTTCTCAATCTTTCTAAAGAAGAATTAACGATGTTAAGAACGGATTCTGAAGAGATAGTCGCTCCTGTTATGGTATTAACTTCAGAAGGAGCTAATTCTTCTAGGGAAGAAACCGGCGGCTTGCGCAATTTTAGGGGCTGGATACAGTCTTTATTTTGCCAGAATTTAAGGAAAATTTCTCTATCAGTAATTTTAGCCCCCAGGCCGGGTGTTTCTTTCTGATCCAGAATAGTTAAATCTTTTATTTTAGTTAAAGAGGGATTAGTACCAAACATAAGAGTTATTTTATCTTGGAAGCCAACGCCAGTGACATATACAGCCAGGCCCAGTAATTTTCCTTGGGCATCTTGACCGCCATAAACAGAAAAGTCTTTAGCTTCATAAAGTTTGTGACTGCTGCTCGTCCCTGGTACGACAATGTTAATGGCCTTCTCGATCTCTTTCTGTTTGTTTAGAGCTATCCGATCTTTGGTAAGCTGGCCGACGGTGGCTAAAAAGCCTCCAGAAAGAAGACCAACTGAGGTCAAGACGACAATCATTTGGCTGGAAATTTTCATGCCCACCTCCTTTCTCCTAAGATACGAGGGCGGGTGAAGCGGTTAAGAAGGGGCACAAAAGCATTCATAAAGAGGATAGAATACATCACTCCCTCAGGGAATCCTCCAAAGAGACGAATAAGGCCGATAATAAAGCCTATGGCTAAAGCGTAAATCCAGGAGCCAAGGGGAGTGATAGGGGAGGTTACCATATCAGTGGCCATAAAGAAAGCTCCAATCAGAAGCCCTCCGGATAGTAAGTGAAAGAGAGGAGAAGCATACTGGTCAGGCTTGGCCAACCAGAATATCCCAGTTAATGTTGTCAGAGAGATAATTATCCCAGTCGGAATGCGCCAATCAATGGTCTTCCTCAATAACAAATAAATAGCACCAATAAGAAGAGCTACGGCCGAAGTTTCTCCCAAACAACCGCCAATATTGCCCCAGAAAAGATCCTTGAGGGCAGGGACAGTACCTTGACTAACTGCTTGATAGAATTTCACTTGAGCTAGAGGAGTGGCAAAAGTAGCGGTATCAACCTGGAGACTAACAGGCGGAATCCAGGTAGTCATAGCTACTGGAAAGGCCGTCTGCAGGAAAGCTCTTCCTACTAGAGCGGGATTAAAGATATTGTTGCCTAAACCGCCAAAGACCTGTTTGCCAAGGGCAATGGCCATAACAGCTCCGATGACAACCAACTCTAAAGATAATGAAGGGGGTAGAGTTAGAGCTAAAAGGAGCCCAGTTATTATAGCCGAGCCGTCAAGGAGAGAGGTAAAGGGCTTTTTTCTTAGCCAAAGAAACAGAGCTTCAGTCACAAGTGAAGCTATTATGCAAGTAAGGATGAGACTAATTGCTCGCCACCGCCAAAAATAAAGAGAAGCTAAGACCGCCGGCATTAAGCTGAAGATAACAGCATACATTATTTTAGGGACAGAGTCTTTGTCTTTCCAATGAGGCGAAGATTGAATGATAAACTTATAATCAGTCATTTTGCTTTTTTCTGCCGTTTGAGACTTATTATTTTATCTTTACCCTGTTTTATCCAGTGGACTAAGGGAATTTTAGCCGGACAGGAGTATTGACAGCAGCCGCATTCTACACAATCTAAAATCCCCCAATCTTCAGCTTCACCTAAGTGGTTGAATTGAACTAATTTTACCAGGCGAGTGGGAGCTAAGTTCATGGGGCAGTGATCAAGACAGCGCCCACAGCCGATACAAGGAAATTCTCGAGGAGGACCAGAAAAGGGCCAGGCTAGAAGCCCAGAAGTACCTTTAATAATAGGCATCTCCAGAGTCCACTGAGCCACTCCCATCATAGGCCCGCCCATTACTAATAGATTGACCCCTTCTTTCAAGCCGCCACAATAATCAATAGCTGTTTTGAAAGGAGTACCGATCCTAACTAATAGATTTTTAGGCTCTCTTATGCCCTCGCCGGAAACGGTAATCACTCGTTCATAGAGAGGTTTTCCTTGGCTGACAGCCTCCCAGATAGCTTTGGTAGTGGCTACATTCTGGACTACCACTCCTACATCAAAGGGCAAGCCTCCGCGGGGGACTTCTCTTCTTAATAAAGCATAGATCAAGTTTTTTTCAGCTCCTTGAGGGTATTTTGTTTTGAGGAGGGCCAGTTCAATAGAGTTGCTTTTAAGTTTCTGCCGAAGTAAATTAAAGGCATCTTTTTTGTTATCTTCAATACCGATTATAATTTTTTGGGCCGAAGTGGCTATGCGAATAAGTTCTGCCCCTTTTAAGATACATTCAGGGTACTCTAACATGAGTCTATAATCAGCCGTCAACAGCGGCTCGCACTCGCAGCCATTGATAATCACCGTATCGATGGGTTTGTCTTTTGGTGGAGATAGCTTGACGGCAGTAGGAAAAGCAGCCCCTCCTAAGCCGACTATTCCCGCTTCCTGAACCAAGTGGCGTATTTCCTCTGGACTTAAGGAAAAAGGGTCATTCGCACCCGCCAGGGAAGATATATATCTATCCTGACCGTCATTGGCAATTGTCACGGCCAGTAAGCTGCGGCCCAGAGGATGATGATAATTGTCTACAGCTAAAACCTTGCCAGAAACACTGGAGTGGACATGGGCTGAAAAAAGTCCTTCAGCTTGGCCGATTACCTGGCCAAGGGACACTTCGTCTCCTTTTTTGACTAAAGGCTGGGCTGGGTTGCCAAAATGCTGGAGAAGAGGAATAATTACCTTTTCTGGAGGCGAGAGGGTTTCGATAGGACTGGAAGCTGAAAGTACCTTTTTCTCAGGGGGATGGATGCCATGGGGAAATGTTTTGATTATCATCTTTTTATAGATAAAAATAGATGAATTAAGAAAATAAAGTTTAGTCATTCTGGGGGTCTTTTGTCAACCTAAATTTGGCATCGATTTGCCTCTATCCTCGCCAAGCCCTCCACCCTCTTTTATGGGTACGGATGGGGAAAAATCGATGCCTATAAGTATAACCTTCTTCATTATAAACTAGTATAGTTACATTGATGCTTACCCAATGTAAATTTTATTTGGTATTGTTTATATATTATGTGGTAGAATCAAAAAAATGAGGGTGAGGAAACAGAGAGAGGCCAATTATGGTGGTGAACATAAGAGAAGTTACTAGCAAAAAAGATTTAAAAAAGTTTATTTATCTTCCAGAAAAGCTTCATGCTCATCACCCCAATTGGGTACCTCCTATTTATGCTGATGAATGGAAATACTTTAATCCTAAAAAGAATAGAGCTTTTTCTTATTGTCAAGCTATTCTTCTGCTGGCTTGGAATGAGCAAGAAGTAGTAGGCAGAATCATGGGCATCATTAATCCTCGCTATAACCAATATCGAGGAGAAAAAACCGCTAGATTTGGTTATCTGGAATCAACCCATGATGAACAAGTAGTCAAAGTCCTATTGGAGGCAGTGGAAAATTGGGCCAGGCAAAAAGGGATGACCAAGATGATTGGCCCTTATGGATTTTCAGACCAAGATCCTGAAGGATTTTTAATAAAAGGGTTCGAGCAGCGGGCGACTATTGCTACTTATTATAATTTTGAGTGGATGCCTGCCTTGGTGGAAAAAATGGGCTATAGCAAAGAATTAGATTACTTTGTCTATAAGCTGGATGTACCCCGAGAGCTTCCTGCTTTTTACAGAAAAATCTATGAAAGAGTCCAGAAAAAGGGACATTTTGAGCTGATCGAATTTCGCAAAAGAAAAGAACTAAAACGCTGGATTAAACCTGTCTTCCATTTAATGAATGAGTGTTATTCAGGTAGCAATATCTTTGGCTATGCTCCCCTGGACGAACAAGAAATGGAGGGGCTAGCTAAAAGGTATTTGCCGGTGGTTGATCCCCGCTTTGTCAAGGTGGTTAGAAGAGAAGGGGAGATCGTGGCCTTTATTGTGGGCATACCTGATTTAACAGAGGGCATCCAAAAAGCTCGAGGACGGCTTTTTCCATTTGGCTTTTTGAAGATTCTGCGCGCCGCCAAGAAGACAAAGCAGCTAGATCTGCTGTTGGGAGCCATTAAAGAACAATACCGAGGCCGAGGACTTGATGTGTTGATGGGGGTAAAGATGATTCTCTCCGCCCACGAAGCAGGCTTGGAAGTAATTGACACCCATCATGAAATGGAGAACAATCTAAGGGTTAGGGCCGAGATGGAAAAAATGGGCGGTCAGGTTTATAAGATTTTTCGAGTCTATCAGAAACCCCTTTGATTCATTTAGCCTCTGCCCAGTTTATTCCCCAGCCCAGGTGAACTTTCAAAGGGACTTTTAAGGGATACACACCTTCCATTTTTTCTTTGACGATTTTTTCCAAAATTTCCTTTTCTTCATCCGGAACTTCAAAAACGAGCTCATCATGAACTTGAAGGATCATTTTGGATTTTAGTTTTCGCTTTTTAATTGCCCGCCAAATATCAATCATAGCTTTTTTTATTAAATCAGCGGCTGTGCCTTGGATGGGAGTATTAAGAGCAATGCGGCGGCCCGCTTGTTGAGTAGTCTTGTCTTTATGCCTGAGTTCAGGAACCTGCCGCTTGCGTCCCAAGAGAGTAATAGAGCAACCTTTTTCTTTGGCTTGGCTTACGCTTTGCTCTAAAAATTTTTTCACTTTGGGATATTTTTGGAAGTAAAGGTCGATAAAAAGCTGGGCATTTGCAGGGGAAGTTTCTAACTCCTTGGCCAAGGAATAAGCTGAAGCGCCGTAAATAATGCTGAAGTTAATTATTTTGGCCCTTCTTCTTTTTTCTTCAGGGGAGAGAAGCATATTGGGGAAGACTTTAGCGGCAGTTTCTTGATGGACATCGCGGTCTTTGATAAAGGTTTCCAAAAGAGAAGGGTCTTCAGAAAGGTGGGCCAGGATTCTTAGCTCTATTTGGGAGTAGTCAGCCGAGAGGAGAAGATGCTTGTCTTCAGGGATAAAAGCTTGGCGAAAACGTCGACCAAGTTCCCCTCTAACAGGAATGTTTTGCAGGTTAGGATCACTGCTGGATAAGCGGCCTGTGGCTGTTACGGTTTGATTGTAAGAGGTGTGGATTCTGCCTGTTTGGGGGTTAATAAGCAGGGGTAGAGCATCAGCATAAGTTGATTTGAGCTTGGCCAATTGCCTGTATTCTAAAGCGTATTTAGCAATTGGATAGTGGCTGGCCAGTTCTTGAAGAATGGCAAAGCTAGTGGAATACCCCTTGGTAATTTTGGTTCTTTTGGAAGGAGGAAGATTCATCTTTTCAAATAGGATATAGGCTAGTTGTTGGGATGAATTGAGGTTGAATTGCTGACCACAGATAGAAAATATTTTTTGCTGGAGGCTGTTAAGTTCGGATTGGAGCTCAGCTGATAACTCCTTTAAAGCTTGATCATCTATTTTAACCCCCCACATCTCCATGTCGGCCAAGACCGGAATCAAAGGCAGTTCTATCTCCCGATAAAGCTTATCCAGGCCTGCTTCTTTAACTTTTGGCCAAAGAATGGTACTGAGCTGGAGGGTCAGATCTGCATCCTGACAGGCGTAAGGAGCCACTTTATCGATGGGCACAGCATTGATAGTCACTTCTTGTTTACCTTTGCCTACTACTTGATGGTAGGGGGTAGTGGTGACCTGGAGGTAGGTCGCGGCTAGTTTATTTAAATTATGCTTTCCCCAGTTAGGTTCCAGCAGATAAGAAAGAACCATGGTGTCTAAATCTATCCCTTCTAAAGTAAGGCCTGCTCTTTTGAGGACTATATAATCATATTTAATATTCTGGCCGATTTTTTTAAGGCGAGGATTGCTGAGGAGTGGCCTAAGCTTGGCCAACGCTTGGTCTTTATCCAGCTGAGCAGGAGCATGGAGATAATCATGACCCACTGGCAGATAATACGCGGAATGAGGCTGGATTGCCAAGGAGAGGCCAACCAGATTGGCTCGAGTCGGAGAAGGGCTATCTGTTTCGGTATCAAGAGAAATAAATTGGGATTTTTTTAGAGTAGAGATTAGAGAGTCGAGTGCTTGAGCAGTGAGAATTGTCTGGTAATTTTTGGCTGCTGGTTTTTTTGAAGGTAAATATTCAGCTAAGAGAGAAGAAAATTCTAATTCTTGGAGGAGAGGAATAAGTTTTTTCAGATTAGGTTCAGAATAAGTAAATTGTTTCAGATTGAACTTCACTTTTACATCTTTCTTGACAGTTACCAGCTCTTGGCTTAATTTAAGTTGGTCAAGATTATTTTCTATCTTTTCCCGCAAGCGTGGATTTTGGACTTGAGAAAGATGGGTTAAAAGATTTTGGAGCGAGCCAAATTTGGTAATGAGCAATTTAGCTGTTTTTTCTCCGATGCCAGGCACCCCAGGCACATTGTCTGTAGGATCACCCCAGAGAGCCAAAACATCAACTACTTGAGAAGGCCTAACTCCAAAATATTCCTTAACTTTTTTCTCGTCTACGTAAACTTCTTTAACAGGATTGTATACCTGGATTTGACCGTTAACTAGTTGTAAAAGATCTTTATCGTGAGTGACTATAACTGAGCGGATGTTTTGAGAAGAAGCTTGACAGGCAAGACTAGCCAGGACATCATCCGCCTCGTATCTTTCAAACTCAAAATAAGGAATATTGAGGGCCTTGAGCAATTTCTTGACAACTGATATTTGAATTTCTAAATCCTCAGGCATTGGTTTACGGTGAGCTTTATAAGCTTTGAAAGCTTGATGGCGGATGGTCGGCCCCTTGGCATCAAAGACTATTCCTAAATAGTCAGGCTTTTCTTTCTCTATTATTTTCCTGAGCATAGACCAAAAGCCATAAACAGCATTGGTGGGAAAACCCTGGGAGGTGGACAACCGTTTGATGGCATAAAAAGAGCGGTAGAGAAGAGAATTGCCATCGACTAGGAATAACTTTTTAGTCTTCATTTTGTAGCCGTTTTTAGTTAAGTGACGTCTTTAACGAAATCCGTTTGACCGCATTGATGCGTTCTAAATTGGGGACATAGATTAGGTTGCATTGGGTGCTGGCTCAGGCTTTAAGATGTGGTCGAATTTACCTTGAGAGATATCCTCTATTATTTTCTGATGTTGATTTTTAATAATTTCGTTTATTTTTGTTTTGAGATCAGGGCTGTTGAGGGAGGATGTATAAAATGTTTTTCGAGAAACAAGGACCTTTCCCAATGAATAAACAAGAGATTCCACATATTGGGCCTTCAAACCTTTGTCCTGGGTCTGGATAAGGAGGGCCAGTCCTTTATGTTTTATTTCAGTGCTTAATCCACCCATATTTAGCCTGAATTCTTCAATTATTATACTCTTAATATCTGATTTATCAAGGGGAAAGGGCTAAACACTGGGGAACAGAAGCTGCCCTTTTTATTGACAAAGCAAAGGAGGATGGTATAATAGGTTGACCTATCCAGGAGGCAAAATGATTATAGATATTGATAGATTGCCCGAAGAAGGATTAAAGATTAGCAGGGACTTAGAATTCCTTAGCGTAGATTTGGTTGAAGAGAGTGCTGTTTTTCTGGAACCCGTCCATGCAAAACTAGTAGTCAAAAAAAGGGGCGAAGAAATTTTTATTAAAGGCAGGATAAAAACCTGCTTGAGTATTATTTGTAGCCGCTGTCTCTCTCCGTTTGATTTTACCGTTGATTCTAACTTTGACCTTGTTTACTTTCCCGAGGAGCTGGATGTGGTTAAAGAGGAGCTGGATAGTGAGGATATAAATAAGCTATTTTATTACAGCCGCCAGCTCAATCTGCGTGAGGTGGTTTTAGAGCAGTTAAATTTAACTTTTCCTCTTAAGCCTCTCTGTTCATCAGATTGCCAAGGAATTTGTCCAGTTTGCGGCCAAATTATAAAAGAAGGTAAGTGTTCTTGTATTAGAGAGGAGTCTGATCCTCGCCTTGAGAAACTAAAGATATTTTTGAGAGACAAAGGATAATGGCTAACCCAAAACGTAGACATTCTCATGCTCGCAAAATGAGGAAGAGGGCTCATCAAGCCCTGAGCGTGCCTCCTTTGGCTTTGTGTTCTAACTGTGGTAGCCCTAAACTTCCCCACCGTGCTTGCCCTGAATGTGGTTATTATAAAGAACGGCCTGTAATTGAGGGTGCTGAAGAATAACAGTAAGAGAGGATGAAATGAGGGTGGCAGTTGATGCCATGGGAGGTGATTTCGGTCCTAGCGTGGTAGTTGAAGGGGCTATAAGAGCTTCTCAAGAACATAATATTGAAATTCTGTTGGTAGGCGTTGAGAGGCTGATCAAGAAGGAATTTGACCGCCTGGGATCAACTCAAGCTAAAATAAATATCATTAATGCTTCTGAAGCCATCGGCATGGGGGAGGGACTTTTTTCTTTCAGAAAAAAGAAGATGTCTTCCATTCGCATCGGCACTCAACTGGTTAAGGAAAAGGAAGCTGATGCTTTTGTCAGCACGGGTAATACAGCGGCGGTAGTTTACATATCCCGCAAAGTTTTAGGGGCTTTGCAGGGTATTGAAAAGCCTGCTTTAGCCTTATTAATGCCTACCCTGAAGGGGATGAGCCTCCTCATAGATGTTGGAGCCAATGCCAATTGCCGTCCTTACCATTTAGAACAGTTTGCTATTATGGGACGGGTCTTCATGGAGACCATCATGGGCTTGAAGAAGCCCCGTATAGGCTTGATGAGCATCGGCGAAGAGGAAACCAAGGGTAATGAACTGACAAGAGAAGTTTTTGAAAGGCTACGCTCATCTCCTCTTAATTTTATCGGTAATGTCGAAGGTAAGGATATCTATTCAGGACAAGCGGATGTTATTGTCTGTGATGGTTTTACTGGTAATGTTGCTTTAAAAGTTAGTGAGGGAGTGATTGAAACCGTCTTTTATATGGCTCGTAATGAGATCATGAAGAATCTTTTTTCTAAGATTGGCTTCTTTTTGATGAAAAGAAATTTGAAAAAGCTTTACAAAAAAGTAGATTACTCTGAGTATGGAGGAGCAAATCTGCTAGGGATAAAAGGAGTCTGTGTCATAGGCCATGGCCGCTCCAATGCCAATGCTGTCAAAAATGCTATTCGCTTGGCTAAAGATTTTGTGGTGAAACGTGTTCAGGAAAAAATTCAGAATGAGATTCTACGTTTTTCCCCTGGCTTGGAAGGAATGAAAACTTAAAATGTTATTGTCCCAACGAGTTTCGATTATAACTGGGGCCTCTCAGGGCATTGGGCAGGCCATTGCCCAGGAATTAGCCCAGGCTGGGGCCATTGTTGTCTTGGTCGATATTCAACAAGAGAAACTAGAAGAAGTGGCTGCTAAAATAAAAGCAGCCCAAGGTCAGGCTTTAGTCTGTCCCGCTGATGTAACTAACCTGTGGGCAGTAAACCAAGTGGTTAAGGACGTTTTAAATAAGTTTCAGCGGATTGATCATTTGGTGAACAACGCTGGTATTACTAAGGATAATCTTTTAATGCGGATGAAGGAGAAAGAATGGGATGCCGTTCTAGCTGTCAATCTCAAGGGGGTCTTCAATTTCTCTCAAGCAGTCATCAGAAGTATGATTGCCAAGCGCTACGGTCGGATTGTTAATATATCTTCGGTAGTAGCCTTGATGGGCAATGCGGGTCAGACTAATTATGCTGCTTCCAAGGCGGGCATCATAGGCTTTACAAAATCCTTAGCCCGGGAGGTGGCTTCCAGAGGGATCACCGTTAATGCTGTGGCTCCTGGCTATGTGGCCACAGCGATGACGAATAAGTTGCCAGAATCGGTAAAACAAAGATTTTTAGAAATAATTCCCTTAAGAAGATTCGGCTGGCCTGAAGAAGTGGCTCATCTTGTTAAGTTTTTAGTCTCAGATGAGGCAGCCTATATTACGGGACAAGTCATAAACATAAATGGTGGTATGTTTATGTAGCTTCAGCCCAATTTAATTCTAATTATTATTAAGAGGAGGAGAAAAATATGGAAAGAGATGAATTATTGAAGAAGATCAAAGCAATTGTGGCTGATAAATTGAGCATTAGTGAGGAGCAAGTAACCGAAGAAGCTTCATTTATCGATGATTTAGGGGCAGATTCTTTGGATACAGTGGAATTAGTCATGGCCCTCGAAGATGAATTTAATCTTGATATTCCCGATGATGAAGCTGAAAAATTAACCACTGTGGGCAAAGCCATGGATTATGTACTTGCCCGCCTAGACCAAAAATCTGATAAATAAGGCAATCTAAATTTTCTATGGAAAAAAGCGAGGCTTTTGGCCGAGAGCTATCTCTGAGGAGAGTAGTTGTTACTGGCATTGGACTAGTTACTCCCTTAGGGATAGGGACAGAGCTCACCTGGCAGGCTCTCTTGGCCGGGAAGAATGGTATCGATCGTATTTCAAGATTTGAAGTGGCCGACTACTCCTCTCAGATGGCTGGTGAGGTCAAAAATTTTAATCCCCTTGATTTTATAGAGAAAAGAGAGGCCCGCAAAATGGACCTTTTTATTCAATATGCCATGGTGGCCGCCCAGCTGGCAGTTGAAGATGCAGCTCTGCCTATCCAAGCTTTGGAAGGGGAACAATGTGGTGTTTATGTCGGCTCAGGCATAGGAGGCATTGGTTCTATTGAGGATACCCATAAAGTCCTGTTGAATAAAGGACCCGGCCGCGTTTCGCCCTTTTTTTTAGTGTCTACCATTATCAATGAGGCTTCCGGCCAGATTTCTATAAAGTATAGAGCCAGGGGACCTAATTCAGCCACGGCCACAGCCTGTTCTACCGGAACCCATGCTATCGGCGATTCTTACAGAATTATAGCTAGGGGAGAGGCAGACCTGATGATCGCTGGCGGGGCCGAAGCGCCCATTACTCCTTTAGGGCTGGCTGGCTTTTGTGCTATGAGAGCACTCTCTCAGAGGAATGAGCAGCCAGCTAAAGCTTCTAGGCCTTTTGATGCCTATAGGGATGGCTTTGTTATAGGCGAAGGTGCAGGTATTGTTATCCTGGAGGAATTGGGCAGAGCCCTGAAACGGGGAGCCAGAATTTATGCTGAACTAGTTGGCTATGGTATGAGTGGTGATGCCTATCACGTGACTGCTCCCTGCCTGGATGGCGATGGTCCCTATCGAGCCATGAGAAGAGCTCTGGAAGAAGCCAGCGTAAATCCTCAGGAGGTTGATTATATTAATGCTCACGGGACTTCTACTCCCTTTAATGATAAGATCGAAACTTTGGCAATAAAGCGTTTGTTTGGCAGCTATGCTGATCAAATAGGCGTGAGTTCGACCAAGTCAATGATGGGTCATTTGTTAGGAGCGGCCGGAGGGGTGGAGGCTGGAATAACCGCCTTGAGTGTTAAACATCAGATTATGCCTCCGACTATCAATTATGAATTTCCTGATCCTGAATGTGATCTGGATTATGTTCCTAACCAGGCCCGTCCAGGCAAAATAAGATATGCTCTTAGTAATTCTTTTGGCTTTGGTGGTACTAACGGAACTCTTCTTTTTAAGAAGTTTGAAGAATAAGCCAGCTGCCAGGCTTATCTTCGCCTAATGTTCTTGATGATTGGCAAATTCTTGATGGGAGGTGTCCTTGAATATTTATGTTTTAGTCAAAAGGGTTCCTGATACAGAATCCAAAATAGGGATAGATCATGAGCGGAAGGCGATCATTGAAGAGGGATTAACCTTTGTTCTTAATCCTTATGATGAATACGCAGTCGAAGAAGCCCTGCGTCTTAAAGAAGCCAAAGGTGGCAAAGTAACCGTTCTCTCAGTCGGAAGCCAAGAAACGGTAGTGATCCTCAAGAAATGCTTAGCTATGGGGGCCGATGAGGCCGTTTTAATTAAGGATAAGACAGGTGAAACCTATGATGGCTTAAGAACAGCTAAAATCATTGCCCAGGTTTTTAAGACGAAATTCAATGCTTACGATCTGTTGCTTTTTGGTAAACAATCAGTGGGCGCGGATAATTCCCAAATACCGGCTATGGTCGCGGAATTTTTGGATCTTCCCCAGGTAAATGTAGTCACTAAACTGGAGATTGAAGGAGACAAAGGCCTGGCCCTGAGAGAGATTGAGGGCGCTTCAGAGAAAGTGGAATTCTCTTTGCCAGCGGTCATTAGTGCTCAGAAAGGATTAAATGAGCCCCGTTATGAGACATTGAGAGGGATTATGATGGCCAAGAGAAAAGAAATTCCAGTTATAAGCCTTGAGGAGTTAGGGATGGGGGAAGAGAAGCTGGAACCTCAGCTAAATATTTTAAACCTTGAATATCCGCCACCTCGGGAAGCGGGCCGAAAAATAGAAGAAGAACCAGCAATAGCAGCTAAAAAATTAGTTGAATTTCTCCATAATGAAGCCAAGGTTATCTGAGAGGAATAAAATGATTTTAGTCTATATTGAACAAAGAGAAAATAAAGTTAAGAAATCTTCCTTAGAAGCCTTATCTGAAGGCAAGAGAAGAGCCGATGATTTAAAGACTGAAGTGGCTGCTGTTTTAGTTGGAAGCGATTTGTCTCATCTGGCCGAGGAGCTGTTTCCTTACGGAGCTTCACAGGTTTATCTTTTGGAGAATCCCTCCCTCAGCAGTTATTCTACTCAGGCCTTTGCCCAGGCCCTAATGTCTTTAATAGAAGAGATAAAACCGGAGATTATTTTCCTGGCGGCTACAGCTCAAGGTAGGGATTTGGCTCCGCGGTTAGCGGCTAAACTTCAAGTAAGCTTGGCGTCTGATTGTATTCAGACAGCTATCAAGGATGAACGCCTGCAGCTTCGCCGTCCGATTTTTGCCGGCAAAGCATATTTAACTCTGAGCTTGAGCTCATCTCCTCAAATGGCTACTCTAAGGCCTAATGTCTTTCCTCTGCTTTCTCCTTCAGATAATAAAGGAGAGATAATAACCAAAGAAGTAAATATTAGTCCCGATCAGCTAAAAGCCAAAGTCGTGGAAATTGTTAAAGGCGAAGGAGAAGAGCTTGATGTTACTGAAGCATCCATCGTGGTTTCCGGGGGACGAGGAATGAAAGGCCCGGAAAATTTTGAACTACTGCATCAATTGACTGTTCTCTTGCCGCAGGCAGCGGTAGGGTCCTCCCGGGCTGCGGTTGATGCCGGCTGGATAGACCATCAACATCAAGTGGGGCAAACAGGCAAGACAGTCTCTCCCAATCTCTATATGGCCTTTGGTATTTCAGGAGCTATCCAGCACTTAGCGGGTATGTCCTCATCTAAATATATTGTAGCTGTTAACAAAGATCCTGATGCTCCTATTTTTAAGGTGGCAGATTTTGGTGTCGTCGGAGATTTATTTAAAGTTATTCCCTGTCTAAAAGAAGAGTTAGAGAAGATAAAATAAGTTTCAGCTCTTTCCAGAATACTCAGTAATTTTCAGCCAACAGTTCATAGTAAGCCTGAGAATGATCGCAATCAGGACATTTTTCTGGCGGTTCGGTTCCTTCATGAATATAACTGCAGTTGCGGCATTTCCATTTAGTAACTTTTTCCGGCTTGAATACTCTACCTTTTTTGATGTTATCTAAGAGAGCCAGATATCTTTTTTCATGCTGCCGTTCGGTCACGGCTATGGAGAGCATGACCTTGGCTATACTAGGAAAGCCTTCTTGTTCAGATGCCTCTGCAGATTGAGGATACATTATGGTCTGTTCATAGTGTTCTCCCTCAGCCGCCGCTTTCAGGTTGTCGGCTGTGCTGGCGATTAGGCCTGCAGGATAGGAAAATGTTTTTTGGGAATTTATTTTTATTGTTCAGACTTGAGGAGTGGCAGGAGAAGCTGGTTTTTGTCTGAGCGGCTCTCGCCCACGCTAGTGACATAAATAGCCGGTTTATCTACGACCGGACATTTGTACTCGCAAATGCCACAGCCGATGCAAAGATCGGGCTCAACTACTGGGGCGGCTGGCGTTTTTATCGTTCCGTCAGGCTGCTTAACCTCGATTTTAACCAGTTTAATAGCCTTGGGCGAGGTGGGACAGTGTTCTTCACAGACAATGCAGTTTGTGCCCAGATTGTAGGGAATGCATCTGTTTTCATCAACAAAGGCAGTGCCAATAGTCACTTTTAATTTTTCCTCAACGGTCAGCTCCTTAATAGCTCCGGTGGGGCAGACTTGTGAACAGAGGCAGCAATAATATTCACAATAACCGATAGTCGGGACCAGTCTTGGCGTCCATAAACCTTCAGGACCGGCTTCACCTAAAACTGGCTGTAGAGCATTGGTAGGGCAGGCTTTCATGCATTCGCCACAGCGGACACATTTTTGGAGAAATTGCTCTTCGGGTAAAGCTCCTGGGGGGCGAATCAATTGAGGGGAAGCTCGTTTTCGAGAAGAAGAAATCCGGAAAAAAGGAACTACTAAGAGGCCCAGAATGGAAGAGAAAATTAATTTGCGGCGGGAAAGGTTAGTTACTCCAATATCCTCTGTCTGGGTTTTAACTGGAAAGCTAATGGCGTTGGTGGGACAAATGGCTGCACAGGTAAAACAATAATCGCATTCTGAATTTTTCCACTCGTTCTGGGGATATGGAATGGCCTCGGTTTGACAGTGGAGATTGCACAATCCACATTGAATACATGTCTTGGAATTAATTCGCAGCTTGAGTATATTCCACCTGGAAAATAATCCCAGCAGAGCACCAAGAGGACAGAGATAACGGCACCAGAATCTTTCGTAGAGGAGGTTGAGAAGGAGAATACCGCTAAAAATGAGGCCAATCAGGAAGCTCTGGATGAAGATAGAATTAACAGCCAGATTCTCATTGAACTGAACTAGACTATCAGCCAGGGAACTTAGGTGAAGATAATAAATCAAGCTTATCACAGCATTGAAGCCATAGTTGAAGGCTGGTAAAAAACTGAGCGCTAGAGAGCGGTAGAGAAGGGAAAGGGGATCAATAAAGCCCACCAGATCTAAACTAAGAACAGCTCCCACTAAAACGACAATCAGGATGTAGTATTTTAGACTAGGCTGGATAACCTTTTGTTTATTTTTGGGTTGAGGCCGAAGCAGCTTTGATTTTTTAAAAAGGAAAGAGAAGAATTGATGGATAGAACCTAAAGGGCAGACCCAGCCGCAGACAACCCGACCGAGGATGAAAGTAATGATAATGGTAGCTGAGGCAAAAATAAAGGAAAAGAAGACAGATCGGGAAGCGAGCATGGTGGTTAAAGCCAGCAAAGGATCAAATTGAAAGAAAATTTCAACCGGACCGATATAGTCCTGTCCCGGAAAGTGAGTTTTTAAGAGCAAGTAGAAAAAGAGGACGAAAAAGAATATTTGGCTCAGAATGCGCAGGGATTGGATGAGGCGGTATTTTTTAGATGGTTTTTTCGGCAATTTCGAACTTCTCCAACTCGATCTCTCCCAGGCCTTTTTGATGGGCAAGCCGAAGATAGCCAAGTTCCTCTGGTTTGATATTAAAAAAAGTGGCTCCCAGAGCATCTACCCCTACATAATCAACGCCAGCGGCTACAGTTTTAAATAGCATAGCATCAGACAATCTCCCTCCCTGAGGGCCGTTTCTGATGAGAATTCTGTAAGCGTCTAAAACGGTTAGGCATGGATTAAAAAAGACGGCTAAATCGGTAATAGCTAAATCAAGCTGTTGATGCAGTTGATTGCGGTTACCGCCCAAGGCTCCCAACCAATTTTTCATACCCATCGTCAATCTAGCCAGGCTGTGGGTTTTAGCAATAGGCATGTTGATTATTTTATCGACTTCAACAAAGTCAGTATAAACTTCCCACTCCTTGAGCCATTCTCCATGAAGAGGCATTTTTTTCAAGCGGTGAGGATTGGGAAAAAGGACTTTGGCTCCAGCTTTCTTGGCAGCAGCAGCAATGCCTGAACGGGCGTAAGTTCTTCTGGCCGGATTACAAGGATTATCGATGACCTTGACTTCTTTGGCTTTAGCTTCAAGGCAGAGTTCCACTATAGTTTTGACCACCTCTGGGTTGGTACAGGCAGCCTGTTGGGGAGTTCTATCCCAACCAATATTTGGTTTGACCACTACTACATCCCCTCTTGATATAAACTGCTGAATGCCTCCCAAGGCCTTTATGGCTTCTATTGTTATCTGGGATGGAGAATCACCATGGATTAAAGCCAAGTCGGGTTGCTGTTTGGGCTGGGAAAAAAGAGAAGGATTCAAACCAGCTATTAAACCGCCCACAGCTAAGTCCTTTAGAAAATCTCTTCTTCTCATGAGAGCTAATCCTTTCCTAAAGAGTGAATGTAATCTAAGATGCCTTGATAAATTCCCTGAGCGATTAATTGGCGGTAGCTGGCTGTTTTCAACCTAGCTTCTTCTTGAGGATTGCTCAAATGGGAGATTTCCACCAAGACTGAAGGCATATTGCCGCCAATCAGGACCCAAAAAGGGCCGCCTTTAACACCCAGATCTTTAACACTTTTATATTTCTGAGCTAAAGTTTTGACCAAGTTCTTTTGAATTTTTTCAGCTAGT